>WBZM01000140.1_pt1 | contig 115079 bp, 102 predicted proteins | sample 5204271 | NCBI WGS metagenome assembly WBZM01 (sample SAMN12344346, study PRJNA552823) | activated sludge metagenome | biome: Activated sludge suspended growth; feature: Nitrification reactor; material: Wastewater; isolation source: activated sludge from nitrification reactor of wastewater... | reverse complement strand
GACCAGCAGCTGAAGTGCCGCTTCCCGGTTGTAGGCGCGAAAACCGGAAGTCGTATCGGTGACCTCGGTGTTGGAAAGCTGGCGCACGACCCAGCTGCCGAACTTCTGGAGAACCTTCTTGGCCGGTGAGAAGTGATCGATCTCGGCCACTTTGCGGTCCCCGACCACCATCTCGGCATCACCGGCCAGGATCGGCGCGACCAGCTTCGGAATGTCGCTTCCGGAGTACTGGTTGTCGGCGTCGGTGTTGACGACGATGTCGGCCCCGAGCTTGAGACAGGCATCAAGTCCGGACTGGAAACCGGTTGCCAGACCGCGGTTGTTGGGCAGCTTGACGATGTGGTCGACGCCGCATTGCCGGGCGACTTCGATCGTCCGGTCGGTTGAGCCGTCATCGATGACCAGGGTCTCGATTTCATCCACGCCTTCGATCTCGCGCGGCAGGTCCGCGAGAGTTGCAGGCAGGGTCTCCTCCTCGTTGAGGCAGGGGATCTGGATGATTACCTTCATTAGGCTGAGGATTCTCCCATGCCTGCCGCTCAACCCACCTCCGAGGCCGACTACTGGCAAAGGGCCATCCAACTGGCCGAACACGGCCTCGGCTGGACCAGCCCCAATCCGGCGGTCGGTGCGGTGCTGGTCAAGGACGGCCGGGTGATCGGTGAAGGCTGGCATCGCCGCCACGGGGAGCTCCACGCCGAACGGGAGGCATTGGCCGATGCGGAAAGGCGCGGCAACGACCCGGCCGGCGCCACGATCTTCGTGACCCTTGAGCCCTGCGCCCACACCGGCAGCCAGCCGCCCTGCGCCGACGGGCTGATCGAGGCCGGAATAGGCGAGGTGGTGATCGCTGCCGGGGACCCGACCGAAAAGACCCGGGGCGTCGGCCCGGCCCGGCTCGAAGACGCCGGGATCCGGGTCCGCTGGGCCGAAGGGCCGGCGGCCGACGCGGCGCTCGCCCTGATTCAGGACTTTCGCAAGCGGGCCCTGACCGGCAAACCCCTGGTCACCTTGAAGATGGCGATGAGCCTCGACGGCAAGGTCGCGACCCGGACCGGGGACTCAAAATGGATTTCCGGCGAAGAGAGCCGGGCACTCGTTCACCGCTGGCGGGCCGAGATGGACGCGGTGGCGGTCGGCTCCGGCACCTTGACCGCCGACGACCCGAGACTGACCGCCCGCCACACCGACGGCGAACCGGTCCGGCAGCCGGCGAGGGTGATCTTTGACTCTGGGCTGCTCATCACGACCGGGGCAGCCCTCTTCGCCGATATCGACGAGGCGCCGCTCTTGATCATTGCCGGTCCCGATCCGGACCCCGACCGGCTGGCCGCGTTGGAAACGGCCGGAGCCGAAGTGATCCCGGTGGTGGGTGAAGGTTCCGGGGCCCGGTTTGCCGCGGCGATGGAAGCGCTGGGCGAGCGAGGGATCGGTTCGCTCCTGCTGGAAGGTGGCCCGCGCCTCGCCGGGGCGGCGCTCACCGCCGGTGAAGTCGACCGGACCGAGATCTTCATCGCGCCCCTGATTCTCGGCGGCGGACGCCCGGCTACCGAGGGTTCCGGACCGGAACTGATGGAAGGTGCGACCCGAGTGCCGAAGATGCGCGTGAGCCGGGTCGGGCAAGATGTGCTCATGTCTTCGACGATCAGGACCTGGTGATGTTCTCCGGACTGGTGCAGGACCTCGGTGAGGTCAAGTCCATCGACCTTTCATCCGAAGGGGCCCGGATCAGCGTCGCCACCACGCTGGCCGGGGAGATCGGCCTCGGCGATTCGGTCGCCGTCAACGGCTGCTGCCTGACCGCGACTGCGGTCGATGCGGGCGGCTTCACCGCCGACGCGATGCAGCAGACGCTTGACCTGACTTCGATCGGCGGGCTCGAAGCCGGTTCACCGGTGAATCTCGAACTGGCCCTCAAGGCGAGCGACCGGCTCGGCGGCCACATCGTCCAGGGTCACGTCGACGGCACCGCGGGCGTGATCGGCCGCGAGCAGGACGGCTTCTCGCTGCGACTCAGGATTTCACTGCCGGCGGAACTTTCGCGTTACGTGATCCCGCAGGGTTCGATCACGATCGAGGGCGTCAGCCTCACCGTCGCCGACTGCGGCGAGGACTGGGCCGAGGTGGCGCTGATCCCCGAAACCCGGGAGCGCACCAACCTCGGAACGCTTCAGATCGGCACAACCGTCAACATCGAGTGTGACGTAATCGCCAAATACGTCGAGCGCATGGTGTCACCATATGCACCAGGGTCCGAAAGCCACACGGACCGTTGAGAAACCAAAAGGAAAGTCTGAACAAAGCATGGCTACCGAAGAAGGGCGCGGCAGCGTGAGTACCACTGAAGCGACTCCGTTCGCCACGATCGAAGAGGCCCTGGAGGAGATCAGGGCCGGCCGGATGATCATCGTCACCGATGACGAGGACCGCGAAAACGAAGGCGACCTCGTGATGGCCGCCCAGTTCGCGACTCCCGAAGCGATCAACTTCATGGCCAAGGAAGGGCGGGGGCTGATCTGCCTTTCACTCACCGCCCAGCGCTGCGACCAGCTCGGCCTGCGCCTGATGACCGCCAAGAACGAGGCGCCGCTGGAAACCGCCTTCACCGTTTCGATCGAAGCGGCCGAAGGCGTGACAACCGGCATCTCCGCCCACGACCGGGCCCACACGGTCCAGGTCGCGATCGACCCCGACGCGACTCCGCGGGACATCGTCGTCCCCGGACATGTATTCCCGCTCAAAGCCAAGGACGGTGGCGTGCTGGAGCGAACCGGCCACACCGAGGCCGCGGTCGATCTCGCCCGCCTGGCCGGTGTTTCCCCGGCCGGCGTGATCTGCGAGGTGATGAACGAGGACGGCACCATGGCCCGGGTCGACGACCTGGTCGGCTACGCCGAAAAGCACGGCCTCAAGATGGTCACGATCGCCGACCTGATCGCCTACCGGCGCGAGAACGAGAAACTGGTGGAACGGGTCGTCTCGACCGCGCTGCCGACCAGTTTCGGTGACTTCCGCGCAGTCGGTTTCCGCTCCCTGGTCGACGACAAGCATCACGTCGCAATGGTCAAGGGTGAGATCGACACCGGCGAGCCCGCCCTGGTCCGGGTGCATTCGGAATGCCTGACCGGCGACGTCTTCCACAGCATGCGCTGTGACTGCGGCGAGCAGCTCGCGGCGGCGATGGCGATGATCGAGGACGAAGGCCGCGGCGTGCTGCTCTACCTCTCGCAGGAAGGCCGCGGGATCGGCCTTTTGAACAAGCTGAGGGCCTACAAGCTCCAGGAGGAAGGGCTCGACACGGTTGATGCCAACCTCAAGCTCGGTTTGCCGGCCGACCTGCGGGACTACGGCATCGGTGCCCAGATCCTGCGGGATCTCGGCCTGACCAAGATCAAGATCCTGACCAACAACCCGAAGAAGATCATCGGCCTCGAAGGCCACGGGCTCGAGGTCACCGAGCAGATCAAGATCGAGGCCCCGCCGAACACCCACAACGAGAGTTACCTGCGGACCAAGCGGGACAAGATGGGTCACATCCTCCACCACCAGGGTCTTGCCCTCGACGAGGAAATGATCCTCGACGAGCAGATCCACGACAGCGAGAAGGCGACCGAAGCCGAAGGCGGCCGGGGTGCCTGAACCCGAATTCACAGGACGGTTCTGTGTGGTGGTCGGCAATTTCTACACGGACCTCGCCGACCGTCTGGTCGGTGGCGCGAAGGAAGAATTCGCGAGGGACGGGATCTCCGACGCCGAGATCGACGTCTATGAGGTTCCCGGCGCTTTCGAACTGCCCCTTGCCGCGGGCTACGCGGCCCGTTCCGGCCGCTACGACGGAGTCGCCTGCCTCGGCGCGGTGATCCGTGGCGAGACCGACCACTACGACTTCGTCTGCAACGAGGCGGCCCGCGGGATCCAGAACGTCCAGCTCGAAACCGGCGTCCCATGCGGTTTCGGGGTGCTCACCGTCGACAACATGGAACAGGCCCTGGCCCGGGCCGGGGGCGGCGGAAAGCGCGATTCCGGCGCCAACGCGGCCCGCGCCGTGCTGCGCATGAACGAGATCCGCAGGGAGCTTTCGGCCTGACCAAGCCGGATTCCGGCCGGCGGTGGGCCACGAGGCCGCCCGCTCGTCGAATCGGCTAGGATGCTCCGTCCCATGGCACGCGTATGTCACAACTGCGGTAAGGGTCCGGGCTTCGGAAATTCCCGGAGTCACTCGATGGTCGCCACCCGGCGCCGCTTCGACCCGAACCTCCAGAAGGTCCGCATCCTCGAGGGAGGCGCCAAGAAGCGCGTCCTGGTTTGTACTCGTTGCCTGAAGGCCAACAAGGTCACGAAGTCCGCCTGAATCACCGTTGTGGTGACGCCGCGGGATCGGGCGGGCATCACCGGGAAGCGGCAAACACCTCACCCGATCCCACGGCTACCCGATCTCGTCTGTTGACCGGTCCTGCAGGGTTCGGGTCGGTGGTGCTTCTTAAAAACCTCCGGAATGAGGAGCGCAGCGACGGTTTTTGGGAAGTACTGCCGTCCCGCACCCCTCGACTCACTACCGATAGCCGCTTCGATCTATAGGCTCACTCGTCGTGTCCGATCCGAGTATTGAACGTTTCAAGAGGGTTGTTGCCGCTGCCTACGGGTCGCTTGAAGCCCGCAGGCAGGAGGTCAACGACCTGAATGTTTTCCCGGTCGCCGACGGCGACACCGGGGACAACATGGCGATGACCATGAAGGCCGTGATGGAGGAGCTCGACAGCTTCGAAAACGGCCAGTCGCTGGACGAGATCGGGCGAACCGAACTGGTTTCGGCCCTGGCCCGCGCCGCCCTGATGGGCGCCCGGGGCAACAGCGGCGTGATCCTCAGCCAGATCGTTCGCGGAGCAGCCGAAGAGCTTGCTTCCCGGCCCGGTGAGCTGGTCGATCCGGTTCTGGTCGCATCCGCCTTCGGCAAGGCCGCGGACGCTGCCTACGCGTCGGTCCGCAACCCGGCCGAGGGAACCATGCTCACGGTCTTTCGCGAGATCGCCCATTCGGTTTCGCGGCAGCTCGCCCACATCGAACCGGAACAGCAGCGACTGGCCAAGGACGCGACCCCGGCCGAGCAGGACCAGGTGCTCGCCGACGTCCTCGAACAGGCGATCGCCGACGGGCAGAAGGCAGTCGAGCGGACCCCGGAACAGCTCGAAGTCCTGGCCCAGTCAGGGGTGGTCGATGCCGGCGGCTACGGCCTCGTCCTGATCCTGGCCGGTGTGCTGGCCGCGCTCCGGGGCGAGGATGCCGACCTGCCCGAGATCCAGCATCACTCGGCTGCCCAGATCACCCATCCCGAGCATGAAGACAGTCGCTTCCAGTACTGCACGAACTTCATCGTTTCCGGCAGCGGCCTCAACTCGCGCCAGTTCATCGGCCGACTCGAGGAGATCGGTGATTCGGTCCTGGTGGTCGGCGATGAATCCACCCTGAAGGTCCACGTCCACACCGACGATCCCGAAGCGGCGATGGAGGTCTTCGTCGAGGCGGGGGCGGTCACCAACCTTGACGTTGCCGACATGCGCAAGCAGATCGCCGAACGCGAGGCGCGGATAAACGCCGATCACCGGACCGGGGTGGTCGTGGTCGGAAGCGGCGACGGGCTCGAATCGCTGTTCACCGAGATGGGCGCGACCGTCGTGCCGGGCGGCGAAACGATGAACCCTTCGACGGCCGAACTCCTGGCCGGCATCCGGGCGGTGCCGGTCGAGGAAGTGCTGGTCCTGCCGAACTCCTCGAACGTGATCATGGCCGCCGAAAGGGCCTGCGAGCTCTCCGAGAAGCGGGCGGTGGTGCTGCCGACCCGCACCCAGCAGGAGGGCCTGCTGGCCCTGATCGAATTCAACGGCGAGTCAGATCTCGACACCAATCGCCGCCGGCTGGAAGAAGCCGTCGCCGAGGTTACGGTCGGGGGGATCGCTCCGGCGGCCAGGGATGACGCACAGGGCAGGTTCCGGCGCGGAGACGCGGTCGGTTTCATCTCCGGCGAGATCGTCGCCTGGGGCGGCGCGGGATCGGCGCTGGCCTCAACCATCGAACGCCTCGCCGACGAGGCCGAACTGGTCACGGTGATTGCCGGCGAAGGGGCACCGATCCCGCTGGACGAGATCGACGACCACAGCCCGAACGGAGTTGAACTCGAACTTCACGAGGGCGGGCAGCCGAGCTGGTGGTGGCTGCTGGCCAGCCAGTGACGGCGGCCTCCGGGCCGCCTTTGCCTCCGCCCGGATTCGGCGGCGGTCCGGAACCGGCCCCGGACCGAAGCAGCTTGCTCGCCGCCCCCGTGAGCTGGCCCGATCCCGGCATCCTGGACCGGGAACTGATCCGGTTGAGCGGGGTCGGGGCGAAGCTCGGGGCGGCGGCCGCCGAGGCCGGGGTCGGGACGATCGGCGACCTGCTCTGGCGGCTCCCGCGCGCATACGGGCGGCGCCCCGGAACGAGTCTGCTCGAGGATCTCGAACCGGGTGAAGCGACCGGGGTGGAGGTCCGGGTGCTGAGGTCCCGCCGGGTCAGAACCAGACGGCGCAGGTTCAGCGTGGTGGAGGCGAGGATCGCGGATGACTCCGGTGCGCGCAAGGCGGTCTGGTTCAACCAGCCCTGGATGGCCGAGAAACTGACCGTTGACAGCACCTGGTACCTCGAAGGCCGCCTGGAGAAGGGCGGCTTCGTGGTTTCGGCATCGGAGCCGGTTGGCGGGCCAGCGGTCGAAGCGGGTTCCGGCCAGGGGATCAAGTGGCAGTCAGCCGGGTCTGGTCCGCCCGGTCTTGCCGACGACTCGACCCGGGCCACTCATTCGGCCGGCGGTGAGATCGGGCCGGGACGCTGGCGGCGCTGGGCCTTTGAAGCCTGCCGGATGGCCGCCGGCCTGCCGGAGCCGCTGCCGGCGCGGCTGCTTCGAAGCCGTCGGTTGCCGGGGCTCGCCGCCGCCTTTCGGGAGGCTCATTTCCCGGTCGACGAGGAGCGGGCCAAAACGGCGCTGAGGAGGCTCGCCTACCAGGAGCTGATCGAAAACCAGGCTGTGATCCGGGACCGGCGCATCCGGCACCGGCGTGGCTCAGGGCCGGCCACGAGCCTCGAAGGCGGCCGTAAGCTGGCCGACCGCTGGCTGGGCGGGCTGCCCTTCGAGGCGACGGGGGACCAGTCGAGCGCGATCGCCCGGATCGCCGGCGATCTCGCCGCGACCGAACCGATGGGCCGCCTGCTGATGGGCGAGGTCGGTTCCGGCAAGACCGTGGTCGCGGTCCACGCGATGCTGCAAGCGGTCGGCAGCGGTGCCCAGGCGGCAATGATGGCCCCGACCGAGGTCCTCGCCACCCAGCACTTCATCACCCTCTCGGACATGCTCGAGGGGACAGGGGTGGAGGTGGCACTGCTGACCGGCTCGACAAGCGCGGCCGACCGGAAGGAAATGCTCCGGCGGCTGGCCGAAGGCCGAATCGCAATCCTGGTCGGCACCCATGCCCTGCTCGAAGGTCCGGTCCGCTTCAGGCAGCTCGCCCTCGCGGTTATCGACGAGGAACACCGCTTCGGGGTCAGGCAGCGGGCCGGCCTCGACGCCAAGGCACCGGCCGGACACGCCGCCCATCTCCTTCACCTTTCGGCCACGCCGATCCCCCGGACCCTGGCCCTGACCGCCTACGGCGACCTCGACGTGACGACCCTGAAGGAACTTCCCGCCGGCCGGGAACCGGTGCAGACCGAAGTCGTGTCGGCGGGCGGGAGGGCGATGGCTTTCGAGCGCCTCAAAGCCGAACTGGAGCGGGGCCGGCAGGCATTCGTGGTCTGCCCGCTGGTCGAGGAGTCGACCCTGGTCGAGGGCCGGGCCGCCGCAGCCGAGGCCGAACGCCTGGCGGCCAGCGAGCTTGCCGGCTACGAGGTCGGGCTGCTCCACGGCCAGATGAAACCGGCCCAGAAGGAGGTCGCGATGGCGGCCTTCGCCGACGGGCGGATCGACGTGCTGGTCGCGACCACGGTGATCGAGGTCGGGATCGACGTGCCCAACGCCACCGTGATGGTGATCGAGGGAGCGGACCGCTTCGGACTCTCCCAGCTTCACCAGCTTCGCGGCAGGATCGGCCGCGGCAGCCACGGCGGCACCTGCTTTCTCTTCCCGGAGAGTTCCGGGGCCCGGGCTGCGAAGCGGCTGGGGGCAATGGCCTCGACCAGCGACGGATTCCGGCTGGCCGAACTCGACCTGGAGATGAGGGGGGAGGGCGAGGTCGCAGGAACCAGGCAGCATGGCCTGCCAAGGTTCCGGGTTGCCTCTCTGCCTCGCGACATCGAGCTGCTCGAGGCGGTCCGTCAGGATCTCGGTTCGATGAACGAAACCGAACTGGGAATGCTGGGCGAACTGATCCGCAACCCCTCCGAAGCGGCCGAACCGGGGGTGGCGGCATGAGGGTGATCGCCGGACGGCTCGGTGGCCGCCAGCTGCTCGCCCCCAAAGGATGGAAAGTCCGGCCGACCTCGGAGCGGGTCCGGGAGGCGATCTTCTCGGCACTCGGCGACATCGGGGGCATGCGGGTCGCGGACCTCTACTGCGGAACCGGAGCGCTGGGTATCGAGGCGATCTCGCGGGGGGCCGGGCCGGCCGTGCTGGTCGACCGTGAAACCCGCCCGGCGATGGGCAACGTCCACAACCTCGGCTTGACCGGCGAGGCCGAGCTGGTCCGGGCCGAGGCGCCGGAATGGATCGCCAATGTGCCCGACGGCAGTTTCGACCTGGTCTTTCTCGACCCGCCATACCGGGACGCGACCCGGATCGCCGGCGAACTGGACCCCCACCTGGCCCGGATCCTTGCCCCGGGGGGCCGTGTGATCGCCGAGTCTGACCGGCGCGGACCACTGGAATTTCCGTCCCTCGAGACGGTTCGGGAACGACGCTACGGCCGCACGGTGGTTACATTCCATCGCGTCCCGTCCCAACCCCCTCAAGACCCAACCGGAACCGAATGAACGACAGAACCGAGAGAGTCGCCGTCTGCCCCGGGAGCTACGACCCGGTTACCAACGGCCACCTCGACATCATCACCCGCGCCTCCCGCACCTTCGACAAGGTCGTGGTGGGAGTCGTCAACCAGCCGATCCGCAAGAAGAAGACCCTGTTCTCGGCCGAAGAGCGGATCGCCTTCATCGAGAACGCGACCGGTCATCTCGGCAACGTGGAAGTCCAGGCCTTCTACACCCTGCTGGTCGAATTCGCCCGGGAGAACGGCGCCAGTGCGATCGTCAAGGGGCTGCGCGCGATCTCGGACTTCGAGTACGAAAACGAGATGGCCCAGCTCAATTACAAGCTCGATCCCGGGGTCGAGAGCATCTACGTCTTTGCCCGGCCGGAGTACAGCTTCCTTTCCTCGACCGGGGTCAAGGAAATGGCGACCTTCAACGGCGACATCAGCGATCTGGTCCCGGCCGAGGTGGCAACCGCACTGGCGGATAGACTTGGTCGCAGTTAGTGCCTCTATGTCACAAAGAGGAATGGAAGATTCCATGCAGAATCTTCACCACATGGCCACATTTCCCCCGCAAATCGACGGAGACGCATAGGGTTCCCTCCACATGGATGTCCTCGTTCTAATAGACAAGCTCGACGACCTCGTCCACAACGCCCGTCCGGTCCCGCTTACCGACCAGGTGCGCGTGGACCGCGAGGAGATCTACGATCTGCTCGACCAGATGCGTGCCACGATCCCGGAAGAGATCAAACAGGCGCGCTGGATCGTCAAGGAGCGTCAGGAGATGCTCGAAGAGGCCAAGCGTGAATCCGAGCGGGTGATCCGCGAGGCACGCGAGCAGCAGGCGCGGCTGGTTTCCGACGAGGAAGTCACCAAGCAGGCCGAGCGGGCCGCTGACGAAATCGTCGAAGACGCCCGTGCCCGCGAGCGCGAGATCCGCCTCGGTGCCGAGGATTACGCCGACGAGATCCTCAACACCCTCGAAGTGAACCTCCAGAAGTTCACCGCCGCCGTCCAGCGCGGTCGCGACAGGCTTGCCGGCCGCGACGAACCCCTCGACGAAATCGAGGAATAAAGGCTTAACTGCAGTCGGGCCGGTCTGCGCCGGCCCTCCCAAGCAACCCGCCCCACCCATTCGAATCAAAGAATGGTTGGGTGGGGCTCTATCTTCGGTATTCCGCGACTATTACTACTAGGTCGTCTTCTTTCCAGACGATCTTTCCGTCGCACCAGGCCGCCAGGTCTTCGGCTGTGTCGGGGTAGGCCTCGCCTTCGACCCGGGTCTCTCCCCGGTCGTCGCCCAGCGAGACGAAATCGCCGATGACCAGGGCCTTTGACTGCTCGCGCACCCGGCGAAACAGGGTCTGCTTCTGCTCGTCGGTCAGGCGATGAACCGAAAGGACCGAGAGGATCAGGTCCCACGGGCCGTCCGGAAGCGGATCCTCCATGCGGGCAAGGCTGACCTCGTCGACGATTTCCCGGGCCTTGAAAAGCATGTCGGGATCCGAATCCAGGCCGGTGACACAGGCATCGGGGAAGCGGGCCAGCAGACGCGAAGCGGTTTCACCGGTGCCGATTCCCAGTTCAAGAACCCGGGACGGTTCGAAGGGGACCGCGGCGACCGCCGCATCCTGAAGCGCGTCGTAAAGCGGCACCTGGCCGCGGACCGAGTCGAGGTAGCTGCTTTCGTCCGGCTGGCTCATCGAGCGCATCGTATTCGTCTGCCATGCTGGGAAGGGATGCTGATCGAAAAGGTTGATCTCGACGCCCTCGGCCTCTCCTATGGAGACGCCACAAGAATCCAGGGTGAAGTGGCTCCGGCCAGGGTTTCCCTCGGCGGGCAGGACTACGAACCGGTGCCGGCCGAACCTGCCTTCCAGCTCGAGGTCTCGCGGACCAGCGCCGGCTACGCACTCAGGCTCCGCTTCGAGGTCGGCCTTTCCGGGCCCTGTTTCCGCTGCCTGGAAGATGCGACCGCCAGCGTTTCGGTTGACGCAAGGGAGGTCGACCAGCCGGTCGAACCGATCCCGATCCAGGGTTCGGGCCGGATCCAGAAAGACGACGAGGACGAAGATGAATCCAGCGCCGCGGAGCTGACCAGCCCCTATGTCGAGGAAGGCACCCTAGACCTGGCCGCCTGGACCCACGACGCGCTGATCCTCTCCCTGCCGGAGCAGATCCTCTGCCAGCCTGATTGCCTAGGCCTTTGCCCGGTTTGCGGAGAGTCCCTGAACGGGGCCGACCCGGCCGCGCACGATCATGGCCAGGACATCGACCCACGCTGGGCGAAGCTGCGCGACCTGAAATAGCAGGAGGGGAGCCATCCCGGGCGGGTGGATGTCACTTCAGCCGCCGTTCCTCTAGACTGCTGCGTCTTATGGCCGTACCGAAGAAACGAACCTCAAGGACCCGCCGGGACAAGCGGCGCGCTACCCACAAGGCCGCCAAGGCCCGCGTCAACCACTGCCCGCATTGCCACCATCCGCGCCTTCCGCATCGCGTCTGCGCGAACTGTGGCCAGTACAAGGGCCGTGAGGTCATCGCTCCCAAAGAGCAGCCCTTCGGCACCGTCACCCCCGACGCCTAGCCTGAACTCTTGGACCTGAGCGGGACTACGGTCGCGCTTGACGGCCTCGGCGTCGAAAGCGGCTTCGATGTCCTGAACGAAGGAATCCGGCTTGCCGCCGGAGACGGAATCCGGCTGAGGGTTTTCGGGCCGGCCGACGCGATCGAGGTTTCCGGTTTGCCGGGGGTCGAGGTGATCGACTGCACCGACCAGATCACCAACGACGACGATCCGGTCCCCTCGGTGCGGTCGCGTCCCGACTCCTCGATCGTCCGGGCGGTGGCCGATGTATCTGCCGGGAATTCGGAAGCGGTAGTCAGCCTCGGATCGACCGGGGCGATGATGGCGGCGTCAACCTTCGGCCTGAAACGGCTGAAGGGGGTCAAGCGACCGGCCCTGGCTGCGCAGGTTCCGCTGCCGGGACGGACCGTTCTCTTTCTCGACATCGGCGCGAACGTCGAGGTGAGGGCCCAGCACCTGGTGCAGTTCGCCTGGCTGGGCGCCGCGTTTTCGAAGTCGGTGCTCGGTGTGGAGCGGCCCGAAGTCGGGCTGCTTTCGGTGGGCGAAGAGGCGGGCAAGGGCCGGGCGGAAGTCGTCGAGGCTCATGCCGCCCTGGTCGGAGCCGGGGAATTCGACTTCATCGGCAACGTCGAAGGCCGCGACCTGCCGGCCGGGAACGCCGACGTGATCGTGACCGATGGTTTCACCGGAAACGTGGTGACCAAGGCCCTGGAAGGGACGGTCAAGCGGGTGGTCGGCGAGATTTCCGCCGCGGCCCGGAAGAACCCGCTCTCGGCGGCCGGCGGGCTGCTGCTCAAGCCGGCGCTGGGCGGTCTCCGTCACGACCTTCATCCCGACACGACCGGCGGAGCGATCCTGCTCGGATTGCGAAAGACGGCCGTGGTCGGGCATGGCAGCTCCGGCTCCGACGGGGTGGCAAACGCCATCCGCCTGGCCGCCCGGTCGGCCCGTGTCGATGCCCCCGGGCTGACCGAAGAGATGCTTCACCGGGTCGGCGTTAACCGCGGCTCGATCGATTCCGCGACTGACGTCTGATAGGAAACGGGAATGAACCGCGACGAAGTAATGGATCTGGTCCGCAACCACCTGGTCACCGAACTGGAGCTGGGACCCGAACAGATCACCGAAACCGCGAGGTTCAAGGAAGACTTCGACGCCGATTCACTCGATCTCTATGAACTCGTGATGGAACTCGAGGACCAGTACGGGATCACGGTCTCCGAACAGGAGGCCGCGGAAATCAAGACCGTTGGGGACGCGGTTGACTTTGTCGTGGCTAAAGCGGTCGCGTGAGCGTGCCGGGGGGCACGACCCGGTAACCCCGGATTCGGGTCTGGCTAGCCTGATCGAAGGTCTGCCGGAGGACCTCAAGGTTACGGCCCTGACCCATTCCTCCTGGACCAGCGAGCGGACAGATTCATACGAACGGCTTGCCCTGCTCGGTGACAGCGTCCTCGGGCTGGCCGTCGCGGACGAGCTTTACCGCACCCTCCCCGACCTGAGTGCGGGGGCCCTGACCAAGATCCTCAACCAGACGGTCAGTGGAACCTCCTGCGCCGAGGTCGGTCGCGAGCTCGGCATCCCGGACATGTTGCTGGCCGCGGACCCGGGCGAGCCTGACGGCAAGCAGACCCCGGCCCGCCTGCTGCTGGAGGGCGAGCGGCCGCTGCCGGAAATCACCGAAGCATTGATCGGCGCCTGTTACCTCCACTACGGATTCGGAGCCACTTCCAGCGCCGTGATCGAAGCCTTCCGGCCCCGGATCTCCCTGGTCCGGGAGAACCAGACGGATTTCAAGTCGGCCCTTCAGGAAGAGGCCGCGCGCCACGGTGAAACCGTCTCCTACGAAGTGATTGCGGCCCACGGTCCGGCCCATCAGAGGACCTACGAAGTAGCCGTCATCTTCCGTGAGGAAGAGATCGGCAGGGGCGAAGGCAGAAGCAAGAAAGCAGCCGGTCAGGCGGCCGCCGAAGTCGCCCTCGAAAGGCTTGGCGACTGAAACTCCCTGCACTTTGCGGGAAACGGTTTTTCCCAGTCGGGCTGCGGAGTTGAGGCGTTCCGGGGTGGGGAATCGTCCGTCCGGCGGAACCGGCAATCTGTAAGGCGCATGTATCTGCGCTCAGTGACCATGAAGGGCTTCAAGTCCTTCCCGGAAAAGACCGAGCTGGCCTTCTCGCCCGGGGTCAGCGTGATCGTCGGGCCAAACGGTTCCGGGAAGTCGAACATCACCGACGCCGTGCTCTGGTGTCTCGGCGAGCAGAGCCCCGGCGCGATTCGCGGCACCTCGATGCAGGACGTGATTTCGGTCGGCGGCAAGAACGTCGGTGCCCGCTCCGAGGCCGAGGTCGAGGTCGTGATCGACAACGCCGAAGGTCAGCTGGGGGACGAGTTCACGGAAATCTCGATCACCCGCAAGCTGGATCGAAACGGTGACGGCGGCTACTGGATGAACGGCGCTCGCTGCCGGCTGTCGGACATCATCGAACTTCTCTCCGACGCCAACCTCGGGCGGGAAATGCATTCGGTGATCAGCCAGGGCCGGGTTGATTCGATCGTCCACTCCAAGCCCCGCGAGCGACGCCTGCTGATCGAAGAGGCCGCCGGTCTCGGCAAGTTCCGCAAGCGCCGGCGCCGCTCGGAGCTGAAGCTGCTCGCCACCCGCGACAACCTCGACCGCGCTCTCGACGTCGAGCGCGAGGCCCGCAAGGCGCTCAGGCCGCTCAAGCAGCAGGCGAACTCGGCCGAGATCGGGGCCCGGATCGAACGCCAGGAACTCGAACTGAAGAGCCGGCTGGTGGCCGAGGATCTCCGCTTCGGGGAAGCCCGCCTGGAACAGGCCCGGACGGCCGCCGAAAAGGCACGCAAGGTCCGCGACGGGCTCGAAGGCGAGCTGACCGCGGTTTCAAGGCGCCGCCGCGCCGCCGAGGAACGGTTCGCCGAAAGGGACCGCGAGCGAACCGAGATCTGGGGCATCCTCAACCGGCTGCGTTCCGGCCAGGAAAAAGTCTCAATCGAGTCGTCCCGGATCGCCGAGCAGGGCCGGCGACTGCAGCTTCGCCTGGAAGACCTCCGGCTCGAGCTGGCTCCGCTGACCCTCGACGTGGGTGAGAGTGGCAGCGCCAGCGAGCGGGCCAGGCGGCTGGTCGAAGAGCTCTCCGAAGTCGACGCCGGAATTGCCACGGCAGCCGAGGGGCTTAGGCAGGCCCGGGCCGAGGGGCCGGAGGCCAAGCGGCTGAAGGCTCTCGGGGACGTCCACAAGGGCGCCGAAAGGGCGACCACCCACGCCCGCCGGGCCGAGAGCCTGCTCGGTGAAAGGCATCGCGAGCGGCTGGGTGAGCGCATGGCCGAGGTCGAAAAGCTGGGCGATGCCCTGACTTCGCTGACTGCCTCGGCCGATCAGACCGGTCAGGCGATTCGGGACCGGGTCGCCCGGGCGGAGCGGACCGTGATCGGGGACCAGGGCGACGCCGACGAGATCTCGGCCGAACTCAAGCAGTGCTCGGACCTGGAAGTCGAAATCCAGGGGAAGCTGCGAGCCGTGGCCGAGCAGGTGACCGGGGCCGAAGTGGAAGCCGCCCATCTCGGCGATCGCAAGGCAGAAGCGGCCGGTGAGCTCGCTCGCATTTCGGGAATCCTCGAAACCGAGATTCCCGAGCCCGAGGAACCGCTCGAAGATGAAGAGCGCGAACAGATCGAAAAGCGCCTGGTGAACCTGCGGACCCGCCGGGAGCGCCTCGGGCCGGTCAATCCGCTGGCCAGGAAGGAATACGAGGAAGCGCTGGAGCATGTCGAGCAACTCGTCGCCCAGCGGGAAGACACCGAAAGGGCGATGCGGGAACTGGAAGGGGTGATCCGTGACATCGACGCCGAGATCAAGCGGTCCTTCGATGAGACTTTCGCCGCCACCGCGAAGAACTTCGAAGAGATGATTGCCCAGCTTTTCCCCGGTGGCTCCGGCCGGCTCCGTTCGGTTGACCTGCGCCCCGTACCCCAGCCTGCCGCCGAAGGGTCGGAAGCAGAAGGGGAAGAGGAAGCGGAAGAGATCGAGGACGAGGACGGCCCCCGCACCCCGAGCGAATCCGACTTCGGGGTCGAACTCGAAGTCACACCGCAGGGCAAGCGCATGCGCCAGATGAGCCTGCTTTCCGGCGGCGAGAAGGCGATGACCGCGCTGGCCTTCGTCTTCGCGGTCTTCCTCGCGCGGCCCTGCCCGTTCTACATCCTCGACGAGGTCGAGGCCGCCCTCGATGACGCCAATATCAACCGTTTCCTCGAACTGGTCCGCCGCTTCTCGGATCGCACACAGTTCGTGATCGTGACTCACCAGAAGCTGACCATGGACGCGGCCGACGTGCTCTACGGGGTCAGCATGGGTGGCGACGGCGTGACCAAGGTGATCTCCCGTCGCCTGCCGAAGGGGGTTACTGCCCTCGAAGGTACCCAACTGGAAGCCGCGTAGCCGCTTCGCTGACACCGGCAACCCGATTCCGGCAAGATCCGAACCGTGAGCACGACCTGGAACGACATCCTCGACCTCGGTGACCGCGCCGTCCCCGACACCGCCCCGCCACCCGCCGCCGAGGAGGAAGCGCCGAAGAAGATGGGCGCGTTCCGACGGCTTCGCGAAAGCCTCTCGAAGAGCCGCCGGGCGCTGACCGAGGAAATCGGTTCCAGCCTCTTCGACCGGATCGACGACGAGACCTGGGAGCGCCTCGAGGAAGCGCTGATCCTCGCCGACGCCGGAGCGACCACTACTGCCCAGGTGGTGGAGAAGCTCGAATACGAGGTCGATTCCGGAGCGGTGCCGCCGGATGGCGCGGCGATCAAGGAACGCCTGATCGGCATCCTGACCGAGATCGCCTCGACCAACCGGGCGCCGATCAACCTCAGCCAGGATCCCGCCGTGGTCCTGATGACCGGAGTCAACGGCACCGGCAAGACCACCTCGATCGGCAAGATCGCCTGGCACCTCAGGAACGAGTTCGGCCTGTCCGTCCTGCTCGGCGCCGCCGACACCTACCGGGCGGCCGCGGCCGAGCAGCTTGCGACCTGGGCCGAGCGTGCCGGGGCGGACCTGGTTCGCTCGAACGAGGGTGCGGACCCGGGCTCGGTCGCGTTCGACGCGATCAACGCCGCCAGGTCCCGCGGCTCCGATGTGGTGATCATCGATACGGCCGGCCGGCTCCACACCCAGTCGAACCTGATGGACGAGCTGGGCAAGGTCAGGCGGGTCATCGACAAGCAGATTCCCGGGGCCCCGCACGAAACCCTGATCTCGATCGACGCGACCACCGGCCAGAACGGTCTGCGCCAGGCGAAGGCCTTCGCCGAAGCGACCGAGGTCTCCGGAGTGGTCCTGACCAAGCTCGACGGCACCGCCAAGGGCGGCATCACCCTCGCGATCGCGACCGAACTCGGCATCCCGGTCAAACTGATCGGCGTCGGCGAAGCCCTCGAGGACCTGAGGCCCTTCGACCCCGAAGACTTCAGCCGCGCCCTTCTCGACGACGAGTAGCCCCGACGCTGGTGGTAACGCCGTGGGGCGGTAGGGGTCTCCGGGATACTCAGGCAGAGCGCGGCTGAATGCCGCGCGAAGTGTTCGCCGCTTCCCGGTGACCCCTGCTGGCCCACGGCGTAACCACAGTTGCTGGAGGTTGGTCGGTAGGCTCCGTGGCCCATGTTTGATCAGCTTTCAGACCGGCTGCAGGCGACTCTCTCGGATGTCCGGAGCCGCGGCAAACTGACCGAAGCCGACGTTGACAAGGCGATGCGGGAAATCCGCCTCGCCCTGCTCGAGGCCGACGTCAACTTCAAGGTCGTCAAGGCATTCACCGCGAAGGTCAAGGAACGCTGCCTCGGCGCCGACGTGCTCGGTTCGCTCAACCCGGGCCAGCAGGTCGTGAAGATCGTCAACGAGGAGCTGACCGACCTGATGGGCGGGGCCGGGCGCGACCTCGTCTTCTCGAACAAGGGGATCACGGTCATCCTGATGGCCGGCCTGCAGGGTTCCGGCAAGACCACCGCCACCGCCAAGCTGGCGATGCTGCTGAAGAAGGAAGGCAAGAGCGTCGCGCTGGCCGCCTGCGACGTCTACCGGCCGGCCGCGATCAAGCAGCTGGAAACCGTCGGTAAACGGGCCGGCGCGGTCGTCTACCAGCAGGGAACCGACGCCGATCCGGTCGAGATCGCCGCCTGGGCGCTCGAGAAGGCGAAGGAGGAAGGCCGCGACGTCCTGATCGTCGATACCGCCGGCCGCCTCCACATCGACTCCGAACTGATGGACGAGCTGGCCCGCATCCGCAAGCGGGTCAAGCCTCACAACGTGCTGCTGGTGGTCGACGCGATGACCGGTCAGGACGCGGTCGGGGTGGCCGAATCGTTCAGCGAGGCAGCCGAGTTCGACGGGGTGATCATCTCCAAGCTTGACGGAGACGCCCGCGGCGGCGCCGCCCTTTCGGTCAAGGCGGTCACCGGCAAGCCGATCATCTTCGCCTCGACCGGCGAGAAGCTCGAGGACTTCGAGCACTTCCATCCCGATCGCATGTCCAGCCGGATCCTCGGCATGGGCGACGTGCTCAGCCTGATCGAGAAGGCCGAGGAGCAGGTCAGCGAAGAGGAAGCCGAGGAGCTGCAGCGGAAGATGTCGGAGGGGCAGTTCACGCTCGAGGACTTCCTCAAGCAGATGCGCCAGATCCGCAAGATGGGACCGATCGGAAACCTGCTCGGGATGATGCCCGGCATGGGGGCGATGAAAAAACTGAAGGACGTCGACGTAGATGACGGAGAACTCGACCGGGTCGAGGCGATCATCCTCTCGATGACCCCGCACGAGCGGGCGATGCCGCAGATCATCAAGGGTTCGCGCCGGCGCCGGATCGCCGAAGGCTCCGGGACCAAGATCCAGCAGGTCAACAACCTGGTCAAGCAGTTCGACCAGATGAAGAAGCTGATGAAGCACATGGCCAACGGCCAGATGCCCGACCAGAACCAGATGGCGAAGATGATGGGCCAGACCCAGCGACCGAAAATCCGGCGCCGCTAGCCAAGTTGCCCGCCACACGACTGTAAGCCCGCCAAACCTGTACGATTCCGCGTCCAATGGCAGTCCGCATCAGACTTAGAAGAGTTGGTTCGAAGAAGAACCCGATCTGGCGAATCGTCGTCGCCGACAAGCGTGCCCCGCGTGACGGTCGCACCATCGAGACGATCGGCCAGTACAACGCCCAGACCGATCCGTCGACCATCGTGATCGACGAGGAACGGGCCAATTACTGGCTCGAAAAGGGCGCCCAGCCCTCGGAGCGGGTCGCCGGCCTGCTGCGCATCAAGGGCATCAAGGCCACCGGCAGCTGAGGCCCTTCCCGCCGATGCAGGAGATGCTTCTCTACATCACGCGGGCCCTGGTCGAGGATCCCGACGCAGTCGAGGTCGAGGAACTCGAGGAAGACGGCGACCTGGTCTTCGAGATCACGGTCGGCGAAGATGATCTCGGCCGGGTGATCGGCCGCGGTGGCAGGGTCGCCAACGCGATCCGCACCATTGCCAAGGCCGCCGCCGTGCGCGAAGAGCGCCGCGTGCTGGTCGACATCCTGGACTGACACCGATGCGGTCCGGCCGCATACCCGGCCCGGAAGCAGGTCGATGAATCTCGACATCTTCACCCTCTTTCCCGAGGCCTTTGACTGGTTTCGGCAGCAGCGGCCGGTCCGCAAGGCGATCGAGCACGGCGCGGAGCTGAACCTTCGGGATTACCGCGACTGGACTCCCTTGAAGGGTGGCCGGGTCGATGACGCCCCTTACGGAGGCGGGGCAGGAATGGTGTTGCGGGTCGACGTGGTCGACGCCGCCCTCCGGGGTGTCTACGGTGACGGCGAAAGGCCCAGGACCGTGGTTCTCAGCCCGGCCGGCCGGGTACTCGACGACGCCCTGGTCACCGAACTCGCGGCCGAACCGGGCCTCGCCGTGCTCTGCGGGCGCTACGAGGGTTTCGACCACCGGGTCCACGAACACCTGGCCGACGACGAGATTTCGATCGGCCGCTACGTGCTGGCCGGTGGCGAGCTGCCGGCAATGGTGCTTGCCGACACGATCATGAGGCGCCAGCCCGGCGCCCTCGGCGACGAGGAATCGGCGATCGAGGAATCCTGGTCCGAGGCCCTCGAAGGGCTGCCCGAATACCCGCACTACACCCGTCCACCCGAGTACCGGGGCTGGGGCATCCCCGACGTGTTGATCTCCGGCGATCACGCAAAAGTCAGGGAGTGGCGACTCGAGCAAAGCCGCAAGCGGGGGGCGGAATGACGCTGCCTGCTCTGCTTCGGTAGGATTGCGCGTCCGCGGGCCTTCAACCGGGTCCGCTTTTTTGAGCCATGAGCACCGTAATCCAGGACATTGAGAACAGTCAGCTGAGGAAGGGACTTCCGTCCTTTTCCCCGGGAGATCGCGTTCGCGTTCACTTCCTCGTAATCGAGGGAAATCGCAAGCGCCCGCAGGTATTCGAGGGCGTGGTGATCAAGCGTCAGGGCTCCGGTGCCCGCGAGACTTTCACTGTTCGCAAGCAGTCCTTCGGCGTCGGTGTCGAGCGTACTTTCCCGCTCCATTCGCCGAAGATCGAGAAGCTTGAAGTCGCCTCACGCGGCCGGGTCCGCCGGGCCAAGCTCTACTACCTGCGCGGCCGGGTCGGCAAGGCCGCCCGGGTTGCCGAGCGTCGCTGGGGCATTGACGAGGACATGGTCGGCACATCCAAGGCAGTCGACGCTTCGGGTGAATCCCTCGAGGAGATCGAGGAAGCGACCGAAGTAGAGGCCACGGAGTCGGAAGCTACTCAGGCAGAAGCCACGGAAACCGCCGAAGCGACCGAAACCGGCGAAGCGACCGGGGCCGAAGCTCCGGAAGCTCCCGCCGAAGAGCCGGCCGCGGAGGAAGCTCCGGCCGGGGAAGCCGAAGAGGCCCCCGCCGGGGAGCCCGCTGCCGAGGCCGATGAGGCGCCGGAAGCCGAAGCTGAAGAGGCTCCTGAGGCCGAAGCAACTGAAGAGCCCGCCGAAGACGGCGAGCAGGGCGAGAAGGAAGAAGCCTGAGCCCGAAGATCCCCAAGCCGAAAACGGCCGGGGGTAGCTTCGTCGAACTGGTCGTAATCGTTGCGCTCGCCCTCGGGCTGGCGCTGCTGATCCAGGCCTTCCTGATCAAGCCGTACCAGATCCCGTCTGGCTCAATGGAGCCGACCCTGGACATCAACCAGCGGATCCTGGTCAACCGCTTCGTCTACCACTTCACCGACCCCAAGCCGGGCGATGTCGTCGTCTTCCACCCGCCGGCCGGGGTCGACCGGGGCGGCCTCGAGGAATGTGGCGCCCCGCATCAGCAGGACCAGCCCTGTCCTCAGCCGACCTCCGACAAGTCGAGCGAGACCTTCATCAAAAGAATCGTCGCCGGTCCGGGGGACACGGTCTCGATTGAAAAGGGTTTGCCCGTCGTCAACGGCGAGGTGGTCGAGCCGGACGGCTACGAGATCAACCCCTGCGGGCCGGCCGGCACCGGCTGCAACATGCCGAAGGAAATCACCGTTCCCGACGGTCACTTCTTCATGATGGGCGACAACCGGGGACACAGCGACGACAGTCGCTTCTGGGGGCCCCTGCCCGAAGAGTGGCTGATCGGCAAGGCCTTCGCCACCTACTGGCCGCCGAACCGAATCGGTGGGCTCTAGCAGCGCCCGAACTCCCGCGGCGGAACAGGCTCCGGGGGAGCTGTTCAGTCACGACCTTGAACTGGGTGCTTCCGCCGTCGCCGGGGCCGACGAGGCCGGCCGGGGTTGCCTTGCAGGCCCGATCGTGGCCGCGGCGGTCCTTTTCGACCGCGAATGCCTCGAGAGCCAGGGCGGCGGGCGGCTGGCGGAGATCCGTGACTCGAAGAAGCTGACCGCCAGGGCCCGCGAGCGGCTCTACCCCGAAGTGCTGGACTGCGCCGTGAAGACGGTCGTGGTGATGCGCTCGGCCAGGTACATCGACGCCAACGGACTTCACGTAAGCAACATGGAATGCCTGGCCCGGGCGATCGAAGGGCTGGGCTCCGGACCCGAAGCAGTGACCCTGGTCGACGGGTTCGCCCTCAAGGGCTGCGAGGTGCCGCACCGGCGGCTCGTCAAGGGCGACAGCACCAGCGCCGCGATCGCGGCCGCGTCGATCCTCGCCAAGGTCACCCGTGACCGCTGCATGGCCCGGGCCGGCCTGGCCTACGACGGTTACGGCTTCGAAGCTCACAAGGGGTACGCATCACCCGCTCACCGGGACGCGATCAGGCTGCTCGGACCCTCGCCGATCCACCGGCTCTCCTTCGCTTCCGAGGCGTATCAGGGCTGACCGGCAGCCCGATCGCCTCCCGGGCGCGCCCGCTTCACCTCAAAAGGCGTCTTCAAGGTGGTCGTAGGCGGCCAGCCTGCCTTCGCGGTCAAAGGTGATTCCGACCACGTCGAAGCGGACTTCACGGAACCCGATGCTTCGACCGTGGCCGGCAATCCAGGCCGATGCCAGCCGCCTGATCCGCCTCTGCTTGTTGGGGCCCACCGCCAGGACCGGATGGACCGGCCCCCGCCGCAGCCCCTGATGGTGGGCCTTGACCTCGACGATGACCAGGGTGGAACCGGCAAGGGCGATCAGGTCGAGCTCACCCGGCCGGATTCGCCAGTTGCGGGCCAGGATCCGCCAGCCCCGTTCCCGGAGTCTGCGGGCGCAGATGTCTTCGGCGCTTCGTCCTGTGGCTCGTCGGTCGTCCATCCTTCGAAAGTAGGGCCGGGACCGGCGATCTGCGGCTGAAAACGGTCTTTTGTTGCAGTGAATTCACACCGGTGTGAGCATTGCCGTCCGGAATTCACGGAGGCGTGCGGAATGGTTGCACCCGTCGAGCCACATGTGAGCGAATTCGGCCTAGCTTGGCCCCATGCTGGCCGAGACCACCTCATTCACCCTCGACGGGATCGCCGCCCGGATGATCCGGGTGGAGGTCGACGTGCACCGCGGTCTGCCGAACTTCCAGATCGTCGGCCTCCCCGACGCGGCGGTTCGGGAAGCACGCGAGAGAGTCCGGGCCGCCACGGTCAACTGCGGCTTCGATTTTCCCCTGCAGCGGATCACCGCCAGCCTCGCGCCGGCCGACCTGAGGAAGGCCGGGCCGGCGATGGATCTTGCCCTAGCGACGGCCCTGCTCGGCGCTGCGGGTGACCTCAAGATCGAACCGCTGGCGGGCTGGTCACTGGTTGGTGAACTCGCCCTGGACGGTTCGGTTCGCCCGGTCCGGGGCGCTTTGGCGATGGCCGAGGAAGCTCGCGAGCAGGGCCGACGGGGAGTGATCGTCCCGACCGCCAACGGTCCCGAAGCCGCACTGGCGGAGGGGATCACGGTCCTGACGATCGACAATTTCGGTGAGCTCGCCAGCCTCCAGCAAGGGGAGATCCCGGGAAGACTGGCGATCCCGGCCGTGCCGGGAGGCTCGGACGAAATGCCCGACCTCGCCGATCTGCGTGGCCAGGGGCATCTGCGAGCCGCGGTCGAAATCTCGGCTGCCGGCGGTCACGGGCTGCTGATGATCGGCCCGCCGGGCGCGGGGAAGTCGCTGGCGGCCCGGCGCCTGCCCTCGGTGCTGCCGCCACTGGCCGGCGAAGAGGTTCTCGAGGTCGCAAGGATCGCCAGCGCCTGCGGGATCGGTGATGGCCGGATCAGCTCGACCAGGCCCTTCCGGGCGCCCCATCACACGGTCTCGGCCGCGGGCCTGGTCGGCGGGGGAAGCCCGCCACGGCCCGGCGAGATCACCCTTGCCCATCGCGGCGTCCTCTTCCTCGACGAACTCTGCGAGTTCAACCGGCCCGCGCTGGAAGCGCTTCGCGAACCCCTCGAATCGGGCTCGGTGACGATCGCCCGGGCCAGGGGCCGGCAGACCCTGCCCTGCCGGTTCACCCTGGTCGCGGCCGCGAACCCGTGCCCTTGCGGTCGCGGTGAAGAAGATCCACGGTGCCGGTGCAGCGAAATGTCGGCGCGTCGCTACCGGGCGGCACTCAGCGGAGCGCTGGTGGACCGGATCGATCTCGTGGTCGCGGTGACTCAGCCTTCGGCCGAGGCCCTGGCCGGACCGCCGGGTGAGAGATCGCCCGAGGTCAGGAAGCGGGTGATCCTTGCCCGCGAGCTGATGGCGGAAAGGCTGGGCGATGGACGCACCAACTCGGAAGCCGAGCCGGACGAGGTGGCGAACTTCAAGGTCACCGCGGCCGCCGCCGGGCTGCTGGCCGAGGCCCACCGCTCCTGGCAGCTGAGCGGCCGGGCTCACGGCAGGATCCTGCGGGTCGCGAGAACGGTCGCGGATCTGGCCGGTTCTACCGCGATCGGCGAGCAGCACATGGCAACGGCAATCCAGTTCCGAAGGAGGTCCGCCCAATGAGCGGGAAGAGAAGACTTGGCGGGGCGGGGGTCGACGCCCGCTCGGCCTGTCCGGAATGTCTCCGGCGAAGCTGGTTGATCGCAAGGCTCGGGGCCTGGATCCAGAGGGTGGTTGACGACCGGGCGGGCAGCAGGACTCCGGAACTGCTGAGGCTGGACAGCGAAACGCTGGTCGCGGCAGTGGCCGCCAAGCAGGCCGACGAGATCCTTGCCTGGAACGCGTCATTGACCGAAGGCGAGATGGTGGCCACGATCGAGAACGCCGGCTGCTGGGCCTGCTGCCGGCATCACGAGAGCTTTCCCGCCGGTCTCAACGACGGGGCCGATTCGCCGGTGGCCCTGATCGGCCGGGGCGGCGGTCTTCGCCTCGACGGGATCGAACTCGGGAATTCGGTCACCGTGGTCGGAGCCCGCAAGGCGACCGGCTACGGGCTTGAAGTAGCGGCGTCGATCGGCCGCGAAGTGGCGGCCGCGGGGCTGAACGTGATCAGCGGGCTGGCGCTGGGCATCGACGGTGCCGTTCATCGCGGGGCGCTGGAGCGGGGACCGACGGTGGCGGTGCTCGGCTGCGGGGCAGACCGGCCCTACCCGGCCTCACATTCGCGGCTCTACCGGCAGGTGGTGGAAAGTGGTCTGGTGATCTCCGAGGTTCCGCCCGGGGCTGATGCCTGGCGCTGGAGCTTTCCGGCCCGGAACCGGATCATGGCAGCGCTCTCGGCGATGACCGTGGTGGTTGAAGCGGCCTGGCGTTCCGGCTCGCTGATCACAGCCGAGATGGCCAGTGATGCGGGCCGGGACGTGGGGGCGGTGCCCGGGCCCGTGACCGCCGGAGCCGCGGCAGGTACCAACGAACTGCTCGCCAACGGAGCCGCCCTGATCCGTGGCGGTCAGGACGTGCTCGACCGGATGCTCGGGGCGGGGGCAGGCCAGCCCCTGTTCGGTCCGGCGATCGAAGATTTTGAAGTCGAGTTGCTGGAAGCGGTGGAGGCGGGTTGTCGAACCGTTGATGAAGCAGCCCTGATGCTGGAAAGAGAGGTCGGCGAGGTGGCCACGACCCTGGCCCGGCTGGAAGTCCGGGGCTACCTGCGGGCGTCAACGATCGGGACCTGGACCCGGACTTCGCTCGCCACCTATCCTTCGGGCGGTGAGTGAAGAACGACAGATTCCGGCGGTGCTTTCGATCGCCGGATCCGACTCCGGGGGCGGGGCCGGTATCCAGGCCGACCTGAAGGCCTTTGCCGCCTGCGGAGTCCATGGCATGACCGCGATCACCGCGATCACCGCCCAGAACACGGTCGGCGTCGACCTGATCGAGGCGATCAGCCCCGAAATGATCATCGCCCAGATCAAGGCCGTGGCCGGCGACATCGGGGTCGATGCGGTGAAGGTCGGCATGCTGGGGGACCGGCCGACCATCGAAGCGGTGGCCGCCGGTCTCGACCTGCTTGGCGATGTTCCGGTCGTGCTCGACCCGGTGATGGTCTCCGAAAGCGGAGCGAACCTGCTGGCGGTCGAGGCCCGGGAAGCGCTGGTCACCCGGATCCTGCCGCGGGCCACCGTGACGACTCCGAACATCCCGGAAGCACGCGCCATCACGGGACTGGCCGAAGCCGGCCAGCCCGAACTTGCCGAGGTGATCGTGGGTCTCGGAGTCAAGGCGGCGGTGGTCACCGGCGGGCACAGTGACGAGTACGTCGATTTCTTCTTCGACGGGGAACGCGGGGTGGAGATCACCGGCGAGGTTCATCCCGGCCGCTCGGCCCATGGCTCCGGTTGCACCCATTCCTCGGCCCTCGCCGCCGGCCTCGCGCTGGGGCTCGGTCCCCTCGAAGCCGCTCGCAAGGCCCGCGAACTCGCCTCAAGGGCGGTCGCCGGAAGCCTGGACGGGATCGGTTCCGGCCCCGGCCCGGTCAACGCACTCGGCCTGTGAAACAACCAGCCCGAGGAGCCTGGGGAGCCTGGGTTGAAGTTATCCGCACATGTGACGAATAACTTCAAGGCAGGTGGAAGGCAGCTTTAGGATGGGAGCATGACCGGGAACGACCTGCCTGCGAATCTGCCCCGTCCTCGATCGGCTGCGGTCTTCGATGGTCCCGACCGGGCGGCTGCCCGGGCCTACATGAAGGGCATCGGACTGAGTGACGAAGACCTCAGCAAGCCGACCATCGGAATCGCCAACACATGGACCGAGGCGATGCCCTGCAACTACGGTCTGAGGGACCTCGCGGCCTATGTCAAAGAGGGTGTGAAGGCGGCCGGGGGCACCCCGATGGAGTTCAACACGGTCGCCGTCTCCGACGGCATCACGATGGGCACCCAGGGAATGAAGAGTTCCCTGGTCAGTCGCGAGATGGTCGCCGACTCGATCGAGCTGATGGCCCGCGGCTACCAGTTCGACGCGATCATCGCGCTCGCCGCCTGCGACAAGACGATCCCCGGCGCCGTGATGGGTGTGGCCCGGATCGACATCCCCTCGATAGTCCTCTACGGCGGCTCGGTCAAACCCGGCAGGTACAAGGGCAAGGACGTCAGCATCCTCGAGGTCTTCGAGGCGGTCGGTGCCCACATCGCCGGCAGGATCAGCGACGAGGAACTGACCGAGATCGAGAACGTGGCCAGCCCCGGCTACGGCGCCTGCGGCGGCCAGTTCACGGCCAACACGATGGCCTGCGCCTTCGAGGCCCTCGGGATTTCGCCGGCCTTCTCGGCGATGGTCCCGGCCGAGGACGAACAGAAGACCGTGGTCGCGGAAAAGGTCGGGGAGCTGATCCTGCAGGTCCTGGCCGATGACCTGAAGCCGAGCCGGATCATCACGCGCAAGTCGCTGGAAAACGCGATCGCCGCGGTCTGCGCTTCCGGCGGGTCGACCAACGGGGTTCTTCATCTGCTGGCGATCGCCAGGGAAGCCGGGGTGGAGCTGGACATCGACGTCTTCGAGGATGTCTCCCGCCGCACCCCGCTGCTGGCCGACCTGAAGCCCGGCGGGCGATACGTCGCGACCGACCTCTACCGGGCCGGCGGGGTGCCGCTGATCCTCAGAAACCTCAAGCAGGGCGGCCTGCTGCATGAAGACGAGATCACGGTGACCGGGCGCAGCATCGGCGAGGAGGTCGCCAACGCCGAAGAGGAGCCGGGCCAGGACGTGGTGCTGCCGGTCGATGCCCCGCTCAAGGCCCAGGGCGGGCTGGCCATCCTGCGCGGCAACATCTGCCCCGAAGGGGCGGTGGTCAAGGTGGCGGGAACAGAACGCCGTCATCACACCGGTCCCGCCCGGGTCTTCGAACGCGAGGAGGACTGCTTCGCCGCGGTCAAACGGGGTGAGATCGAGAAGGGCGACGTGATCGTGATCAGAAACGAAGGGCCGTCGGGCGGACCGGGGATGCGCGAGATGCTCCAGGTCACCGCTGCCCTGGTCGGCGAGGGGATGGGCGAACACGTTGCCCTGCTGACCGACGGACGCTTCTCCGGGGCAACCCGGGGGCTGATGATCGGCCATGTCGCACCGGAAGCGGTGAAGGGCGGGCCGATCGGGGCGATCCACGACGGCGACGAGATCACCGTCGACATCGACGGGCGGCGCCTCGAAGTGGACCTCACCCCTGAACAGATCGACGAGCGGCTGAAAGGCTACTCACCGCCGACGCCCCTCTATGATCGCGGGGTCATGGCGAAGTACGCTGCGACCGTGAGTTCCGCCTCGATGGGCGCGGTCACGTAGGAGATGAAGACGAGGGGGCCCGGGGGCTCCCGGGAGGAGAGGACAGTTTCATGAGGGTGTGGAGCAGGGCCATCCGGGCGATAGTCGGCATCGCACTGGCAGGGTTGTTGATCGGCATCGCTTCGCAACCCGCCGCGGCGGCGGAGCAGAAGTTCACCTGGCTCTGCAAACCGGGAAGGGCGAACGATCCCTGCCAGCAGAGCCTCCGCACGGAGACGGTCTCCAAGGACGAAACCCTCGGAGTTCGCACGCCCCGGACCCTGACCCGCCTGAGGAACAAGGTCGACTGCTTCTACGTCTACCCGACGGTGAGCTTCCAGACCGGTCCCAACGCCGACCTGACCGAGGACCCGCAGGTTGACGCGATCGCCGAACAGCAGGCGAGCCGGTTCACGCCCGGTTGCCGCATGTTCGCCCCGATCTACCGCCAGTTCACGGTGCCGGCAATCCTCGGTTCCGAGATCACCGAGCAGGTGAATGACACGGCCTACTCCGGGGTCAAGGCCGCCTGGAACGAGTACCTGGGGAAGTACAACAAGGGCCGGGGCATCGTCCTGATCGGCCACTCCCAGGGCACCGGTCACCTCAAGCGGTTGATCAGGGAAACCTTTGACCGCAATCCGAAGCTCCGCAAGCGCCTGGTCTCCGCCGTTCTGATCGGCGGCAACGTGACCGTGAAGAAGGGAAGCCGGACCGGCGGCAGCTTCCGCAAGGTGCCGTCATGCGCGAGGGCAACCGAACTCGGTTGCGTGATCGCCTTCTCGAGTTTCCTGGAGGATCCGCCGCCGGCCGATTCACTCTTCGGCAGGGTCGGAGGGGCCCTCTCGGAGAACGTCGACCCGGCCACCCACGAGGTGATGTGCGTGAACCCGGCCGCGCTCGACGGGTCGAAGGGCAGGCTCAAACCCCTGTTCAACACCGAGACCTTCCCCGGCGCCTACGGGGCATTGCTGCCCGACCTGACCGGCTACGACAGCCCGTGGGTCAGTTTCCCCGACCTCTACACGGCGAAGTGCCAGAAGGCCGATGGCGCCAGCTGGCTGAACGTTCACGATGTCTCCGATGAGTCAGACACCCGCCCCCGGGTCGGCGAGACCCTGGGCCGGACCTGGGGCACGCACCTGGCCGAGGTGAACCTGACCGGCGGCAATCTGGCCAGTGTCGTTGCAACCCAGGAGAAGGCTTATCTGAAGAAGCTCGGGCAGGCCCGCAAGGCCGGGGCGAAGAAGAATTCGAAACAGAGAGAGGGTCATCGCTAGCGGCCGGACCGAACCGGCCAGCCTGCAGCGGTGTTATCGATGATGCATAGTCCAGAAGTCAATTTCCCCGGGAGGAGTCTGATCGTGTCGAGAGTTGCTGGTCGTACCTGGCTTGCCGTGGCCTTTTTGGCCGCGTCATTCGCCTTCATTGCCGCAGTGATGCCGTCTTTCGCGAAAGCCGAAGCCACAGTCTGGATCTGCAAGCCCGGTCTGGCCGATGATCTTTGCGCCGGCTCCATCTCGACCAAGGCCGGCAATCCGGCCCAGACGATCGGCTTCGATCGTCCCGACAATCCTCCGGTGGACTGCTTCTACGTCTACCCGACGGTCAGCGCGCAGGACACTCCCAACGCGAACCTGGACAAGGATCCCGAAGTCAAGCGGGTCGTGGTGCAGCAGGCCCGCATGTTCTCCCGGGTCTGCGACGTCTATGCGCCGATGTACCGGCAGGACACATCGCCGGGCGTCTACACCGAGCGGACAGAGGTCGCCTACCAGAGCGCTCTTTCCGGCTGGAAGGATTACCTCCAGCACTACAACAAGGGCCGCGGCGTGATCCTGATCGGCCACTCGCAGGGCTCGGCGACCCTCGCTCGCCTGATCGACGAGGAGATCGACCCCGATCCGAAGCTGCGCAAGCAGCTGGTCGGAGCGATCCTGCCCGGCGGCAACATCTACGTGAAGAAGGGCCAGCTGGCCGGTGGCATGTACGAGAACGTGCCGGCCTGCTCGGAAGTCGGCGAGTACGGCTGCCTGGTCGCCTACTCGATGTTCAACGGCACCCCGGCCGACAACCCGCCTTTCGGCGATGTCGGCTCCGGCTACTGGGCCTATGACATGCCCCGGCCTTCCCGCGAGCAGTACGAGGTGGTCTGCACGAATCCGGCTGAATTGAGCGGCAAGACCCTGCTCACCTCCCTGGTCAACATGGACTACCTGCTCGAGCCGCCGGCCGGTGGCGTCGAGACGGCCAACTGGAACGCCTACCCGGATGCGGTCACCGCCTCCTGTGATCACGAAGGCACCAAGCACTGGCTGAACGTCGCCTTCACCGAAGACGCCGACCCCTTCATCAAGGGAATGATCCCGATCGTCGCCAGCGGCAACAACTGGCATGTGCCGGAAGTCAACGTCGCCGAGAACAACCTGGTCGAGATCGCCCAGCTCCAGACCGACAGCTACACGGCGGAGCAGAGCCGGATCGCGAAGCTCCAGGCCAGGATCAAGTCGCTCCAGAAGCAGCTGGCCAAGGCCCAGAGGAACGCCGGGCTTCAGCAGAAGAAGGCGAACAAGTTCGCCAGGCAGGCCCGCAAGGCGAAGGGCAAGCAGAAAGAGGCCCTGAACCGCAAGGCCGGCTCAGCCCGCCGGAAGGCGGCTTCCGAGCGCAAGCGGGCGAGGAACCTCAAGCAGCGGATCGCCGCTCTGAAGAAGCAGATCTAGGCGGATTCGGCGGGATCGGCCGGTTTGCCCGAGGCGAACCGTCCTGAGAAACGGTGCTCAGATCAGTCGGTTTGCCCTGCAAACCGGCCCTGAGAAACGGTGCTCAGATCAGTCGGTTGCCCTGCAAACCGACTGATCTCGCCGTTGAAGCGGGCAGGCCGCTCGAGCTGGACCATGTGGCCGCAATCGTCGACCAGGGAAAGTTCCGCGTGCTCGATCCGGCGTGCGTACGAATAGGCGGCGCCGACCGGGACGAGCCGGTCCTGCTGGCCCCAGACGATCTGGGTCGGGATTTCGATCTCGGCGAGGCTGGGCCGGTTGTCGTATCCACCGAGGGCGAAGGCGGCGGCGAAAAGCGCCGGCGAGCGAAGTGCGGCGTAGGTCCCGAGCTCCCAGAGGATTTCGTTGCCGATCATGCTCGGGTGGGCGATGACCCCGGCGAATGACGCCGTTCTGAGGCGCTTGCGGTATAGGTTCCGTTCGGCCCTGCTCGCGGCAACCGGGATCATCCCCTTGACGATCGCCGCGGTCAGGGACTTGCGGGGGCCCGAAATGGTGGCGAAGCTGATCCCGGCCGCCGAGACCAGACTCAGGCGGGAGAAGCGTTCAGGTGCGCTGGTAACCGCTTCGGTCGAGATGAAGCCGCCCATCGAATGACCGATCAGGAAGGTCTCGGGAGAAAGCCCGACGGCATCGGCGAAGCGGAGGACGAGATCGCCGTAGGCGGACATCGAAATCTCTTCGGTCGGCATCGGGCTGAGGCCGAAGCCCGGCAGGTCCAGGGCGACGACGCGGTGGCTGTCGGCCAGGAAGGGGATGTTCTCCAGCCAGTTGCGCCAGCTGCCGCCGAGTCCGTGGACCAGAAGGATCGGCGGGCCCTCGCCCTGATCCACGAAACTGACCGGCGTCTGGCCGAGCGCGGAGTCGACGGTCACCTGCCGGATCCGTTCGGACCAGTCGATCTTCAGCCAGCGTCCGTCCGAGACGCCATAGTCGTCGTGGACCGGGGCCGGGGGAGGAGTCTCGGTCAGCAGGCCGTCATTGTCGGGTGCCTCGGTCGTCACCCGACCGACTTTATATGCCCGCCGACCCCGCCTCGCCTGCCACAATGGCCGGGTGGCGGATGACCGCACAGGCGCACGCCGGGTCCTGGTGACGGGACTCTCGACCTACTGGGGCGGGAGGCTGGCCTCTGCCCTGGAATCAAATCCCGAAATCGAGGCGATCATCGGGGTCGACTCCCGCGAACCGACCCGGGAACTGACCCGGACGGAATACGTGAAGGTCGGGGTGGAACACCGCCTGATCGAGAAGATAGTCCGGGCGGCGCGGATCGACACCGTGATCGACGCCCGCCTGATGGTCGATTCGCTGCGCGGTCCGGACGGCCTCCGGCCCGAGCAGATTCACGAGAACAACGTGATCGGCACGCTCAACATCCTCGCCGCCTGCGCGGCAGGTGATTCTCCGGTCAGGAAGCTGGTGTTCAAGAGCTCCGCCCACTGGTACGGCTGCGCCCAGGATGACCCGGCCTATTTCACCGAGGACATGTCCCGCCGGTACGAGCCGGAAACCAGGGTGGAGCGGGACGTGGTCGAGGCCGAGTCGGCGGTCGAGGAGTTTCGCGGGCAGCGACCGAAGGTGACGGTTTCGGTGCTGCGCTTCGCCAACGTGCTCGGAGCCGAGGTCGACACTTCACACGTCCAGTTCTTCGCCCTGCCGGCGGTGCCGATGATCGCCGGGTTCGACCCGCGCTACCAGTTCGTCGATGAAGTCGACGTGGTTCATGCGCTCGAACACGTGGCGGTGCGGGACATCCCGGGGATCTTCAACGTGGCCGGCGACGGCATCCTGACCCTTTCCGAGGTGATCTCGCTGCTCGGCAAACGGCCCCTGCCGGTGATCCCGCCCTGGGGCACCTCGCTGGCGATGGCCGGTTACCGCCGGCTCGGCTTCTCCCTGCCCCCGGAGATGGTCACGCAGCTTCGATTCGGACGGGGAATCGACAATCGCGCCTTCAAGGCCACGGGCTTCCATTTCCGCTTCACTTCCAGAGAGACCGTGCTCCATCTGCGGGACCGATTGCGTCTCGATCCGGTAGCTGCCCGGAAGGGAGCCGGTTACAGCTACGAGCCGGCGGTCGAGGATTTCCTGCGCCACAGCCCCCATGTGGACCGCTCCCGCAAGGATCTGGGCCGCGAAGACGCGGCGCTTTTCGACCCCTCGCCGCCAGTCCAGGACTGAATTTCCGCTGCAAAGGCTGTTTCCGCCCGGTTAGAGGGTTTTGCCCGCCCGCCGTGGTATCTACAATTCGGAGAGGAATTAACTAGCCAGAGAGCGGGATTGAAGTGGGGCGGAAGACTCAGGTAGCCATAGTCGCAATCGTTGTCCTGTTGCTGGGCGGCGCAGTCGCTGCCTACGCATATGACGGCGCACAGAAGGACAAGATCGCCGACGGCGTGACCGTCGCCGGGGTCGACCTCAGCGGCATGAACCGTGAGGAAGCCACCCAGGCGCTGACCAATCAGGTACTGGCGCCGCAGCGCAAGCCGGTCACCGTCACCTTCAAGAAGGAAAAGTTCCAGCTTCCCGCCAAGCAGCTGAAGATTCACGCCAACGTTCAGGCGGCGATCAATCAGGCCTTCGACGAGAGCCGGGACGGTTCGCTGCCCTCAAGGGTCTTCCGCGAGATAACCGGCGCCGAGGTTCAGGCCAGCATTCCGGTCAACGTCGGCTATTCGCAGAAGGCGGTGAACAGGTTCGTCAAGAAGGTCGCCGACGGGATCGTCAAGGAACCGGTCGACGCTTCGGTTTCGGCCGGCCCGGATTCGCTTTCGGTGGTCAAGGCCGAGAACGGCTACAAGCTGCGGGACAACAAACTCACCGATCAGCTGACCAGCCTGCTTGACAGCGGTCGTGGCAGCCGGACGATCGTGGCCAAGGTCAACGTGACCAAGCCGGCCGTCACCACCGCCGAAGTCGCCGAGAAGTATCCGACCTATCTGACCCTGGACCGGAGCAACTTCACCCTGACCCTCTGGAAGAACCTCGAAAAGGTCAAGAGCTACACGGTCGCGGTCGGCCAGGTCGGCCTCGAGACTCCCGCCGGGCTCTACTCAATCCAGGACAAACAGGTCGATCCCGTCTGGACGGTGCCGAACTCGGCCTGGGCCGGAGACATGGCCGGTCAGGTCGTTCCCGGCGGGGTTCCCGAAAACCCCCTGAAGGCTCGATGGATGGGGATTTTCGATGGCGCCGGCATCCACGGCACGGATGAAACCTACTCGCTCGGTTCGGCCGCCTCGCATGGTTGCGTGCGGATGTCGGTCCCGGACGTGATCGACCTTTACGACCGGGTCGATGTCGGCACTCCCATCTACATCGGCTAGCTGCCCCGCCTGGGGCGAGGCTCTCGAGCTCTTCCGGCGCGATCTTCTCGCGGCAGGTACGGCACCGCGAACCCTGAACGCCTACGAAAAGGACCTCGGCCAGCTGCGGGCCTGGGCCGATGGGTCAGGCCTGGGGGTAGACAAGGTCACCCACAAGGATCTTCGCCGCTACGCCGCCTCGCTTTCGGCGACGGGTCGCGCCCCGGCCACGGTGGCTCGCAAACTGGCCGCGATCCGTGGCTTTTACGGCTTCCTTCTGAGGACCGGAAGGGTTGGTCAGAACCCGGCCGACCTGGTTTCCGCACCCCGCCGGAAGAAGAAGCTGCCGACCGTCCTGACGATGGAACAGATGTCCTCGATGCTGGACGCGGTACCGGTCGAAACCCCGCTTGACATCAGGGACCGGGCGATGTTCGAACTCACCTACTCCTGCGGTCTGCGAAGCGAAGAGGTGCTGACCCTCAGCCTTGACTCGATCGATTTCGACGACGAAGTGATCCGGGTGCTCGGCAAGGGGTCCAAGCACCGGCTGGTCCCGGTCGGCGAGCCGGCCCGGCAGGCGATCGAGCTCTACCTCGCCAGGGCCCGGCCGAAACTGGCCACCGACCCGGGCGAGAGGACCCTGTTCCTTTCGCGAAACGGCCGACCCCTTTCGGCCTCCGACCTTTCCCGTCGCCTGGCGGTCCGCATGCGGGATGCCGCCGCGGCCGGCGGGGTTTCGCCCCATGCCCTCAGGCATTCCTTCGCCACCCACCTGCTCGAAGGCGGGGCGGACCTGCGCTCGATCCAGGAACTGCTCGGCCACGCCTCGATCTCGACCACACAGGTCTACACCCACCTCGACGCGGCCCGCCTGCGGGACGCGTACACCGGCAGCCATCCCCGCGCCTGAAGGGGCGCTTCAGCCGGGAGTCGACCGCCCGGCGCAGGCAATAGATTCCCTGCCATGAAGCTGATCGTCAACGTGGACGGCGGAGCCCGGGGCAACCCGGGCCCTGCTGCGATCGGGATAGTCGTTCGGGACGGGGAGGGCAACGTGCTCCAGGATCTCGGCGAGACCATCGGCGAAGCCACAAACAACGTGGCCGAGTACAGGGCCCTGATCAGGGGCATCGGCCTGGCCCGGGACCTCGGCGCAACCGAACTTCAGATCCACGGAGATTCGGAACTGGTCGTCAAGCAGATGCTCGGTCAGTACAAGGTCAAGCACCCGGACATGAAGCCGCTCCACGCCGAAGCCAAGGCCGCGCTCGAAGGCCTCGACTCGTGGTCGATCAGTCACGTCCGCCGTGAACAGAACGCCGAAGCCGACGCGCTGGTCAACCAGGCCCTCGACTCCCAGGCGTAAACTCAAGCGTCGCCAGGTCTTCCGTCCTTGTGAACCTAGTCAGAAAGGCCTCCCTTTGAAGCCAAACGCATTGCGTGTATCTGTGGCTGCGGCAACGCTTGTTCTTGCCCTGGGAATCTCCGCTTGTGGATCCTCGAGCGATGATTCCGGAGAGAGCAGCGACACCGGCACCACAACCTCGACTACCCAGGCTCCGGCCAACGCCCAGTCCGTCAAGATCAGTTTGACCGAGATGGCGATCAGCGCTTCGCCGGACTCCGTGAAGGCCGGGGACGTGGCCTTCGACGTGACCAATGACGGGAACATCGAGCACGAGCTGGTAGTGGTCAAGACGAACAAGAAGGCGGGCGATCTGCCTACCGACGCTTCCGGGAAGGCAGACGAGACCGGTTCGGTTGGAGACACCGAGGTTCAGGCGGGCGAGAGTTCAGAGCTCGACCTGAAGCTCGCTGCCGGCCACTACGCGCTCATCTGCAACCTGCCCGGCCACTACAAGGCTGGTATGTACACGGACTTCACGGTCAAGTAGACCGGGAAGATCCAGAGGGAAAGAGGGGCGGGCAGCCGACCGTCCGCCTCGCTTTTCAATCCGCACCGTTCAGGGACGCCGGCAGAAAGGCGCCTACCGGAGTCGAACCGGTGTAAACGGCTTTGCAGGCCGCTGCGTAGCCACTCCGCCAAGGCGCCGAATGGGAATGCCCCGCAAGGGGTGTCCCGGAAGCGGCTGAAGGGATTCGAACCCTCGACCTTCTGCATGGCAAGCAGACGCTCTAGCCAACTGAGCTACAGCCGCGAAGTCGGCGGAGTATATCCGGGGAAGGGTCTCAGGCGACGCCCCGCCGGTCAGCGACGGTGACGCTTCGGCTTCTTCACCGTGACCGTGCGGAGCTTCGAGTTCGCGGCCTTGAAGCCGGTGATCGCCAGCGCCCGGGCCCGCAGGTTCGTCTTGCCCTTGATGTTCCTGACCGTGAGCGACGCCTGGCAATCCTTTCCGGTGACCATCTTCGAACCGATGTTCTTCCAGACCCACTTGCGTCCCTGCCTGACCTGTCGCTCGAAGCGGACTTTCTGCCAGGTGACCGCGGGGCAGTTGCCCATGGTCGCGGTCGCCGTGACGCTGCCGCCCTTGCGGCTGTAGTTGAGCTTGTACCGGTTCAGCTTGAGGCCCAGGTGGCGGTTCGCATCGCCGGCCTGATGGGAAGGCCCGAAGGAGAGATCGGTGCCCTGGACGGTGGTCTCTTCCGGTCCCGCCTGCGACCAGTCGCAGACCCCGTCCGGGAAGATCTGGTTGAGGCGGGTTATCTGCTCCGGGGTGGGTGAGCCGTAATCGGCCGGATTGACCGGTTTGAGGGTGCACTTGGCGGTAATCGAATCGAGCGGCTTGCCGGCCACGTTCACCGGTAGCGAATGCGGCGGGTAGGTCGTCTCGCAGGTGTTCGTGTCACCGGCCTGGGCGACGCCGTTCACCCGGTTGCCGGCGATCCAGCAGGCGTCGACCGCGTCGGCGGGCTTGTTGTCGACCACCTTCTGGGCCAGTGACTTCGAGGAATCATCGGCGACGATCGAGTCGAGCCAGGTGGAGAGCGTGTCGATCGCCGTGTCATTCATCGCCTTCACGCTGGGGCCGCCGATCGCGCGGAACATGACCTGGTTGTCGTGATTTCCGTTGAAGCGGTCGAGCCGGGCCCGGGTCCGGTAGGTGTTGACGTACTGATGGACGTTGCCGGCCGCCACGTCGTCCTGGTAGTTGCGGACATCGATGATCGGCACCTGGGTCCATCCCCCGGCTCCCTGCTGGATGCGGCCGGTCTGGTAGCTGGTCTTCAGCGCGTCCTGGTCAGCCACGGTTCGACCCGCCTGGAAGTTGCCGTTGTTGTCGTATCCGCCGATCTGCTCGTTCAGGTCGAGGAATCGCTTCATGTTGATCGATCCGCCCGTAAGCGCCCCGAGGCCGTACTGCACCCCGACGTTGTCGAGCGTGCGGCGGGCGTAGCCGGTGGCCGGGTCAGCCCCGTAGACGTTGATCATGTTGTCCCAGAGCGTGCAGCGGACGCCGCCCGGGTTTGACAGGGGATCGAAGATCACGGAGACGGGGACCACATCCTCGTTGCAGCCTTCCTGGGCGCGAATAACGTCGGCGCCGGCCGAAAGCGGTTCACAGCCGCCGTTGGTGTCCGAGGTCATGCCGGTGATCTGTCGCTTCTGGGCGTTCGAGAGGTCCTGGCCGGTGGTCGTGTTGTTGAAGTAGTTGACCAGCAGACGGCAGTCGGGGTAATCGGGGGAGGAGTTGTCGGGAAAGCTCGCCCCCGGATTCAGCCCGTCGAGAAGTCCCGGGTAGTTCTGGGCGATCATCTGGACCTGGACCGAGCCGCCGGAGCTGCCCTGGCCGATGGTCCAGGCGTCGGCTCGGCCGAGTTCCTCGATCGCGCGTTCCTTGATCATCGAAGTGGTCTCGGCGGAGATCACGTCGTTGCAGGTCGTGTTGAAGACGTTGAGGCTCGAGTTGAGGACCACGAACCCCCGCTTCAGCAGGCTATCGTCGAGCGGATCCGGCACTCCCGCGCCTTGCTGGTGGCCGGTCGAGCAACCGCCGCCGTATTGATAGACGAAACGGCCGTTCCAGCCGTTACCCGTCTGGCCACCGGAGGCCAGCGTCGCGAAGTTGTAGACCGCACGGTTGATCACACCCTGCTCGAGCCGGACCACGTAATCGACCAGTTGACCCGTGCGGGTGGTGGTCTGGACCATGTCCGCGGGCCGGTCGGTCGGGCTGGCGAGCGGCTTGAAGGTGTTGTCGCTGGCGCGGTAGTACCACGAGACCCTGGTCGGGGCGACGCAGTTCGAATCCTGCGCCGGGCCGAGTCCGAAACTCTCGGTCGTGCAGTAGTACGGGGTCTGGTGGGGCCCGGAGAAGACCGGCCCCTGAAGCGAGCTGTTGAAGACCGAAAGGCGGGTCGCCGAATCCTGGCCCGGAGCCCAGGCGGTGATCCAGTTGCGGCCGTTCCACATCCCGGAGACGAGGCCTTTCTTGCGAAGCGAGTTGTCGGGATCGCTGGCGAGGGAGGAGGTGACGACCTTTCCGTTCAGCCGGACGACCATCTTGCTCTTCGCGCTCGAGTCGGGAGCCGTGACGGCGAGCAGCGCGTCACCACCGGAAATCCGGTCGGCCTTGCTCGAGAGCACCTCGATCGAAAGCGGAGTCGCCGCCTGCGCCCCCGCGGGGAGCACGGCGAAAAGGGCCGCGACGAGTGCCGGAAGAATGAAAAGCGCGAACCTGGAGTTCGACTGGGGTCTCAAGACTGCTCCTGGAGGGGTGGGGGGAGGGTGACCGCTACTGACCTTCTGTATCTAGATAACGCGCCGGGTTCCCTAGTTGCGGTCGGCGTCGGCTTGACGGCCATCACCCCTGCGGAGAGGATGTTCCCCATGCCAATTCCGGAGAAGATTCAGGGTTTCATTGACAGGCAGGCCGACGAGGCGCCCGTGAAGTACGACGACCTGAGAGCGGTGGTTTTCAATGGCACTCTCAAACGATCTCCGGAGCCGAGCCAGACCGAGGCGCTGCTCGCTATTCCGATCGGGATCCTCGAACGGGTCGGCGTCAGGGTCGACCTCGTCCGCACCGTGGACCACGTGATTCCGCCCGGAGTCTGGCCGGACATGACCGGACACGGCTACGAAGAAGATGACTTTCCGGCGATCTACCGTGACCTGGTCGAGCCGGCTGACATCATCATCCTCGCCGGTCCGATCTGGCTGGGTGACCAGGCCTCCCCGACCCGGGCGATCATCGAACGGCTCTACGCCTACTCCGGCGAGGTAAACGATGCCGGTCAGTGGTCCTATTACGGCAAGGTCGGCGGAGCGGTCACGACCGGCAACGAGGACGGCGGCAAACACGTGAGCGCCCAGTTGCTCTACGCGCTGCAGCACATCGGGCTGACGATCCCGCCGCAGACCGACTCGTACTGGAACGGTGAAGCCGGTCCCGGTGATTCCTATGCCGATCCCGGGAGCGGTGGTCCGGAGAACGCCTGGACCACCCGCAACGCCACCTTCATGACCTGGAACCTCCTCCATTTCGCGCGCATGCTGAAGGACGCCGGTGGCGTGCCCGCCTACGGCAACTCGACCAGGGACTGGGACCTCACGCAGCCCGACCATCCCAACCCGGAATACCGATGAGGGGAGTTGCCCGTGCGGCGGTGCGGACCGGGGCGGCCCTGCGCTAGGCTCTCCGTCCCCGGGCGCATAGCTCAGTTGGTAGAGCGCCACCTCGACACGGTGGAGGTCACTGGTTCGAGCCCAGTTGTGCCCACTCGGAAACCCGGCCCTCCAGCCGGGTTTCGTGTTTCAGCGGGAGCCCGGTTCAGTTCCGGCGCTTCGGCTTCTTCGGCTTGAGCGGGTTCACCTTGAGGGTGGACGAGGTCGTGACGCTGTCACCACCGCCGGTGATCGTGAACCTGACCGGGCCGGACTTGCTGCCCTTGAACCGGCCCTGGTAGATCCTGCGGGTGCTGACCTTCACGGTCGCCGTTCCCTTGCCGGGGTTGGCCTGGGTCACGAAGACCGTCTGGCATTTCGGCTCGATCGCCAGCTTGCCGGGGACGCTCGCACAGACCCTGGTCAGCGCCGATTCCGCGCTGCCCCAGTTCCTGATCTGGAGCCTGAAGCTGGCCCTGGCGCCGGACTTGACGGTGACGCCCTTTGGCTTTGCGACCTCGAAGAACGGCTTCGCGGTCACGCCGTTCAGCTGCCGGACCGCGTCGGTCAGGTCACCATCACCGAAGTCATCAACGGCAACGATGTTCGGCAGCTTGCCCCGACGCGCCTCACATGCCTGCGCCCGGGCGACGAGCACATCGGGCTGGTTGAGGACCTGTGCGACCGCGGGGTCGGGAGTGAAGGTATTGCCGGTCGTGCCGGCGTCGATCAGTCCGTTGACCCAGTGGTTCATCAGGAAGAGCTGCCCGGTGGTGCCGCCCCGGTTCGGCCGGCAACTCGAATTCAGGTTGGCCGAATCGGTCAGCTGCGCCATCGCCTGCTGAGTAGTCAGGTCGACGTTGGATTCGTCCTTGCGAAAGTTGTACGGGGTTTCCTGCATCGGTCCGTTGTAACCGCGGTGGTACCAGGGAACCTCCGCATAGTCGGAATCATTGCCCGTGTGGTTTTCCGAAAACACGACCACCCTCTGGTTGCTCGCGATCATCTCCCCCAGCGTGGGGTACGAGTCGGTTGGACCGGTGTAGATGTAGTCACTCAGGGCGCTGTCATTCACCGCGGTGGCGAAGTCCTGGGGGTAGATCCCGTCCTCGACCATGAAGATCAGTACTTCGCGGGGATGCGAAGCCAGAAAGTCGGTGACCTTGCCGAGCTCGGCAGTCAGGTCGCTCGCTCCCCAGCTGCAGTTCTGGTGGCAGAGGTAGGTGCCGGCGACGCCCTTCGGGCTACCGTCGGTCCCGTTGTTCCAATCCGCGACATTCGAGGGGCCAGATCCTGCGGAAGGCTTGCCGTAATGCGTGTCGATCAGGAACGCCCGCACGCCGTACTCGAGCTGGGTCGGAATCGCGTAATGCTGGTTGGGCAGGATCCAGCCGTATTCCTCGTTTGACATCGAGTTGTGGGTGCCCGGCAGGACCACCTGGTCGAGCGTCTTCGAGCAGAGCTCGACCGCGCCGTTGCACGGTCGCTCTCGCGTTGCGCCGTTCGCCGTGGCGGCGGTAGCGAAGGTCAGGACACTGATCGCTGCGGCGAGCCACAGCGCACACTTTCTCCCGGTCATTGAATTCATCATCTCAACTAACCGCGAAGTGAAGTCGCAGTTGCGGCCAATACGATGCGCTCCGTGAAGTCTCAAGGGGTGATGGGGGTCGTTCAGAAGCTGGTCGGACTCGCGATCGGCCTGCTCTTCGCGATGCCGGATTCACTGATGCGGAAAATCTTCGGTGACCCGCCGGCCGCGGTCGCCGCGCTGAGGCCTGACGCCTGGGCGATGGGAAGGCTGATCGGCCTGGCCGAGGACAAGCGCAGCGAATGGAATCCCGAAGAAGCGCGAGAGGAAACCGAGTTCCTGGCCGGCGCGGTCAGCCGTCCGGTCACCGGCGTGATCACCCAGGATTGGCTGCTGGAGGCCGGGGATCACTCACTGCCCGCCCGCCTCTTTACTCCCGGGGCCAATCCGCTGGCCGGGCCGATGCTGGTTCACTTTCACGGGGGCGGTTGGGTCCAGGGCTCGATCAACTCCCATCACGGAGCCTGTGCCTGGCTTGCCCGCGAAGCCGGGGTCCGGGTTCTTTCGGTTGATTACAGGCTGGCGCCGGAGCACCCTTTCCCGGCCCAGGCCGATGACGCGCTGGCCGCCTGGCGATCCGTGATGAGCGACCCGGCCCGCTTCGGGGCCGACCCGGAGAAGGTGGGGGTGATCGGCGACAGCGCCGGTGCCCAGATGTGCGCGGTGCTCTGCCTCGACCTGAAAGCGGCGGGGGAGCCGCAGCCCGCCTGCCAGGTCCTGATCTACCCGGTCACCGACTGCACCGGGTCGTTCCCCTCCCGGGAATCGTTTGCCAGGGGCTTCTACCTGACCAGGGCCCGGATGGACTGGTTCGAGGACTGCTTCGTGCCCGAAGGAGAAGCGGAAAACCCGCGCGTCTCGCCACTCTTTGCGGATGACCTTTCCGGTCTTGCCCCGGCGCTGGTTTCCGTGTCGCTGGCCGATCCGCTGCGGGATGAAGGAGTCGCCTTCGCCTCGAGGCTGATCGAGGCCGGGGTCCCGGTCACCCTCGACACGATGCCGATGCTTCACGCCTGGTTCAACCTCACCTCCAGCCGTTCCTCCCGCCAGGGCCACCGGATTCTGGCCGGGCGGATCACCGATCTGCTCGGCTGATCCCGAGGTCCCCGCCTTCAATACGATTGACCGATGCCGGAAGCCGCCGCAAACATCACCGTATCCCTGCCTGACGGCACCCCGCTCGAGCTCGACCCGGGCGCGACCGGTGCCGACGCGGCCCTGGCGATCGGCGAAGGCCTGGCCCGGGCCGCGCTGGCACTCAAGGTCGGGGACGAGGTTCGTGATCTCAGCGCCCCGGTCAGTGACGGCGAGGAGATCTCGATCATCACCAGCCGTGACCCCGAGGGTCTCGAGTTGATCCGCCACGATGCCGCGCACGTGATGGCGACCGCGGTCCAGGAGCTCTACCCGGGCACCAAGGTGACGATCGGTCCGGCGATCGAGAACGGCTTCTACTACGACTTCGAGTTCCCCGAGGGCGTGAAGATCACCGACGCCGAACTGCCGGCGATCGAAGAAGCGATGCGCCGCCACATCAAGGCCGACGAAACCTTCGAGCGTCGCGACGTGCCGGTCGCCGAGGCGATCGAGATCTTCAAGGCCCAGGATGAGAGGTTCAAGGTCGAACTGATCGAGGACCTGATCGAAAACGAAGGCGCCGAGACCGTTTCGCTTTACCGCAACGGTCCCTTCGAGGATCTCTGCCGCGGGCCCCACGGTCCCGGAACCAAGCGGATCAAGGTGATCAAGCTGAACTCGGTCGCCGGTTCCTACTGGCGCGGCGACGAGAACCGCGAGCAACTGACCAGGATTTACGGCACCGCCTTCTTCAGCAAGGACGACCTCGCCGAATACCTTGAGCGGATCGAGCAGGCCAAGGCCCGCGACCATCGCCGGCTCGGCCCCGAGCTCGACCTCTTCATGCTGCGAGACGAGGCACCCGGCATGCCCTTCTGGCTGCCGAACGGCACCGTCCTGCTCGGGCTGATCGAGCAGGAAGTCCGCCAGCAGCTGGCCCGCCGCGGCTATCAGGAAATCGCCACCCCGCAGGTGATGGACGAGTCGCTCTGGCACCGCTCCGGCCACTGGGACAACTACAAGGACGACATGTACTTCATGGAGGTCGACGAGCGGCGATACGCGCTGCGGCCGATGAACTGCCCGGGCGCCTGCCTCGTCTTCGGTTCGACCCGGCATTCCTACCGTGACCTGCCGCTGCGGCTGGCCGAGTTCGGCCGGGTGACCCGGAACGAGCGGGAGGGAGTGCTCCACGGCCTGCTCAGGGTCCGGGCCTTCACCCAGGATGACGCCCACGTGTACTGCACGATCGACCAGGTCGAGTCCGAGGTGTCGGAAATCTGCGAGGCGATCGACGAGCTCTACGCCCGCTTCGGGTTCGAGAACGTCGAAGTGGAGCTTTCGACCCGTCCCGAGAAGTCGCTCGGCAGCGACGAGCTCTGGGAGAAGGCCGAGTCGACCCTGAAGAGCGCGCTTGACAGCCAGAACCGCGAGTACCGGATCAACCCCGGTGACGGTGCCTTCTACGGGCCGAAGATCGACTTCCACGTGACCGATGCCCTGGGCCGCTCCTGGCAGCTCGGTACCTGCCAGCTCGACTTCCAGATGCCGGAGCGCTTCGAGCTTCACTACACCGACTCCGAAGACGGGCAGGAGCGGCCGGTGATGATCCACCGCGCGCTGCTCGGTTCGATGGAGCGGTTCGCCGGAATCCTGATCGAGCACTACGCGGGCCGGTTCCCGGCCTGGCTGGCCCCGGTCCAGGCCCGGATCGTCCCGGTCTCCGACAAGCACCTCGACTACGCCCGCCAGGTCGCCGAGGACCTCAAAGCGGAGGGAGCCAGGGTTTCGGTCGAGGAGCGCTCCGAATCGGTCGGCAAGAAGATTCGCGCGGCCGAGCTGGGCAGGTTCCCGTACATGCTGGTGGTCGGTGACCGCGAGATGGAGGCCGGCGAGGTCTCGGTTCGCTCGCATGAGGACGGGGAGCTCGGCTCGATGGCTGTCGAAAAGTTCTGTATGCTGCTTGACAGTTGATTCGACGCACGAAAAAGAACTCGCGCCCCGCTGCGCCCGCGTGCTCGCCTACCCGTTTCTTGTCCGCTTGACCTGCCCCTTGGTTCTTAGCTAGTGCCAATTCCGCGCAGGTTTGACCGGCGTCCCCCCGATCGGGACACGACTCGTATCAACGAGCGCATCCGCGTGCCCAAGGTGCGGCTGATCGGCGCCGACGGCGAGCAGGTGGGAATCGTCGATACCGATCAGGCGAGGCAGATGGCCCGCGAGGCGGAACTCGATCTGGTCGAGGTCGCGGCAAATGCGAAGCCGCCGGTCTGCCGGCTGCTCGATTACTCGAAGTACAAGTACGAGCAGGAGCAGAAGCAGAAGGCCGCCCGCAAGCACCAGACCCAGGTCAACATCCGCGAGATCAAGCTGCGTCCGAAGATCGCCGACAACGACTACAACACGAAGAAGGGTCACGTCGAGCGTTTCCTCAAGCACGGGGACAAGGTCAAGGTCACGATCATGTTCCGCGGCCGCGAACAGGCCCATCCGGAACGGGGCCGCGACCTGCTTTACAGACTTTTCGAGGATCTCGGCGAAGAACTCGCCGTGATCGAATCGAGGCCGCTCCAGGAAGGGCGCAACATGAGCATGCTGCTCGGCCCCTCCAAGGAAGCGACCCGCGAGGCCGAGGCAGACAAGCAGGCCAGGAAGAAGGCCAAGGGCAAGAACCGCGGCGGGGAAGCCCCCGAGGTTCCCGACCACCCGAACGCGGTGGCTCCGGACGCGGTTCCGGATCACCCGAACGCGGTCGCCCCGGACGCGATCCCGGACCACCCGAACGCGGTCGCCCCGGACGCCGAAGCCCCGGAGCCGACCGAGCCGGAAGATCCGCCGGCCGAGCCCGAAGCCGCTGACGAAGCAGCGGCCCCGGCCGAAGAACCGGCCGAAACCTCGGACTGATTCAGCTCGAAGCCGATCGAGTCTGAAGTGACTGACGTGGCCGCGTCTCTGGCCGAGTAGCCGAAAGTTCATCGCAATTCGGAATCGAGATGGCCAAAAGGAGCGCTATGTGGCCAGAATCGCCTTCTCGTTTGCCGGTTGGTCACCCTGGGGAGCTGCCGACTTGGATGAGCTGATTCAAGTGCTGGACTCGGTTCGTCAGACAGCAGTCGCTGCCTGATCTACGCGAAGTCCCGTCTAGGGGGATTGGTGACTGCCGAAGTTTCAGGTAGCCGCCAGTTGTTCCGCGATGCGGTCGGCCGCGTGGCCGTCCCACAAAGGCGGCGGTTCAGGAGGCGCAGCCGACGGATCCGCTCCGGCGATGATTGCCGGGATCTCGGTGATCCGGGCGGGGTCGAGGCCGAGCAGGACGTTGGTGCCGAGGTCGATCGTGACCGGGCGCTCGGTGTTGTCGCGCAGGGTGAAGCAGGGGATGCCGAGGTAGGTCGTCTCCTCCTGGATTCCGCCGGAATCGGTCAGTACGGCACCGGCGTCGGCTTCCAGCGAGAGGAACTCGAGGTAACCGGCGGGGTCGACCAGGTGGAGGTTCTCCGCCAGTTCGGCGTTGCCGGCCAGCCGGGCCCGGGTGCGGGGGTGGACCGGGAAGAGCACCGGCATCACCGCCGAGACCTGGTTGAGGGCAGCGATCGCATCAAAGAGGAGCGGCCCGTCCACGAGGGCGGGGCGGTGGAGGGTGACCAGCAGGTAGGAGCCTGGTTCGAGACCGAAGGACCGGCAGGTTTCCAGCGGGCGGAAGCGGTCCTCGAGTGCGACCAGGCTGTCGATCATCGTGTTGCCGACGAAACTGGCCCGCCCGGCCGGGATGCCTTCCATCTCCAGGTTGCGCAGCGCCTCCTCCGAATGAACCCAGAGGGTGTCGGCGATCTGGTCGGTGATGATCCGGTTGATCTCCTCCGGCATGCTGCGGTCATAGCTGCGAAGGCCGGCCTCGAGGTGGGCGACCGGGATCTCCAGTTTCACCGCGGTGAGCGCCGCGGCCACGGTCGAATTGACGTCCCCGGGAACCACGACGAGGTCGGGCCGGTTTTCGATCAGCAGGGGTTCAAGGCGTTCCATTACCCGGGCGGTCTGCAGCGCGTGGCTGCCGGAGCCGACCTCGAGCATGAAGTCCGGAGCGGGGACTCCGAGCTGATCGAAGAAGATCTCGCTCATCAGGTGGTCGTAATGCTGGCCGGTATGGACGATCAGTTGCGCGGTCTCCGGCGAGCGCCGGGAAATCGCGGCGATCAGCGGCGCCATCTTGACGAAGTTGGGCCGGGTTCCGAGCACGTGGACGATCCGCATCAGGGGGCCAGAGTATCGGCGCCGGCGGCCGGGGGCGGTGCGAGTCAGAGCCGATTGGCGCTGGGATTCATCCCGTATCCGGGGGGGAAAGGCGACAGGCCGGAAATTTTGATTGAATGTTCCGGCTCATGCCGAAGATGAAGACACATTCCGGGGCCAAGAAGCGCTTCAAGCGCTCGGCCAAAGGCAAGCTGCGCGGGCGGCATGCGTACTCCAGCCACATTCTGGAGAAGAAGTCGCCGAAGCGCAAGCGGAACATGGGCAAGCCTGCCCACATCGCCGAAGTGGATGCCCCGCGTGTCAACAAGCTTCTGGGGGGCAAATAAATGGCCCGCGTGAAGCGTTCGGTAAACGCCCGCAAGAAGCGGCGCAAGGTACTTGAAGAGGCCAAGGGCTACTACGGCCGCAAGAACTCCTCGTACAAGCTGGCCAAGGAACAGGTCATGCGGTCGGGCGCCTACGCCTACCGTGACCGCCGGGTCCGCAAGCGGGAATTCCGTCGCCTCTGGATCACCCGCATCAACGCAGCTGCCCGTCTCGAGGGCATGAGCTACTCCGAGCTGATGCATGGCCTCAGCGCCGCCGGCGTCGAGGTCAACCGCAAGATGCTCGCCGACATCGCGGTCAACGACCGTGAGGACTTTCGCCGATTTGTCGAGATCGCCCGGGAGGGTGCCGCCGCCTAGTGCGCTGACGGCACCTCGAACCCACCGGGCGGCTTCGCGATCTGCGAGCCGCCCTTTTTGTTTTCGGGGGCCGGAAAGAGAACAGACCGAACCATGATCGTCAGCAAGGAAAACGAAAAACTGAAACTGGTCCGCAAGCTGGGTCAGAAGAAGCACCGCCGGAAGCTGGGAATGTTCGTCACCGAGGGTGAAGACCTGGCCCGGGCGGGTCTGGCCGCAGGCCATGAGCCCGTGGCGATGCTGGTACATCCCGAGACCGACCTTCCGGGGGAAAATGTCGAACCGGACCTGCTGGACGGGGTTGCCGCGCTCGCCTCCGGCACCCGGGTGATCGGGATCTGGTCCGAGATCTGGGCCGAACCGGAGCTGCTGACCGCCGACAAGTGCATCTTCCTCGACGGAGTCGCGGACCCGGGCAACGTCGGCACGATCATCCGGACCGCCGACGCCCTGGTCGGCGGCACGGTGGTGCTCGGGCCGGGCAGCGCCGACCCCTTCTCCGGGATCGCGGTGCGCTCCAGCATGGGTTCGATCTTCACCCAGCCGGTCGTAAAGGCGGAGATCGGGCAGACCCCGGCCCCGCGGATCGCCACGGTCCCGCAGGGAGGGGAGCGGCCGGGACCGGTCGAAGGTCCGGTGACTCTTTGCCTGGGGTCCGAGCGCGAAGGGCTTTCGCCGGAAATCCTGAAGGAGTGCGGGATCACCTGGACGATCCCGCAGCGGTCCGGCGGAGCCGAATCGCTAAACGTTGCGGCCGCGGCGGCGATCGCCTGCGAGCGGATATCTTCGCAACCAGGCGAATCCGCACAAGACTGAGGAAAAAGGAAGCTGAACCGGGGAAGAAATGGTTGAACGGATAGAGGAAATCGAAGTCGAGGCACAGGCGGCGGTCGAAGCCGCAGACTCGGCGGCCGAACTCGAAGAGGTCCGGGTCCGTTACCTGGGCCGCAAGGCCGAGCTGACCGGCATGCTGCGGGGTATCGCCGACCTGCCACCGGAGCAGCGCGGCCCGGTCGGCAGCACCGGCAACAAGGTCCGGAAGGGCCTCGAGGGCCTGATCGAAGCGAAGGTCAAAGCTCTCAGGAACGCCGAACTGGAGCAGTCCCTGGCCGGGGACCGGATCGACGTGACCCTGCCGGGCAGTCCGGCCCGAGCGGTCGGCCACCTGCATCCGATCACCCGGACCCGGCGGCTGATCGAGGATGTGATGATTGGCCTCGGCTACCAGGTGATGGAAGGCCCGGAAGTCGAGCACGACTACTACAACTTCACCGCGCTCAACCATCCCGAAGGCCATCCCGCCCGGATGCTCCAGGACACCTTCTACGTCGACACCGACGAGCACGTCGAGCAGGTTCTGCTGCGGACCCACACCTCACCCATGCAGGTCCGGGCCATGGAGTCGGCGCCGCCGCCGCTCTTCATGATCGTGCCGGGCAAGACCTACCGGCGCGATTCCGATGCCACCCACAGCCCGATGTTTCACCAGGTCGAGGGCCTGGCGGTCGGCGAGGGGATCACCCTGGCCGACCTCAAGGGAACCCTGCTGGCGATGCTCCGCGAAATCTTCGGTCCCGACCGGGAAATCCGCATGCGCCCGCACTTCTTCCCCTTCACCGAACCCTCGGTGGAATTCGACGTTTCCTGCTTCCGCTGTGGCGGCTCGGGGTCGCTCGAAGACGGTTCCCGCTGCGGTCTCTGCAAGGGGATCGGCTGGATTGAACTCGGCGGGGCCGGGATGGTTGATCCGAACGTGTTCGGATTCGTGGCCGACTCCGGCTACGACCCCGACTCGGTGACCGGATTCGCCTTCGGTTTCGGGATTGAGCGAATCGCGATGCTGCAGCACAACGTCGGTGACCTGCGGCTCTTCTTTGACAACGACCTGCGAATGCTGGAGCAGTTCTCATGAGAGTCCCTTACGGATGGATGGCCGACTACTGCGACCCCGGGCTCGAACCGCGGGACCTCGCCGAAAAGATGGCGATGACCGGAACCGAGGTCGAAAGGGTGGTCACTCTGGGGCCGCCTTCGGCCGAGGGCTTCGTGATCGGCAAGGTGCTCGCGGTCGAAAAGCACCCGGATGCCGACCGGCTGAACGTCTGTGAGGTGGACACCGGCGGCGCTACCAGGACGATCGTCTGCGGCGCCCCGAACGTGGCCGCCGGCCAGACCGTGGTGGTCGCCCTGCCCGGGGCGGTGATGCCCGGCGGCATGGAGATCAAGCAGGCGAAACTCCGCGGGGTCGAATCGAACGGAATGATCTGCTCGGAACGGGAGCTGGAACTCGGCGAGGGCCATGAAGGCATCCTGGTGCTCGGTGACGGGCCGGCTCCGGGCACCCCGGCCGGCCAGCTCCTGCCACTGGCCGAGCCGGTGCTGGAACTTGAAGTCACCCCGAACCGGACCGACTGCTTCGGCATCTACGGGGTCGCCCGTGAAGCCCACGCGATCAGCTCGGCGCCGCTGGCGCCAGCGCCCTGGGATGGCGGCCCGATCGGCCCGGGACTGAATTCCGAACCCGGCGACCTGGAGCGTCTGGATGATCCCGTCGGCGACCAGAAGACTGCCGACCGGGTCCGGATCCTGGTTCAGGACGAGGACCTCTGCCCGCGCTTCACCGCTCGCGGATACAGCGAGGTGAAGGTCGGCCCCTCGCCGACCTGGCTCAAGGCAAGGCTGATCGCTGCGGGCATGCGGCCGATCTCGAATGTGGTCGACATCACCAACTACGTGATGTGGCTGACCGGCCAGCCGATGCATGCCTACGACCTCGACCTGGTCCCGGAGGGCGAGCTGATCGTCCGGCGGGCCGAGAACGGCGAGAAGCTGGCCGCGCTGGACGGCAGCGAGTATGAACTGACCTCGGAGATGGTTGCCGTCGCCGACCGGGGCGGTCTTGCCGGAATCGGCGGCATGATGGGCGGCTCGGTCTCCGAGGTGTCGGAATCCACGACTACGGTGCTGATGGAGTCGGCCAACTGGAACGGCCCGAACATCCTCAAGACCTCGCGCGACCTCGGGCTCCGTTCGGAGGCTTCCTCGCGCTTCGAAAAGCAGCTTCATCCCGACCTGACCCTGCGGGCCCAGGCCGTGGCCGCCCGGCTGATGGTCGAGATCTGCGGTGCGGTGCCGATGACCGGCGTGGTTGACGTCGCTTCCGGGAGCCCCGCTTCCGCGCCGATCCGGCTCCGGGCCGGCCGGGTGGAGCGAATTCTCGGACTGCCGATCGAAGCCGACCGCCAGGTCGAGGCGCTTGAAATGCTGGGCTTCGGGGTCGAGCGGGAAGGCGAAGACCTGCTGGTCACGGTGCCGCCCGACCGGTACTTCGACGTGACCCGGGAAATCGACCTGGTCGAAGAGGTCGGCCGGATCAGCGACCTCGACCGCAACCTGCCCGCCACCCTGCCATCCGGTGCCGGCAGGCCCGGCGGGCTCAGCCGCCAGCAGGCGCTGCAGCGGCGAGCCGAGGATTCCCTCCGTGAGTCGGGCTTTGACGAGATCGTCGGCTGGAGCTTCACCGACCCCGGTGAGAAGGATCGGCTCAGGCTGGCCCCGGAGGATCCGCGGGCCCAGGCCGTGAAGCTGGCCAATCCGCTCTCCGAGGACCAGTCGGTGATGCGGACCACGCTGCTCGGCTCGGTGCTCGGCGCTGCCCGGCGGAACCTTTCGCGGGGAACCGACCGGGTCGCGCTCTTTGAATCCGGGCGGGTCTATCTGCCCTCCGGAGCGTTCGGACCGGGCCCGCTCGGGGGCGATTTCCCCGGCAACACCAGGCCCCCTTCGAACGAGCCACAGCATTTGTGCGCGCTGGCAGTTGGTTCGATCGATCCTTCTTCCTGGCGCGAACCGGCCGCGGGATCCGATTTCTTCGCTCTCAAGGGCGTGCTTGAACACCTGGCCGGAGGGCTTGGCACCGCGGTGACCGTGGAGCGGATCCCGGGCGCCCCGACGCAGCCCTTCCTCCATCCGGGCAAATCGGGAGTGGTCGCGGTCGGGGGTCAGCCGATCGGCTGGATCGGCGAGATCCATCCCCTGGTCGCTGCCGATTACGACCTTGACTCGGCGGTCGCCTTCGAGATCGCCCTTGCCGACCTGCTTCAGTCAAGTCCGGTCGGCGAGGAGGCCTACGAGGACTTCACACCGTTCCCGCCGGTCGACCGTGACCTGGCGGTGCTCGTTCCTGACGCCGAACCTTCCGCCGGCGTCCTGGCCACGGTTCAGCAGGCCGGCGGGGAACTTCTCACCGGGGTCTCCGTTTTCGATGTTTACAGCGGCGAAGGCGTTCCCGAGGGCGAGAAGAGCCTCGCCCTGAGGCTGCGCTTCCGGGCGCCGGACCGGACCCTCAGCGACGAGGAGATCGAGCCGCTCTGGTCGGGCATCATCGCCGCGCTCGAATCGGCCGGAGGGAAGCTGCGTGGCTGAGGCCGCACAGCCGATCTCCCCGCAAGGGGCGAAAGCCCGGGTGGTGGTCGCCGGAGCGACCGGATACGCCGGGGCGCTGGCGGCCGGGCTGGTCTGGAAACACCCGCGGCTGGAACTGGTCGCGGTCACCGGTCGCTCGGATACGGGCCGGAAGCTGAGTGATCTCTACCCGCGCTACCCGGTGCCGCTGGAGCTGAAGGAACTGGAGGATTCGGATTTCGAAGAGGTCGAGGCCGGGATCGTCGCCTACCCGCATGGCGCCGCCGCCCCGGTAGTGGCCGCGATGCGGGGCCGGGGCCTCTTGGTGGTCGATCTCTCGGCCGACTTCCGTTTCAGGGACCTGCCGGTCTACGAGGAGTTCTACGGGCCCCACGGCGAGCCCGGACTGCTCGAGGGCGCCGCCTACGGCCTGACCGAGCTCGACCGCGAATGGATCCGCGAAGCCGAGCTGGTCGCCAATCCCGGTTGTTACCCGACCGCTTCGATCCTCGCCCTGGCGCCTCTGGCCCGGGCCGGGCTGATCGAGGACGTGGTGATCGACGCCAAGTCCGGCGTTTCCGGGGCCGGCCGGGGCGGGGGAGAGAGCACCGCCTTCGTGACAGTGACCGAGAACGTCAACGCCTACAAGCCGGCCGGCCACCGGCACCGGCCCGAGATCGTCGAGAAGCTCGGCCTGATCGCGGCCGCTGGCGGCAACCCGGAAGCGGCACCCGACCGGCTGACCTTCGTGCCGCACCTGGTCCCGGTCGACCAGGGAGAGCTGGTCAGCTGTTACGTGACCCCGCGCCGCCCGGTTGCCCAGGCCGAGCTCGACGCGCTCTACGCCTCGGCTTACGCCGATGAGCCGTTCATCCGTTTGCGGGAAGTGCCGCCCGGCATGCGCGACGTGCGCGAGACCAATTTCTGCGACATCTTCCCGCTGGTCACCGATGACCGGATCCTGGTCGAATCGGCGATCGACAACCTCTGGAAGGGCGCCTCCTCGCAGGCGATCCAGAACCTGAACCTGATGCTCGGTCTCGACGAAACCGAGGGGATCGGATGACCGGCTACCCGAGCCTAAGCGTTCCGCCGGAGGGGGATTTCTTCCGCTCCCGCTGGGTGAGCCCGCCGGCCGGGATCGAGTTCAACGAAGACCCGGTGCTGCCTGACGGCTTCCGGGCAGGAGGGGTCGCCTGCGGCCTGAAGGGCGGCGGGGTGACCGACCTGGGAGCCGTCGTCTGCGATTCCGGGGAGGTCAGCTCGGCGATCCTGCTGACCGCCAATGCGGCGGCCGCGGCGCCGATCCGGGTCTGCCGGGAAAGCCTCTGGCAAGGCGAGGTCCGGGCGGCGATCGTCAATTCCGGCAACGCCAACGCCGCCACCGGCGAGCAGGGGATTCTCGACGCGCTTTCGATGCGCAACTCGCTGGCCACCGAGCTGGGGCTGGCCCCGCAGACCGTGGGCGTCGCCGAGACCGGGGTGATCGGCGTGCCGATGGACATGGAAGCGGTGATCTCCGGCATCGGCGGCCTCGCCGAATCGCTCTCGGCCGAAGGGGCGGTCAGTTTCTCGGAGGCGATCATGACCACCGACAAGTGGCCGAAACGGGTTTCGCTTAGCGTCGACGGAATCACCCTCTCCGCCCAGGCCAAGGGCGCCGGAATGATCGAACCCGGCTTCGCCACCATGCTCTGCTTCGTCCAGACCGACGCCGTGGTTCCCGAACCGGAGGCGGCGCTCAGGCAGGCCGTGAGCGGCTCGTTCGAACGGATCACGGTCGATGGCCAGATGAGCACGAATGACACGGTGCTGCTTCAGGCCAGCGGCAGCTCCGGCCGGGAGCTTCCAGCGGGTCTGCTCGACGCGGTGCTGCTTCAGCTCGCGCTGGAAATCGTCTCCGATGGCGAAGGCGCCAGCCGGGTCGGCCGGGTCGAGGTGACCGGGGCGGCCGATCAGACCGAGGCCGAGCTGGTCGCGCGCAAGATCGCCAACTCGCCTCTGGTCAAGACCGCCCTGCTCGGTCGTGATCCGAACTGGGGGCGGATCGCCCAGGCCGCCGGCCAGGCCCTGGCCGGACATGACATCGGCGAGCTTGGCCCCGAGGTGATCGAGGCCGGGGACATCGCCGGAGGGGGCCGCGAAGCGGAACTGGCCCTGCGGCTGGATCGCGGCGACGGCACGGCGCATGTTTTCACCAGCGACCTGACCCACGAGTACATCGTGATCAACGCGGAATACACGACGTAGTACAGGCAGACAAGGAAAGAGCAATGGATCCGAAGGACATCGCAAACCCGATCATCGATGACGACTCCGTCAACGTGCTGCTCGAGGCCCTGCCTTACATTCGCGAGTTCCACGGCAAGACCGTGGTGATCAAGTACGGCGGGGCCGCGATGCGCGAAGAGTCGCTGCGACAGGCGTTTGCCGATGACGTGGTCCTGCTCAAGTACGTCGGCCTCAATCCCGTGATCATCCACGGAGGCGGACCCGAGATCACCAAATACATGAACAAGATGGGCATCGAGGTGCGGTTCCAGCACGGCCTGAGGGTCTCTGACGCGGAAACGGTCGAGATCGCGAAGATGGTGCTCCTCGGCAAGCTCAACGCCGATCTCGTGGCCCGACTCGGCCGGGCCGGCTCTCCAGCCGTGGGACTTTCCGGTGAAGACGGCGGCCTCTTCGACGTCGCGCCGGTAGCCAACGCCGAGGAAGTCGGATTCGTCGGTGACATCGAGCGGGTTGACATCGACGTGCTCAACCACATCAGCGAGGACTACATCCCGGTGATCGCCTCGGTCGGATCCGACCGGGATGGCAACTCGTACAACATCAATGCCGACGAGGCCGCCGGCAAGGTGGCGGCGGCGCTCGGCGCCTTCAAGGTCGTTTTCCTGACCGACATCGTCGGCTGGCTGAGCGATCCGGAGGATGAGAGCTCGCGGATCTCCGAGACCACCGTGGCCGAAGTCGAGGATGCCCTGGAGTCGATCTCCGGCGGCATGCGACCCAAGCTGACCGCCTGCGTGGACGCGATCCGCGGCGGCGCCCAGAACGCCTACATCATCGACGGCCGCCGTCCCCATTCGCTGCTGCTCGAACTCTTCACCGACGCCGGCATCGGCACCATGGTGACCCCGTGAACGAGCAGGTCCGGGCCGACGAGGCCAGTTTTGTAATGCAGACCTACAAACGGGCCCCGGTCGAGTTCGTCCGGGGCGAAGGCGCGCTGCTCTTCGACCGGGAAGGCCGTCAGTACATCGACTTCCTCGGGGGCATCTCGGTCGCCTCGGTCGGCCACTGCCACCCGGCGGTCGTGGAGGCGATCCGGCAGCAGGCCGGAGAACTCCTTCACGTCTCGAACCTCTTCTACACCGCCCCGATGGTCGAGCTGGCCAAACGGCTCTCGGAGAGCTCGCTTGGTGGCAAGGTCTTCTTCTGCAACTCCGGCACCGAAGCCAACGAATGCGCAATCAAGATCGCCCGAAAGCACGCCCGGAGCCGCGGGCTCGAAAGCCCGGAAATCGTCTCGTTTGAAAGCGACTTCCATGGCCGCAGCTACGGTGCGCTTTCAGCCACGCCGGGCCTGGCCGCCAACCCGGACTTCGCGCCGATGCTGCCGGGCTTCCGCTCGGTTCCGTTCGACGATGCCGCGGCGCTTCGTGAAGCTGTTGGTCCGGACACCGCCGCGGTGCTGATCGAACCGATCCAGGGCGAAGCCGGCGTTTTCCCGCTTTCCGACAACACCCTGCTCGCCGCCCGCGAAGCCTGCGACGAGGCCGGGGCGCTGCTGATCTTCGACGAGGTCCAGACCGGGATCGGCCGGACCGGCTCGCTCTGGGCCTACGAGCAGGGGCCGGTGCGACCGGATGTCCTGACCACGGCCAAGGCGCTCGGCGGGGGCACGGCGATCGGCGCCTGCATCGGCAACCCCGAGACCGGGGAGGTCCTGGCTGCCGGCGATCACGGCTCGACCTTCGCGGCCGGACCGGTCGCTTCCAGCGCCGCGCTCGCCGTCCTCGACCTGGTCGACGACCCCGAGATGCTGCGGCGAATCCGCGCGCTCGGCGCCTCCCTGATGGAAAGGCTGAACGCCCTTGACGGAGTGGCGGAAGTGCGGGGGAGGGGCATGATGATCGGGGTCCGGCTGGAACCCGGTGTGAATGCCGGCGAGGTCAATGCGGCCCTGCTCGGGAACGGGCTGGTGGCCAACGCGCCGCGACCCGACACCCTTCGCTTTCTGCCACCGTTTGTCCTTACCGATGAGCAGGCTGACCGGGCTGTCGCCCTTATAGACGAGACGCTGGCCGGGTACCATCCGGACGAATCGAATTGACTGGAGATTTCCGATGAGTAGCGATGACCGCACAAGAGTGATGAGAAACGACGAGCCGCCCCGCCGGCGCCACGACGAGGACCCTCACTACACGCCCGAAGAGCAGAAGAAGCACCTGCGAAACCTGATCATCGTGCTGGTCGCGGTGATCGTGGGCCTGGTGATCGCGGTGATCGTGATCAGTTCCGGCGGCGACAGCAGCGACGACACTTCGGCAACCACCGGAGACACTGCCGTGACCACACCGGTCGTCCCGGTCACCCCGAGTGGAGAAACCGGCACCACCGATTCCTCCGGTGAAGATGACGGCGGGGTCACCCCGACCGACACCGGCACGGACACTTCCGGCGGCATCTCGCCCGACACCAGCACCGGTACCGGCACGGATACCGGCGGTGTCACTCCCGATACCAGCACCGGCACCGACACCGGGGGAGTCACCCCGGACACGAGCACCGACAGCGGCTCGAGCAGCGGCGGGATCGGCCCCGGATGACCGAAATCTCACTCGATTCGCTTTCGGGCCCGGTCGCCTCATACGAGGCCCGCCCCGAAGAGGTCAACCGTGTCGTGCTGCTCTATTCGGGTGGTCTCGACACCAGTGTGATGCTGCATTGGATCCAGCAGGCCTACGACGCCGAGGTGGTCACGCTGACCGTCAACCTGGGGCAGCCGGGCGAGGACTACGGCGCGATCCTCGACAAGGCGAAGGCGATGGGGGCGGTCGAAACCGTCGTGATCGACGCCCGCGAGGAATTCGCAGAGGACTTCGTGCTGCCGGCGATCAAGGCCAACGCCCTTTACGGCGGCGGTTACCCGCTCTTCACCTCGCTCGGCCGGCCGCTGATCGGCAAGCTCGGAGTCGAGGTTGCGGCAGAGTACGGCTGCGACACCCTCGCTCACGGCTGCACCGGCAAGGGCAACGACCAGGTCCGGCTCGAAGGAACGGTGGCGACCCTGAACCCCGACCTCAAGATGATCGCCCCGGTCCGGGCCTGGCAGATCGGACGCGAGGAAGAGCTCGAGTATTGCCGCCAGAACGGCATCCCGCTGAAGGGCGGCACCTCCGAATCGCCCTACTCGATTGACGACAACCTCTGGGGCCGCTCCTCGGAGGGCAAGGTCATCGAACAGCTCGACACCGCCCCGCCGGATGACGTCTTCCAGCTGGTCACCCGGCCGGAAGAGGCTCCCGATGAACCGGAACTGGTGACAATCGGATTCGAAGCGGGTCGTCCGGTCAGCTTCAATGGCGAGCGGCTCGACCTGGTGCCGCTGCTCGAGGCGGCAGCCGAGGCCGGTTGCCGTCACGGTTGCGGAATCGTCGATCACATCGAGGACCGCATCGTCGGCCTCAAGGTGCGCGACATCTACGAGGTCCCGGCGGCGGCGCTCGTTCTGACCGCCCACCAGGATCTCGAGAAGGTCGTTTCGACCATCCACCAGAACAACTTCAAGCATTCGCTCGACCGGCACTGGGCCTACATGGTCTACGCCGGGCTCTGGTACGAACCGCTGCGTCACGATCTCGATTCCTACATGGATTCAGCCAACGAATTCATCACCGGCGAGGTCACCCTCAAGCTCTACAAGGGGTCGGTGACTCCGGTCGCCCGCAAGTCCGATTACGCGGTCTACGACGAGAACCTCGCTTCCTTCGGAGCTTCCGGCGGGGAGTTCTCGCAGAACGCCGCCCCGGGCTTCATCGAGCTCTTTTCGCTTCAAAGCCGCATGGCTCACCAGGTCCGGAACCGGAAGGAGTAGAGGTTCCCGCCGGGCAAGCCGGAGGCCCGTGTTCCGGCAGACGGTTCTAGGGTAAATTCAGGACATGGAGGCAATCAGGTGATCTACAAGCTGATCGGAATGGCCGTCGTCAAACTCGGCTGGATGTTCCTCCGCCGCAAGGCCGCCGCCAACCGCGGCCTGCTGACCGGCGTCGCGGCAGCCATGGTTATCGCCCTTCTGACCGTGGTTGCCGGTACCGCCGGTTACGCGCTCACCCGCGAAACCCCGGAAGCCTGAGAACCAGCAGTCGGCGAGCTTCGCCCCCGGGTGTCCCCTCGACCGCGAGGCGTCATTTTTTCGTCGCTTTGACGAAAAAGTCGCGCCTCATCGACCTGACGGCCTAGGAAGTCTCAGCGCTCTGTCCTGCTGACGCAAGAGATCCTGCATCCGTGAGCTGGATCACGGGCGTTTGCGGGGGTCACCGTTACGGTGTTCCCTTCGCATTTTGGCTCCAACTCGAACAGTTTTCGCCGCCCTGACGGGCGGTCTTGCGCTGGCGCTCGCCTGCGCGCTCCTGCTCGTATCCCTGAATTCAGGGGCGGCTTCGGCTGCCACTCTCGAGCAGAAGCAGGCGGCTGCCCGCGACCGGATCCAGCAGACTTCGGATCAGATTGCGGCCGGTCGCGCCGACCTCGAAGCCGCCCAGGCCCGGGCCGATGCGGCCGCCGCCCGGGAAGCCAACCTTTCCGGCCTGCTCGCCAACGGCGAGGCCCGATCGGCCGAACTGGCTGACCGGCTGGCCGCAGCCGAAGCGGACCTGGCCCGCTCGAAGAAACGGCTGGCCCGGGCCCGCAAGTACCTGGCCCGGCACCTGGTCGCCGTCTACATGCACGGCGGCGAGCCGGACACGCTCGACATGGCCCTTGGTGCCGGCTCCTTCGACCAGTTGACCACCGGCACCGAGTACTTGACCGCGATCGAGGACACGAACGAGCGCTTGATGGACCGGGTCGCCGAGTTGCGCCGCGAGCTCGACGGCAAGGTGGACGGCCTCGGTGACGCCAAACAGGCGATCGACGAGCACAACTCCGCCCTCGCCGCCGCCCGCGACCAGATCGCCTCGGTTCAGGCGGCCGCCGCATCCAGCGCCGCGACCCTTGCCGCCGAGAACGCCACCCGGGCCGGGCAGATCACTTCGCTCAAGGGTGACATCGCCGGCTGGCAGAAGCAGATCGAAAAGCAGCAGCAGGTAAGCGCCGAACAGGCCCAGGTAGAGGTCGAGCAGACCCTCGGCGGCCCGTACTCGATCCCGACCTACATCGTGATGTGTGAATCCGGCGGTGATTACTCGGCGGTCAACCCCTCAAGCGGGGCTGGCGGGGCCTACCAGATCATGCCTTCCACCTGGGAGGCCTACGGTGGCACCGGACTGCCCCAGGATGCCTCGAAGGCCGAACAGGACCGCATCGCCGCCCTGATCTGGGCCGACTCCGGCTCCAGCCCCTGGACCTGCGGCTGACTTAACTGCAAGTCGGGCGGGGTCGGACCCGCCCTCCAAGTTCAACCCGCCCGATCAGATCATCAAATATTTGATGATCGGGCTCCGCCGGTGGCTATTTCGATGAGTTCCGTGGGGCGGAGGAGGGCGTGGAGGTGGCTTCCCTTGATCAGGGCGAGGCCGCCCTTTTTCATCTTGATGTTGGCTCCGGTGAGGCGGGCCACCTCCATCGAGAGGACCGGTTCGTGGCCGACGATCAGGGTGTCGCCGCGGCCGGCGGCAAGCTCGAGGCTGTCGTAGTCGCCGTAGCCGATCGGCTCCGAGACCTCGACCTTGATTCCCAGCGACCGGCAGGCAAGGGTGGCGGTGTCAAAGGCGCGGACCCGGGGCGAGGCCAGGCAGGTATCCACGGTCATGCCCAGCTTCGCCATCGCCGCGCCGGCGGCCAGGGCCTGGGCCTCGCCCTTTTCGGTGAGGCGGCGGGCGGCATCTCCCGAACCCTGGTCGGGTTCGGCGTCACCGTGACGAAGCAGGTAGATCATGGGTCGAGATTACCCGCCAACTGCAACTAGAATCGGCCCATGACCGAGGCCGCCGCAGTTCCTGACTTCTCCACCTTGCTGGTTAGCGCCGAGGGGCCGATCGGGAGGTTGACCCTGAATCGTCCCGAAAAGCTCAACGCGCTTTCCGGTGAACTGCTGAACGAGCTGATCCTGGCCTCGAAATGGTTCACGGACAGAACCGGGGTGAAGGTTGTCCTGGTCAGCGGTGCCGGGCGGGCCTTCTGCGCCGGGGCCGACCTGACCTCCTTCTCGGCCGCCGGTTCGGACCCGAGCGAGGAAGAACGCCGGGACGGGGCGGACCTGGGGCGGAGGATGGCCGACGCCGTGACCGGGATGCGGCCGATGACCGTCGCCGCGATCCAGGGGCACTGCGTCGGGGGAGGCCTGGTGCTGGCCGCCGCCTGCGATTTGCGCATTGCCGCGGAGGACACGCGCTTTTCGATCCCGGAAGTGGACCTCGGCATCCCGCTCGCCTGGGGCGGCATCCCCCGGCTGGTCAGGGAGATCGGGCCGGCCGCAACCAAGGAACTGGTGCTGACCTGCCGCGAGTTCGATGCCCGGGAAGCCAGGGAACTCGGCTTTCTCAACCGGACGGTTGACCCGGACCGGCTCGAAGGCCAGGCCTGGGAACTGGCGGAGAAGCTCGCCTCCCAGCCGGCCTACTCGCTTGAACTGACCAAGCGGCACGTGAACGCCGTGGCTGAAGAATCCGGTTCGACGGCCGATGCGATCACCGACGCCGACGGCCTGCTCGGAGCCCTCGGCGACCCCGAATCGCTCCGGAAGATGGGCGAATACCTGGCCCGTCGCGGCTGAACGCCAGCGGGGATCGGGCCTTCCCGCAAGTTACGGGAAAAAGCGTCCCGAGCGGAGCAAATCGACCGGGTTTGCATCATGCGCACTTGCCATCATGGACCGGCGATGAGTTCTTCGGCATCCAGCCACGGACAGGTAGTCCACCTTCACGTTCACAGCGAGCATTCGGTGCTGGATGGTGCCTGCAACATCAAGGAAATGGCGGCGCGGGCAGCTGAACTGGAGATGCCGGCTCTGGCCCTGACCGACCACGGCGTCATGAACGGCGCCCTCGACATGTACAAGGCCTGCCGGGCCAATGACATCAAGCCGATCCTCGGCATCGAGGCCTATTACGTCGATGACCGGATCGCGGTGAAGGAAACGGCCGGCCGGTACGAACGAAATCACCTCACCCTGCTGGCCGAGAACAACACCGGTTTCGCCAACCTGGTCGCGCTTTCCTCGGAGGGCTTCCTCGAGGGCTATCACCGCGGCAAGGCGAACGTGGACATGGAACTGCTCGAACGGCACTCCGAGGGGGTCATCGCCCTGACCGGCTGCCTGCAGGCCCGGTTCGTGAAGCGGCTGGTCGAGGACCGGCCGGACGAGGCCCGCGAGCACCTGGACCAGCTGATTCAGGTGTTCGGACCCGAGCAGGTGTATCTGGAGGTTCAGAAGAACGGTCTGGCCGACCAGAACAAGGCGAACGAGCAGATCGCCCGGATTGCCAGGGAGGTCGGCCGGCCCCTGGTCGGTACCGCCGACGTCCATTACCTCCACCGCGAGGACTACAACAACCACACCGCGCTGCTCTGCGTCCAGACCAAGTCGACGCTTGACGATCCGAAGATGAGCTTCGACACGAACGAGTTCTACCTGAAGGATTCGCGGGAAATGCACGAGGCCTTCGCCGAGTGGCCGGAGGCGATTCCCTCGACTATCGAGATCGCCGATCGCACCGACATCGAGATTCCGCTCGGCCGGATCCTGCTGCCTTCCTTCCCGACCGGGAACGGTGAATCGGAGAGCCAGATGCTCCGGCGGCTGGTCGAGGAGGGGCTGAAGGATCGCTACGGGGATCCGGTCCCGGCCGAAGCTCGGGAACGGATGGAGTTCGAGCTCGGGGTGATCGAGGAGATGGGTTTCCCGGCCTACTTCCTGATCGTCTGGGACTTCATTCACTACGCCAAGGAGAATGGAATCTCGGTCGGTCCCGGTCGTGGCTCGGCCGCCGGTTCGATCGTCTCCTATTCGCTGGGCATCACCGATCTCGACCCGGTCGAGCATGACCTGCTCTTCGAGCGCTTCCTGAACCCCGGGCGCAAGTCGATGCCCGACATCGACATCGACTTTTCGGTCCGTGGCCGCGAACGGATGATCCAGTACGTGACCAACAAGTACGGGTCGGATTCGGTCGCCCAGATCATCACCTTCGGCAAGATGGCCCCGCGGGCGGCGGTCCGGGATGCGGCCCGGGTGCACGGGTTCGACTATGCGACCGGCGACCGGCTCGCCAAGGAGATCCCGGAACCGATCATGGGTCGCTCGCCGTCCTTCGAGGAATGCCTGCGGGACGGGGAGGATCTGCGAAAGACCTATGACTCCGATCCCGACGCGGCGAAGATCATCGACACGGCCCGCGGCCTTGAAGGCAAGATCCGCAACACCTCGATCCACGCCGCCGCGGTGGTGATCTCCGGCCGGCCGCTGCAGGAGATCGTGCCGCTGCAGCTGGTCGAAGACAAGTCGGGTCAGGCGGTGACCGGTGAGGACGGCAAGCCGGTCAAGCAGTTCAAGACGGTGACCCAGTACTCGATGGGGCCGGTCGAGGAGATTGGTCTCCTGAAGATGGACTTCCTCGGACTGCGCAACCTCGACGTGATCGATGACGCGATCGACATCATCAAGCGTTCGCATGGGGTGGAGATCGACATCGGCGAGATCCCGCTCGATGATCCGGTCACTTACGAGATGCTGGCCCGCGGCGATTCGGTCGGGGTGTTCCAGCTCGAGTCGGACGGTATGCGGGAGGCGATGCGGCGCGTTGTCCCGACCGAGTTCGATGACATCACCGCGCTGGTGTCGCTCTACCGCCCCGGCGCGATGAAGGAGATCCCCAGGTACGCGGAGGGCAAGCATGATCCGGAATCGGTCGAGTATTCCGACCCCCGGCTGAAGGAGATCACCGAATCGACCTACGGCTGCTTCCTCTACCAGGAGCAGCTGATGGCGGTCGCCAAGCAGATGGCCGGCTTCGAACCATCCGAAGCGGATGACCTGCGCAAGGCGATCGGCAAGAAGAAGCGCGAGATGATGGCCGCGATGAAGCCGAAGTTCATGGAGGGGCTGAAGGCTTCCGGCACCGACCATGCCCTCGCCACTTACCTTTGGAGCGTCAACGAAGCCGCCGCCGACTACTCCTTCAACAAGTCCCATGCTGCCTGTTACGCGCTGATCTCCTACCGCACCGCGTACCTGAAGGCGAACTACCCGGCCGAGTACATGGCCGCCGTGATCTCCTCGGTGATGAGCACCAAGGACAAGGTGCCGTTCTTCGTCAATCACTGTTCCTCGATGGGCATCCGGGTACTGCCGCCTGACGTGAACATCTCCGACCACAGCTTCGTGGTCGACGAGGGCAACATTCGTTTCGGCCTGGACGCGGTCAAGAACGTCGGCTACTCGGCGGTCGACGCGATCATCAATGCCCGAAATGACCGGCCTTTCGAATCGCTCTGGGATTTCTGCGAACGGGTCGACAACCGCACGGTCAACAAACGGGCGGTCGAATGCCTGATCAAGTGCGGCGCCTTCGACCTGCTGCCCGGCTCCCGCCAGGGCATGCTGGAGAAGCTGCCCGACGCGGCGGCGGCCGGCGCCAAGGCCCAGTCCGACCTGATGCTGGGGCAGGAATCGATTTTCAGTCTGGGAGGGGCCGACGAAGGAGCAGGCGGAGGCAGTCACGAGCCGATCAGCGAGGTCGAGTTCGACCAGAAGGAGCTGCTCGCCCTGGAAAAGGAAACGATGGGCACCTTCCTTTCATCCCATCCGCTCGACGGGCTCAAGGAGGCGATCCTGGCTGAAGCGGATTGCAGCCTGGGCGATCTGAGGCTTCAGGAGGACGGCTCCCGGGTCAAGGTTGGCGGCCTGATCACCGCCTACAAGAAGGTGAGGACCCGGGCCGGCAAGAACATCGCCTTCGCCACCCTCAGCGACATCGAGCATGACATCGAACTGATGCTCTTCAACCTGGAGGATTCCGAGAAGCAGCAGCTAGTCCAGATGGACGAGGTCGTTATGGTCAAGGGGACCGTCGACCAGTCCGAGGAGGGCTCGAAGCTGAAGGTGCGCGACGCCGAGCTTTTCAATCCCAGCGAGGCCCAGATCGAAAAGGCGAAGATCGCCTACGCAAAGAAGATCGAACCCTTCGTGGTCCGGGTGGTGCCGGAGCAGATGTCGCTGGACACGCTGGAGGACATGAAATCGGTTTTCGGCCAGCATCAGGGTGAATCGGATGTGGTCGTGGTGGTCGAAGGTGACCGGGAACACCGGCTCAAGCTCGGTCCCGACTTCCGGGTCAGGCATTCCCCCGGGCTGGCGACCGAGATCGATCAGATCTTCGGTGACGGCACCGCGGCCCGCGCGGCTTGACGCTCCGACAGAGCCCCTTCTCGCCATCATTTGAGCTAGGAGAAGGGGCGGGTTTCTGAGGTCGTCCCGCGAAGACCGGACGACATGCGAATGATTACACCGATCCGTGTAACATTCGGGGTATGACTGCTACAGAAACTTCAGAAGAAACCACTGTTGATGAGTCTTCTGAGCCCAAGTTCAGCCTTGAGCTGAATCAGGACCAGAAGGACATTCAGGAGTGGGTCCACGGCTTTGCCGAGAATGTGATGCGCCCCGCCGCCCACGAATGGGACGAGCGCGAGGAGTTCCCCTGGGAGATCGTGCAGGAGGCCGCCAAGATCGGCCTCTACGGCTTCGAGGGCACCGCGCAGTTCTTCGCCGACCCGACCGGCCTCAGCCTGCCGATCGTCAACGAGGAACTGTTCTGGGGCGATGCCGGTCTCGGCATGGCGATCCAGGGCACCGGCCTTGCCGTCGCCTCGATCTTTGGCCAGGGCACCCCGGAACAGATGGGTGAATGGGTTCCCCAGTGCTACGGCACCGAGGATGACGTCAAGATCGCCGCGTTCTGCTCCTCCGAGCCCGACGCCGGCTCGGATGTCTCCAACGTCCGGACCACGGCCAAGTACGACGAGGCCAAGGACGAATGGGTGATCAACGGCCAGAAGGCCTGGGCGACCAACGGCGGCATCGCCAACATTCATGTCGTGATCGCCTCGGTCGACCGCGAACTCGGTTCGCGCGGCCATGCTGCGTTCATCATTCCGCCGAACACGCCGGGCTGCAGCCAGGGCGCGAAGGTCAAGAAGCACGGCATCCGCGCCTCGCACACTGCCGATGTCCACCTCGACGACTGCCGTGTGCCGGGCAGCTGCCTGCTCGGCGGCAAGGAGAAGCTCGACGAGCGTCTCGCCCGGGTTCGTGAAGGCAAGAAGGGCAAGTCGCAGGCAGCGATGGCGACCTTCGAGGCTTCCCGGCCGATCGTCGGCTCGCAGGCGATCGGCATCGCCCGTGCCGCCTACGAGTACGCCCTCGAGTACGCCAAGGAACGCGTCCAGTTCGGTCGTCCGATCATCGAGAACCAGGCGATCGCCTTCACCCTCGCCGACATGTGCCTCGAGATCGACGCGGCCCGGCTGCTCGTCTGGCGTGCCTCCTGGATGGGTCGCAACCAGATCCCGTTCAAGAACTCCGAAGGCTCGATGTCGAAGCTCAAGGGTGGCGAGGTCGCGACCTGGGTCACCGAGCGTGCGATCCAGATCCTCGGCGGCAACGGCTACACCCGCGAGTTCCCGGTCGAGCGGATGCACCGCGACGCCAAGATCTACGACATCTTCGAGGGCACCGCGGAAATCCAGCGTCTCGTGATCTCCCGCAGCATCTCGGGAATCAAGATCAAGTAGGGGAAACGAGGTGCCGCAGGTTTACGACCCCAGAGGTCGCAAACCTGCGGCACCTCGGACTTCAAAGGCGGGCGAGGGGAGGCATCTCCCGATCTGGAGTAGCCGCGGGGTCGGGTGGCCCTCCCAAAGTGCCTTCCCGATTACTGCTCCGACCGTCGAGCAGGCACTCGTTCACGCGACGGTAGAGGCATCTTTGGGAGGGCCACCCGGCCCCACGGCGTAACCACCCGCTGCCGGAGCGCGGAAGCGACCCCGCGGGTCGCGGATCTGGTTTCTCAGTAGCCGTGGCCGGTGTGGGCCGGGGGGCTATCGACCTTTCCTTCTCCGCGCTTGCGCAGGAAGGAGATCGAGGCTTCGAAATCGTCGCAGAGCGCGTCGACCAGTTCACGGGTCTGGTTGAACTTGACCAACATGCGCATGATCCGGTCGTTCTCGTTGTTCGGGGGCATCTGGTACGCCGGCACGAGCCAGCCTCGACGGCGGGCGAGTTCTCCGACCAGGTCGTTGCTGTCGAACGGCTCGTTGTCATTCGTCTTCGCGATCAGCAGCGGCAGGGTCGGGCTGTCGTCCTCGTAGACGGTGAGCGCATCCATGTCTCGGAGCCGGTCGGCGAGCGCCTCGCGGTTTTTGGTCATCGCCCTGACCATCGAGCTGTAGCCCGAATGACCGAGCCGCAGGAACTGGTAGTACTGGGCGAGGACGAAGGACGAGCTTCCCGAGAAGTTCAGGGTGAAGGTGGCGTCCTTCTCCCCGAGGTAGTCCTCGTAGAAGATCAGGTCTTCGGCCACCTGGGCGTCGGTCCGGGTGATCAGCCAGCCGATCCCGGGGTAGACCAGGCCGAACTTGTGGCCCGAGACGTTGATTGAAACGACCGAGTCGAGCCGGAAATCCCACTCGAAGTCGGGGTGCGAGAACGGGAAGACGAACCCGCCCGAAGCGGCGTCGATGTGCATCGGCACCTCGAGGCCCTTGCCCTTGAACTCGGTCAGCATCTGGTCGATGCCGACCACGTCATCGCACTGACCGGTGAAGGTAGTGCCGACGACGCCGATCACCCCGATCGTGTTCTCGTCGATGTGCTCGCGGAAGTCGTCCGGCCCCATGACCGTCTTGCCCTTCGGAATGGGGATGTTTCGGGGCTCGACGTCGAAGTAGCGGCAGAACTTGTCCCAGACCACGTGAACGTCCGACCCGTAGACGAGGTTGGGCCGGGTCGCGTCCTTGCCGGCCTTCTCCTGGCGGTTCTTCCAGTTCCACTTCATGGAAAGCGCGCCGAGCATGACCGCCTCGGACGAGCCGGCACAGGCGGTGCCCGGAGCATCCTGGCCTTCGGGACCGTTGAAGAGGTCGTGAATCATGCGCACGCATCGCTTGGAGATCTCCGCGGTGCGCGGGTACTCGGCGTGGTCGATGTAGTTCTTGTGCAGGCTGTCAGTGATCACCTGGCGGGCTTCGGGCTCCATCCAGGTGGTGACGAAGGTCGCCAGGTTCTTGTTCGGGTCACCGTCGAGTTCCATCTCCGAGGCGACCATGTTGTAGGCGGCCCGGGGGATGACACCAAGCTCGGGAATCTTGCGGTCCGCAGCAGGCCGGGTGAAGAAGCTCTCGACCATCATCTCCTGCTGTTCGGGATTCAGCTTCTGCTGGGGTGTGGGGTCCGACGGGGTCATCTATCTCCTTCGACGATCGGTTTCCCAAAAACCTATCCGCTGCCTGTCACTGTCCGTTCATGCCGATCGGATGATCCCCGATCCGGCGCGGATGATCAACGGAGCAGGCCCTACGAATTGCGGCGACGGCGAGCGGCCCGTCCCCTCCGCTTCAGCTTTTCGGCGAGTTCGATGTCGGCGGCAACCGGTCCCTTCCTGTCCGGCCCCGGGGTCTCCATCGTTGCGGGCAGGCCTTCGAATCTCGGTTCCGAGAGGAATCGGGCGAATCCGGTTTCGCCGATCTCGCCCTTTCCGATGTCCTCATGACGGTCGCGGCGGCTGCCGAGCGGCTCCTTCGAATCATTCAGGTGAAGAGCCTTCAGGCGCCGCTTGCCGACCGCCTTGTCCGACTCCTTCAGCATCCGGTCAATGCCTTGGTAGGTACCGATGTCGTACCCCGACGCGAAAAGATGGCAGGAATCCAGGCAGAGCCCGAGTCGCCGGTCGCCGCCGGCCGCCTCGATCAATCCGGCGATCTCCTCGAAGGTGTGGGCGAGGATGTTCTGGTGGCCGGCCATCTGTTCGATCAAGAGCGGACAGCTTTCGCTCTCCGAAAGGGCCTCTTCGATCAAACCGCCGCCCCGGACGATCGCCGGCACAACCTCTTCCTGCTTGCGTGAACCGGGGTGGAGGACCACGCCGTCGGCCCCGATTCCGTCGCCGACCCGCAGCGCGTGGATCAGCGCCTTGCGCGACTTCCTGGCCAGGTCACGGTCCGGCGTGACGCAGTTGATCAGGTAGATCGCGTGGATGATCACGCTCTCGACCTGACTCGCGGCCATCGCCTCGCGGAACTCGGCGAAGTCCTCCTCCGAGTATTCGGTCGGCTTCCAGGCCCGCGGACTCTGGTTGAAGATCTGGATCGAGCGGCAGCCGATCTCTTCCCCCCGGGACACGGCCTTCGCCAAGCCGCCGGAAGTGGAAACATGGGCACCGATGAGCATTGAGAAAAGCGGCCTCCGGGTCAGATTCGCACCTTCTCCCACCGGCGCACTACACATCGGGGGAGCCAGAACCGCACTGTACAACTGGCTGGCCGCCAGACATTACGGAGGCGACCTCGTGCTCCGGATCGAGGACACCGACCTCGAGCGGTCGACCCCGGAGAACGTGGCCCAGATTCTCGATGCCCTGCGCTGGCTGGAGCTCGACTGGGACGAAGGTCCGGTGTCCCAGGTCGGGAGGGCCGAGGACCACGCCGCGGCACTCCAGAAGCTGCTCGATTCAGGTGCCGCGTACCGTGACGCCGCCACCGCCGATGACGTCAAGGCCTGGAAGAGCGAACACGGGGCGGACCGGGGGTACCGGGGAACCCCTTCCGAAGATGGCTCCGGCGCGATACGGCTGCGGGTGCCCGATGACGGTGACACCGTCGTCAATGACCTGATCCGGGGCGAAGTCAGGTTTCCCAACCGCAGTTACGACGACTTCGTGATCGCCCGGGGCGACGGTTCGGTGCTCTACAACTTCGCGGTCGCGGTCGATGACGCCGACATGGGGATCACCGACGTGATCCGCGGGGACGATCACCTCTCGAACACCCCGAAGCAACTGCTCGTCTTCGAAGCGCTGGGAATCCAGCCGCCCCGCTACGCCCACGTGCCCCTGCTGCATGGTCCCGACGGCAAGAAGCTCTCGAAGCGCCACGGTGCCGCCTCGGTCCAGGAGCTTCGTGACGCGGGTTACCTGCCGGCGGCGATCCGCAACTACGTCGCCCTGCTGGGCTGGGGGCCCGGCGACGACGAAACCCTGCTCTCGACCGCGGAGCTGATCGAGCGATTCCGGCCCGAGGACGTGGGCAGGTCTTCGGCGGTCTTCGACGAGAAGAAGCTCCGGTGGATGAACGGCCGTTACATGCGGGAACTGCCGCCCGGCGAATACCGGGAATCGGTGCGCTCCTTCGTGGAAGCGGAGACCGTCGGCCGTCCGCTGAACGAGGATCGCTTCGCCTTCGGCTGCGAGATCGTCCAGGAGAAGGCGCAGACCCTGCAGGAAGTCTGGCCCCTGATCCGGTTTTTGTTCGAACCACCGGTCCAGGACGAAAAGGCCTGGCGCAAGGTGATGAAGGGCGACGCCGAAAGGGTGTTGGTTGCGGTCACGGAGGCGCTGCTGGCGGTTCCGGCCGGTGGCGAGGGCCCGAACGGAGACGGCTTCACGATCGAGGCGGTCCAGACGGCACTCGAGCCGCTGCCGGAGAAGCTCGAACTGGGAGCCGGCAAGGTTTTCCAGCCGATCCGGGTTTCGATCACGGGAACGACCATCTCGCCCGGAATCTTCGAATCGGTTGCCGCTCTGGGCCGGGAAGAGACCATCGCCCGGATCGAAGCGGCCCGCTCCCGACTGGATGCGTAGTGCCCCATTCCTGACAAATACCTGTTTCCTGACCGGGTTACTAAGTTTTTGACGGGCTGATGCGGTAAAAAGGGGAGCGGTGATCTCGGTTACCTCCAAATCCCGCTACGCCGTGGTCGCTCTGGTCGAGCTGGCCGGAGCCGGTGACCGGCCGATGCCGGTCAAGGAACTGGCCGAGCGGCGGGGAATCCCGGATCAGTTCCTCGAACAGCTGTTTTCGACCCTGCGGCGCTCCGGCCTCTTGACCAGCCGGCGCGGCAGCAAGGGCGGCTACACCCTTTCCCGTCCGGCCAGTGACATCACCGTGCTGGAGGTGGTTCAGGCGCTGGACGGCAAGGTCGGGCAGGAAGCAGACGAGGCCGGTGGCATCTGGGCCGAAGGAGTCAGGGCCCTGAGGGGCGTTTTCGGCGAGACCACGATTCAGGACCTGTACGAGCGGGAAGCCGAAGACGCCGCGGCGAGGATGTACTTCATTTGATCGCCCCGCAGGCATCGGCGACGGTCGGCGGGACTCCGCTGGTCTGGCTGGCCCGGATCGCGGACGGGCTGGATGCCCAGATCTGCGCCAAGCTCGAGTACTTCAATCCGGGCGGCTCGGTCAAGGACCGGATCGGCGCGGCGATGATCGGGGCCGCCGAGGCGAGGGGAGAGCTGGTCCGCGGCGAGTCGGTGATCGTCGAGCCGACCAGCGGCAACACCGGGATCGCCCTGGCGATGATCTGTGCCGCCCGGGGCTACCAGCTGGTTTTGACCATGCCGGAAGGCATGAGTCGCGAACGAAGCAAGCTGCTTCGCGCCTACGGCGCCGAGGTTCAGGAAACCTCGTCGATGGGCGGCATGGATGAAGCGGTGACCCTGGCCGAGAGGATCGCCTCCCAGCGCGATGGCTACATGCCGCTTCAGTTCTCGAACCCCGCCAATCCCGAGGCTCACTTCCGGTCGACCGGTCCCGAGATCTGGACCGACACCGGTGGCGAGGTCGATGCCTTCGTCTGCGGCGTGGGAACCGGCGGCACGATCACCGGCGTGGCCCGCTACCTGAAGGATCAGGGTTCCGACGCCCGGATCTACGCGGTCGAGCCCGCCTCGTCTCCGGTGCTTTCCGGCGGCCGACTTGGCCCCCACCGGATCCAGGGGATCGGGGCCGGATTCGTGCCGGAGGTTCTCGACATGGACCTGGTCGACGAAGTGATTCCGGTCAGCGACGACGACGCGCTTCGCACCGCCAAGCTACTCGCCTCGACGGAGGGCATCCTCGGCGGTATTTCGGCCGGCGCCAACGTTCACGCCGCCCTCGAGCTGGCCGCAAGGCCGGAACTGGCCGGCGGTCGCATCGTCACCGTGATCTGTGACAGCGGCGACCGGTACATGTCACTGCCCTTCTTCGGAACCTGAGCCGGAAAGCCGAGGCTCTAGGCTTTCCGGATGGCTGATGACGTGATCACCCGGACCTTCGGGGGCGTGCGCTCCCACATCGCCGCCGCCCGCGGCCGTGATCCGGCGACTGCCAATGTCTCCAGCCTCGAGATCCTCCTCACCTGGCCGGGCGTTCAGGCGCTGCTCGCGTACCGGCTGGCGAACCGGCTGAGGCGATCAGGTATCCCGCTTTTGCCCTATGCGGTCTCGTATCTGAGCCGAATGGTCACCGGGATCGAAATCCACCCTGACGCGAAGATCGGGCCGGGCCTCTTCATCGACCACGGCTCCGGTGTGGTGATCGGGGAAACCGCGGAGATCGGGGAGAACGTGACCCTCTACCAGGGCGTGACTCTGGGCGGGACCGGCTTCCAGGCCGGAAAACGGCACCCGACCATCGAGGACAACGTGACGATCGGATCCGGAGCGAAGCTGCTCGGACCGATCAAGGTAGGTCACGGGGCCAAAATCGGGGCCAACTCGGTGGTGGTCGAGGACGTCCCTCCGCGCTCGACCGTGGTCGGCAATCCGGGCCATCCGGTACGGATCGAAGGCCGCAAGGTCACCGACGGGCCGGACGCCGACTGGATTCACCTCCCGGACCCGCTGCAGGATGCGGTCAAGTCGCTTTCGGCCCGGATCAAGGACCTCGAAAGGCAGGTCGCCGAGCTTTCCGGCGAGCCGAAACCGGATGTAAGCGAACCGGAGGACGAGCCGAAAAAGGGCCGGAGCTCGGCCGGCGGATGAGTTCCCCTCGGGGGGGACGGGAGCGCCGCATAACCGGTCAACCCGGGAGTCCGGCCCCGCCGGAGAGGTAGATATCCTCGACGGGTGGAAGCGGCATCGAACTACGAGAGCGGTACCCCCGACTCGCCCGGTCCGGACGAGGCCGGGGTCGGCGCGCCGGCACATCTGTTTGCCGACGGGTTGAACCCGCCCCAGCGGGAAGCAGTCGAATACGGCGACGGCCCCCTGCTGGTGATCGCCGGGGCCGGTTCCGGCAAGACCCGCGTGCTGACCCACCGGATCGCGCACCTGCTGGCGGCCCGCCGGGCCCGGCCGGGGGAGATCCTCGCAATCACCTTCACCAACCGGGCTGCGACCGAGATGCGGGGGCGGGTCGAGCAGCTGATCGGTGCCCGGGCCCGCGCCATGTGGGTCACCACGTTCCACTCGGCCTGCGGCCGGATGCTGCGGGGTGATGCCGAGAAGCTCGGATACGCAAGGGCCTTCACGATCTACGACGAGGCCGATTCGATCCGCATGATCAAACGGGTCATGGAAGAGCTCGATGTCGACCCGAAGCGCTTCCCCGCCCGGGCGATCAAGAACGCGATCTCCGGGGCCAAGAACGAACTGATCGACCCCGAGGAGTACAAACGGCGGGGTGGCTCCTACTTCGAGGACACGGCGGCGGGAGTGTACGCGCTCTACGAGCAGCGCATGGTCGAGTCCAACGCGATGGACTTCGATGACCTCCTGGTCCGCATGGTCAACGTGCTGGAACTGTTTCCCGAGGTGAGGGAGCGTTGGCGGCGGGCCTTCCGCTACGTGCTGGTCGACGAATACCAGGACACCAACCACGCCCAGTACAGGCTGCTTCAGCTGCTCTGCGGCGAGCACCGGAACCTGACCGTGGTCGGCGACGAGGACCAGTCGATCTACGGCTTCCGTCACGCCGACATCCGCAACATCCTCGATTTCGGGGAGGACTTTCCGGACGCGAAGGTGGTCAAGCTCGAACAGAATTACCGTTCGACCCAGACCATCCTTTCCGCCGCCAACGCGGTGGTCGAGAACAACCGCGACCGGCGCCCGAAGAAGCTCTGGACCGACCTCGGCCAGGGCGACGAAATAGAGGTCGTGCGGCTCTCTGACGAGCATGAGGAAGCCCGCTGGGTGGCGGGCGAGATCGAACGGCTGGTCGAGGACGAGGGCATCTCGCCGCTCGACGTGGCGGTCTTCTACCGGATGAACGCGATGAGCCGGGTTCTCGAAGACACGCTGGTCCGGTTCGGCACCGCCTACCGGGTGATCGGCGGCACCCGCTTCTATGACCGGGCCGAGATCAAGGACGCGATCGCCTATCTCCAGTACCTCGCAAACCCGCGCGACTCGGTGGCCTTCACGCGGATCGTCAATTCCCCCAAGCGCGGCATCGGCAACACCACCCAGGGCCGGTTGCTCGCCTTCGCCAATACGACCGGTGACGACATCTGGGACGTGGCCAGCCAGGTCGAGAGTGTTCCCGGCATGGGGACCGCCGCAATCCGGGCGGTGTCCGAGTTTCAGCGAACCATGCGGGGCCTGAGAGATGACGCCGAGGGCCGGCCGCTGGCCGACCTGCTGGAGCGGGTCCTGGACGAGACCGGGTATTTCGAGGCGCTCGAGTCGGAACGGACCGTGGAAGCCGAAGGCAGGGTGGAGAACCTCCGCGAACTGATAGGCGTGGCCGGCGAGTTCGACACGAACCGCGCGCTCGAGGGTGAAAGCGAAGTCGAACCGCTGGACGAGTTCCTCCAGCAGATCTCGCTCTACTCGGAGCAGGACAAGCTGACCGAACGAGAAGAGCTGCTCACCCTGATGACCCTTCACAACGCCAAGGGCCTCGAGTACGACACGGTCTTCATCATCGGCTGCGAAGACGGGATCTTCCCCCACCAGCGGGCCCTCGACGAAGGTGAAGAGGAAGAGGAACGGCGGCTCTGTTACGTCGGCATCACCCGGGCCAGGAAACGGCTTTACCTGACCGGCGCCCGGACCAGGCGGATCTTCGGAGGCCGCTCCGAGGCGACCATGCCATCCCGTTTTCTCGATGAACTGCCGGCGAAGCTGGTTCACCAGCAGGGTTCGGCGGTCGGCCAGGGCGGCTTCTCGACCGGCTATGCGGGCAGCGGCTACGGCGGCAGCGGCCGGGCCCGCAGCTACCAGGCTCCCGGACGCCCGCGGCCCGACGGAAGGTCTGGCGGCCCGGCGGCGACCAGGATCGAGCCCGGCACGGCGGTTCATTTCGAGGTTGGCGATGATGTGACCCACGGCACCTTCGGTGACGGGGTCGTGATCGGCGCCGAACCCGGCGGAGTGATCATCGTCCGGTTCGCGAACGACGGCAGCGAGCGGAAGCTGATGGCCGAGTACGCGCCGATCCGGAAGAAGTCGAACTGAAAAGCAAGCGGACGGAAGGTCAGGCGGTTGAGCGCAAAGATCATTGACGGCAAAGCTGTTTCAGCCGAGGTTCGCGAGAGGGTTGCGGCCGAAGTGAGCGAGTTCATCGAAGGCGGCGGCCATCAGCCGGTGCTGGCCACGGTGCTGGTCGGGGACGACCCCGCGTCCCATGTCTATGTCGCGAACAAGCACAAGGCATGCGAAGCAGCCGGGATCGGGTCGGTTCACCACGAACTGCCTGCCGAAACCAGCCAGGCCGACCTGGTCACGCTGGTCGAGGCGCTCGGCGATGACGACGCGATCGACGGAATTCTCGTCCAGCTTCCGCCCCCGGAACACATCGATCCCGACGCGGTGATCGCCGCGATCAACCCGGCCAAGGATGTCGACGGCCTGACCGCGACCAACGCCGGACTGCTGGCCGGCGGCCGGCCCGGTCTGGTGCCCTGCACACCGGCCGGGGTGATCGAGCTGCTCGACCACGCCGGAACCGAACTCGAAGGGGCCGAGGCGGTGATCGTCGGCCGTTCGAACCTGGTCGGCAGGCCGCTGATCAGCCTGCTGCTGGGCCGCAACGCAACCGTCACCGCCGCTCACTCCCGGACCCGTGACCTCGCCGCCGTCTGCTCCCGGGCCGACGTGCTGGTCGCTGCGGTCGGCGTACCCGAACTTTTGGGCGCCGACCACGTCAAACCCGGTGCGACCGTGATCGACGTCGGCATCAACCGCACCGACGACGGCCTCAAGGGTGATGTCGACTTCGAGGCCGCGGTCGAGGTGGCCGGCGCGATCACCCCGGTGCCGGGCGGGGTCGGGCCGATGACGATCGCGATGCTGATGGCAAACACGCTCGCCGCCGCAAGGGCAAGGGCCATTTGAAGCTCTCCCGCGTCCATCCGTTCGAGTGGCTCGTCGGATTGATCGGCCTGATCCTGGTGGCCGGAATTGTCTCGACTGTCTCCTCGCCCGGCACTCTGCACGTGGTGGTCCTTCTGGTCGCCGCGGCAGGGGCCATGTTGCCGGTGACGGTGTCGATGAGTGCGCGGACGAACGTGCCGATCATCTTCGAGACGATGCTCTGGATCGTCTCCATTCTGGTCAGCTTGATTCTCCTGTTCAAGGCCATATTCCCGTCGGACGTTGTCTTCGAGTCCGGCTGGCTGACCCTGGCGGGGATGCTCGCCATGAGCTTCGCACTGTGGCGCAGCGTCGCCCGGGAGCAGTAGCCCGGCGGGCTGACGTACTCGCTTCGCCGCCCTTAGACTCACCATCGTGATTGAGCGCGAACAGGTTCTGCATGTCGCCCGGCTCTCCCGGCTGCGACTTGGCGACGAAGAGATCGACACCCTCGCCGGTGAGCTTTCCTCGATTCTCGACCACGTCGACAAACTGGCGGAGGTGGACATCGAGGGGGTCGAACCAACCTCGCATGTGGTGCCGCTGGAGAACGTGCTGCGGCCGGATGAACCGCGCCCCAGTCTTGACCGGGAACTCGCCCTTTCGCAGGCTCCCGACCCCCACGACGGCGCTTTCCGGGTTCCTTCACCGCAGCAGGCGGAGTTCTGAGCATGGCCGATATCGAGCTGCTGGCCGCCAGCGGTGCTGAAACGGCGGCAAAGATCAAAAGCGGCGAGCTTTCGGCCGACGAAGTACTCGCCTTCTGGCTCGACCGGGCCGGTCGCGACCGGCTGAACGGATACCTCTGGCAGGCCGATCGTGATTCTGCCCGCCAGGGACTGGGCGAGGGGGGTCCTCTCGACGGGGTGCCGCTCGCAATCAAGGACATCTTTTGCACCGAAGGCGTGCCGACCACGGCCGCCTCGAGGATTCTCGGCGGCTACGTGCCGCCATACACGGCCACCTCGGTGAGGAAGGCCATGGCGGCGGGGATGCCGATGCTCGGCAAGACCAACATGGACGAGTTCGCGATGGGCTCCTCGAACGAGAATTCGGCCTTCGGTGCCTGCCTCAACCCCTGGGACACCGAAAGGGTGCCGGGAGGATCTTCGGGCGGGTCGGCGGCGGTCGTCGCCGGCGGGCTCGCCCCCTGGTCGCTCGGCACCGACACCGGAGGTTCGATTCGCCAGCCGGCCGGATTCTGCGGGATCGTCGGCCTTAAGCCCACCTACGGCGCGATTTCCCGCTTCGGGATGATCGCCTTCGCCTCTTCTCTCGATCAATGCGGGCCGCTGACCAGGAACGTCACCGACGCGGCCCTGCTCCTGAACGTGCTTCAGGGGCGTGACGAAATGGATTCGACCTCGGTCGGCATCGAAGGCGGGATCAAGGCGCCGGACGCCGAACGGCTTGACGGCATGACCTTCGGCGTGCCCCGGGCCCTGATGGGCGAGGGAATCGAAGCCGGTGTCCTGGCCCGGTTCGAGGACACGCTGATCCGGATCGCCGAACTCGGCGGCGAGATCGTCGACATCGAACTGCCTCACGCCGGGCACGCGATCTCCGCCTATTACGTGCTCGCCCCGGCCGAAGCCTCGACCAACCTCTCACGCTATGACGGGGTCCGTTACGGCCTCAGGGCCAGCAACGAAGACCTGCTCTCGATGTACGAGGTGACCCGCGAAGACGGCTTCGGGCCCGAGGTCAAGCGGCGCATCATGCTCGGGACCTACGCCCTTTCCTCGGGCTACTACGACGCCTATTACGGCCGGGCCCAGCGGGTTCGCACCCGCATCGTCGAAGACTTCGAGAAGGCCTTCGGTGAGGTCGACTTCGTGGTCACGCCGACCTCGCCGACCGTTGCCTTCAAACTTGGCGAGAAGACCTCCGACCCCTGGACGATGTACCTGAGTGACGTGTTCACGGTGCCGATCTCGCTGGCCGGGGTGCCGGCCATCTCGATCCCGGCCGGACTGGCCGAACCGGATGGGGGAGGCTCCGAACTGCCGGTCGGCTTCCAGATCGCCGCCCCCGCCTTCGCCGAGCAGAAGCTGCTCGAGGCCTCCTACGCGCTGGAACAGGCGATTGGCTTCGATGGTTCCGCCGCCCTCGAAGGGGGTGTCTCGTGAGCACCGAATACGAAGCGGTGATCGGGCTGGAGATTCACGTCCAGCTTTCGACCAGAACCAAGATGTTCTGCGGCTGCGAACTCTCCTTCGGTGACGATCCGAACGTCCACACCTGCCCCGTTTGCCTGGCCCTGCCCGGCGTGCTGCCGGTGCCCAACGCCCAGGCGATCGAGTACGCGCTTCAGATCGGCGCCGCTCTCGGCTGCGAACTTTCCCCCGTCTCCACCTTTGACCGGAAGAACTACTTCTATCCGGACAACCCCAAGGCGTACCAGATCACCCAGGCAGCCAGGCCCTTTGCGGTCAACGGCCGGCTCGGCGAAGTACGGATCCATCACGCCCACCTCGAGGAGGATGCGGCGAAGACGATCCACACCGGAGGCGGCGGCCGGATCAAGGGTTCCGACGCCTCGGAGGTCGATTTCAACCGGGGCGGAACCCCGCTGGTAGAGATCGTCACCGAACCGGACCTTCGTTCCGGCGCCCAGGTCCGGGAATGGGGCCAGCTCCTGAGGGCGACGATCAAGCAACTCGGCGTCTCCGACGTGAACATGGAGGAAGGCTCGCTGCGCTGCGACGCCAACGTCTCGATCCGCCCGGTCGGCAGCACCGAGTTCGGTACCAAGACGGAGATGAAGAACATGAACTCCTTCCGCTTCATCGAACGCGGCATCGAGGCCGAGGTCGCCCGCCAGAAGGAAGTCGTCGCGAGCGGCGGCCAGGTGGTCCAGGAAACACTTCACTTCGATCCGGCGACCGGGGAGCTTCACTCGCTCCGTTCCAAGGAAGAAGCACACGACTACCGCTACCTGCCGGAACCCGATCTGGTCCCGGTCGTGCCGACCCCGGCGATGCTGGAGGAAGCTGCGAGCTCGCTTCCCGAACTGCCGGCCGCCCGGGCCGCCCGCTACGAAGGGATCGGCGTATCGGAACAGGCTGCCCTGCTGCTCTCGTTCGAGCTCGAATGGGCCGGGTACTTCGAGGGCGTGCTGGCGGCCGATCAATCGATCGAACCGCGGGTTGCCGCGAACTGGGTGACCGGCGAGTTTGCCGCCGAGCTGCGCAAACAGGATGACCAGGCCCTGGCCGACTCGAAAGTCGGGCCGGAGTCCCTGGCTACGCTGATCGGCCTGGTTCAGGCGAAGAAGATCTCCCACGGGGCCGGCAAGACGGTGCTTGAGGAGATGGTCGCCTCCGGAACCGATCCGGTCACCGTGGTGGCTGAAAAGGGCCTGGAACAGATCGCCGATTCAGGCGAGCTGGAGAAGATCGTCATTCAGGCGATCGAGGACAATCCGAAACCGGCCGAACAGGTCCGGGAAGGCAACGAGAAGGCGATCGGCGCCCTGGTCGGAGCCGTGATGAAGGCCACCCAGGGCCGCGCCGACGGAGGCGAGGTCAACCGCCTCCTCCGTCAGCACCTGGGCCTTTAGTTCACGCTTCTCAGCGGCGGGGCAGCACGACCCGGAAGCTGCGGACGGCCGGCTTTTTGCTCTTGTGTCCGGTCTGATCGACCGCCCAGACCCTGAGTGTGTGCTTGCCCGGGCTGAGCCGCCTGATCGAGATCTTCGAGGAGCAGGCAACTTCCTTCTGCCGGTCAAACCTGCACCTGAACCCGAGCAGGGTCGCGGCCGAGCCGGTGAACTGGAAGTTCACCGTACGCTTGCGCACGACGCCCTTCGGTCCGCTCTTCAGCTTGATCGTGGGAGCCGGCGAGCCGCCGGCCTGAACGTAGAGCGACTTGGCGGCATTCGAAAAGTACGGCCCGAAGATGAACCCGCAGGTGCTCGGTACCGAATCGCAGTAGCCGTAGCTGACGACCGAATTCACGTAGTTGCCGCCGACCACCCACCCGCCGCCGCTGGCCCCCTGCTGCATGAAGCAGGGTGAAGCCGCGACCGGGTACGGGGTGATGTTGCCGTTGCCGTCGTCGCGGCCGGCGAAGCCCGAATGGCAGCCCTGAAGCACTTCGCCGTTGTACGGCGGGTTGGGCTTCGACGGGTAGCCATAGATCGTGTAATTGAGACCCTTCGGATTCAGGTCGAAGGCGATCTGCCGGGATCCGTAGAACTTCTCGAATGGCTGGTCGAGCACGACCACTCCCATGTCGTAGGCATTGGCCCCGCTTTGGGCCCACTGCGAGGTAGTGAAGACGCTGGCCCCGTTTGCGGCTCCGAGCTGGGCAACACCGTTTTCGTACCCGGGCAGGAAAATGAGATTGCTGACAAAGCCATGGGTCTCCTGGTCGAAGACACAGTGGCCGGCGGTGAAGACGACACTCTGATTGGCCGAGTCGATCAGGGTTCCTGAGCAGCTGAAGTTGTTTACGCCGACCGAAAAGAAGATCTTGCCATGGACACGCTGCGGAAACGCGGTCACGTTGCCGGGGGTGAAGTCGCCGCCATCTGCGGAAGCGGACGCTCCAGACGCGAAATCGGGGATGTCGAGCGCATCCGACGGATTCGGCATTTTGGCCGGCACGGCGGAAGCGAGCCGTTCGGGCGTCCAGTAGTCGTCGGCCGAGGCCGGGTTCGCGATGGTTTCCGAAACCACGCTGGATCTGTTCGGGAAGACCTTCGAGATCTTCGGCGGTGGCGCACCTTCGTTGACGATCGTGGCGGCACTTGCGGTGGACGAAGAAACGATGGAGACGGCGATGAGGGCGGCGGTCAGGGCGAGTGCCCCGGCCAATCCTCCCCTTGCCCTGCTTGTGAGACCCATAGGTCCATTAGAACAGATCAAACGGCCTTCGGTTGCGATTCGGCGAAAGGGTCCGCTGCCTATACTCGCCGCATGGCCTGGAACATCGTCATTGTCGGCGGCGGATTCGCCGGTGCGAACGTCGCCCGCCACCTCGAAAAGGTGCTGCCCCGGCAGTCATCCCGCCTGACCCTGGTCAACGACGTCAACTTCCTTCTCTACACGCCGCTTCTGCCCGAAGCCGCCGCCGGCACCCTCGAGCCGCGCCATGTGGTGACCCCGCTCAGGGAAATCCTGCACCGGACGAACCTGAGGCTCGGAGTGGTTGACGCCCATGACCGGGAAGCCCGCGAAGTGACCCTGCGAAGCCACATGGGCCAGACCGAACGCATTCCCTACGACCACCTCGTGCTGGCTCCCGGCTCGATCTCGCGCTTCCTGCCGGTCCCCGGCCTGAGCGAGCATGCGGTCGGCTTCAAGAGCCTGGCCGATGCGATCTTCCTGCGCAATCACCTGATCGAAACCCTCGAGATGGCCAACGCCACCGATGACCGGCAACTGCGGGAAGAACTCCTTACCTACGTCTTCGTCGGAGGCGGATACGCTGGGCTGGAAGCGCTGGCCGAACTCCAGGACTTTGCCGCCGACGCGATGCGCGACTACCCCAAGGCACGACTGCACGGGATGCGCTGGATCCTGGTCGAGGCCGCCGATCGCGTGCTGCCCGAAATCGACCAGGAGCTGGCCGATTACGCGGTGGACGAACTGCGCGGCCGCGGCATCGACATCAAGCTCGGCACGACCCTCGACGAGGTCACGGAAACCACGGCGACCATCTCGACCGGTGAGACCGTCCCGACCCGGACCGTGGTCTGGACCGCGGGCGTCGTCCCCAATCCGAGCCTCCAGAACTTCGGCGTGCCGCTCGACGAGCGGGGCCGCGTAATCGTCGACAGCTCGATGGCGGTGGAGGGCAACGAGGGAATCTGGTCGCTCGGGGATTCCGCCTCGGTCCCGAACCCGAAGGGCGGCGTCTGCCCGCCGACGGCCCAGCACGCGGTGCGCCAGGCGCCGGTGGTCGCCGCCAACATCGCGGCGGCAATCGGACTGGGGGAACGGAAGATCTTCGATTACCGGGGCAATGCGTCCTTTGTCAACCTCGGCCGCTACAAGGCGGTCGGCAAGATCGGCGATCGCACCTTCCGCGGCTTCAAGGCATGGTGGATGGCCCGCTCGTACCACATGAGCCAGATTCCGGGCGCATCGAGGAAGGCACGAGCGGTGATCGACTGGACCGCCAGCCTGCCCTTCTCCCGCGACATCTCCGAAGTCGGCTCGATCGGCCGGCCCGGGGTGCTGAACCCCGATCGCTACCTCCACGGCGGCTCCCATCGCCCGGTCGAGGGTGATCTGCCGGCGGCCGGCCGGGACCGGGCCGAAGCCGACGCCGGGTCGGCCGGCGAAACCGCCTGAACCGAAGGGCCTGGTCCGGTTCCTACTGGGCGGTGAACGTCGTATCCATGCCGCGTTCGGCGTGGGTCGGCAGCGAGCACCAGAGGCGGTAGGTCCCCGGTGCCGTCGTGAACCGGATCCGTTCGACGCCGCCCGGGCTGATGTCCGGGGTCGCGAGTTCCTCACCGCCGTCGGTTCGCTGAACGTGAAGGTTGTGGTCGTCTTCGCCCTGGTTGTTCAGCTCCACGATCGTGTCACCGGCGGCGACTTCCTTGGCCGAGAGGGTGAAGCCGAACTCCCAGGCTTTGACCCCGAGCCGGGCCGGCGCGGGCGGAGGAATCTCCCGGCAGACCTTCACCTTGACCTTGCGCCAGGTGACGATGCGCTTCTTCCTGCCGTGGCGAATCACCCACCGGACCACCTTCTTGCGCTTCCACTTCCAGGCGCAGACCTGATTGGCCGCGGCGCTTGCCTTTCCGCCGGCCAGGGAACCGGATGCGCCGGGACCGGCGGCCCCGGCCGGGATGGCGAACGAACTCGCAGCGGCCGCCAGCAGCAAAGTCAGGACCAGCAGCCGTTTCATTTCAGCAGTACCGGCCGGGCGAAGTTCGCGGCGCCGGGGATGATCGGCGCTGCGTCGTGCCCGAACCAGTCTTCGAGCAGCGAGCAGTACATCGCGCGGAAATCCGACGTGTGGCGAAGGTTGTCGTCCTCGTCGAGGTTGACCAGTCCGGGAAACTCGCCGACCATCTGCCCCCTGGCCTTGCTGCCGATGATCAGTGCCACTCCGGCCGCCCCGTGGTCGGTCCCGGCCGAACCGTTTTCTTCCGGCCGGCGGCCGAATTCGGACCAGACCTGCATCAGGACCCTGTCCTGGAGGCCGCGTGCCTCGAGATCACGCTGGAAGGCCAGGATCGAGTCGCTGGTTGCCTTGACGGCACCGTCGAATTCCTGCTTCTGGTCGGAGTGGGTGTCATAGGCGCCGTCCGCGGAGACCGAAACGCAGTGGAGCGGCATGCCGGCCCCGAGCAATGCAGCCAGCCCCGACAGCTGCTGGCCGAGCCGCGCGTCGGGATAGGTGACCGGCGATTCGAAGTCACCGAACGATTCCAGCGATTCGCGGATGATGTTGGTCGCGCGGATCGCCTTGCGGCTGTCCCGCAGGGCAGGCGATTCCGACTTCATCGAGCCCATCCGCTTGAAGCTCTTGAACATCTCGTCGCTGACCGGCGCGTCGGTCCACGACCAGAGGTCGTAGTCGGTGACTCCCTCGACCGCGGCGACCGGCTTGTCGTACGTGGCCAGGGCGGGGGCGAGTGTGTTGCTCAGCGAAAGGCCCTGCAGCGGGTTGTTGTCGCTGCCGGCCAGGTCGATGTAGCGGCCCATCCAGCCGGTGCGGGTATCGGTTTCCAGTTCGCCGACCTCCCAGAAGTGACGAGAGGTGAAGTGGGACTGGTTGGCTCCGTCGTAACCGACGGCCGGGAAGACGGTCACCTTGCCTTCGGAGTGAAGCTGGGCGATCGCCGCCGCCGAAGGATGCCAATGGAGGCTCGGGTCCTCGGAAAACGGGGTGCCCTCGCTTTCGGCCAGGGCCAGGACGGGGCGCAGGTCGTGATATCTCGAGTGACCGACCGGGGCGAGCAGTGAAAGCGTGTCGGCGCCTCCGTCGAGGAAGATCGAAACCAGGATCCGGTCTGACTGGGCGGCCTCGGCGATCCCGTCTTCAAAGAGCGGCAGCGGGGTCTTGCCGGCCGCGTAGACGGCGAGGGCCAGACCGGCCGCGCCGGCAATGAAGCCGCGTCGGGTCAGTCCGGTCCCGGCCGGTACCGGCATGCCCGGCTCAATACCGGGGAGGCCGGACCCCGCCTTTGCGGCGGCCGAACGGAGGAAGTTCGAGCGGGTGTAGTTGCTGCAGCAGCGTCCGGTGTTCATGAGAGCTGGAAGTCCGGGCAGGAGGCGATCAACTGGAGCAGGGCGTTCTGGCGCATCGCGAGGTAGGGGCGACGCTGCCAGTCATCCTGGATGTAAGGGGAGATTCGGCCCGCCATCGAGACGAGCTCGTTCTGGTGGTCCGACCTGAGCGCCGGCCATCCGTAGGCGGCGAGTGCACGATTCACGGCCTCCCGGACCGATTCCTTTTCACGGTACGAGTCGTCCCATGCCTCGAAGTGGCGCGAATCGAGGGCGTAGGTGACCATCAGCCAGCGGGCCCTGACCGTCGAAGTGTCGAGCCAGCGCTCGTCGTCCCAGCCGGCCACGTTCGGCGGCAGGAAAAGCTGCTGCCCCGCGCCTTCGCCGAGCCAGGCCCAGGCGTCGGTGTTGACCGGCAACTTCAGCGCCCGCAGCAGGCTCGCGTTGAAGACGACCGGCGGTTTGACCATCGAAGGGCCCCGGTAGAAGTCGGGGTGCATGAGGATCGCCTCGACCACCGGCAGGATCTCGCGGTCGTTCTTCAGGTACAGCCGGACCAGGGCCTGTCGCGTGTCTTTCGAGGGCGCGGCCGGAACGAAGTAGCGCCAGAGCTTGTCGACGAAGAAACTGGCGTGGAGTTCATGGGTGACGCAGAGCCGGCAGACGTCCCGCCAGTCCCAGTTCCCCTTGCTGCTGAAGATCTTCTTGGTCTCGTCGTCGTGATACTCGGGGTCGAAGCGGAAATTGATCGCGCCGAGGTCATCGTCCCAGTCGTAGGTCCAGCCGGTTAGGGCCCGGGCCGCCTCGCGGATGTCGTCCTCGGTGTAGGCGCCCCGGTCGGCACCGAGGGTGAAGAGTTCCATCAGTTCGCGGGCGTAGTTCTCGTTCGGTGACCACTTGGTGTTGTCGCCGCCGCTCAGCCACTGGAGCATCGCCGGATCCTTGGTGATCTGAACAACCAGGTCATCGAAGGTCCCGTTCACGCCGGCCCGCAAGGTCCAGTACTGGTCGATCATCTGGCGTTGCTGGGAGACCCCCGAGTTCGAGGTTGCGAACCAGTCGTGGAAGACGAGTGCCATCCGTTCCCGGAACGGCTGATCGGTCCGGATCATGCGGTCGAGCCACCAGAGGTGATCGTGACCCCAGGAATCGAATGGCGCAAGCGGCAGGCCGTCGCCGTCGACCGGTTCGGGCCCGATCAGCTTCGCCTGGCCCTGAGGCCGGGTCAGCGAAAGGACCGCCTTCTTCATTCCCATCTTCGCCAGCTGCTCCGCCTGACCTGGCCGCGGGCCGAAGCCCGCCCGGTTCAGCAGGCGGGTGGCTTCGAGCCGACCGAACTCTCCGTGGTAGGTGCCGAACGGCTGCGGCTTCCAGGGGTTGCGGGGATTCTGCGGCCGGGGCAGCGGCCGGGGGCCGGGATCCTTGCGGGGAGCCTTCTCGCCCCTGCGGCGACGGATCACCTTCGTCTTCAGGCGGACGACGCCCTCGCCGGAGTCGACCCAGCGCTGGCGGCTGTAGCTCCTGAATCTCGTGCTTTTTCCTGCCTTTACAGCCATCCCCTGCTCAAACATTGTTCACCAACCGTCAAGCGGAACCTTCTTCGCGCCACCGCCGGCGCCCGGTTCCAGACCAGAACCGAACGGTCTCGTCCCATCCACAACCCGATCGGCCGTCAAGCGGAGCGGTACCCCGGCACAATGTCGGCGTGGGTTACGAATACGTCTTCATCGCCCTGCTCTTCGGAATCGCGACCGGGATCATCGGCCGCGCCAAGGGCGGCTCCTTCCTGATCTGGCTGGTCGTCGGCACGATCCTGCCCGGGCTCGGCCTGATCGCCGTCTTCATGATGCGAAACGAGATCAACGAACCGGAACGCCGCTGCGAGAACTGCGGCAAGGTCCTCAAGCTCTACGTCCAGGTCTGCCCCCGCTGCGGCTACGACCTCTACCTGCCACCACCAGAAGAAACCCGAATGCCGCCCCGGTAAGGCGCGGCCAACGGCCCGCAGCGTTGGCGTGGGGCTGAATCATCGAGTGCCCACTTTGTGCCGGTATGTGGCGCAAAATGGGATCTCGCCGTCCGCTGACCGGGTTGGACCCGGGTCGACGATTGAGGTGCCGCAGGTTTGGGCCCGATCCGGTCTGAAACCTGCGGCACCTTCGGGGCTCGACCGGGTCCTGGCAGCCGTGGCGTCGGGGACCCCGTTCGACTTGCAGTTAAGTCAGCGAAGCCAGGTTCGGACTATGGCGTTGGCGAAGCCCATTCCGTAGCGGAAGACGGCGGGCTTCTTCGAGTGGCCGTGCAGGCGCTGTTCGACCGTGACCGGGACCTCGACCGCGGGCACGCCCCGCTTGATCGCCTCGATCATGAACTCGGAAGTGTGGAACTGCTCCTGCTTGAGCACCAGGGTGGGGAGGACCGAAGTTCGCACTGCCCGGTAGCCGTTCGAACAGTCGGTGACGTGGGTCCGGGTGATGAAGGAGACCAGCCGGTTGAAGAAGACGATGCCCATTTCCCGGGCGAAGTGATTGTCCTCGGCGTGACCAAGCACCCGGCTGCCATGGGCGACATCGGCCTTGCCGTCGAGGACCGGCTGGACCAGGTTCGGCATCTCGGCCGGGAGGTGCTGGCCGTCGGCGTCGAGGGTGACCACGATCGCCGCTTCGGAATCGACCATCAGCCGGTAGCCGGTGCGCAGTGCGGCGCCGCCTCCGCGGTTGACGACATGGCGGATCACCACCGCCCCGTGGGCTTCGGCGACTTCCTCGGTGCCGTCGCGTGAACCGTCGTCGACGACCAGCGTGGCGGTCGGAAGTCCGCAGACCTCGGCCGGGATCTGATCGAGCACGTATCCGATGTTGTCCGCCTCGTTGTAGGCGGGGATCACGATCGCCACCTTGCCCTTGAACTTCTTGCGGTTGTCGGCGACCCGGAACTGCTCGGAAGAGATGCCTTCGAGTACGGCCGAAAGCTGGCGGGCGTTTCTGGCTCCGACCGAGAGCGCCCGCAGCGCCATCAGGAAGAGGATGAAGATCGCGATGACCGCGAGACCGAGGATCCGGCCGCCGTTGCCGCGGTTGAAGGAGAGGGCGGAGAGCAGGCGGTCGGTGAGTTCGGTGCCGGAGACGATGGCCAGGCCGATTCCGGCCAGGAGCAGCAGGATCACGTCGGCGTTCCTCAGCTCGCGACGCCTGATGATCGCGAAGGCGATGATCAGGACCGCGATCACGAGGCCGGTCGCCCGCAGGGCGGTGAGCTGGGCAGGGAATATCGAGGCGAGGATCATGGGGTTTCGGTTGCGGCATCGGATGCCGGGCCGGCCGGCTTCGGCTCCCGGTTGACCAGGGCGTCGAGCGCGACCGCCGCCAGCGGCAGGACGAGCGTCATCAGGATCTCATTTCGCCGGGCGGGAGCGAGTGTGATCGCCGCGACTGCAGTAACCGTGGCAATCGGCAAGCCAACCGCGATCGCCTCCCAGCGCCGGCGCCAGGCCAGCAAAGCCAGGCCGGCCAGCCCGGCGAGGACCAGCAGGATCTGAATCGCCCGGCCGATCGGCGAGGACATCGCGTCGCCAACCCCGGAACTCCACATCCGGCCGACCTTGCGGAAGGTCATGCCGACATAGCCGACCGGGTGATCGCCGAGATACTCCTTCAGGTTCTCCTTGCCGAGCCGGCCCAGGGCGTCGTCCCGGTCGAGGTTCGGCAGGTTGTTCGCGGCCTTGTACTCGTTGGCGACCCGGTCGAAGAGGGGAACCGGATCGACCGCTTCCAGCTCGGCCGAACCCGGGTCAAGCCGGTTGCCGGTCTGCTGAAAGTAGAGCTCGGCCTTGACCTGCTGGTACTCGCCGTCACCGGGGTAGTAGGTGCCGGTGAACAAGGCCTTGCCGCTGCCGGTGGAAAGCGGGACGACGCGGTCGAGCTCGTGGTAGTTGTGGACCGTCCAGGGAACGATCGGAACCAGCACGGCGAGCACGAAGAGCGCCGAGGCCGCAAGCGCCGGTCCGGCCCCCGACTTCATCCAGGCCCGGATCAGCAGGAAGATCGTGAAGGCGGCGCAGACCGAGAGGTACTCGGGGCGAATCAGCGCGGTCAGGCCGAAACCGAGGCCGGGCAAAAGCCAGGGCCAGACGCGACTCCACAGCGAACCCTTTCCGCCGCTCGCGCCGCTACCGGTGGCTTCGCCCATCCTGCGGTCGGCCCAGAGAAAGGCGAGGACGGAGGCCGGCAGCATGAAGAAGGCCGGCGGCTCGCTCATCAGCGCCCCGGTCGAGTGGATGAACGGGGGATAGAAGGCGACCAGGCCGGCGGCGACCAAAGGCGGAAGGGCATGCCGCCAGTTGCGCTGGCGCGGCGGACCGAGCAGGCGGGCGGTCAGGAGGAAGGCCAGCAGGATCGCGGCGGTGCCGAAAAGGGCCTCGACGCCGCGCGCAACTCCGTCCCTGACGCCGCCGGTCAGGTAGTAGGAGCCGGCGTAGATGAGCGGGGCGCCCGGCGACCAGTCGCTGGGTGATTTGAACTCGGGTCCGCTGGAGGAGTCCTTCCCGTAGCCGAAGGTCCCGTCAACGTAAAGGGCTTCGGCCAGCGCCCGGTAGGCGAGCGCGTCATCTCCGGGGTCCGCGAGCGGGTTGACCACGACCCAGGCCCGGACGAGGAACCCGGCGCATGCGATCACGGCAAGGGCGATCAGCGCCCCGCGTCCGTAGCGGGTGAAGTAATCCTTGAGAAGCGGCATCCGGGCCGGTCAGGCTATGGGAACCGGGCGCCATCTGGCGGCGATGGCATCTCTCGCAAGGCGAAGAGCCAGTGAGAAGCCGATCCCGGAAAGGCAGGCGATCACCGGCCAGAAGGCAAGGGTGCGGCGGGGCGAGGCGACGAAGACCGCTCCGATCAGGGTGACGCCAACGGCCAGGGCAAGGATCAGCCAGAACTCGGGCTGGCGGCGGAACCCGAGCAGGAGCAGACCGAGCAGGGCGCCGGCGACCAGGGTCATGTGGGATACCAGGCCAGTCGTGGTCCCGGTCAGGTCCTTGCGGCCCCGCCACCAGATCCGGGCCGATTTGGCAGCGAAATACCCGAGCAGGCGGGCGGGGTCCTGCCGCAGGGCGCGGAGGTAGTTTTCCCGGCCGATGCGAGCGAGGGCCACGTCGGTGGGAACGCCGGGCATGCGCTCGGCGGCCAGCAGCGCCAGGACCCGTTCCGGTGTGATCGAGGCGGGACCTTCCCCGCTGGCGTCGTTCTGGACCTGGATCCTTCTGGCGAGGTCGGGATTGCGGGCGAGCAGATCAGGCATCACCTCCTGCGGATTGCCGGCCGAAGCCAGGTAGCTGCCGGTGAAAAGCGTCTGGCCGCCCCCGGTGGAGAGCGGAACGAGCCGGCCGGAATGGTCGAGGTTCCGGGTGACCCAGGGAGTGATCACCAACCCGACCGCCAGCAGCATCAGGGCCGACCCGAACAGGACCGGTCGAAGTCCGTGGCCACGGGAGATGAGGGCGAGGACAAGGATCAGGGCCAGCGAAATCGGCAGGTACTCGGGCCTGACCATCGCGGTCATTCCGAGCAGGGCTCCCGGCAGCAACCAGTCGGTGGTCCTGAGCCAGAGCGGACGGCCCGGCTCGCCCAGATGATCGCGGGCCCGGAGCATGCTCAGCAGGGCGCCCGTGACCAGGGTGCCGGCCAGCGCTTCGGTCAGCAGCATGCCGGCGTCGGCGATCAGGCAGGGGTAGAAGGCGACCGCCGCGGCCGCGACGATTCCGGCGACCCCGGGATCCTCCGGAGGGGCGAGCCTTCGGGCCAGAAGCCAGGCCAGGGGAATCGAAAGGGTCCCGACCAGGGCGAGCAGCAGGCGGGCCAGCCTCACGTTGTCGCCGCCGGCCAGGTCGAAGACTCCGGCCACGGCGAGGGGCAGACCGGGGCTGTAATTGGTCGCCGGCTGGGGGTGGGCCGGCGTGCCGGGGCCCTTCTGGGCGAATACACCATCCTCATGCAGGCCGCGGGCGATTCGCTCGTAAGCGGCCGAATCGGGCATGTTCTCGGCTGCCCCTTGCCAGGCTGCGTCCATTCTCAGGGCCAGTCCGGCCATGACCACGAGAATGAGGGCAAGCACTCTCACCCGGGCAATCTTAGAGCCCGTGGGCCCGACTGTCTCCTCTATTTCAGGACTTCATGGTCACGGGGTCCGGAGCCCTACCCTTCCGGTAATCTCGGCCGTTATGCGAATCCTGATTCTTGGTGGTGACGGCTATCTCGGATGGCCCACGGCGATGCGGTTCTCCGATCGCGGCCACGACGTGCTGATAGTCGACAACTTTGCCCGGCGCCGCTGGCACGTGGACCAGTCAACCGATTCGCTGACACCGATCGCCAGTTTCGAAGACCGGATCGAAGCCTGGGAAAGGGTTTCGGGCCGTCGCATCGAGACCAGGGTCGGCTGCATCGAGGACGGCGAGTTCCTCGACAAGGTGATTTCGGACTTCCTGCCGGAAGCGGTAATTCATTACGGCGAGCAGCCTTCGGCTCCGTACTCGATGCGCTCCCGCCAGACCGCGGTGGAAACTCAGCAGACCAACGTGATCGGCACCCTGAACCTGCTCTTCTCCATGCGCGAGCACGTGCCGGATGCCCACCTGATCAAGCTCGGCACGATGGGTGAGTACGGCACGCCCAACATCGACATCGAAGAAGGCTTCATCGAGATCGAGCACAACGGCCGCAAGGACACGCTGCCCTTCCCGAAGCTGCCTGCCTCGCTCTACCACTGCTCGAAGGTTCACGACTCGACCAACATCCACTTCGCGACCCGGGTCTGGGGGCTCCGTGCCACCGACCTCAACCAGGGCGTCGTCTACGGGATCGAAACCGACGAAACCGCGCTCGACCCGGCGCTGGCCACCCGCTTCGACTACGACGAGACCTTTGGCACCGTGCTGAACCGGTTCTGCGTCCAGGCCGTGATCGGTCACCCGCTGACCGTGTACGGGGCCGGCGGCCAGACCCGCGGTTACCTGAACATCCGCGACACCCTGCGCTGCGTCGAGCTGGCCACCCTGAACCCGGCCGAGCGGGGCGAGTTCCGGGTCTTCAATCAGTTCACCGAGCACTTCACGGTGGCCGAGCTGGCCCAGCTGGTCCAGCGCTGCGCGGCCGAAGTCGGCCACGAAGTCTCGATCGAGACCTTCCCCAACCCGCGGGTCGAGCTGGAAAGCCACTACTACAACCCGAAGAACCAGAAGCTGCTGGACCTCGGTCTCGAGCCGCATTACCTCGGCGAGGAACTGGTCCGATCGGTGCTTTCCACCATCGAGCAGTACAAGGACCGGGTCATTCCCCGGGCGATCACCCCGAAGACCAAGTGGAATCCGGGCGAGCTCGAAGGCGGCGCGCTTTCAGCCGCTCAGAAGACCTGAGCCCCCAGGCAGTGATTCGTTAGGATCGTTGGTCCGATGAGAGCCGCAGACGCATTGTTCAGATCCCTCGAAGCGGAAGGTGTTGACCACATCTTCGGCATTCCCGGTGGCGCAAACCTGCCCACCTATGACGCGCTGGTCGACGCCGATCTGCGGCACGTACAGGCCCGTCACGAGCAGGCCGCCGGCCACGCCGCCGAGGGTTACGCGCACGCCTCCGGCAAGGTCGGGGTCGCCTTTGGCACCTCCGGCCCCGGCGCGACCAACCTGGTCACCGCGATCGCCGACGCGATGATGGATTCGGTCCCGACCGTCTTCGTGACCGGACAGGTCCGCACCGACCTGATCGGCACCGACGGCTTCCAGGAGGCCGACATCGTCGGCATCACGCTGCCGATCGTCAAGCATTCGCTGCTGGTCACCGAGCCGGAACAGATTCCGGAGTTCGTTCACGAGGCATTCCACATCGCCTCGAGCGGCCGTCCCGGTCCGGTGCTGATCGACATCCCGCAGGACCTGGCCCGGGCCGAGATTGACTACACCCCGCGGACCGAGCCGGTTGACCTCGCTGGCTACAAGCCGACCGTCGAAGGCAACCTGAAGCAGATCCGCCTCGCCGCCAAGGCGATGGCCAACGCCCGGCGACCGGTGATCTATTCGGGCGGAGGAGTCAAGAACGGCAACGCCTCGATGGAGCTGCGTGAGCTCTGCGCCACAGACAACTTCCCGGTCACCTCGACCCTGATGGGCTTGGGGTGCTTCCCGGCCGACAGCGACCAGTGGCTCGGCATGCTCGGCATGCACGGAACCCGGACCGCGAACTACGCGATGGACGAGGCCGACCTGATCATCGCGATCGGGTCGCGCTTCGATGACCGGATCACCGGCAAGCTTTCCGAGTTCGCCCCTTCGGCCAAGTTCATCCACATCGACATCGACCCGGCCGAGATCTCGAAGAACGTCCCGGCCCACATCCCGATCGTCGGTGACGTCAAGCAGATCCTGCCGAAGCTGACCCGCGAGTATCAGGCGCTCCAGACCGACAGCGCCCGGCTCGAAGGCTGGTGGAGCCGGCTCAAGGCCTGGCAGGGCGAGTACCCGCTTACCTACGAACCGGGGGCCGACGGCGAGATCAAGCCCCAGTTCATGATCGAGATGATGCACAAGGTCACCGGGGGGGATGCGATCGTCACTTCCGACGTTGGCCAGCATCAGATGTGGACCGCCCAGCACTACGGCTTCACCCAGCCGCGCAAGTGGATCAACTCGGGCGGGCTCGGCACGATGGGATTCGGTCTTCCCGCCGCGATCGGCGCCAAGGTCGCCTGCCCGAACGAGCAGGTCGTCTGCATCGCCGGGGACGGCAGCCTGATCATGAACATCCAGGAGCTGGCCACCGCGGTCAACGAGGACGTTCCGGTCAAGGTCTTCCTGATGAACAACGGCTTCATGGGAATGGTCCGCCAGTGGCAGGAACTGTTCTGGTCGGAGCGTTACAGCGGCGTCGAGAACGGCCCGAGCCCCGACTGGGTCAAGCTCGCCGAAGCCTTTGGCGCCGGCGGCTTGCGCTGCGAGGACAGCGCCGACCTCGAGGAGATGATGATCGCGACGCTCGAACATGACGGGCCGGCCCTGCTTGACGTCCGGGTCAGCCCGCGTGAGAACTGCTACCCGATGATTCCCGCCGGGAACGCGGCCAGGGACATGGTGGGCTGACCGATGGCTTCCACTGACATGGTCAGGCTCGAAGACCTTCACGCCGGGCGTTCGCCGCTTTCCGGCCGCAAGCACGTGCTTTCGATCCTGGTCGAGAACCGGCCCGGCGTGCTGGCCCGGGTTGCCGGACTTTTCTCGAGGCGAGGCTTCAACATCGACACCCTTGCCGTCGGGCCGACCGAAGACCCCGAGGTCTCCCGGATCACCCTGACCCTTGACGGCGCGATTCACCCGATCGACCAGGTGACCAAACAGCTTCACAAGCTGGTCAACGTGCTGAAGATCCGCGACATGGAACCGGAAGAGACGGTGGCCCGCGAGATGGCCCTGTTCAAGGTTTCGGCCGCGGTCGAGAACCGGGCGGAGATCGTGCAGTTCGCCGAGATCTTCCGGGCCAAGATCGTCGACGTCTCACGGCGCGCGCTGATCGTCGAGGTGACCGGTTCGCACGACAAGATCGAGGCCTTCGAAAGCATGCTGCGTCCGCATGGCCTGCTGGAGATGGTCCGCACGGGCGAAGTCGCCCTGGCGCGCGGCGGCGACTGATGCCGACGCCCGCAGACCGGGCGACCCTCGAGACCGACCTGCGTGAGGCGCTGGCCGAAGCTTCGGCCCGGCGCAGCAAGACCGTGGTTTCGGTCACCTTGCCATACGGGTGTGCCGACCCGATCGCGACCGTCTTCGCCTCCCGGCGGGCAGGCGAACCGTTCTTCTGTTGGGAACAACCGGACCGCAACCTGAGGCTGGCCGCACTGGGGCGGGTTCACGAAATCACTTCGCGGGGTCCGGATCGCTTCGTGGAGGTGGCCGCCGACTGTGCCCATCTCTCCGGCGACGCCGTGCTGAGGGGCGAGGGCGGGTTCACTACCGGCGCGCTCTGGACCGGAGGTTTCGCCTTCCACGATGAAGGCACGGAAGCCGGAGTCGATCCGGCCTGGTCTTCATTCGAGCCGGCGACCATGATCCTGCCGGAACTCGCGATCCAGTCCTCCGATGCCGGCAACTTCATCACGGTGAACCTGATGGCCGGCCCCGGGGCGGACCCGGCGGCACTGGCCGACTCGGCCCTGGTCCGGATCGCCGGGCTGGTCCATCCCGAACTGCCGATGATCGACCCCCACCCGACCGTCGCAGCTTCGATCGAGAGCGTGCGCAGTCCCGAGGACTACGAGCAGTCGGTCGCCGCCGCCGTGGAAAGGATCAGGGCGGGGGAGATCGAGAAAGTGGTGCTGGCCCGCGAGGTGGTAGTCCGGTCCGGATCCGCACATGACCCGGCCGCGATCTTCGGGGCACTCAGAATCGGTTTTCCTTCCTGTTTCAACTTCTGCGTCGGGACCGGCGAGGCCACCTTCATCGGGGCCAGCCCGGAGCTTCTGGTTCGCTGCGCCGGCCGCGGCGTTTCCACGGTCGGCCTGGCCGGATCGACCCGCCGTAGCAGCGACCCGGCGGTTGACGACCATCTCGCCCAGCAGCTTCTGGGCAGCAGCAAGGACCGGGGCGAACAGGCGGTGGTGGTGCGACGGATCGTCAAGTCGCTCAGCAAACTGAGCGTCTGGGTCGAGGCGGCGGACGAGCCGGAGATCATCAAGGTGGCCAACATCCAGCACCTCGGGACACCGGTCTACGCCCAGCTCGCCCAGCCCCGCACCGCAATCGAGCTCGCCGGTCTGCTCCATCCGACCCCTGCGGTCGGCGGTGAGCCCTGGAAAAAGGCCCGCAGGGTCATGGCCGAGGTCGAACGGATGGACCGGGGCTGGTACGCCGGCCCGGTCGGGTGGATGGACGGCTCCGGCGACGGCGAGTTCTGTGTCGCCCTGCGGAGCGCCCTGATTCGCGACCGCGAGGCCCATCTCTTCGCCGGGGTCGGGGTGGTCGCCGATTCCGACCCGGCCGCCGAACTGGCCGAGACCGAGATCAAGCTCGGCGCCCTGCTGCCCCTGCTCAGCTAGCCACCCTCTCGTCGAGAACCCGCTTTGCGCCACATACCGGCACAAACCGGGCACTCGCCGCGGATTCAGCCGGTGACCGGGACTTCGATCACCGAGACCGATTCGGCGTCAGCCGTGAAGGCGGCCTCGAGCGCGTCAAGCCGGGGAGCGAGGTGGAAGGGCAGGCCGTAGAGCCGCGCCGCATCCTCGACGCTCAGGCCGGAAGGCGTCCGCATCAACTGCTCGAACTCGCCCCCGGTCATTGCCTGCTTCTGCGGCAGGCGCTCGAAGATTCCGCCGCCATCGTTGTTCAGGACCACGATCCGGACCGGGACCTCGAGGCCGCGGGCCAGGGCGAGGCTGCCGACGTCATGGAAGAAGCCGAGATCACCGGTGATGACCGTGACCGGCCTGCCGGTGGCCTTCGCAGCCCCGATTCCCGAGGCGATCAAACCATCGATGCCGTTGGCACCGCGGTTGGCGAGGAAGAAGACGTCGCGATCGAGGGCGGGCAGCGATTCTTCCTGATCCCGAATCGCCATGCTCGAGGCGGTGTAGACGAGGTTCCCGTCGGTCTGAAGTTCAGCCAGCCGGGCGTGCACCGCGCCGGCCTCCAGGGGTCCTTCGCTTCCCCCGGCCGGATCCCATGCCGCTTCGATCTCGGCGCGTTCCTTTCGCTCGGCCTCCATCCACTTATTCCAGAAGCCACTGCCGGCCGGGCCTCCGACCCGCTGCTCCGCGGTGTTCTCGATCTGGTGGAGGAGGGTGGAGGGGTCGCAGCGCACGATCAGGTCGGCTGTGCGAACCGGCTCGTACCAGCCGTAGCCGGGGTCGACCACAATCTCGGCCGGATCGGTCTCGGCCGTCCAGAGGCGCAGCTGTTTCGAGGTCGGGAATTCGCCGAGCCTGATGATCAGGTCGGGCGCGAGCCCCTTCTCGCGCCGGCGGGCGATTCGTTCGTAGGCGGTGACCACGGCCCCGCGGTCATGGGGACCGAGCCGGAACTGGGAGGTCGGCTCGGCCAGCACGGGGGCGCGACAGGCATTGGCGAGCCGTGCGAGCGGTTCCCGGATCGATGGATCGGTCTGGCGTCCGGCGAGGATCAGGATCCGTTCCGCTTTCTGGACCATCGAAACGAGCCGGTTGACAGTCGACCGGTCGGCGCCGCAGGAAGCCTTTTCGACCGTGGTGAGCGGTCCGCCCGGCCGACCTTCGAGGGCGAGGCGCCGGGTCGCGGTGACCGCCTCATCTTCCGGAACCGGAGCCAGCGGGTCGCGCAGGGGGAAGTTCAGATGAACCGGTCCGGGCCGGGGGTCGCCGTTCGCCGTGGCGTGGGCACGGCAGGCGAGGGAGCGGAAATGAAGCAGGCCGGCATCGTCGGCGGCGTGGTTGCCGACTTCCGCGAACCAGCGAACCGAACCGCCGTACAGCTTGATCTGGTCGATCGTCTGGCCGGCTCCGATGTCCCGCAGTTCCGGTGGCCGGTCGGCGGTGAGGACGATCAACGGCACCGAGGAGAGGTCGGCCTCGGCCACCGCGGGGTGGAAGTTGGCCGCCGCGGTGCCTGAAGTGCAGACCAGTACGACCGGCGTGCCGGAGGCCTGCGCCGCGCCGAGGGCATAAAAGGAAGCGGACCTCTCGTCGAGACCGATCTCGGTTTCGATGCCGTCCTGGCGAAAGAACGCAAGGGCAAGAGGCGTCGACCTGGACCCGGGAGAAATCACCGCCAGACGCACGCCGCTGCGGTCCAGCTCCTCCGCAAAAGCCGTGCAAAGCGCCATATTCCGATTGGTCTGATCCAAGGAATCCCTGAGCCTAGAACTCTTCGGAGAATAAGGCGCTCCGGGGTCGGACTTGGATTTCGCCGTTGCATGAGGTAACTTGACCCCTCGTACAAGCGGGAAGGTGGAGCCTTAGCCCGGGGAACAATCGTCCGTAGCCCGGGCGCAATCATCATTCTCCACCACCCAATTAGCGTTACTTCGTCCATAGTCCTTAGGGAGGGATCTGGTGTCACACCGTTCAGCTTTCAGGCTGTCGCTTTTCGCAACGCTCTTCGCGATTTTCGGGCTCACCGCCCAGATTGCCAGCGCAGCCACCCTGCGAGTCGATAACGACAAGCAGCAATGCCCCGCCGCCGCGTACACCTCGGTCCAGGCGGCAGTCGATGCCGGGTGATGGGTGACACGGTCATCATCTGTGACGGCACCTACTCCGAAGGTTCCGGCCAGGTCGGCAGCAATGCGGTCACCATCACCAAGTCGCTCACGATCAAGGGAGCCGGTGCCGACAAGGTCACCATCCGGCCGACCCGGGTCGACCCGGCCCGCCAGATCGCTTCCGCCTCTCCCGACCTGCGGGACGGAGTCGGCAGCATCATCGCGGTCAACGGCGCCCCGGCCACTCCGATCACGGTCGACATCTCCGGCGTGACGGTCTCCGGCGGTGGTACCGAGGCCTTTCTTCCCAGCTCGTCCATCTGGAACGGCGAGTTCCTGAACGGTGTCTACGCCGAAGCCGGCGTCTCCTTCCTCGACGCAGGTGGTTCGCTGAACGCCAGCCGCGTCACCAACATCGTCACTTCCAACGACCCGGCCAACGCCGAGCCCGGTGGCTACCGCAGCAACAACGTCGGCTGGGGCGTCACCCAGGTGACCGCCGCCGGTGGCAGCGGAACTGCGACCCTGCCGATCTCGCTAATCGGTACCCGCATCGACCGCTACAACAAGGGCGGCCTGCTGGTCAGCGGTTCAACCGGCGACACTCCGCCCCTGACCCGGGCCGGCACGATCGGTCAGGCCACGGTGACCGCTTCGTCGATCATCGGACGCAACCTGAACTACCCGGCCAATGACGGAACCGCGCCGGGGACCCTGGTCTCGACCGGTGCGGTGTTCGGTCAGGACGGCATCCAGGTCACCTCCGGTTCGACGCTTACCGCGACCAGCAACCTGATTTCGCAGAACCTCATGGCGGGCACCGGTACGGCGACCGCCGCCGCGATCAGGGGTGCCGCCGGCATCCGACTGATCGACATCGGAACCAACACAGTGGCCACGAAGAGCAACATCCTCTACAACGGCTACGGAATCATCAATCTCGACGCCGACGGCGTTACCGACAACACGACGACGACGATCGATGCACCCCTCAACTACTGGGGCATGTCCGACGCGTCCGGCACGGTCAACACCGGCCCTGCCGTGTCGCCCGCCGCGGTCCCGGCCTACCCGGGTAACCCGGTCAACGGCGCCGCTGACGTGACCTACGGTTCAAACTCGGTCCACTTCCTGCCGTTCCGCAGCGGCCCCAAGACGGAGCCCGGAACCATTGCCAATCCCGAGCTCGGTGGCCAGTGGCCGCAGGCCGACGCACCGATTCCTGTCGCAGACAGCGCCCCGACTTCGGCCCTCTCTTCGAATACGGACACGGTGGCCCCGGGTGGCACCCTCACCCTGACCGCGCACGCAAACGATGACTTCGGCGTCAAGAGCGTGACCTTCTACAAGGGCGCGACCCCGCTCGGCACGGTTGTCCCGCCGAACGACTCGATCACCTGGGACGCTCCCGCGACCTGTGGCGGCAGCAATCAGTCGTTCTCGGTCACCGTCGTTGACTCGAACGACCAGTCGTCCTCCTCGAGCCTCTCGGTGGCGATCGACGACTGCGATCCCGCCGTCTCCCTGAGCGCGGCGCCGACCGCGCCGCTTGGCACGATCAGGCTCAGCGCCGACGCAAGCGACGATCTCGGTCTCGCTTCGCTTGATTTCTACGTGGACGGCGACCTGATCCACACGGTCAGCAACCCGGACAACGGAATCTCGACCTACGACTACGTGCCGGAGACCCTCTGCGGCGCGGACGAGTTCGGATTCGAAGTAGTCGCAACCGACTCCACCGGTCACCAGACTGCGGACTCGGTCAACTACAGCAAGGACGACTGTGATCCCGTGGTCACCCTCGCGGCCAACCACGCCAGCGTCGCTCCCGGCGGAGCGGTTGATCTGATCGCCGAGGCCGAAGACGACGTCGAGGTCGCGCAGCTGACCTTCTTCAAGGCTGCCTCGCAGCTGGCCAGCTACCCCAACACGGATCACACGGCGGCCTGGGTCAAGGTCCACTCGACCACCGCATCCAACCTCTGCGGCACGACCGATCACTTCCGGGTGGTCGCCGAGGACAACGCCGGCCAGACCTCGGAGGACACGGTTGACGTTTCCACCACGGCCTGCCCCGACAACCCGCCTACGATTGACCTCGGCGCAAGCGCGACCACGGTCGATCCGGGTGACGACGTCACCCTGACCGCGACCGCCAGCGACGATCACGGGGTCAGCAGCATCACCTTCTTCGAAGGTGCGACCCAGATCGGCCAGATCACTCCGCCGGCCAACTCCATCGTCTGGACAGCCCCCGAAACGTGTGACACGAGTTACACGCTGAAGGCGGTCGCCAGGGACACCGCGAACCAGACCACGGAGGACACGGTGATGGTGACCGTGAACGCCTGCCCGCCGCCGGCCGAGCCGACGGTGAGCATCGACTCGCCGCCTGCGCAGATCGCGCAGAACGGCACGACCGTCAGCGCCACCGCGACCAGCGGGGCGGACGTTTCCAAGGTGACCTTCTTCCTCGGCATCCGCCAGGTTTGCGAGGACACGTCGGCACCGTTCAGCTGCAAGCTCGTCCCGAACGGCGACGAAGTAGGAGCCCAGCCGATCAAGGCGGTCGTCACCGACAGCCTCGGTCGCACGGCCGAGGACAACGAGTCAACCACCGTGTCGAAGTTCAAGCCGAAGGGCCTGAGCCTCAGCGCGAAGCGGATCGGCAGCAAGAAGCGGCGGATCAAGGCTTCCGGCAAGCTGATGCTGCCGGCCCGGATGACCGCGGCCGACGGATGCAGCGCCTCGCGGGTCGCAATCACCCCGAAGCTGGGCAAGAAGTCGCTTGTCAACAAGCAGGTCAAGCTCGCGTCGAACTGCAGCTACTCGCTGGCGTTCGGAGCTCCGAAGACAAAGAAGAAGCAAAGGGTGGTGATCAAAGCCAGATTCGCCGGCAATGACTCGCTCTCTGCCACCAGCCAAGTGAGAAAGGTCCGGTGATCAGGTTGAAGACGATCGAACACGATTCCAACGGACTGATCACAGGGAGCAAGAACATGATCTCCATGCGCAAGAAAATCACTGGTGTCCTCGCGGCCCTGGTTGCGGCGATTGCCCTCACGGGTGTCTTCGCCGGCCAGGCCCAGGCAATCACCTACGACGCGTCCACCTGCACGCCGGAAATCTCCTACGACCCGGCGATCCCGACGCCCCAGGAGTTCTTCGGAGGCCCGCTGGCGCCCAACACGGGTGGTGACAACACCTCCAACAACGCCGCCAAGAAGAACACCACGGTGCTCTATCCCTACCTGACGGCGCTCGCGAACGCGGCACCCGAGATGATCCAGAAGCGCTCCGCCGGTACGACCGCGCTGGGCAAGGAGATCTTCTTCCTGATCATCAGCTCGCCGGACAACATGAACGACCTGGAGAGCGACGCCGCCTTCTGGCGCGCCGTGCGTGAGGGTGAGATCGCCCCGGACGAAGCGAAGAAGGCCGTCTTCAACCGGCCCGCCTTCGCCTGGATCGCGTCGAACGTCCATGGCGACGAGGCCTCCAGCGCCGAAGCCACCGTGCGGATGGCCTACGAACTGGCTGCCCGCCGTGACTGCGCCAACTACCAGCGCCTGACCAACCTGACCAGCTTCCTGCTGCCGGTTCAGAACCCGGACGGTCGTGACGCCTACGCGCGTACCAACGCCTGGGCATTCGACCTCAACCGCGACTGGCACACCCAGGAGCAGGCCGAGAACTACCTGAAGATGGGTTCGGCCCTCCAGTACCCGAGCGTCGTTTACGTCGACGCTCACCAGCAGGGCGGCAACAGCTTCTTCTTCCCGCCGAACGAGGACCCGGTTCACCACGAGATCTCGAACGCCGCGATGAACGCGATCAACTTCATCTACGGCCCGGCGCTTCAGAAGCGGTTCAACGACCAGAACATCGCCTACACCAACTACAACAGCTACGACATGTTCACGCCGGAATACGGCGACACGGCACCGTCGCTGCTGCTGGGTGCGGCCGGCATGACCTACGAGAAGGGCCGCGGTCAGGCCTACTCGAAGCAGGTCTATGACCACTACCTGTCACTGGACGAGACCCTCAACACGACCTCCCGCCTGAAGCAGAAGATCCTCGGCGCCTGGGTCGACCAGTGGTACGAGGCGATCGCCCAGGGCGCGGCCGGTGAACTCGAGCCGAACCAGATCGTCAGCCCGAGCCACTCGATCACCTGGAACGTGCCGAGCGAAAAGGTCTACGGCTACTTCTTCAAGCCGAACAACCACGACGGTGACGTCGCCAAGATGATTTCGGTCCTCCAGCGGGCCGGCGTCAAGGTGTACAAGCTGAACTCGCGGATCGCCGTTCCCGGCATTCACATCAACGGTGACGTGACCGTGAACAGCACCACCGAGCTTGGCCCGACCCGTCAGACCAAGAACACCCAGACCATGGACCTGCCGGCGGGCACGCTCTACATCCCGATGGCCCAGAGCATGAAGCACTGGATCCAGGCCCTGCTCGGCGAGGATCCCTTCGTCCCCTACGCGTACTTCTACGACGTGACGGGCTGGTCGTTCTCGCAGCTCAAGGGACTGAGTGGTGACGGCTCGCTGACCAAGCCGATGCCGGCCGACGCAAGCCTGAGCCTGATCGCCGCCCCGGATCTCGGTGGGGCCCCGGCCAGCGCGACCAAGTACTACGCCTTCAATACCGACTCGTCGAGGGCGCTGGTCATGCTGTACAAGCTGGCGGGCGCCAACGTCAAGGTGTACCGGACGGTCGCCGGCTTCACGCTCGGTGGCAAGAAGTTCCCGACCGGCACGGCGATCCTCGACGGTTCGACCGTAACGGCGAACGGGATCAACCTGGAGACCTACAGCGACACCTACCAGACGCCGATCACCGGCATGTCGGTGCTGCCTTCGGTCAACCGGTACCTGATCAAGAAGCCGAAGCTGGCGATGCTGACCGGAACAACCGCAGTCACGCTGCCGCCCGCCGGCCGCTGTGACATCGGGACCACGCCCTGCCAGGCGATGTTCGTGCTGCGCGAGAAGCTGGGTCTGCCGGTCACCCCGGTCACGACCACCCAGCTCGCTGCCGGCGAACTGGTCAGCGGCCAGTACACGGCAGTCGTCAACCCGGCCACGACCGTTGCGGCGGGCGCCGGAGCCACCGCGCTCCAGACGTTCGTCAACAACGGCGGCAGTTACTTCAGCTGGGGAACCGGCGGTGCCACTTCGGCTCGTAACGCCGGTATGACGAATGTAAACACGACGACCAACGGCACCACCGACGGCGTTCCGGTGAAGGTGAACTTCAACACCAACAGCCCGCTGTCATGGGGCTTCGACAACGGTGGATTCCTCTACCGCGTGGGGTCGGGTGCGGTCACCTACAACCCGACCACGCTGACCGGCAACGGCGGCTCGGTCCCGAACGCCGTCGAGGCGGCCTCGTACCCGAACCCGACTGTCCGGTTCTCGTACGCGACCGTCGCCGGCATGACCAACTTGTTCGGCAAGACCGCCGCGGTTGATCAGGCCTTCGGTGCCGGCCGGGTCACCCTGCTCTCGATCGACCCGACCTTCCGGGCCTGGCTCGAGGGGGCCGAGCGCCTGGTCCTGAACGGCATCCTCTACCCGACTGGATCGGTCATCACGCCGGCTGGTCACGCGGCGCCGGTTACCGTGCCGGCCGGTGCGATCGAGCCCGGCGAGGGCGAGAAGGTCACCCGCAAGGAGCTGCCGAAGGTCAAGAACCGCCCGGCGAAGAAGACCCACGATCCGGCCAATGACGTCCGGATCACGGTGGGCGTCAGGCAGGCCAGGAACCTGAAGGGTGCCTTCCGCGCGGTCGCTCCGGCCAGGATCAAGAAGATCGCCAGGTTCAGCAAGGCGAAGAACGGCAACGTCACCCTGATCGTGCCGAACGCCCACAGCAAGGACGGCCACTTCGCCGTCTGGGTTCAGAAGCTGGGCGCCCGGCTACAGGCCAACGGCATCCAGCCGAAGGCGATTCGCCTCTAGGAAGACGCCGGCCCTAGAGCCGGCAGGCAGCGAGTATTCCCTCGTCCAGCTCGACCCCCAGGCCAAAGCCATTGGCCGGGGGGTCGAGTTCGTTAAGGGCGGTCAGCGGGCCGGTGGCCGAAAGCGTTTGCTCGAAGAGCCGTTCGGTCGCCAGGCCGTGGGCCATGCCCGGCCAGGGAAGGTTCGGATCGAGGGTCTGGGCGACATGGGCCGCGGCGGCGATGCCAACCGGTCCGTCCAGGGCGCTCGAGAGATAGGTGGGCAGGTGGCCGCCGAGTGATGCGTCGAGGCCACCGATCTTGCTCAATTTGACGGTCGCCGCCTCGCAGGCCTGCTCGAATCTCGCGTCGGCGGCTTCTTCGGGATCGTTGACCGATTCGTCGGCGACCAGCGGGATTCCGGTTCCCCTGCTCAACGCCGCAAGTTCAGCCAGTCCGGTGACCGGTTCCTCGACCAGTTCGGGCCCGAACGGCTCCAGTGCCTTCAGCAGGTCCCCTGCCGACTCGCCCCAGGTGCCGTTGGCGTCGATTCTGAGCTTCGCCTCGTGGCCCAGGGCGGAGCGGACGGCCTTCGCCAGCTCCAGCGCTTCACCCGGGCCGGCCTTCAGTTTGAAGACCTCGAATCCGTCGGCCGCCCAGGTCTCGCACTGAGTGACAACGTCGCTCACTTCGCCGGAGGTGATCGTCGCGTTGCACTTCAGGGTTCGCGGTGTGGCCGCCGGGTCAAGGTACTGCCAGAGCGGAACCTGCTCGCGTTTGGCGACCAGGTCGGCCACCGCCATCGACACCGCACAGCGGGCCGGGGCAGAAGCCGGGAGGAGACCCGGGTCATCCGCCCAGGCTTCCAGTTCGGCCACCACCAGCTCGAGCCGGTCGCCACCCCGGAGGGACATGGGGACACCTTCGCCGAGCCCGGTCAGTCCGTTCTCGTCGCGCAGCCTGAGCAGCACCGATTCCCGCCGCGCGAGCACGCCGGCCGCGGTCACATAAGGCCGGCGAAAGCGCATCGCGAAGGGAATCACCTCGACGCTGAGCGGACCGACCCCGGTGTCGTTCATTTCAGGCCCCGAGCACCAGCCCGAGCGCGGTGAGGATCGAGGTCGCCCCGAGCAGGGCGCCGGTGCCGGCCAGCGCCTTGTTCAGCGAAGGCCCGTCGGTGCGGCCTGTGACTGCGGCGATCGGGTCGCGGGCCATCGGAATCGCAATCACGCCGATCAGGGCCAGCCACGGTCCGTCGTTGAGGACGATGGTCAGACCGAGCACGAAGAACGCGGCAAGTACGAGGAAGACATAGAGCCGCCGGGTCTTCTCGCGCCCGATCTTCACCGCCAGCGTGTTCTTGTTCGCCCGCCGGTCCGAGTCGATGTCACGGACGTTGTTGACGACCAGGATCGCGGTGGATAGAAACCCGATCGACACCGAAAGGCCGAAGGGCAGCAGTGCCAGCTCCTCGAGCTGGATGAAGTAGGAGCCGTTGACCGCGACCAGGCCAAAGAACAGGAAGACGAAGACCTCGCCCAGCCCGGCGTAGCCGTAAGGCCTCGGCCCGCCCGTGTAGAGGAACCCTGCGGCGATCGAGATCACCCCGACCGCGATGATGATCCAGTCCGAACGCCAGGCGATGTAGAAGCCGAGCAGGATTGCGATCGCAAAGGCGATCCAGGTGGCGGTCAGGACCCGCTGCGGAGTGATCAACCCGGCCGATGTGACCCGCACCGGGCCGAGTCGATCAGCTGAGTCGGCGCCGCGCCGGGCGTCCGAATAGTCGTTGGCCAGGTTGGTGCCGACCTGGATCATCACGCTGGCCGCCAGAGCCGCCAGGAAGACCCCGAGCCGCGGCAGGTCGCCGGCCACGTATATCGCCGCCGCGGTACCGACCAGAACCGGCGCGATCGCGGCGGGAAGGGTGCGCGGCCGGGCCGCGTTCAGCCAGATCCTCACGGACGCCTGGGGAACTTGTTGAAGTCCGGCTTGCGTCCCTCCTGGAAGGCGTTTCGGCCCTCCTGGCCCTCTTCGGACATGTAGAAGAGCAGCGTCGCGTCATGGGAGAGCTGCTGGAGGCCGGTCAGGCCGTCCTCTTCGGCGTTGAAGCTGGACTTGAGCAGCCGCAGGGAGAGGGGGGAGAGGTGGAGCATCTCCCGGCACCAGGCCACGGTTTCCTTCTCGAGGTCATCGACCGGCACGACCGCGTTCACGAGTCCCATGTCGAGGGCCTCTTCGGCGGTGTAGTGGCGGCAGAGGAACCAGACTTCCTTGGCCCGCTTGACCCCGATGTTCCGGGCCAGCAGGCTGGCACCGAAACCGCCGTCGAAGGACCCGACCCTGGGCCCGGTCTGGCCGAAACGGGCGTTGTCGCCGGCGATCGTCAGGTCGCAGACCAGATGAAGGATGTGACCGCCGCCGATCGCGTATCCGGCGACCATCGCGATGACCGGTTTCGGGGTGCGCCGGATCTGGACGTGGAGGTCACCGACGTCGAGCCGGCCGACGCCCTGCTGGGCGACTTCGTCATCGCCGATGTAGCCGTCATCGCCGCGAATGCGCTGGTCCCCGCCGGAACAGAAGGCTTCCTTGCCGGCCCCGGTGAAGATGATCGCCCCGACTTCGGTGTCGTCCCGGGCTTTCTCGAAGGCGTCACGCAGCTCCGCGAGGCACTGGGGCCGGAACGCGTTCCGGACCTCGGGCCGGTTGATGGTGATCTTCGCGATACCTTCGGCCTTCTCGTAGAGGATGTCGGAGTATTCTCCGGCCGACCGCCATTCGATCGGCTCGTAAAGCGTCTCTTCCGGGGGTGCGTTGCGGTGTCTTTCGGGCAAGTCCGGTACTCCGTTCGTCAGGCCGGAGCCAGGATGGCTCGCGGCAAGCAAGATTTGAGAGCACCACGATAAACGAGGTCAATTGAAACTCGACAACTGGCTGGCCCAGAGATCGCAGAGCTGCCCCGACCGGATCGCCCTGATCGCGGACGGCGAGTCAATGACCTACGCCCAGCTCGAAGAGGAAGCGGTCCATGCGGCCCGGCGCCTTGCCGCCTGGGGAGTGCGCCGCGGGGCGACCGTTGCGATGAACATGCGGCCGGGCCGGGACAAGATCATCCTCGTCCATGCCCTGATGAAGACCGGCGCCGTGCTGCTGCCGATCAGCCCGAAGCTTTCACCGGAGGAACGGGCAAAGGCAATCGAGTCCTGTGACGTCTCCGTCGACCTCGACGACCCCGGGAAGCTCACCCAGACCGAAGCCGACATGCCGCTGCTCGGCGAGCACGACATGTCCGACCCGCATTGCCGCATCCTGACCAGCGGGTCGACCGGCAGGCCCCATACCGTCTCCCTTTCCTACGGCAACCATCTCTTCAGCGCGATGGGCTCCGCCTTCAACATCGGCGTCGACCCCTCCGACCGCTGGCTGTGTGCGCTGCCGACCAGCCACATTTCCGGGCTCTCGATCGTGATGCGCTCTGTGATCTACGGCACCGCGATGGTGCTCCAGGACCACTTCGAACCGGAGGCGATCACCGACGCGATCGAGCGCGACGGGGCGACCGTGATCTCGCTCGTGTCGACGATGCTGCTCAGGTTGCTCGACGAGGGGGTCGACCTCACCGCTCCTCGCGCAATCCTGGTCGGAGGCGGACCGGTGCCGGCCAGCGCCCTGTCGGAAGCTCTCGACCGCGGTGCCCGGGTGATTCAGACCTACGGGCTGACCGAGACCTGCTCCCAGGTGACCACCCTCGAAGTGGCCGAAGCGCGGCGCAAGGTCGGTTCGGTCGGCCGCCCCCTGCTCACTTCGCACCTGCGGATCCAGGGTGGCGAGATCCTGGTTCAGGGCCCGACCGTTTCGGCCGGCGCCCTCGACGCCGACGGCTGGCTTCACACTGGTGACGTCGGCTGGATCGACGAGGACGGCTTCCTCTACGTTCAGGGCCGGACCGACGAGATGATCATCACCGGCGGTGAAAACGTCATTCCGGCCGAGGTCGAGGACGTGCTGGTCCAGCACCCGGAGATCCTCGAAGCAGCCGTCATCGGCCGGCCCGACCCGGAATGGCAACAGGCCGTAACGGCGGTCGTGGTCGCCCGGGACGGGGTCGTGGTCGACCTCGACGGCGTGCGGAGCCACTGTGAAGGCAAGCTCGCCCCGTACAAGATCCCGAAGGCAATCGAACTGGTTCAGGAGTTGCCGAAGACCCCCTCCGGCAAGCTTCACCGGGCAGCCCTGCTCAAGTCATAGAGCCGCCCCGCTCAAGTCATGGAGCCGCTCCGGGCGGGTAACCCATAGCATCAGGGTCATGAGCACCCAAGACATCTTCTACGACAAGGACGGCGACCTCTCGAAGCTCGAGGGCAAGACCGTCGCGATCCTCGGATTCGGCTCCCAGGGCCACGCCCATGCCCTGAACCTGAAGGATTCGGGTGTGAACGTCGTAGTCGGCCTTCGCGAAGGTTCCGCCAGTCGCGAGCAGGCCGCCGCGGCCGGCCTCGAAGTCCTTTCTGTCGCCGACGCCTCGAGCAAGGGCGACATCGTGATGATCCTCCTGCCGGATGAGAAGCAGGCCGAAATCTGGGAGAACGAGATCAAAGACGGGATTGCCGAAGGCAACCTGCTGATGTTCGCCCACGGTTTCGCGATCCGCTTTGATCAGATCGTGCCGCCGGCCGGCGTTGACGTCGGCATGGTCGCCCCCAAGGGCCCCGGTCACATGGTCCGCCGTCAGTTTGAAGAAGGCTCGGGTGTTCCCTGCCTGATGGCGGTTGAGCAGGACGCAACCGGAAACGCCCACGACCTCGTGCTCGCCTATGCGATCGGCGTCGGTGGCGGTCGCGCCGGGATCATCGAAACCACCTTCAAGGACGAATGCGAAACCGATCTCTTCGGTGAGCAGGCCGTGCTCTGCGGCGGCGCCACCGAACTGGTCCGGGCCGGTTTCGACACGCTGGTCGAAGCCGGTTACGACCCGCGCCTGGCCTACTTCGAGTGCCTGCACGAGTTGAAGCTGATCGTCGACCTGATGTACGAGAAGGGGATCCAGGGCATGCGCTACTCGATCTCCAACACCGCCGAGTACGGTGACCTGACCCGCGGCAAGCGGGTGATCGGCGAGGATTCACGCGCCGCGATGAAGGAGATCCTCGGCGAGATCCAGTCCGGCGAGTTCGCCAAGGAGTTCATCGGCGAAAACCAGGCCGGCAACGCGAACTTCGACCGCATGCGCCAGGAAGGCAAGGATCACAAGGTCGAGATCGTGGGCAAGGAGCTCCGCGACATGATGCCCTGGATCAACCAGGAGTTCTGAGCACGCGGGCCCAGAGCCCACCAGCCGCCCGCTGGCTTCGTCGGCGGCCGGGGAATGACAGCTCACGTGCCCGCGCACTATCGCGGTCATTCCCGGCCTGTCTCCTCGCCAGCAAACGGCTGGAGGGCTCTGACCTCCGCGTCCCGGCTTTCCTTCTTGGCAGCGAACGGCTGGCGGCCCCTGAACTTTGCGCTTTCAAAGTCTCGTTCTCGCCAGCGAACGGCTGGAGGGCTCTGACCTCCGCGTCCCTGGGGCTTCGTGCCCGGATTCGTTGGGATTTTCGGGGCGTTTACAGGAGAACGCCGCTTCAGCGAGTAGGTTTCCCGTGGCCCCGGTCCCGGGGGAAGACCTTTAGAAGGAGTCGTGATGACTGATACACCAACCCCCACACCTGGCGGCGAAGAAGAGATCGTCGTTTCCGAGGTGAGCGAGTCCGTCGTCGTCCCGGGTGGCTACCCGGTGGACGTGGACGCCCAGCTTCTGCCCGAGTACTCGCGGTTCATGCCGCTGATCAAGTGGCTGATCCTGCTGCCCCACTACATCGTGCTCTTCTTCCTCGGGATCGGCGCCATGTTCGTGGCCTTCATCGCCTTCTTCGCCACCCTGTTTACGGCGAAGTACCCGGAAGGCATGTGGAACTACATGGTCGGCGTTCACCGTTGGGCCCTGCGAGTGATGGCCTACAACTTCCTGATCACCGACAACTACCCGCCGTTCACGCTCCAGGAAACCGACGAGGACACGATTCAGCTTGTGGCCGAATACCCGGAGCGGGTCTCGCGCTGGCGTCCCTTCTTCGCCGGGCTGATCTGCATTCCGTACGCGATCGTCGCCTCGCTGATCTACATGGTTGCGAGCATCTGCTCCTTCTTCGCTTTCTTCACGATCCTCTTCACCAAGAAGATCCCCGCTGGCCTCTTCAACGTGATCCGCAACGGATTCACCTGGAATCTCCGGGCCGGCTTCTACTCCTACTGGATGTCCACGGAGTACCCGCCCTTCGAGTGGGACGAGGACTGACCCTCGCCGCTCCAGCGGTAATCAGTTACACCGAAAGGGCGGCCTCCGGGCCGCCCTTTCTTGTGGTTGAAGGGTCTGGCCCGGGCGGCGCCCGGAACCACCAGGACGACGCTGACCTTCGTCAACGGCCGGAAACGGCAGCTCAAGTACCCACGTACGATCGCGGCCATTTGCGGCCTTATTCCTCAGCAGCCCCGCCCTGGAGGCCCCTGGCATCCACCCGCTGAAGTTGGGTGGCGTTGGCATGTCGCGAAAGGCAGTTTTCTGCCGTATACCGGCAGAAACTTGCCTCTCGCCGTCTTCCCGACCCCGTTCCGGGGCTGGTGCCTATGGATTTCGTTCATATAGACGAAATCCATACCCGCCTCCCGGAACCGGAGCCTGAAACCGGCCCTGGAGGTGCCACGGGACGAGGGAAGCCCCGCGATTTCCCCGTCACCTGCCCTGTTCCACCAACTGGGTCGGAATCTCGGCAGTCGGGCCGGAAATCCGACCCCGCGTCCTCCAAACCAGGGTGGTGCAAAGAAAACGGGCGGCTCTGAGGCCGCCCGTTTTCGGATTTCTGTGGCCTCTCAGGCCGTGGTTACTGGGCCGGGGGAGGAGGCGGAGGCTGCTCCTCGGACATCGGGGCGGGATCGAGCGGGGCGGCGTCGCTGGCGGGAAGAGCGCCGGCAGGCGGATCGACCTCGACCGGGGTCTCGTCACCGACCGGCGGGTACTCGTCGCGCATCAGGTAGATGTACGCGGAAGCCCGGGTTGACCAGCCCATCAGGTAGGCAATCGCGTTGTGGATCGCCGCCGGCTGGTAACCGCGGAAAACGATGGTCAGCCAGGAGATCAGCGCGACGGCCATCAGCGCGTAGCTCATGGCGTAGGAGAGAACGAGCAGCGGGATCGCCAGGATGAGCCGGAACAGGTCCTTCATGCGGCTTTGCCTTGCGGCGGGGGGATGGAACTTGACCCGGATCGGGTACGAGTCGTCGTCGCCGATGCCGAAGGGCGGCCATGCGTCGGTCTGCAGGTACATGAAGCCGTTGACCCGTTGCGTGAAGCGGAGAATCCCGCCCACGAAGTTGTACATCCCCTCCGGGAACCGCCCGACGAAGAGGATCGCGAACCAGGCGATGAAAACCACCACCATCTGGGCGATCACGTAGATGTAGGCCACGATCAGCCACGGAATCGCGACGATCAGGCGGAAGAAGGTGGTTAGCCGGTTCCGTTCTCGCAGATAGTCGGCTTCATATGTGACGGGATACAAGATTCTCTCCTTGGGTTCGGGGGGACTGGGTCGAACTTTCATTCAGACTATCCGTCCTCCCGGACCTCGTGAAGATGCGTTTGCGACAGGCCGTCCAGGGGCGGGAATCTGTCGAGCTCGGCGACTCAATATCCTCACCCGAGATGACTGATTTCGCCAAGATCCCGGATGACCTGAAGCCCGCCGACGGCCGCTTCGGCTGTGGCCCCTCGAAGGTGCGACCCGAAGCCCTTGAGTCGCTGGCCGAGCGATCGGACCTGATGGGTACCTCCCATCGGCAGAAGCCGGTCAAGGATCTGGTCGGACGCGTCCGCGGCGGCCTCGGAGAGCTCTTTTCGATTCCCGATGGTTATGAAATCGCCCTCGGAAACGGCGGGGCAACCGCGTTCTGGGACGCCGCGGCCGCATGGCTGGTCCGGGACCGGGCGCTCCACCTGGTCTATGGCGAGTTTTCCCGCAAGTTCTCGCAGGTCACGGCCGGGGCCCCGTTTTTGTCCGACCCCGTCCTGGTCGAAGCCGAGCCGGGCAGCGCCCCCGCGCCCGAAAGCCGTGACGGCGTCGACGTGATCGGCTGGGCCCAGAACGAGACCTCGACCGGAGTCATGGTTCCCGTCGAGCGCCCCGCCGGCGCCGACGACGCCCTGGTTCTGATCGACGCGACCTCCGGTGCCGGTGGCCTTCCGGTCGCCCTCGAGGAGACCGACGTCTACTACTTCGCCCCCCAGAAGGCGTTCGGTTCCGACGGCGGTCTCTGGCTGGCCGCGCTGAGCCCTGCCGCCATCGCCCGGATCGAGGAGCTGGACGGTACATCCGGCCGCTGGCAGCCGCCCTTCCTCTCGCTGAAGACGGCGCTCGACAACTCCCGCAAGGATCAGACCTACAACACTCCCGCGCTTGCCACCCTGTACCTGCTGGCCGAGCAGCTCGACTGGATGCTCGCGGGCGGGGGCCTCGAATTCTGCGTCGGGCGGACCCGCGCTTCGTCCTCGCACCTTTACGGGTGGGCCGAGGCCAGTGATTTCGCGACTCCCTTCGTGACCGACCCGGCGCTGCGGTCAATGGTCGTCGGAACGATCGATTTCGACGACTCGATCGACGCGGCCGCGGTCGCGGCGACGCTGCGGGCCAACGGCATCGTTGACGTCGAGCCGTACCGCAAGCTCGGCCGAAACCAGTTGCGGATCGCGATGTTCCCGGCGGTCGACCCCGCTGACGTCGAGGCGCTCACCGCCTGCGTCGACTGGGTGATCGGGAACGCCGGGGTCACCGCGTGAAGAGACTTGACCCACACCGGTTCTCCCGGACCGGCCAACCAGGAGGATTGATTTGAGCGAGCGAGCCAAGGTACTCGTCAAGGAGAAGATCGCCGACAGCGGCGTCGAGCAGCTGAAGGAGAACTTCGACGTCGAGATCGGCGTCGACATGGATGACGCGGAACTGGCCGAACGGATCGGCGAGTTCGACGCGATCCTGATCAGGTCGGCCACCAAGCTCACTCCCGAGTTGATCGAGAAGGCCGACAACATGAAGGTGATCGGCCGGGCCGGCACCGGGGTCGACAACGTCGACATCCCGGCCGCGACCAAGCGGGGCATCATCGTTGCCAACGCCCCCGAATCGAATTCGGTCGCGGCGGCCGAGCACACGATGGCTCTCGCCCTGGCCCTGTTCCGCAACGTGCCGCAGGCCCATTCCGCCCTCGTTGACGGCCGCTGGGACCGGGCAAAGTACAAGGGCGCCGAGCTCTACGGCAAGACCCTGGGGGTGATCGGCTTCGGCCGGATCGGCCAGTTGGTCGCCAAGTTCGCGCAGGGATTCGAGATGGAGGTTCTCGCCTTCGACAAGTTCGTCTCCCACGAGCGGTTTCGCGATCTCGGCGTCGAGGGGGTCGACTCGGCGGAGGAGATCTACCGGCGTGCGGACCTGATCACGATCCATCTGCCGAAGACCCCGGAGACCGTCGACTGGATTGACGCCGAGGCGATCGCCAGGTTCAAGCCCGGCATGCGGATCGTCAATTGTGCCCGCGGTGAGCTGGTCAATCTCGATGCGCTGATCGACGGCCTCGAATCGGGTCAGCTGGCCGGGGCCGCCCTGGACGTGTTCCCGGAGGAGCCGTTCACCGAGCATCCGATCTTCGAGCGGGATGACGTGGTCGTGACGCCGCATCTGGGCGCTTCGACCGCCGAGGCCCAGGACCGGGCCGGTACCGACACGGCCGAGCAGGTGACCGCCGCCCTGACCGGCGGGGTGGTGACCAACGCGGTCAACATTCCCGCTGTGAGCCCGGCCGCGATGGAAGCGGTTGCGCCCTATGTGCCGCTCTGCGAGACGCTCGGAAAGGTCGCGGTCGGCCTGACCCCGGGTTCGATCGACCGGGTCGAGGTCGAATTCCGCGGCGGCATCGCCGAGAACGACACACGGCTGCTCGGGATCGCGGTTCAGGCCGGTCTTCTTTCCGGCCACACCGAGGAGGCAGTGAACCTGGTCAACGCTCCGCAGATGGCCGAGGAACGCGGCATCGAGGTGATCGAGATCAAGGACACCACGGCCGACGAGTTCACGGACCTGGTCCGGGTGACGATCCAGTCGGGAGCCGATGTCGTAACCGTCGGAGGAACCACGGTGGGCCCGAAGAACGCGCCTTATCTCGTTTCGATCTGGGGTCAGGGCTTCTACCTGCCGTTCGCCGAGCACATGGCCGTCTTCCGCTACGCCGACCAGCCGGGGATGATCGGGAAGGTCGGATCACTGTTCGGCGAAGAAGGCGTCAACATCGGTTCGGCCGCGGTCGGTGCGGAGGCAGACAGCGACAACGCGGTGATGGTCGTGACCTCCGATGCCCCGGTTTCGGCGCAAACGATCGAAACGATCAAGGCAGTCGACGGTTTCTCGGCCGGATACGCGATCGAGCTCTGATCAACCCGGCTTCCGCGGATAGGCTGGAGCCATGAGAGCTGTCGTCCTGACCGGACACGGGGGACCGGATGACCTGAAGGTTCAGGAGCGTCCGGACCCGCCGGCCGGTCCGGGCGAGGTGCGGGTCGCGGTCAAGGCGGCCGGAGTCAACTTCGCGGACGTGATGGCAACCCGGGGTCTTTACCCGGACGCGCCCAAGCCGCCCTGCGTGATCGGATACGAGTTCGCCGGGGAGGTCGAATCGGTCGGGCCCGGCGTTGAAGGGGTCGCAACCGGAGACCAGGTATTCGGCATGACCATGTTCGGCGGATACGCAGAACTGGTCACCGTCCCGTCCGATGACGTCTTTCCGATTCCCGACGGTTTGTCGCTGGAGCAGGCGGCGGCGCTGCCGGTCAACTACGCGACCGCCCTCGCCGCTCTCGTCGTGATGGGCGGCCTGAGCGAGGGCCAGCGGGTGCTGATTCACGCGGCGGCCGGAGGCGTCGGGATCGCCGCGACCCAGATCGCCCGCCAGGCCGGAGCCGAGATCTTCGGCACCGCCTCTGCCGCCAAACACGAGGTGATCCGGGACCAGGGAGTGGAGCATCCGATTGATTACCGCAACCTCGACTTCGAACAGGAGGTCCGGCGGCTGACCGGGGGAGAGGGCGTCGATCTGATCATCGACGCCACCGGCCCGACCAACTTCCGCAAGGATTACCGGCTGCTGCGGCCCGGCGGCAAGATGGTGATGTACGGGGCCTCCGAAGTGACCTCCGGCAAGGGGATGATCAGCCGGCAGTCGCTCTCGGCTCTGGTCAGGATGCCGCTCGTGGCCACGCCCTGGTGGAAGAGCTTCGGGGTGATGAACGAGAACAAGGGCGTCTTCGGTCTCAACCTGCTCGACTGGTGGAAGGACGAGGGCCTGGTCAGGCTGGGGGCCCTGCTCGAGGCTGGACTGGAGCGGGGAGACTTCACCCCGGTGGTCGACCGCTCCTTCGGTTTTGAGGAAGCCGGTGATGCTCACCGCTTCATCGCCGACCGCCAGAACGTCGGCAAGGTTCTGCTCGAGCCTTGAAACCTGCCAGTTTCCTTGCCAGGGCCGGTTCCTTGAAGTCGCCCCGCTCCTTGCGCTACGCTTGACCCTCGGTATGAATCACCGTTTCAACAGCCCGGCCCTTCTTCTCCTTCTCCCCCTCTGGGGGGACTGATCGCCGGGCGGCGCGATAGCCGCGAGCTGAAAGCAAGATTCGAGTTACTTAGCTAGAAGGAGAAGCACATGTCCAGTCAGGACACAGACGTAAACCGCGTTCAGATATTTGACACGACCCTGAGAGACGGGGAGCAGTCTCCGGGAATCTCGTTGAACGCGAACGAGAAGATCGAGATCGCCCAGCAGCTGGCGCGGCTCGGCGTAGACGTGATCGAAGCCGGCTTCCCGATCGCTTCGCCCGGTGACTTCGAGGCGGTCCAGCGGATCGCCCGTGAGGTTCACGGCCCGACCATCTGTGGCCTGGCTCGCGCCCAGGCCCCGGACATCGACGCCGCCTGGAACGCGATCCGCGATTCCGAGCAGCCCCGGATCCACACCTTCATTTCCACCTCTGACATCCACATCCAGCATCAGATGCGGAACACCAGGGAGGACGTGCTGAAGGGAGCCCGGGCCGCCGTCGCCCAGGCCAGGTCCTACTGTGAGGATGTCGAATTCTCGCCGATGGACGCGACCCGCAGCGATGTCGAATTCACGGCCGAGGTCTGTGCGATCGCGGTCGAGGAGGGTGCCACCGTGGTCAATATTCCCGACACGGTCGGTTACACCACGCCCGCCGAGTACACGAAGTTCTTCGAGGATCTCTACCGATTTGCGCCATCGCTGAAGGAAGTGAGGCTGTCGGTCCACTGCCACGACGATCTGGGCCTCGCGGTCGCCAACTCGTACGCCGGTGTGCTGGCCGGCGCCCGCCAGGTTGAATGTGCGATCAACGGGATCGGCGAGCGAGCCGGCAACTGCTCGCTGGAAGAGATCGCGATGCTGATCAAGGTCCGCGAGGACGTTCACGGCCTGCACACCAACATCAACTCGAAAGAACTGGCCCGGGCCAGCCGGATGGTTTCCCGCCTGACCGGCTACGTGGTGCAGCCGAACAAGGCCGTGGTTGGCAGGAACGCCTTCGCCCATGAGTCCGGCATCCATCAGGACGGGGTGCTGAAGGAACGCGAAACCTTCGAGATCATGGACGCGACCGAGGTCGGTTTCGACTCGAACCAGCTGGTGCTGGGCAAGCATTCCGGCCGGCATGCGCTGAAGGACGCGCTGGAACAGCTGGGTTTCGTGGTTGACGGCGAGGCCCTGAACCAGGCTTTCAA
>WBZM01000139.1_pt1 | contig 115208 bp, 78 predicted proteins | sample 5204271 | NCBI WGS metagenome assembly WBZM01 (sample SAMN12344346, study PRJNA552823) | activated sludge metagenome | biome: Activated sludge suspended growth; feature: Nitrification reactor; material: Wastewater; isolation source: activated sludge from nitrification reactor of wastewater... | reverse complement strand
ACTGGTAGCCGGCAAAAACTACTGTGGCGACTCGCTTTCCTATACAGCCTATTTTAACTACAACAACCAGAATCCGCTGTTTATGGACAGCACTGCCTGTACAGACTGCTGGAGCATCACCAAAACTGCCGGCACCGACACGGCAGCAGCCTTTACTGATACGGTGACCTATACCATTACCGTGTGCAACAACAGCGTAAATACGCAGACCGGTATTCTCAGCGACATTACCCCAACGGGCTTTGTGACCACAAGTACCACGCTGCCGCCAACGATAACGCTTAATTCTATGGAGTGTGATACGTTTACCGTGAGTGGTTACTTTACTACACAAGGCAGTTGTTTTTACAATGTAGCAAGCGTTACTTCGCCAATGGGCACTACGTGGAAGGATAGTGTTTGTGTTAACGTTCTCAATACTTGCGCTAATACCGACACCACCTTTGCCGACAGTACATTCTCTGGAAAAAAGGTTTACAACAATATCTCTATTTTCATTGAAGGAAAGTATTATGTAAGTGATTCATTAGTTTTAAATAATTGTACGGTCTATGCCAATGCAGGTTCACAAATAATCGTATTGGCAAACAGCACTCTTGTACTAAATAACACTTCCATACAAAGTTGTGATACTATGTGGCAAGGCATATTGGTAAACAATGAAGGAAGAATATATCTACTAAACAACAGTACACTAAAAGATGCTGATGTTGGAATAACAACAAATAAAGGCTCTCTTGCTTTTATTGATTCCAGTAAAATTGTAGATTGTGTACGTGGCATATATGCACCACCGGCAACCGGATTTGTTAATACATCCATAACTGTAAGTCGAACAGAAATTGCAATGAAATCAATAATATTTAAACCCGATTACATTGGACAGCCTGCACATGGCAATCTACCATATACCGGCATAGAGGTTAATAATATTATAATGACATTGGGAGGCATAGCAGGTAAATTAAATGAGTTTTATAAATTGAATAATGGGTTAGTATCTCACAATAGCATAATAAACATTAAACGAACAAAGTTTTATAACATTACAAAAGATGTATCTTATACAAATCAATATCAGGGCATGGCTATGGCTACCGATGCAAGCACTACTTCGCTGGCAATGCTTAGAGTATTACCGGAGGCAACAACATATAACACTGTTGACAATGCCGAATACGGAATTTACGCAAGAGGTGTAACCGTTGCGGTTGACTACCTTCATTTGCTCAACGTGCGCTACGGTGTTTATTGCATTCAAACACCGGCAGCCAAAACAAGCACTGTTACCAATTGTACAATTACATCAAGGCATATTGGAGTATTCTTTGTCTCTAACCCTTTGGCTAAATTCATGATTGCAAATAATAACACTATTACAATAAGTGGCACTATCAACTCAGGTTTTTCACTCGGACATTATGGTATATGGATGAGCGAGGCCAATCCCAACGCATCTGTACGCTACTACTGCAATGGTAATACCATAAATCTTTATAATGCACAGCACGGCATCTATTCTGGTGTGCTTAACACTGCCAAAATCAAATTCAACAACATAAAAATAAATAACAACGGCAACAATAGTGGTATTACTGTTTGGGCAAACCGTTATTCAAACATAAGTTGTAATAGTGTTTCAGGTAGTTATAGCAGTGGTCTTAATGCTTCTTCCAAAGGCATTCTAATGGGAAACAACTCACTATTAGGAAGCAACTCTCTTTACTGTAATTATCTTGACAGTACCCATCGCGGCATTTACTTTGGCGGTGTAAACCCAAGCACTTATTTAAAAGCTACAGAGTTTCATCACCATTACAATGGTTTATACATCAATAACTCAGGTAGTATTGGATGGCAAACATTGTTTGGCAATAGGTGGAATGATACGTTATCAGCTACCTTTCAGGCATACAATGCTAATGCTATTGGCTTTGCCGCTTCACGTTTTTATGTTGACACCGCTTTGTCAAAAATTTACCGTCCGTCAAACAACATTGCTTCATGGTTTCAACATTTACCAGGAACCACTTTTTATTGTTCCAATTCATTTGTTTGCAACACTCCGCCTCCCGCACTTTCTGCAACAGAAGTTGAAGAACTGATTGCCAATGGCACATTTGAAACCGAAGAGTTTGTCGAGGAAAGCCGGGCTATTGCCGAGGAATATTTATACGCATTGTTGTCCAATGATTCAACCTTTCTGCTGGAAGATTCAGCTTATGTTGCATTTATGTCAGAAAACGAAGATGCTGCCGTAGGATATTTATACGATACCGAAGAATATATGCGGGCTGCTTATAGTTTTGATACGGTTTACATAAATCTGCTTGATAGTGCCAACAACCAAATTGATATTTTAAATGACAGTATAGTTTGGCTTGAAGAGAATCAGCCTTCTAATTGGGAGACATTAAAAGAGCAGTTTATCAATACCATTAATTTCTTAACCCAAACTATACAAAACATCGATATTCAGCGCGAGGCCTTAATGAACGATAAATTCACTCAGGCTGAGTTGAGAAATGAAATAGTATTGCCTGAAAATCTCCCACAGGAAAACACGCAAATTATCAACGAACGTGAAATGCAGTTTATGGAAGAAGGCATATTGATAATAACCAACAATTACGAAGAAATATTTGCCATTGCATCACAATGTCCCTATGCCGGGGGCCCTGCCGTTGAGCGCGCTCGTACTTTAATTGCATTGGTAAATGATTCGGTTTATTATGATGAGGATAACGTGTGCCTGCAAAGTGGTATATACAGGCAAGGTGGTGATAATAACACTAATGTAAAAGAAGTTAAAGCCATCAACATCAATCCCAATCCTGCAAAAGATGAGGTAACTGTAACTCTGATAGGAAAATTTGAAGACCTATGTACTATTGAAGTATCAAATGCACTTGGGGTAAAAGTAATTTCAACATTGCTTAATTGCAAAGATGCTGTTACAAAAATTGATGTATCAAAACTAACTCCTGGTGCATACACCATTAAAGTAATTGCCGAGAATAAATACCACGTTCATTCAAAACTGGTTATTATCCGATGATTTTCAAAAAGCAACCTTCAGGAATAATCAGCAGCGTTATGCTGCTGATTATTCTTTTATTTAATTCTAAATCCTTTTCACAAGGACTAAATCATACATGGCTTTTAGGATATATTACCTCTGACACATTAATGAGAATTAATTTTGATTCATCAAATGCAACCTTGCTGACAGAAATCCGCAAAATGCCTTTTCAGGAAACCGAAGGTAACATATCAGATAAAAACGGAAATTTTTTAATGAGCAGCAATGGAATTTGGATTGCTAATTCAATTGGTGATACTATGCCCAACGGTTCAGGACTTAATCCAGGTGTGGCTGCTGATGCTTTAAAAGGATTAGGCATGTCATTGATAAATGGAAATATTATTCTACCCATGCCGGATGATACAAATAAGTTCGTTTTATTTCATCAGACTTACGGCAATACTACACTTCCTTCAACAGAACTTTATTATACGGTTATTGACCGAACACTTGATGGAGGGAAAGGAGATGTCATTAGTAAAAACAATATTGCTCTTAATGGTTCTTTTGGTCATGGCGTGGCAGCTTGCAAACACGGCAATGGAAGAGATTGGTGGATAGTTATTTTTAATCACAATGCAAGCATAATTTATAAATTTCTTCTTACGCCCAATACCGTTCAATTAATCAGCAGCCAGAATTTGAATTTACCTGTTTATGGCGATTGGTCAGGGCAGCCTGTTTTTTCGCCTGACGGCTCTAAGTTTGCATATCGTCACTTGCACTCTGTTGGAACAAATTGGTTTGAAGAAATTCGCCTTTTTGATTTTGACAGATGTAATGCTTCTTTAACTTTAGATACCGTTATTGATTACAATGACTCCTTATATGGATTTGGCACATCGTTTTCTTCCAATTCACAATATTTATATGTGGCATCAGTAAATTATATTTATCAGTTTGATACCGATGCTTCAAACATTGCAGCCAGTGTCCAAGTTGTTGCAGTAAATGACACCTTTCTTTCTCCTGTTTCTCCTTTTTATACCAATTTCTATACTATGTATCTCGCTGCAAATGGTAAAATTTATATAACCTCTACAAGCAGCGTAGTTGATTTACATTACATCAACTATCCCGATAGTGCAGGTTTAAGCTGCGATGTGCATCTGCACGACTTTCATTTGCCTAAATTTAATGTTGGAACAGTTCCGGTTCACCCAAACTATTACCTCGGCAGAAAAATCGGAAGCCCCTGTGATTCTTTAACAAGCATTAATGATTTAGCCGTGCACGATTTTAAATTTTCAATATCCCCAAACCCTAATAACGGCAGTTTCAAAATAATTTATCTCTTACCCCAAAACAAAAGTGGCACACTTCAAATATTTGATATAAACGGCAAAGAAGTTTTTAGGCAAAACCTGTCGCCTTGGAGTACAATGCAATATATATCCTTACCAAAACTTGCAAACGGTGTTTATAATTGCACAATCACAAGCAATAATGAAAGGGTGCATAAAAAGTTGGTTGTCTTTAAGGAGTAACGTAGTATTTTTAAAACAGCAATGTATCGGTTAGTAATACAACAATCCCCGTGCGCTGACGATCCAACAAAGGTGCGAATGTATTACCTTCTTTAATCCTAAACAATAAACTGTTATCATAATTCTGAAAGAAATCTAACATAACATAACCCAAGCACCAACAACAAAAACCTACTCATCCATAAATTTTTCCATTGCATTGAGGCTGACACCCGTATAGGAGAAGCCACCATCGTGAAAGAGGTTTTGCATGGTTACCTTGCGTGTGAAATCCGAAAACATCATAACCGTGTAGTCTGCACATTCATCGGCAGAGGCATTGCCAAGTGGCGACATCACATCGGCATAGTTATAGAAGGCATTGAACCCTTTGATACCACTGCCAGCAGTTGTTGCAGTCGGTGACTGAGAAATGGTGTTTACTCTGACTTTTTTTGCCATGCCATAATGATAACCAAAGCTGCGTGTTATGCTTTCTAAAAGTGATTTTGCATCGCCCATATCATTATAGTGCGGGAAAACACGTTGTGCTGCAATATAGGTAAGTGCCACTACACTACTCCACTCGTTTAGGGCATCGAGTTTCATGGCTGTCTGCAATGTTTTGTGCAGGCTTAAGGCAGAAACATCCAATGTCTTATGAAAAAAATCGTAATCGAGTGCTGTGTAATGTTTGCCTTTACGGACATTGGGTGACATGCCGATGCTGTGTAAAACAAAATCTAATTTGCCGCCTAAAATTTCCATTGATTTGGTAAACAGGTTTTCGAGGTCTTCAATAGAAGTGGCATCTGCAGGGATAACTTGTGCATTGCACTCAGCAGCGAGTTTGTTTATTTCGCCCATACGCATTGCAACAGGAGCGTTTGTTAATGTAAACATTGCCCCTTCCTGATGTGCACGTTGTGCCGTTTTCCATGCAATAGAATTTTCGTCTAATGCTCCAAAAATGATTCCCCGTTTTCCTTTTAACAAATTGTACATAAGTATTCTTGTTTTGCGGCTAAAGTAATAGAAATTGATGAAACAACATTAATCTGTGCCACCTGCAATGCGTTTATTCAGTGGCGAGGCACTATCGTCAATGGCAGGCAACTGTCCGCTAAAGTGCACAACGGCAGAAGTATCTGTTAGCGATTGCAGAAAAAGAACTAATTTTTTCTTTTCGTCCTTAGTAAGTTTTAATTTATCATCGGGCAAGGTTTGATCAGGAACATGAATGCCCAGGCCTGCCCCACCGCCTTTGTTATAAAAATCAACTACTTCTTCAAGTGTTTTATAAACACCATTGTGCATGTAGGGTGCTGTCACAGCAATGTTTCTGACAGTAGTTGTTTTGAATGCATATTTAAGCTCGTCATTCTTAAAAACATTGTAGCGTCCAAGGTCGCCATCTAATTTATATGGACGTTTGTTTGATGATGGAACACCAATAATATCAAACTCACTTTCTCTGTACTGTGGTGGTGTAGTTCCGTTAAAGAGTCCTGCAAAATGGCAGTGTCCGCATTTGGCTTTGCCCATAAAAATATTGTACCCATCAATGACAGGTTGTGCTACTGTGCCTGCACCACGCATGGCTTTATCGAAAGGAGAATCGAACGACAGTTGTGTGCGCTGAAATTCTGCCAAGGCTTTTAGAATACCTTCTTCGCTGATGGCAGTATCTTTTGTTCCGGCAAATGCCTGACTGAATATTTTTTTGTAGGCTGAAGACTGATTGAGTTTAGCTACTACAACTTTAAAATCGCCATGCATCTCTCGTTCATTCTGAACAACAGTTTTTGCCTGATCTTCAAGTACCAATACACTGGCATCCATAAACAGATTACGCTGCAATGCAGCATTGAGAATGGTGGGTGTGTTGCGTGGCAACGTGTCGTTCTTTAAAAATCCATAGGACTTAGGTAAGCCATCGGTATAAGCCATATTGGGTTTATGGCACGATGCACATGACACAGAATTGTTGACAGAAAGAATAGGGTCGAAAAATAAAAGCTTGCCGAGATAAGGTAACATATCTCCGTTGATGCTGCGTTGCAGTTTAGTAAAGAAATAGGTGTTGTATGCTTCTTTTTCAAACAGCGTTGCTGCATCAAGATTTAAGGCTCTGATATTTTGTGGATCGAATTTTAAAATGCTTTTTCTGGCATTGATGAGTGTTTGGTTTGCCTTCACAACATAGTTGCGATAGAAAGTAAAATAATCGAACTCAGCACCATGGTTTACTTTTATTTGCTGACGGTCGAGAAATGCTACGGCAGAGTCAATGCTGCTGTTGACCATTGAGAAATCGGCATTGCGATAAGAGATATTTAAAATGTTGCTGATAGAAAGCAGTGCAGCTTTTGTTTCAGAAATTCCGGTTTTTATAACCTGACAGTCGAAATTATTAATGCCAAGTGTGTAAATTTTTACAAGTCGCAGTTGCATAATTTCAAACAACTGATAGTCGTAGGGATGCAAGGTTTTGAACGACAGTGACAATTTTGCTGCAAGTCCGAGTGTGTGATTGACTTCATCGAGCAATCGCCTTTTGTTTAAAGGCTTTTCGGTAATAATTTCTTCAATTACCTGTAAGCCATGTGGCGGGCGTACATACTTGCTTTGCGGTTCTTCTTCAACCATGGCTATTGGCGGGCCGTTAAGGTCGCGTTCTGTATAGGCAAAATAATACCCTGTGAAGCCTTCGAGTTTTTTATAGGAAATACGACAGGCTTTAAATTGCTCAACCAACTGATGTGAGTTTGCTTTTTCGCTGCCTGCAAGAGCTTTGAGTTTTTCAAGTTCGTTAGTGAAATCAAGAGCAGATTTTGAGAGGTAAGCCTCTAGTTTCTGTTGCTGATATTCATTTTCATTTACTGTTATAAACGACCACTGCAGCAATGCTACTATAATGAGAATTACTGATGCGGTTACCCATGTACTTTTCTTAAATCGCATCTTTCAAAAATGACAAATAACTATATATGTACTACGCTGAGATGAAATAATTATTAACGCAATAATGATTATATTTCATCAATGTACAAATGACTTATGTCAATAATATTTATTTTATGAAGTCAGGTATCACAAAAAATGTAATCAAAAATCATACATTTTAAAAACAGTACAAACTATAATTTATTAGCACAATAACTGTTACTTTCGCGCTTCAATCAGAAAAATAGGTGAATTATTTATCGGTAGAAGATATCAGCAAGAGCTTTGGTGACAGAGTATTGTTCAACAACATATCGTTCGGCATTGCCAAAGGGCAGAAACTGGCATTGGTAGCAAGAAATGGTACGGGCAAAACATCATTACTCAGAATTTTAGCCGGACTTGATGTCCCTGATGAAGGTACTGTTACTTTCAGAAATCAATTGAAGGTGAGTTATCTTACACAGGAAAATACATTGCCGCAGTTGGCTACAGTTGCAGATTGTCTGACAGCGAACACACACATTTCTGATGCATTGCTGAATGAAAAACCGCACTATGAATTAACTGAGGAGGAGCAATCACATTTGGGTAAGATAAAGTCTGTTGCCGGAAAGTTGGGTGTTCCGTTTTTGCATCAGAAGGTGAACGAACTTTCCGGTGGGCAGCAAAAAAGATTGGCATTATCCAAAGTGTTGATTGATGAGGCCGACTTTATAATTATGGATGAGCCTACCAACCACTTGGACTTAGACATGATTGAATGGCTTGAATCGTTTTTAGCATCAACAAACATAACGATGTTGCTGGTTACACACGACCGTTATTTTTTAGATGAAATATGCGATGAAATTCTGGAACTTGAAGACGGAAAACTATACAGACATAAAGGAAACTACAGCTATTATTTAGAGAAGAAAGCTGAGCGTGATGAAATGGAGTCGGCCAATTTGCAGCGTTCAAAAAATCTTTACCGTACAGAATTGGACTGGATGCGTAAACAGCCTCGGGCACGCGGCACAAAATCTAAATCGCGGATAGATGCATTTCATGTACTTGAGGAAAAAACCAAAAAGAAAAATGAGCACGGTAATGTAGCTCTCGATATCAACATATCGAGAATTGGAAGTAAAATTCTTGAAATACACCGCATCAGCAAATCGTATGGCGACCTTAAACTGATTGACAACTTTGACTACTCGTTACGAAAAGGCGAAAAGATTGGAATTGTTGGCAGCAATGGTGCAGGTAAAAGTACATTGCTTAATATCATTATGGGAAAAGAGCCTTGCGATAAAGGTAAGATTGTGATGGGTGAAACCATTGTGCCCGGATATTTTGAGCAGCAATCGAAAAATATTTCTGACCAGAAGCGAGTTATTGAAGTGATTCGTGAAATTGCTGATTTTATTCCAATGAGCGGTGGGCGAAAAATTTCTGCATCGCAGTTGCTTGAGCGCTTTCTGTTTGACCCTTCCATGCATTTTCAGTATGTAGAAAAATTGAGTGGTGGAGAAAAAAGAAGACTGTATTTGCTTACTGTGCTGATGAAAAACCCTAATCTTCTGATATTAGATGAGCCAACGAACGATTTAGACATACAGACACTCTCTGTGCTTGAAGACTATTTAGCATCTTTTGAAGGATGTGTTTTAATTGTTACGCACGATCGTTTTTTTATGGACAGAGTTGCAGACCACATTTGGGCATTTGAAGGTGATGGAGAAATTAGTGTTCTGAATGGCAATTACTATGACTACAGGCAAAAGCTGAAGGAGCAAAAAAGAGAGCAGAAAAAAGAAGCAACAGTAGTGAGAGGCAAACCCGAAGAAGCAGCATCGAACAAAAAGCGTAAACTGTCATTCAAAGAAAAACAGGAATACGAGAAGTTAGAGAGTGAAATTTTGCTGCTTGAAGAAGAAAAGACCATGCTGGAACAACAGTTAGGAGAATCAGACCTTACACATGAAAAGTTAATGGAAGTGAGCAACAGATTTCAGCATGTGATTCATGAAATTGATGCAAAGACCGTGCGCTGGATGGAACTTGCAGAGCTTAACTGACCAATCATGAGCATGATCTTGCCAGGATAAATCCATGCTGATAGCCTTTGTAATGATTGCAGATAATATAGTTTTTTATTTTTTTCTCTGTCTTACATAAATAGAAATGGTCGGGCAATATACCTGAGTTTGTTGCAGCATGACCAATGAGCCAAAGTGCAAGTGCAGCCACTGTTGGAAATTCACCGAAAAAATGTTTGTATCTGATGACTGTTGATTGATTAAATATATTTTCAACAGCATGATGCAATGTTTCATTTCTACTATCGCCATTGTGACCTGACAACAACATTGTTTCTGAAAAATTTACATTATGCTTACTGCAAAATTGTTTTATTCCCGATTGAACAGCATCTACATCAGTACTGTGCATAGTGCTGACGTCAACAATTTCAAATAAGGCATTTTGCGGTTGATTACTTACACAAAACACAGCGCAACCTTCACCGGCAATGCTTCCCTCAGTTTTTGTTTCATACAAACCGTTGACAGGAATTTCTTTCTTATACCATCCCCCCAGGCGTTCTATATTGTAATTATAGTCCGATATTTCATCAATGCCACCAAGCAGTAAAGATGTATTTTTACTTTCGTCTAAATACATCAAGGCATCGAGCAAAGCATTTTCAAAAGCATTGCCACGGTGAACATGCGTTATGTTGTAGCCATGACATTGAAGATTCATTCCAATAGTTGAAGCAATGGCATTGGGTGTGCTCTGCACAAAATTTGTTGGTGTTAAAGTGCCTTCATCATATTGCACAATCTGATTCAGAAAACGAATACAGTCTTCCATGCCACCATTTGCAGTGCCTATAACAATTCCATTTACAGGATTGCTCTCTAAATTGAGTTTGCTCACAGCACCACAGGTCATTCTGACGGCCTTTCCCATTCTTCGCAGAACGGCAGGTGCAATCATGCTGTAAACAGGCTCACGTGCCATAAGTTTTTCTGTCTGCAGGCCATGTTCAGAAAGATCAGTTTCGCCAAAAGTATTTCTGGAACTGATGCATGCTGAAGATTTAACGTAAACACCCATAATTTTGAAAAGGCAAGATTAAGAAATTTGACTTCACAGGAAATAACTTATGCTGTCAAATTATTTAATTAACAATTTTGTCGTTATAAGCTTCCTTAATCTTTCATAATCAGCAGCTGCCTATATGCAACGAAACTGTATTTTTGGCAGTCTTAATTTCAGCATTGCTGCTTTAAATTATTATGTATTCACTTTTCAAAAAAGAGATAAACAGTTTTCTTAATTCGCTTATAGGATATATATCTGTAGCAGTATTTTTAATTGTGATTGGATTATTTCTTTGGGTGTTTCCGGGCAACGACCTCAATATTGCAGAGAGCGGCTATGCTGCCGTAGATAGTTTATTCAACATTACACCATGGGTTTATATGTTTTTGATTCCTGCCATAACCATGCGCATGTTTTCAGAAGAAAAACGTACTGGAACCTTAGAGATATTGCTTACCAAACCGTTAACAGAATTTCAGATTGTATTGGCAAAATATTTATCAGGATTGGTATTGGTGATATTTTCATTGTTACCAACATTGGTTTATGTGATTACAGTTTATCAATATGCCGCACCTGTTGGCAATATAGATTTGGGAGGTATTGCAGGTAGTTATATAGGTTTGTTTTTTCTGGCTTCAGGATTTGTTGCCATTGGTGTCTTCGCATCTTCATTAGCGGATAATCAATTGGTGGCATTTATCATAGCTATGTTTTTATGTCTGTTATGCTATACCGGCTTTCAGTCTGTTGCAACCATACTTGCCACAGGTGTTGTTGCAAACCTGATTGATCAGCTTGGTATTGTGGCACATTACAATTCTATGAGCAGAGGTGTTATTGACTCGCGTGATGTAATTTATTTTATCAGCCTTACAGCATTATTTTTAGTGTTTACCCGTTTGAAACTTGAAAGCAGGAAATGGTGATATGAAGAAGAAGATACGCAGTGCCAACCTATATCAGTTTTTGCTTTTACTCTTAGTAATTGTAGGTCTCAATACATTAGGCAAATTTTTATTCTGGCGCTTTGACCTTACTTCTGAAAAACGCTTTACCCTTTCATCTACAACCAAAGAAAAGTTAAAAAACCTCCAAGATGTTGTTTATATTAAAGTTTATCTGACAGGTGACTTACCTGCAGGTTTTCAGAGGCTAAGTTCTGCAACACGCGACATGTTGATGGAAATGAAAAGTTATGCAGGTCAAAATCTAGAGTTTGATTTTATTGATCCATCGGCATTGGCTGACAGTAAACAACGCAACGAACTTTATAATCAACTTGCAGACAAAGGACTTCAACCAACCAATATTTCTGAGCGAAATGCTGAAGGCACATCAGAAAGAATTTTGTTTCCTGGAGCCATACTTAACTATCTTTCAAAAGAGCAACCCTTGTTACTTTTAAAAGACAGAATGGGTGCATCAGCAGAAGAGATGGTGAATACTTCAATTCAGAATCTGGAATATGAAATTATCAATGCCATTTCTAAAATTTCTACCAGAAAACCTGCCACCATAGGCATATTGCATGGTCAGGGAGAGTTGGACAAACCTTATCTGGCTGACTTCTATAAATCTGTTTCTGCCTCCTACCCTACGCATTATGTGCAAATAAAAAATCAGCTCAATGCATTAAAGGATTATGATTGCTTAGTGATAGCAAAGCCTGACTCTGCATTTGATGAAAAAGATAAGTTTATAATTGATCAGTTTATTATGCGTGGCGGCAAGGTGCTTTGGTTGCTCGATATGATGAGTGCTGATATGGATAGCTTGGCAAGAAAAAATGAGTTTATCGCTATTCCAAAAGAGCTAAATCTTGATGACATGTTGTTTCGTTATGGTGTAAGGCTGAATAAAGACTTGGTGATGGATCTGCAGTCAGTGCCCATTCCTATACTGACAGGATACGTGGGTAACCGTCCGCAGAATTCGTTGTTGCCCTGGTTTTATTATCCATTGGTGACACCTACATCCAAACATCCGATTGTAAATAATCTAAATGCCATCCGCTTTGCATTTGCCGGAAGCATTGACACCATTGTTTCAGCGCACATTAATAAAACTATTTTATTACAGAGTTCGCGCTACTGTAAGACTGTTCAATCACCGGCAGTAGTAGATTTGAATATCCTCAGAAAAGAGCCCGATGAAAAGGAATATCGCAACCCACCTGTCAATCTTGCCATTTTGCTTGAAGGCTCTTTCCGCTCTAATTTTGCAAACCGCATTCCATATCAGATTGCAACAGACAGCACTATCGGTTTTAAGGCAGACAGTAAACCTACAAGTATGATTGTGATTTCTGATGGTGATGTTATCCGCAATGATTATAAACGGAGCAGCAATACGGTTTATCCACTTGGGCTGGATCGATATACCGGTCAGTTTTATGGAAATAAAAATCTGCTGTTAAACTGCATTGATTATTTGTGCGATAATTCCGGATTGATGACTCTTAGAGCAAAAGAATTTAAGCTTCGCCTTTTAGATAAAACACGTTTTAATCCTGATAAAAAAATGCTGCAGATAGTAAACGTAGCATTACCTGTTCTTTTAATAATTCTTTTCGCAATGATTAAGTTATTGATGCGGAAAAAGAAATTTTCCTGATAGATTAATGAATAAAAACCGAATTTTACTTCTCATCGTTGTATTGTTACTTTCTGTAACAGGATATTATTATTTCAAAAACAGCGATAGTACAATCAAAAAAGAACTGCGCGATTTTGCAGTTGCAGATACTTCTTCTATTGACAAAATTTTTCTGGCTGATAAAAAGGGAAACAAAGCATTGCTGGAAAGAAAAAGCCCGGCACTTTGGACCATTAACGGTAAATATCCTGCCCGTCAGGATGCTATTAACTTCTTACTCAAAACAATAAAACAAATTGAAGTGCGCAGCCCCGTTGGTAAAGCTGCCCTTCAGAACGTTTTGAAAGATTTGAGCAGCACAGGAACAAAAATTGAGATTTACAGCAAAGGCGATAAAATTAAAACCTATTACGTTGGCGGGCCAACACAGGATATGCTTGGAACCTTTATGTATCTTGAAAATTCTACCGTACCATTTGTGATGCATATTCCGGGTTTTAACGGTTACCTCACAACGCGTTATTTTGCAAGTGCCGATGAATGGCGCAGCCGCATTATTTTTCAATACGGTGAAGGACAGATTGCCTCAATAATGGTTCAGAATAACCAACATCCCGAAGAATCTTTCAGAGTAAAAAGAGACGAGGATCATTATGTTTACTATTCAAGCCTGACTGCAACTACACCTTCCGAAATTTTTCAATCTCAATTAGTTGCATACTTAGCCAAATATCAGCTTATAGGATTTGAAAGGCCAACCTACGACCTTGATGTTGACTATCGCGATTCGTTATTAAAAACGCAACCTATCAGAATACTTGAAGTTGAAGGTGTAGATGGAAAAAAAGATAAAATTGAAATGTTCCTGAAGCCGGTTGACACAGGAACCATGACCAGTGTTGATGAAAGAACAGGGCTTTTGCGCGAGTTTGACCCTGACAGAATGTATGCCTCATGGAACAATGACACCAATTTGATTGTGGTTCAGTATCATGTATTTGACAAGTTGTTTAGTAAACCAGACCGCATTAAAGGATTTGGCGGTCTGTAAATTTTCATAACTTTATCCTTTCTCAAAGTTACATCTGCTTATATTTGCCACCTAACTTTTAATATTTATGAAACTAATTGTTTCCAGCCTTGTACTTCAAAAACATTTACAATCTATCAGCGGGGTTTTAACCACTAACTCTCCCCTGCCGATTTTAGACAATTTTCTGTTTGCCGTTAATGGCAGCGAGCTTACCCTGTCGGCTTCTGACCTTGAAACTACCATAACAACAAGACTTAAAGTTGAATCTAAAGACAAAGGCATAATAGCCATCCCAGGTAAAATTCTTCTTGACATCTTAAAGACTTTTAATGAGCAGCCGCTTACCTTTACCATCAATGAAAAAAATCATACAGTAGAAATCAGCTCAGATTATGGAAAGTATAAACTTAATGGTCAGAATGGTGAAGACTTTCCACGCATACCGGTTCTCGAAAAAAGTAACCACATTGAATTGCCCTCATCAGTTTTGCATGAAGCAATAAATAAAACCATTTTTGCTACGGGCAATGATGATTTGCGCCCTGTTATGTCAGGTGTATTTTGTCAGCTTTCGCAGGACAGCACCATTTTTGTAGCTACAGATGCACATCGTTTGGTGCGCTATCGCAGAACAGATATTAAATCAAAAGAAGCAGGTTCTTTTATTTTGCCTAAAAAGCCGCTTAATCTGCTAAAAAATATTCTACCTCAGGAAGAAACACGCGTTAAGGTTGACTATAACGAAGCCAATGCATTTTTCAGTTTTGATAACTATGATTTGATTTGCCGTTTGATTGATGGCCGTTATCCGAACTACGAAGCAGTAATTCCGGTTGACAATCCTAATGTTTTAACTGTGGACAGAGTTGCATTTCTGAACTCTATTAAACGTGTTTCTATTTTCTCGAACAAAACAACTTATCAGGTAAAACTTGCAATTAAAGGAAGTGAATTAGCAATTTCTGCTGAAGATGTTGATTATGCCAATGAGGCTAATGAGCGTTTGACTTGTTCTTATGATGGCGCTGATATGGACATTGCTTTTAATGCACGTTTTCTTGCAGATATAGTTTCAAATCTTGACACTGAAGAGATTCATCTGCACATGTCATTGTCAAACCGTGCCGGATTGTTAACTCCCGGAAAAGATCATACCAATGCAGCAGAAGATATTCTTATGCTCATTATGCCGGTAATGCTTGGCTGATGATTTTTTTTGCCGGTTTGTATTGTTAAGAATGTAAATTTTTATGTGTTACAATATTGCAATAATGGAAACCCGGCAGCAGAAATATGCCGAACGCTATAAGGATGTTATTGGAGCAGCCTTCAACTTTGAATCTTCTCAGCTTGAACTGCCACTTTACTATTTTGTCAGTGGATTTGCACATCCGTTTTTGCCAATAATCAAACATGATGGACTTTTCTTATTTGAATGGGGACTCATTCCTTCATGGATAAAAGATGCTAAAAACGCCTCGGAAATAAGAGCTAAAACACTGAATGCCGTTGGCGAAACAATTTTCGAAAAACCATCATTCAGAAAGAGTATTCTTACAAACCGTTGCCTTCTTGGAATATCAGGCTTTTATGAATGGCGGGATGTAAACAAAAAGAAATACCCTTATTTTATTAAAACAAAACACTCAGAAATATTTTCTCTTGGCTGTATTTATGAAACATGGGTTGACAAAAATACCGGTGAGATGCATAATACCTTCAGCATCATTACCACACCGGCAAATTCAATGATGGAAAAAATACATAACATTAAAAAAAGAATGCCTTTAATCATCTCAAAAGAAGATGAAAGGAAATGGGTTGATCCGGTTTCTGATATAAGCGAAATTAAATCGTTGATTAAACCCTATGATGCCTCAGAAATGACGGCCAATACCATTTCGCAGGCTGCTAACAGTGCAAGAGCAAACCGTAATGTTCCGGAGATTGTAAACCACGTGTCATATCCGGAACTGACTTTTCTTGATTGACCCTATTCATTCAATTATTGCCCGAATAAATTGCGTACTTCTCCCCTTTTTCTCCTTGAAACTTCAATAGCTGTATTGTCCTGAAGCAATAACATGTTTTCATTGTTAAATGATCTGATAAATTTTTTATTCACCAAGTGAGCACGGTGTACTCTGATAAAATCAAAATCCGAAAGCAAATCATCAAATTCTTTTAAAGTCTTTGATGACAAAATGGTATCGCTATTACTGCAAGTTATCTTTGTGTAGTTGCCATCAGCTTCACATCTTATAATTTCTTCCGGAAGCAGGAAAAACGTTTTTAAAGCTGAATTAACTGCAAGTCTGAATGAATCTGTTGACTGTGACGTATAATTTCTGATAAAATTATTAATGACAGACTTTCTGTCGTAGGCATTTTTTCGTTTGTCGAGAAACTTGTTTATGGCAGACTTAAATTCTTCTTTATTAACTGGTTTGAGTAAGTAATCCAATGCCGAAAACTTTATTGCTTTCAATGCATATTGATCATAGGCAGTTACAAAGATTATCTCAAAATCGTGTTCTTGAATATTCTCAAGCATTTCAAAGCCACCTTTGTCAGGCATTTCAATATCTAAGAAAACCAAGTCAGGTTTGTGAAAGTAAATTTGCCTTAGTGCTTCGACAGCATCTGCAGCTTCGGCTACTAAATCAACCTGCTGGAAATACCTTTTAAGCAGAGATTTAATTTGCTCTCTTCCAAACTTTTCATCGTCAACAACAATTGCTTTTATTTCTTTCACAAAACAAGAGTTTTAAAAACACAAAATATTTTAACCATTCAATCTATCTTATTCTTTTGTTTCCATTGATTTAACTTATCTACCATTTCTAAGCATTGCTTTCTTATTTGCAAAATAACCGGCATCAGTTTGTTCTTTTTAATACTCTCTCTCTGACTTTCAATTTCTGATATTTTCTGTTCACAGTTCCTTAATCCAACAGATGCAATCATAGGCTTAATACTATGTAATAAAACAATAATCTGTTTAACCTCATTGTTCTTTAATGCCATTTCAACCTCTCTAAAAACCTCTGGAATTCTTTGCAGGTAAATATCAACATAACGTGACATTTCAGTAATATCGCCATCAGTAAAATCTATAAGATAGGACAAATCAATATCTGCTGACTTGTATGTTTTTTCAGTAACTTCACTGCCTGCTTCATCTTTAGGGTTAAATCTAAACCGGTTTACAACATCCACCAACTCCTGAATTTTAAATGGCTTTGTCAGATAGTCGTTCATGCCGGCCGAAAGACATTTATCGTATTCATGTTGAGAAACATTTGCCGTAAGAGCAACTATTGGAATTTTGCTGGTAGCTTCATTCAAATCATTTCTAATAATAGCAGTAAGTTCGTACCCATCCATCTCAAGCATTGATATATCCATTAATATAAGATTAAATCTGCATGTTTGCAATGCTGCAATAGCCTCTAACCCACTTCTGACAATATGTAGTTTTACTTCAGGTATTTTTTTCTTAAGTGCATCTTTAACCAGAATTTGGTTGTATTCATTATCTTCTACCAACAATATTGAAAAATCTTTCTTTACTGAGTCTGCACTAATAGGAATATGTTCTGTCTTTTTAGCTTCTGGAATCAAAGCTGATTTTTCAACATCTATATTGAAGCTAAAAGTTGTTCCTTGATTTTCCACACTGCTCACGTCAATATTTCCACCCATCAACCGGACAAGACTCTGTGAAATGGTTAAGCCAAGACCAGTTCCGCCATACTTTCTGGTATTGTAAGCATTCGTCTGAATAAACGAATCAAAAATTCGTTCTTGTTGATTTTTTGGAATTCCTATGCCGCTATCAGAAACTTCAAATTGAAGTCTGCATAAGTCTTTGTTTTGCGACTGAAGAGATTGTGTTTTTCTAACTGAAACGATAACAAAACCATTATCTGTAAACTTAATAGCATTGCCAACAATATTTATGAGTACCTGTGTGATTCGAAATGGGTCAGCAATAATAAACTCCGGAATATCTTCACTAACATCAAATTTAAAATCAACACCTTTAGTCGAGGCCTTCTTACTGAAAACCTCATAGACATGATCCAGTATATCCTGAAATCTAAATGGTATTTTCTCCAACTCCATTTTCCCGGCTTCAATTTTCGATAAATCAAGAATATCATTTATAATAACCAGTAAACCGTCTGAAGAATTTTTAATGATTTGTATATATTTCTCGTTTAGCTCATCTTGTTTTGTTTCCTGCAACAGCTCTGTCATCCCTATAATTGCATTCAACGGAGTACGAATTTCGTGACTCATATTAGCAAGAAATTGCTGCTTAAACCTCTCACTGCTCTCGGCACGATCTTTCTCGTATGCAATGATTTTATTTTTTTGCTCTAACTTCTTAGCTGTTTCACGTTTCAGTCTGAATCTGTTGTATATTACCAACAGAATAAGAAATAACATCACAGCACCTGCAATAAAAATATTCTTCAAAAGTCTTTGCCATTCGGCATTGGCTTTTTCAATTGACTTGTCTCTGTTGAGCAGTTCAATCATTTTATCCTTCTGCTCGGTTTCATATTTAGTCTTTAAGTCATCTAACCTGATTTGCTGCTGACTTTCACGCGTACTGTCTTTAATTGCAGACTCACGCTTAAAAAAATCAAATGCGTTTTTATAATCACCCTTTGAAGCATACAAATCACTTAATGAGTTGAGCACCTGACTCTCCAAAGAAGAAAATTTGTTTCTTTCAGCAATTTGCAATGCCATTTGCATATAAGTAATAGCTGAATTTATTTTTCCTTGCTTCTGATAGACGTTTCCTATCATGATGAGCTCATAACACACATCTGCCTTGCTTCCGGACTTTTCGAAGTTGGTTCTTGCCATCTCAAAAAATTTCAATGCCTCATTGATCCTTCCATGTTCAAGATGTAGCGAACCAATACTCTCTAAAGCATAAGCTTCTCCGCTAACATTGCCTAATGTATGATACATTGCTGATGATTGATTAAGATAAAATGCAGCACTGTCTAATTGTTTTAAACCAAGGTAGGCATTTCCCAATCCGTTAATACAATCAGCAAGTTTGTTACTGTCATTGTTCAGAATATTAATTTCCATAGCCTGACCAAAATATGGAATAGCTATTTTAAATTCCTTCTGACTATTGTAAACAATGCCTATTGAATACAAACTTCCTGGCAACAACCATGATTCAGGGCATCCCTTAGAAAGCTGTATGCACTTTAAATAATATTCTAAAGCATCTGCCAGCTGATTCTGATTAAAATACATACCTCCCAAGTTGGACAAGGCCACTGCTGTATGACAACGATTACCGGTTTGATTAAAATAATTTAGGGCAAGTAAAAGACATTTCTTGGCTTCAACAAATTCGCCCTTTCTGGTATAACACCATCCAAGACTGTTATAACAGTCGCCAATTCCCTTAATGAATTTAATGGAAAGTGCCAGTGCAAGACCTTTCTTTCCAAAATAAATACCACTGTCGGTATTGGTAGTACTATAATTAAAACACAAATCACGATAAGCCTCTACTCTTGCCGAATCATTAGCTGCTTGTTTTAAGTCATTCAGATATAAAGGAATCTTAGAAGCATCCTGACTCCTGCCAGTCAGACTTAACAATAAAAAAAGAAATAGATAAGTAACGAAACGGTTCACCTATGTGTGTTGATTTTGGCAGCAATTTAGTGCAAGATAGTAATTGATATAATATCAATTGAACCGTTTAATAAATTTTTCTTACCGCTTAATAATTGGAAGATGAATCATCCGATATCACTTGCTATTATTGAAATCAATTTCAGAAAATAATTGAAACTAAATTTAAATCAAAATGAAAAACTTATACATTTTATTGTGGATTCTGCTTACTGCATATAATACAAAGGCACAATTCAGCAACAGCCCTGCACAGCCTCTTTCTATTTGCAACACAACAGCAACAAAAGAAAATTTGCAGATTTTGCCCGATGGTAATGGTGGCTATTTCACCTTTTGGATTGACAACAGAACCGGTACTATTAAAAAACTTTACGGTCAGCATTTGGATGCTGCAGGAAATGAACAATGGACAGCTAATGGCAAAACAATTATTCAGCACCCTACACAGTCTGTCAATGCTTTTCACTGTACGCTATTTAACAATGGTATATTGTTTACGTGGGTACAAAGTGGCGCATCGTATCAGGATTCGTTGTTGGTAAAAAAAGTAAATTTTAGTGGAAACGATGTATGGGCACAGCCAACCCTTATAGACAAAAGTAGTCAGGCTGCAAGTATCCTTGGTATTGAAACTTATTCGATGAATGTGATAGCCAATGACTCCGGGGCGTTCGTTAACTATTCAGTAGTTTACTACGGTGGTTCCTCAGGGCCAAAGTTCAACAGAATTGATTTCAATGGTGTAAAACAATGGAGTACTTCCAAGACAACCTCTTTACCCGGCTATACATATCTTTATTATAAAGGGCCACAGAATACTTTTTTTAGTATTTCCAGAGGCAATGGTCTTGGTTCAGGTATGTATATTCAGAAATACAACCTGCAAAGCATTCCACAGTGGGCAAATGCTGTGGATATTTCACAAGGTGTTAACACCAATGGCTTTGGTGGATTGCAGTACCTCTTTAGCGACAATGCAGGTAATTCTTACATTGTATGGGAGAGTATGAGTAATAAAACTCTGTTAACAAAGCTTGATGCAGCCGGCAGTTTTGTGTGGACACCTCAATTTAAAGCTACAGTGGGATTAGCGAACACCGGTCAAAACAGACCTCATGCAACTTTCTATAACAACAAATTATACATAGTATGGATGGACAATAGGGTGGCCAATCAAACTACAGTTTATGCTCAGGCATACAATTCAAGTGGCGCAACACAATGGCTTACTGATGGAGTAGAGTTAGGAGAAAACAATTACTATTATTCCTATCCAAAGATTGCTGTCAGTGATAGTAATGCTGTACTTGTAGCATATAATAATCCCAGTTTGCAATCCATCGTAGGTCATCGAATCAAATCAAATGGCACCTTAGCCTGGCCATTATCCGGAATTGACTTGGCAACTGACCACTCATGGATATCTTATAATAGCATTACAGCTATAAATGACACCAATGGATGTAATGCAATTTTCTGGAATGAAAGTAGCACAAGTCATATTTGGGGTGCTAAAATCTGCAGTAATGGTGTTTTGGTTAATACTATTGATAATTCCAAACCTGATTTTGAAATTTCACCAAATCCGGCATCAGATAATCTGAATATAAAACTTGGAAGCATTTTAAACTCAACCGCCATCAGCATAATTGACATGAATGGAAAAATTATCATGGAGATGAATATACCTGAGCCCATTAACGAATTAAACCTAGACTTGAAAGGGCTTGCAAAAGGTATATATGCTTTGAGTATTACATCAAAAGATATCCGCCAAACAAAAAAACTGATTATTAAGTAGTCTTTAACCAAAACAGAAAAACTCCGGTTTAATGCCGGAGTTTTAAATTTAATCACGGCCATGTCAAAGCAACCTCCAAAAATTGATCATGAAATAATTCGCGAAAAGACATTAGACCGAATTTTATTTATACTCGAAATTGTTCTGGTTATTACTTTAATAGCATTATGTGGTGCAATTATTACTTCACTATGAAAAAAAAATCATAAACAATAATCTACAAAGAATCATTACATGATTTTACATTGCATGTTTCAAGAGGTTATTAAAATAAAATTATACCTTATTTGATTTATTTAGAAGTATTTGTTTACTTCTATTTGCATTCAATTAAAATAGTTTATACGTTTGCACCTATCCTAATGTAGTTTAACGGATACATGGTAGCATTTTTTACATCGTATGCACCTGTAACCCATAAAAAGGTTATATTACATCAACGGGAAATTGTTTTTGGAGGCAATCAAAATTCCGCTGGCTTGATGGCAATGCTTTGCCTTTTTTTAAAAAACAATAGAATTCAAAAAATCTTCGTAAAGTTTCTACAACCGTACGATTGTTTTATTTATTCTGAGTTTTGGATTAACAGATTGCTTCATATCAATCACAAAATCCTTCCTCATTCCACACATATTAATTACTTAAATTAAAAGTTATGCAACAAAATTCCATTATGTTATTTTTTATGCTGCTTGTTGGCATTGGCACAATCTTTTTTGTATCGATATTTATGTCTTCACTTAATGCAGATAAAGATTCAACCGGAGTAAAAAACCTATTAAAAAAACGTTTTTGGTTCACCTTAATTCTTATTGTGGTGCTTGGCATTTTTGCTGCTGCAACTTTACCAAAATCTCCATACTTCACATTTGCCAATGAAACACCTTCAACCGTGATTCATGTTGGCACGATGCAATTTTCATTTTTTCTTTCCACAAAACCTATTGACCCAAAAAGTCCAAGTGGAGAAACTATTGAAATTCCTCACGACCAACTCGTAGAATTCAGAGTAACAAGTTTTGATGTCAATCACGGCTTTGCTGTTTACGACCCTTCAATGCGATTGATTACACAGGTGCAGGCAATGCCGGGCTATGTCAATAACCTTCGCTATAAATTTACTGAACCTGGCAAGTATCATATTTTTTGCCTTGAGTTTTGTGGCACAGGGCATCCGGTTATGCAAGCAACATTTAAAGTTATTTAATAAAATTTTACATCATGAATATAGAATCACTTAAACTTAAAAAAATAAGCGCACTTTGGATAATAGTCATACTTGTGCTTTTTATAGCAAGCATTGTACTTGGAATTCTTATGAGGCTCAATCAGGGAAAAGTAATTGAACAATCACCACTTACTTTTTATACCAACATGACAACACATGGTTTAACCATGATTGGAATTTGGTTTGCTGCCGGAATGGTTGCAGTAAACTATCTTTTGCAACGCTATGTAAAAACAAGTTATGGTGTTAACCTGTTTGCTTTCATCCTTACTGTTATTGGTGTTGTAATGCTTTGGATAACTACCTATGCAGGCAAGTTTAGTACCGGCTGGACTTTTCTATATCCTTTACCATTCAGAGATCTTGGTTCTGAGAGTTGGTCAACTCCGTTGTTTCTTATTTCATTAACTGTCTTGGGTGTTGGTTGGTTAGTGTGGAGTGTTAGCCTGATGGCTCAGATACTAAAAAAATATACGCTTTCACAAGCTTTTGCCTGGCAGCATTTTAAAAGCAATGCATCAGTAGAAACACCACCATTTATACTTATAACAACTGTAACATTAATTGGTGTCATTGCATCATTAATTGCTGCAGTAATTGTTATCATACTTTATTTTGCAGAGTATTTTTCTCATGGAGATTTTGTCAATGATGCTTTATTGATGAAAAACCTGATTTACTTCTTCGGCCATACTATTGCAAATGAAATGCTTTACTTAGGCTTGGCTGTTATCTATGAAATTTTTGGAGAAGTAAGTGACAGACCTAAATGGAAAATGACCTGGTATATTTCATTGGCATGGAACTGTGCCATAATTTTTATTTTAACTGCATTCTTCCACCATCTATACATGGACTTTGTACAGCCACAGGCCTTGCAAATTGTTGGTCAGTTGGCGTCTTATCTTGCAAGTATTCCATCAGCAGCAGTAACAGTATTCAGTATAGTTGCAGCTGTTTATGGCGTTAAGGTAAGATGGTCAATTGTAAACCTGTTGTTTTTTCTGGGTGTTGCCGGCTGGGTAATTGGTGGTCTTGGGGCTGTTATTGATGCAACTATTTCAAATAATATAATGCTGCATAATACGCTATGGGTTCCTGCACACTTTCACACCTACAATGCAATGGGGAATGTTTTATTCAGTCTCGGATTCTTCTATTGGTTCTCCACACAGTATGTTGACAAATTAGTTTTAAGCAAATTGACCAAATACACTTTAGCACTTCTAATTATTGGTGGCATTGGCTTTTTAATGGCATTCTATGTGGCTGGTGCCAATTCAATTCCAAGAAGATACAGTACTTATCCGGTTGAACTCACATCAGGACCCTATCTTGCTAAGGTTGGTGCCTTGTTTGCTTCAATTTATCTGATTGCCATTTTGATTTTCTTTTATAATATTGCTAAACGATGTTTCGTTATTTTATCTGCTTCTTCACGTTAGCATGTTTTAGCTTTTTTGTTTATGCTAACGATAATCACTCTGAATTAAGAGAAGAGCAGAATATTTACGGGAAAATTTATAATGCACCTCTGCACCTATCAGGAAGTAGTAAAGTCACTTCTGTTGAATCACTATACAGCCGGAAGCCATTAATAGTAGCATTAGTTTTTACCCGATGTTACGGCATCTGCAATCCGTATTTACTTCAACTGAGTGAAAATATAAAACAACTACAAAGCAATACTGATTTTAATGTACTTGTTGTAAGCTTTGATCCGAGAGATAATCTTAAGGACATGACTAATTTGGCAAAACAATATAGACTTGAGAATAATCGCCAATGGAACTTTGCAACAACTGATAGCATTAATGAATTTATTAATTCCATAGGATTTAATCCGAAATGGGATAGCATTACCCAACAGTTTGACCACGATGCGTTGCTGGTTGGTGTAAATGAAAAGGGCCTGATAACAAAAAATTTGTTAGGCATAAGAACTGTAGATGATTTGCAATTGATGATCAGAAGTATTCATAATGTGTTTATTCCCTCCTACCGCTTACCAACAAAAAGCAATATATTTTCTTGCTTTAACTACGATCCGAAAACACAAACCAACAGACCGGGTTTGGGGCTATTATTTGTTGCATTGCCTGCTATAATAACTTTTCTTATTGTTATCATTATCGTTATTAAATCAAAGAGAGCAGCTGCTTAAGATTCTTGTACAGAATTTTTTGTTACATTTTAATACTCCTTTGTGCCGTGTAAAACAAATTAACTTCCAATGAAAACCATAATCACAATAAATTTGTTTTCTGATAAATGATTTTAAAATTACAACAGCTATGTCTTCAATAAAAATTAAACGTATTTATGAAGCACCGGATAAAAGTGATGGTTATAGAATATTGGTTGACAGACTATGGCCAAGAGGCATTAAAAAGGAATATGCTGACATTGATGAATGGAGTAAAGATGTTGCGCCATCATCAGAGCTAAGAGAATGGTTTGGTCACGACTCGGAAAAATTCAAAGAATTTACAGCGCGCTACTCAAAAGAACTTCACAGTAAAAAGGAGGTATTAAAACATATTGTTGAAATTGCAAAGAAGCAAAATCTTACTTTACTTTACGGAGCAAAAGACACCGAACACAATCAAGCTGTTGTTTTGCAGAAAGTACTGAATAAAATGTTATGAACTCCAAACCAATAAAACGACATAAGGCAATACAATCCATAAGTAGAGAACATTACCAAGGTCTGCTTTTCTGCTCAAAAATTAGAATGGGTCTTAAAAAACAAATTGAGCCTTTGCGTATGGCAAAATATGCTAAATGGTTTTATGCTGAACATCTCATACCCCACTTTGAAATAGAAGAAAAATATTTGTTCCCTGTTTTAACTCCGGAGAATGAAATGATTCAAAAAGCAATTAAGGAACATCGCATGCTTGATGATTTGTGCAAATCAGAAGCAGAACTGGCGACAAATAGCAATCTTGTATTACTCGAAAAAACATTAGAAGCTCACATTCGGTTTGAAGAAAGAGTACTTTTTAAAGAAATTGAATCCATTGCAACATCAGACCAACTTGAGTTGATAAACAAACAGCATAAAGAGGAAAAGTTTGTTGACAATTTAGCAGATCAATTCTGGAAATAATTTCAACTCCTAAACTCAATGTACAACATGTTACATTCCAACATAAAAACAGAAAATATTTTAATTGCCAGAAATACACGTCCTACATGTATGCGTATTTTAGTTTATAATTTCCTTGCAAAACAACATGCTGCATTATCTATAACAGAGATTGAGAAACACTTTCAGCACGCAGACAGAATCACCATTTATCGTACTTTAAAAACATTTGAGGAGAAAGGGTTTATTCACAGTATCCAGGAAGATAATATTACAAAATATACATTATGTGGCTCTGCTTGTTCAGAGCAATCGCACTACGATCAACATCTTCACTTCTATTGTAAAGCTTGCAAACAGACAACCTGTAAAACAGATATAGCTATTCCACAGAATAATATTAAAGGATTTAAAATTGACGATATTACATTTTTTGCAAGAGGTATTTGTGAAAATTGTAATAATTCAACTATGCAATAGCATTGCATTGGCATCTGCCATATTTTTGTTTCCGGAAAAATATCTGGCATCATGCAAAAGCACATTTATAATTCTGTAGGCGAACAATCTTGTTGTTCAATTGAAGATAATAATAATAAGCATGTACATTCCAATGAATTGAAAGATTCACATCATGAGGCAGGCTTATTTTCCATGTACGCGCCAGGTTTATTTTCATTAGTACTTCTTCTTGCAGGAATGCATTTTGATTATTGGAATACATTCTTCTGGTTTAACGGATGGATACGTTTAGCTTGGTATATCATAGCTTATATTCCTGTTGGATTTCCTGTAATCAAGAATGCATATTTAGGAATCACCAAAGGAAATATTTTCTCTGAGTTTTTTCTAATGGCAATTGCTACTCTTGGTGCGTTTGCCATAAAAGAATATCCTGAAGGAGTTGCAGTAATGTTATTTTATACTGTTGGCGAATTACTTCAGACTTTAGCTGTAAAAAGGGCTAAATCAAACATTAAAACTTTACTCGATCAACGCCCCGAGGTTGCAACTGTTTTAAAAAACAACAATGCCGTTGAAATGGCTGCAAGTGAAGTTGCTGTTGATGAAATTATTCTTTTAAAGCCCGGAGAAAAAGCAGCACTTGATGGTATTTTATTGTCTGAAAAAGGAACATTTTACACAGCGGCATTAACAGGTGAGAGTATGCCAAATGCAAAAGTTAAAGGAGATGCAGTTCTTGCCGGAATGATTAACCTGAATACTGTTGTACAAATTAAAGTAACAGCCGCCTATGAAGACAGCAAACTGAATAAAATGATTGTGCTAATTCAAAATGCAGCTGCACAGAAAGCCCCTACAGAATTATTCATCAGAAAGTTTGCAAGAGTTTATACTCCAATTGTTGTAGGACTTGCTATTGCCATCACTTTTTTGCCTTACTTTTTTGCGCATGAGTACATTTTTCGAGACTGGTTTTATAAAGCTTTAATATTTTTAGTCATCTCATGTCCATGTGCATTAGTCATTAGTATTCCTCTAGGATATTTTGGTGGCATTGGTGCTGCCGGCCGGAATGGCATTTTGGTTAAAGGCAGTAATTTTTTAGATGTACTTGCATCAGTGCAACATGTTATACTTGACAAAACAGGGACAATTACAGAAGGTGTTTTTGAAGTACAGGATGTAAAAATTATTCCTGCAGAGGACAGAGATAAAATATTACAGATGGTCAATGCAATAGAGTTTCATAGTACGCATCCTGTAGCTACCGCTATTCACAACTACGTAGGCAATACTACAACAATTGAACTGAATCAAGTAGAAGAAATTTCAGGGCATGGTATGAAAGGATTCGTTAACGGCAAAGAATTGTTAGTTGGAAATTTTAAGTTATTATCGTTGCATAATGTATCATTTGACATTGATCCTGTTTCTATAAAAAATACTGTCATTGCCATTGCTTTTGATAGCAAATTTTCAGGCTACATAACCATTGCAGACAACATTAAACCATTTGCAGCAGTCGCCATACAAAAATTAAAGCAGATGAATGTTGATGTGACTATGTTGAGTGGTGACAAGTTAACCGTTGTTGATTCAGTTGCTGATCAAACAGCGATTTCTCATGCCTATGCCGAATTACTGCCTGATGATAAAGTTGAAAAAATAAAATCTATCATCAATAAAATGCAAACCGTTGCTTTTGTCGGTGATGGTGTTAATGATGCCCCTGCCATTGCCATCAGTCATGTTGGAATAGCGATGGGAGGATTAGGAAGTGATGCTGCCATTGAAGTTGCCGATGTAGTGATTCAGGATGACAACCCGATTAAAATTCCATTAGCAATAAATATTGGTAAACAAACGAAGAAAGTTGTTTGGCAAAATATTACGTTGGCCTTTGCCATTAAAGCCATGGTGTTATTGTTAGGTGCCGGTGGTATTGCTACCATGTGGGAAGCTGTTTTTGCTGATGTAGGTGTGGCCTTATTAGCTATCTTAAATGCAACGCGACTTTTGCATTTTAAATTTAAATGATTTTTTGAATCATACTGGCTATTGGCGGCAACTGATTCTCGCTGAGTCTTAAAAATGAAGCAAATATTTTTTTTCACCCCCGCTAATACTTAAAAGAGGCTACTCCTTAACAACTTTTAAATTTCTCTCAACACCTCCCCATTTTAACTTGCACAGGTAAATTCCCTTTGCCAAACCATCAATGTTAACTCTCTTATACTGGCTCCACGGTGCTACATAATCCCTCCAAACCATATTTCCCATTACATCAAATATTTCCAACTCTCCGGCTGTACTCTGCACATCAAATTGCAAAGTAAAAATCCCATTACTCGGATTTGGAGATGCCCGAGCTGTTAAATTATTTTTTTGTTCCTTATCAACACCCGTATAGCAGGTGGTGCATCCCAGGGTAGTATCACACCCTAAAAAATAATTAGGATGATTAGGTAGTGTATTAAAATAGATTGAAGGCAATTGAACACTGTGCTGGTTTACATTGCATCCTAAACCAATTACATCAGGGTTATCTATCGTGTGCATGTGTATAGTGCCATTGCCTGTAGTAATGTAAATCTTACCATCCGGTGCAAGAGCAGACAAACCAAATAAAGTTGCAAAGCCTTGTGGAAATCCGGGAAAAACCGAAACAAATGAATCATACGTTGCAACTGTCAATTGCGATGCTGCAACATTTGCCGCTGTTAAATCATATTGATATATATGGAACACGTTAGATACATAGAGTGCATTTGAGTTAGATGAAAAAGCAAGACCTACTTGTGTGCCATTTTCGTAAGGTACGCTAATTGAAACTGCATTACTGAATGCTCCATTACACCTGTCAAAGCTCAAAATCTCTAAACTGCCAATACCTGCAGCATTCTTCCAGTAATGTGCATAGATTTCTCCATTGGGCGAAAACCAAGATTCACCTGCTCCGGCAACTCTTATATTTCCTATATCTTGTGTATAAGGACCCAGTATAGCGGTCGGTGTAATTAAAAGCTTAAAAAATTTATTAGAGTTTAGTTTATGACATATAACCCACCAATCCCTGCCATTAGCGTGTTTACAAGCAGCTATTTTTCCATAATTCAAAGAGTCTGTAATAAGTATCTGATTTTTTGAGGTGACTGCACCAAAGCCACCATTTAAGGTCATGTCTATGATGCTATAGTATAAATACCTTGAGTGAGAATATCCAGGAAAAGTATCAACTGTGCTGTGAAACAAATAATATACATCTGCATTATTGGGTTTAGGTATAATAATATTTGCTTGTGGTATTCCTAAACCATCTGAAAAATATGTTGTATAAGCGCTTGGATTTATGCCACTTCCATTTTGCATTGTATCATTGCTTGCATCGGCTAAATAATAACCATTGGTATAAAACATCATGTTACCATTAATATCTGAAATATTTGCATGTGTATGGTTAAAATCCATTTCCAAACTATCATAAGACAAAACAGGAGTTCCATTATAGAAATCTATTAAAGTTTGTCCACCAGGATAACCCGCAGCACTTTGATAACCCATTAACCAATTGTTATTTAAACCCTGTTGTGCATAGCTAATATTAAATGCTAACAATGTTAAAATAAGTACAAGAATTTTTTCCTTCATATGTATAAAAAATAAAGGAGGAACTGTTTTGCAGTTCCTCCTTAGAATAACTCTAACGTAATATTACCAATTTACCATGCGTAATTAACTCACCATTGCTTCGCAGTTCATAAAAATAAACTGCTGGTTTTAAATCAATCGTACTAAAGGTGTATTTTAAATCACCGCCTTGTAAAGTTTTATTTAAAACTCTTTGATTCGTTGTAGTACGCATAGTAAACTCAGGTCTGCTCTTTTTTTCCCTACAATAACCTTTACTCTTTAATAACCTTTACACTCCCTTCAATACTCCCCCATTTTAACTTGCACAGGTAAATTCCCTTTGCCAAACCATCAATGTTAACTCTCTTATACTGGCTCCAAGGAGCTACATATTCTTTTAAAACCAAATTTCCCATCACATCATATATTTCCATCTCTCCGCTTATCATTTGTACAGGAAATTGCAAAGTAAAATTCCCATTGCTTGGGTTAGGAGAGGCTCTTGCTGTTAAAGCCTCTCCCTCAGGGAAATCAGGCAGGCCAACCAAACAAGTTGCGCAAGTTGTATCACACCCTAAAAAATAATTAGGATGATTAGGTAGTGTATTAAAATAGATTGAAGGCAATTGAACACTGTGCTGGTTTACATTGCATCCTAAACCAATTACATCAGGGTTATCTATCGTGTGCATATGTATAGTGCCATTACCAGTTGTAATGTAAATCTTCCCATCTGGTGCAAGTGCAGACAATCCAAACAAAGTTGCAAAGCCATTTGGGAATCCCGGAAATACCGAAACAAATGAATCATACGTTGCAACTGTCAATTGTGATGCTGCAATGTTTGCCGCTGTTAAATCAAATTGATATACATGCTGTGTGTTGGAAATATATAAGGCATTAGAGCCAGGAGAAATTGCCATTCCAACATTATACCCGTTCTCAAATGGCAAAGTAACATGAACAGCATTGCTTAAAGTTCCATTACACCTGTCAAAATCAAAAATATCCAAGCCGCCATTTACATAGTAATACGCATATTTTTTTCCGTCAGGTGAGAACCATGCTTGTCCCGCATCCCATTGTCTTAACACTCCTATGTTTTGTGAATAGGGCCCTAAAATAGCAGTTGGTGTTACAAGCAATTTATAAAACTTATTTGAATTAACCCTGTGAACCATCACCCACCAGTCTCTACCATTGGCATGTTTAGTAGCGGCTATTTTGCCACAGTTTAAAGTGTCAATAATAATTTGAACATTTTTGGTTGTAACCGCACCTAATCCTCCGTTTAAACTCATATCAATAGTAGTCAAATACAATTGATAAGCTCTGCTTCCATTTCCTCCCGGATAATTATCAACAGACCCATGAAACATGTAATAAAGGGAATTGCTACTTGGTTTGGGAATAATTAATGCTCCTTGCGGAATTGCAAAACCATCTGATGCAAAATTGGCGTAAGCTCCGGGATTAAGCCCGCTCCCATTTTGCATAGTATCATTAGTGGCATCCGCCAAATAGTAACCATTGGTGTAAAACATCATGTTACCTGATTGGTCGGAAATATTTCCATGAGTATGTCTGAAATCCATCTCTATACTATCGTATGTAAAAGTCGGTGTGCCATTATAAAAATCAATTTTCGTTTGCCCAAATGGCGTGCCCCCCCAACTTGAATATCCCATCAGCCAATTATTGTTGATGCCTTGTTGTGCAGTTATTTTCTCATTCACTAATAGTAATGAGATAAAAAGAAGAAGTTTTGTTTTGTCCATAATGCGGAGGTTAAAAAAAGAGGAATTGAAAAAAAATTCCTCTTTTAAATATTTAACGGATAATTATCAATTTACCATTCGCGATAAAGCACCACAGGGCTTATGAGTCTTTACTCACCACACCCATAGCACAGAATTTGTCAATTCTATTGTTTACTCTGTCCGTTGCAGTTACTTTCAGTAAGCCGCCCAGTTGCATGTTTATCTCTTTTTTTACTGTGGCAAAAATTTCTTCGGGGTTTCTGTGGGCACCACCTGCAGGCTCTTTAATAATTCCATCAATCAACTTTAAAGAAAGCATGTCTGTTGCCGTCAATTTCAAAGCATTGGCAGCTTTTTCTTTGTTATCCCAATTGCGCCAGAGAATACTGGAGCACGATTCGGGTGATATTACAGAGTACCAGGTGTTTTCAAGCATCAAAACCTTATCGCCAACACCAATTCCCAATGCACCACCGGATGCACCTTCACCAATAATGATACAAATAACTGGCACCTTCAATATTGACATCTCATATAGATTGCGTGCAATAGCTTCTCCTTGTCCGCGTTCTTCTGCTTCAAGGCCGGGATATGCACCCGGAGTATCAATGAAAGTTACAATAGGTTTGTTAAACTTTTCAGCAAGCTTCATCAGGCGCAATGCTTTGCGATAACCTTCGGGATTGGGCATACCAAAGTTTCTATACTGTCTCGACTTGGTGTTGTTTCCTTTTTGTTGACCGATAAACATAATTGTCTTTCCGTCAACAGTACCAAACCCTCCTATCATGGCTTTATCATCCTTCACATTTCTGTCGCCATGAAGTTCAATAAAATTATTTTCGGTAATAGCGTTTATATAGTCTAATGTGTATGGTCTGTCGGGATGACGGCTAAGCTGTACGCGCTGCCACGGAGTAAGGTTTGAATAGATTTGTTTCTTGGCTACCTGAATCTTTTCCTCTATCTCAGATAAAAGATTGTTTACATCAATTTTGCCTTTAGTTCCTATTTGTTTTGTCTTTTCCAACTGTTCGTATAACTCTTCAATTGGTTTTTCAAAATCAAGATAATTGGACATGCGAATTTTATTTGCAAAGGCAAAAGTAACATTATTTGATTATCCCTGACGATTGTTGAAACTTGTCTAAAATTTATCTTTGCGGGTACTTATGCTAAATTTTCCAAATGCTAAAATCAATCTGGGGTTATTTATAACCTCTCGTTTACAAGACGGATATCATACATTGGAAACCTTGTTCTATCCTACCAACTGGTGCGACATTTTAGAAATAACGGAGAATAAAAATTATAGCAAATCACAGCCTGAAGACAGTTTTCATATATCCGGATTATCGGTTGATGGTCCAACCAATCAGAACTTATGTTCCAAAGCTTATCATCTTTTAAAAGAAAAATTCAATTTGCCGCCTATCCATATTTTTCTGCATAAGCAAATACCTACAGGTGCAGGCCTTGGTGGTGGCTCATCTGATGGTGCACACACCCTTCTGCTTTTAAACAATTTGTTTGGTTTAAATATTAGTCATGAAATACTATCGGAGTATGCATTAAAATTAGGCTCTGACTGCCCGTTTTTTATTTCCAACAAACCATCTTATGCTACTTCAAAAGGTGAAATATTGAAACCTGCACCGGCTGTTTTAAAAGGAAGTTTTTTGGTTGTGATAAAGCCATCTATATCCATTTCCACTGCAATGGCCTATAGTCAGGTGAAGCCAGAAATACCTGAAACAAGTATTGCAGAAATTTTAGAAATGCCAAAAGAACAATGGCGTTATTTTTTGAAAAACGATTTCGAAAAAACAATTTTACCGCAATTTCCGCAAATAGAAAAATTAAAGACCAACCTCTATGAGGCGGGAGCGTATTATGCTTCTATGAGCGGCAGTGGCTCTGCTGTTTTCGGATTGTTTTATGATGAAGTTAAATTATCTTTTCTGAAAGATGAACAGCATTATTCAACATGGCTTTAATTACTTTTTACGTCCAAGCATAAAGGTTCCGTAAAGATTAAAAAACACCTGTTTGTTTTTTGCAAATGCCATAATTGGGATTTTTTTGGTATAAGCATCGAGCATCACCCCAATTTCAACTGCAGTAATACCATCATTCATAATGTTATATTCAAACATCACACCTGACTTTAAAAACACGCCCGGATATAGTTTCATCTCATCAAGCCCTTTTGTAAATTCTGCCTTTCCATAAACACTTTGCTTGTCATGATTTTGATTATTTGGATCGTATTTTTCAACCACACGCTGGCCATTTCCGGTGGCAAATATCAAATACACAGGTTTTGTAAATCCTAAAGACGGACCTCCTGTTGAATTCCATCTGATTTCAAAATGTCTGCGCTCTGCTTTTTCAAATAAAACACGTTCATAGCAAAAGCCACCATGCAGTACTAATAATGAATTCATTTTTCCGAACACAAATGTCTTTGGTCGCTCTGAAAGATAGCTTACAGACTTATACTCCTTAGGATGCTTCATGCTCACCGCTTCTACTTCAAACATCCGTTTGCGGCTAACAGTCAGGTTTTTTCCTTTTCGGAACATAAAACCCCAGCCACTGCTGTGCAAGGTAGCACCGATAGAGAATTCATTGGTATAACGCAAGGGCATATCTTCTACATAATCGTAACGCACATCTTGTGCTAGTACGCTACATGATAACAGAAAGAATAATGCTGTAAGCCTTAATTGCATTGAGCAAAAATAAATTATTTTTATTTCAGCCGATGAATCAGTGCATTATCATGCTGATTATTTTTTCAATATCTACATTACTGATGAAAAACTAACTTTGTATCATGTTCAGAAAAACAAATGAGGAAAGCCTGAAAGAGGTAATTGAGCAACTGTTGGACACGTATAAACTGCGTGACAAACTCAATCAGGTAAAGCTTATGCAAAGCTGGGATAACATAATGGGTGAAATGATCAGTAAAAGAACAGAAAAACTTATACTTAAAGATCATACATTGTATATCTACCTCAACTCTGCACCTTTAAAAGAGGAACTCAACTACGGTCGTGAAAGAATTGTTCAGCTACTTAACACAGCCCTCGAAGGCGATTTTATTAAAGAAGTTGTTATCAGATAAGTGTTTTCTCTATTAGGCATAACCTTTAGATAGAAATCAAAATTCATTTTTTTACAATTGTCGCTTAAAGATAAACTTAAGGAATCAAACGGAAATCATTAATCAATGAAAGCCGTTGAATTCAGGTAAAAAGTAAACTTTTATATCAATCCATGGCACCCATAAAAAACAAAAAAGCTGCCTCTTTTTGAAGCAGCCTTTGTTTTGTGATCCCGCTGGGGCTCGAACCCAGGACCCCTACATTAAAAGTGTAATGCTCTACCAGCTGAGCTACGGAATCGGGATTTTTAATAACGAGGGCGCAAAAGTATTGTTATCCGTTTTAATTAACAAAAGATTTTTGCTTTTTTATTAACAAAAAATGGCTTTTTATGTAAAAGTTGGATGTCTTTCAAATGGTTTATTGCGGTCAAAAAGATATCTGTATGTAAAGAGTGTCCTGCTTCGCCATGAACCTAACGACTCTGCCACAGATACCATCTTGGGATTGAAATCGCCTATCCATTGTAATTCACAATCTTCGTACTTTGTTGCATTGCGAATCAAGGTGGCCCCTTCTATTATCATAAAACTATCTACACCCTTTCCCTGAAATTCAGGAATTACACCAAACACAAGCCCTATCATTCTTTTAGAAACTCTTCGTTTTAACATCAGTATAAAACGCAATTTTTCAAACCAGCCAAACTTCCCATTAAAATATTTGAATATCTGATTGATGTCAGGCAGGTTAACCCAAAATGCTATTGGCTCATTTTTATAATACACATACCATATTATTTTTTCATCAATAACAGGTTTCATCTTTTTAAAAAATTGCTGCACTTGCTTTGATTCCAGTTCTTTGCCGCTACCATGTTTTACCCATGCTTTGTTGTAGATAATTCTGAAATCTTCGGCAAACTTTTCCAATTGAGACTTTTTAAGATGTATTGCCTTAAAGTCTTTATCGGCATTTATCAAAGCATGACGCTCGTAAAACTTCTCGTCCAGCTTGTTTTTTACTTTTAATCCATAGCAATATTGCTTGAAATAAACTTCAAAGCCATAAGACTCAAAAAAATCCTGATAGTAAACTGGATTATAATTCATTTTGTATGGTGGCTCATGAAAACCATCTGTAAGCAATCCCCACCAACTGTCGCGTTCGCCAAAATTTATTGGCCCATCCATTGCTTCCATACCTCTTGATGCAAGCCATTCTTTAGCTGTATCAAAAAGTTTAAACGCAACTTCTTTATCATCAATACATTCAAAAAATCCCATACCACCCGTTGGCTGTTTGTTATTCTTTGTTGCCGTTTTTTTATCAATAAAAGCTGCAATACGGCCAACAACCTTATCCCTACTGTTTTTTAAAATCCAACGCGTACACTCTCCATGTTTGAAAAATTTATTTTTAGCAGCATCAAAAACAGATTCAATATCATTGTCTAATGGTTGAATCCAGTTAGCATCTGAGGAATAAATCTGCTTTGGAAGCAATAAAAAATCTTTCTTATGTCCGGCAGTATTAACTTCAATAACTTGCATAGGCTGCAAAACTACTTATTTTTGCCATGAGCATTTTATTCACCTTTTTCATTGAAAAATAAAGTTGTCATTATTACAGGAGCCACATCAGGAATAGGTTATGCCTGTGCACGATACTTTGCACAACAAGGATGTCATATTGTTATTGCAGCAAGAAATGAAGAGAAACTTAAACGTATTGGCAGTGAGTTGAAATCTCTTTACGGCAATTGTCTTGCAGTGCCAACAGATGTAGCAATAGAAACAGAATGTAAAAACCTTATTCAGAAAACTATTGAAACCTTTGGCTGTATTGATATTCTGATTAACAATGCCGGCATTTCAATGCGTGCTTTATTGAATGATGTTTCATTAAACGTTATGCATCAGGTTATGGATATTAATTTTTGGGGAACAGTTAATTGCACAAAATATGCTTTACCCTATCTAATAAAATCGCAAGGCTCTGTAGTAGGTGTTTCATCAATTGCAGGTAAGAAAGGGCTTCCTGCACGTTGTGCCTATAGTGCCAGCAAGTTTGCTATGGAAGGCTTTTTGGAATCAGTGCGCATTGAAAATCTTAAAAACAATTTACATGTTTTAGTGGCAGCACCGGGCTATACAGCAAGTAACATCCGTAATACTGCATTAAATAAAGATGGTCAGCAGCAGGAAGAATCACCTTTGGACGAATCTAAATTAATGAAACCTGAAACTGTTGCCTATGAAATTTACAATGCTGTTTTACATCGCAAACGCGACCTTGTTTTAACTACCAATGGGAAACTTACAGTATGGCTTAACAAATTTTTTCCGGCTTGGATGGATAAAATAGTTTATAATTTCGTAGCTAAAGAGCCTGACTCACCATTTAAATAATCAAATAACAATGTCAATAAAAACAATAATTTTCTGTACCCTGTCATGTATCTTACTTGCAGCATGCACCAATACCAAACAACAATTAAAAGACGAAATAGACTCTAAAGAAAAACTTTTATACGAAAATAAAAATGGACGCATTAACACCAAACTGGCTCGCGAAGTAATCATTCATTACCGCTATTATGCAGAAAAATTCCCTGACGATACTTTGTCTGTTGAGTATCTGTTTAAAGCTGGCGATGTTTCTGTTGGTATTGCTGCCTATGACAATGCATTAGAGTATTTTAAAATCATTTCAGAGAAATATCCAAAAAGTAACAGAGCCGCCTATTCGCTTTTTCTGCAAGGATATATTAGCGAGAATAACCTGGAAGACACATTAAACGCAAGGAAATATTACAATGAGTTTTTGGAAAAATATCCTAACAATGAAATGGCTGAAAGTGCACGTTTCTCAATATTAAATCTTGGTAAAAGTGCAGAAGATGTAATGAAGCAAATTGACGGAAAAAAAGACTCAATTCCTGAAAAATAACTATGGCAAAAAGCAAAAAACAGAAAGAGAGTATTGCTGAAGCACATCAGAGAAAACAACAGCAAAAAGTTGCTGAGGCAAAAAATCATAATATTAAAATTCTTAGAAGAATTCTTGCCTTAATATGCGGATTGTGTGGTGTGGTATTATATTTAAACACATTGCATCATGGATTTGTGTTAGATGATTTTTCTGTTATTCTTGAAAACCGTATTACCAAACAAGGCTTAAAGGCAATACCTCAGATTTTTTCTTCATCCTATAGAAGCGGATATTATTTAGGCACTGATGAACTGTATCGTCCTATTCCAAAATCAATCTTTGCCATTTCATGGAATTGGTTTGGCGACAATCCGCTACCACTTCACTTGTTGAATATTGTACTTTATGGCATTACAGGTATTGTATTGTTTAATTTTTGCTACCTGCTTTTTCCAAATCTGATTTTTTCTTTCGTGGCATCAATGTTATTTATGTTTCACCCAATACACACAGAGGTTGTAGCCAACATAAAAAGTATTGATGAAATACTGAGTTTTATGCTGTGTATTTCTGCATGTATTTTTTTAATCAGATATGTTCAGACAAAAAATATTAAATCATTAGTCTTAACTTCAGTCTGTTTTTTTGCTGCTCTATTATCCAAAGAATCATCCATTACTTTTTTAGCAATTTTTCCGTTGTTGATTTTATTAAAGTCTGATAAAAAAGCTACTTCATTCAATTGGAGTGAAGTATTAAAACCCATGCTGACACTGGCAGTGTTTGCATTGTTATTTTTAATGATTCGTCATTCTGTTCTCAGTAAGATAGCAAGTGGCGATCCATCTATTGCAGATAACTTGTTGATGGCAGCAAAATCTTATGATCAGAAATTTGCTACTGCCGTTTTGATTTTGGGAATGTATTTAAAACTTCTTTTTATTCCTCATCCATTAGTTTTCGATTACTCTTATAATCAGATACCATTGGTAGGTATTGGAAACATGTGGTTTATTCTTTCTCTGCTAATTCATACCGGACTGTTGATTTGGGCTATTTTAATATGGAAGAAAAACAAACTATTGTCATTTACCGTACTTTTTTATTTTATTTCAATGAGCATTTATTCAAACATTTTCTATATGATAGGCTCATCTTTTGGAGAACGATTTTTATACACTGCAAGTTTCGGATTTTGCATGGCTGTTGCTTATGCACTTTCATTAATAAGCAGAAATCAGAATGCAGAAAATGTTGTTGCTTTTTTCAAAAACAACCTGACTGTCCTTCTGATTTTAATGCCTGTGGCAGCTGCATTTGCATATAAAACAATTACACGAAATACTGTCTGGAAGTCAAACTACACTTTGTATGCCAATGATGTAAACCTTTCTCCAAACAGTACAAGAACCCATTACTACTATGGTAACCTATTGGCAAAAGACGATTTTCAAAAAGGAAAAACAGATCAGGAAAAAGATTCAATTCAAAAACTTGCATTGAGTGAACTGGAAAAGTCTGTTGGCATTTTCCCATTTGGTGATGCCTATAATCAGATGGGAATTATTTACGATAAAAGAAAGGATTTTAAGAAGTCATTCGAGAGTTACCAACAAGCTATGAAAGCTGCACCTAACGACCCGATGATCCAAAACAACTTAGGCTCATTATATTTCAATATGGGGCAGATTCCTGAGGCAAAAGCATGTTATGAAAAAGCAGTACAGTTGAATCCTTCCTACTCAGAAGCATTTATGAACTTAGGCAGTGCCTGCGGCATGATGAAACTTTACGATGATGCTGTTACCAACTATTTGAAAGCAATAAAATTTGATCCTAATCTGTCACAGGCATATTACTATCTCGGTTTGACCTATCGTTTCAAAGGAGATCAGCAAAATTCTGAATATTATTATAACCTGGCAGCAAAAATGGATCCTGAAAAATACAGTAGAAAGAAATAATTTCTTAAAATACCTATAAAATAAAAAGCTGCAATGTACCACGGTTAATTTTATCTCTTTTTAAGAGCAATTGTGACTTAACACGAAAATATATCACTCACCCCCAAAAGTAAATTTTCAAACATGCAAATAGCATTATTGCACTGCGTGTAAAACAAATTGTTCTGCGGTTGAGTCTTTTCAAGTGTGTACGAAGATTGAGGTTCATACGTTCTATACGATTTATTGAAACAGGATTGCAACTGTGTGTGGATTTTGACAGTATGTATTTGTACATAAGTAATCCATCCGTAAAGATTTTTCTTGCATGACTAAATTCTAATTTGGATGTTATTGCTTGAAGTGTCCGTTTGGTTCTTTTGCCTATGTTAAAGTCTATAATCTTTTTTGTTTCACGTTCATAAGCACAAACTACCCAATAAAGATTTGTCTTGTTTCCTACAAACGTTCTCAACTCATCTACTTCATAAGTTTTGTTTTTGAGAGTAAGTGGCTTTTTAATATTTTTAGCAATTTGCTTTATACGTGCAATTGTAGTTGTAGGAGAAATTTTGAGAATGCGACCAATACTTCTGATACCGCAACCCTCTTTTACCAGAGTAGAAATTTTTATGTTTGTCTCGGTATGACAAGCACGGTTGCTATATTTTACCTGCTGCCACTTAATGCATTTCTTGCAAAACAATTTTTGATTACCGTTTTTCTGAAAACCTTTTTTAATACAAGAACCATTACAATAAATACAGGTCATAGCATAGGTGATATTTTGAAACATAAAGGTAAAAATCAATCAATTCTAATTTCAAAAACTCATTGAATCATTTTCAAATGTTTTTTTACATACATTACAATAACAGGCTTTTGAGGTTTAAATTACCCTTGTAGCTTGATAGACAATCTTTTATAATATGAGGTGATATTTTGAAACATGACCACATACAAGTGGCTTTTGCTTAACGCGTTTTTTCAGAAGGTCGGTATTTGATCCATGAAGGAAACTTTGTAAACATGGTATATTAGGTTTGAGTGTTTGTTTTTTATTACTCCTTAAAGACAACCAATTTCTTATGCACCCTTTCATTTCCACTGGTTATCACACATTGATAAATTCCGCTTGCAATTTTAGGGAGTGAAATATATTGCATGGTACTCCACGGTGGCAGGTTGTAACTAAAAACTTTTTTGCCTGTAATATCAAACACTTCAAAAGTGCCCTTGCAATTCTGCGGTAACAAGTACATGATTTTGAAGCTGCCATTGCTTGGGTTGGGGGCAATGGAGAAATGGAAATCGTGTTCTTTCAAATCATTTATGCTTGTTAATGTATCGCATGGGCTGCCAATTAAGCGGTCGAGGTAGTAGTTGGGGTGGTTGACATGAGAAAATCCTAAATAACAAGGTGTTTGAACAGCGTGTTGCAATACATTACAAGTTAAACCTGCACTATCAGGCTGATCGATAACACCAAAATAGGGCGCACCGCTACAAGATGAAATATAAAATTTACCGTTGGCCGCAAGGTACATATAACAAAAATCTGTCCAACCACCATAAGAAAATGTATCGTACTGGGCAACCAATTGCTGTGTTTGCCAAATTTGAGCAGCCTGCAAGTCATACTGGTAAATATTGATTTGCGAAAACTGATACAGTAATTTAGAATTAGGTGAAAATCCTAATCCTAATCCATAGATTGAATCAGGTAATAATGTGTATTTTGAGTTTGAAAATAAACCGGAACATCTGTCAAAATCAAAAAGCCGAATATCCCTTTTTAAAGGTTTACCCATTATTCCAGTAGGATTCATAGTTATATAAGCATACTTTGTTCCATCAGGCGAAAAAACCTGAATAGAGCTAAAACTTGTGTGCATCGGCACATTTAAATGTTGCTGCTGAATATTAGTGATGCCATTGGGGGTTAACAATACCGTAAACACCACATCGCTGCTGTCTTTAAGTACTGCCACCCACCAATCTCTGCCATTGGCATGTTTACAGGCTGTAACTCCAAAAACCAATGTGTCGCTAAATGCAATTTGATTTTTAAGTGTCACTGCTCCACGACCACTATCCAAAGACATGTCAATGATGGAGTAATACAGATTGCGCGGATATACACTTACATCGCCTGTTTGATGAAGCAACAAATATTTACCCACACTATCAGGATAAGGCAAAATTACTTGTGTAATTGGTTTTGGAAAACCAAATGAACAATATCCATTTGCGAATGGACCTGGGTTTAATCCACCACCATTAACCATAGTATCTCCTGTTGCATTGGCAATCCAACAACCGTTGGTATAAAACAATAAATTACCGGCACTGTCGGAAATATTGGCCTGTGCCTCCATAAATTTCATCTTCCTTACTTGTGAGAATACATTAAAGTTAATTGAGTCAATTTCTGCTATTGCTTTACCAGAAGATGTATAAGGAGGCATTCCAACAACATCATACCCCAACAAATAATTGTGATTATAACCCTGCCCCAAACAACTAAAGCCATGCAATAAAATAATACTGATTGTTATTAGCTTTTTCATCGTGCAATAATTAATTTTTTAACCCTGCTATAACCGTTGCTGTCTTTTATTTCTACCATGTACATGCCCTGTAAATACTTATGAGTATAAATGGTAAACTGTTTTTCACCATTCAGCTGCCATTCGCCCATCATATACCCCAGCATGGTGCGTAGTGTTAACTTCGTTAATCCATCAACCGGTGACAGTATCCTTACCTCTGTTTTGCCATCGGCAGGGTTGGGCACCAAATCAAAATCTATGGCTATATAGTTTGTAAGTCCGTTTGCCGTTTGAGCCATTCTGTAAATACCTTCCTGCAAGCAGGCATACAGGTCGTCATACTCCAAACTGTCGTTAAACAATGCCAGCATGTTTCTTGCCTGATAAACAGAGACCCCACCACTGTAGGGACATTGCATGGCAATGTTTAACAGTGTATTCATATCAGTCTGCAAACTGTCTTCGCCTAGCTGTTCTGCTTTTCGCAGTAGCTCAGTCATTGTTTTTTGATTTATCTGCGGCAACGTTACCGGTTGCACCGCAGCATTAGTATTGGTGCTGTTAACCCAATTGCCTGTTTGGATATTTTCAATCTGTTGCATTAAATTTTTACGTGTAGTCTGCTGTGTGTTTAATTGTTGTACAAGATTATCCAACATGGTTTCGTAAAGTGTAGTGGAGTTTTGTTTTAATAAGTTATCAACAATATTCAAACTGTCAGTAATCTGTTGTATCAAATTATCGGATGCAGCTAACAAACTATTAAAATAGCCATTGATAACAAAGGCTGATTTCTGAAAATCCTTTGTTTCACTCAGTTTGCCGATAACAGTGTTTTGATTGTTTATATAAAAAGCAGCAAGCACCGAGTCGCTGCCACGAAGGGTGTCGTTGGCAACAAGCAGTTCATAAAGATTTTGTTGGGCAATGCTTTTAGTTTCTTCAATAAATTCTGTTGACAAAGTATCGCCTCTGGCAATGTTATACAGCAACAGTGTGTCTTCTGATGTGGTAAAGGCTGCATAACAGTCATTGCCGCATTGGTCAGGTGTGCCAGATTGCGGAATAAACCATGGTCCGTTAGGTGAATAATTCAGTGGATGCCAGATGGTGTTAACCGGTGTGTGAATTATAATTCGAGATAAAGCTGGATCACCCAAATTGGTTGCATTAACTTTATTAAGCACATTTAACCACCGGTTGCCTTTCTGCATCTGTTGGCCAATGATGGCAGCAGTGTTCAGGTACAAACCCATATCGCAACTGTCCACATCGTTGGTACGATATACATTGTTTTTGGTGCAATCACCACCCATATACACTCCGCAGTTTTGAAAACGTATGTGATTGCAGTTGATGTTAAAGCCTTTGCTCTGTGCTACCTCCATACCTTTAGATATTAAAAGTGTGTCGGCTGGATAGTTGGAAATTATGTAGTTGCATGTTACCGTTGCCGTGTCGCTGCCTAATAGCTGAATGCCTGTAGTTAAAGGTTTTTGTGAGCCAACGGTATATTGATTAATGTTGTTGTAGTTGATTTGTGGCCTGAGTGCAAAGCTGCTTTTTATGCCTGTTGCAGCTGCATGTAATGCAATCATGTTGTTGTAAATATTGTAGTTAGCACTGGAGGTGTTGGTTAATTCATCAAGTGTTATACCTACGCCTTTGCTGCTTCCTTGCATGGTTATGGTATTACCTTCAATTGTTACTGATTTTGCACCTTCGTTGCGCGACAAATATATACCATAACTCTTTGCCTGAATATCGTTGTAGGTGATGTCTGCTGTGCGTAGTTTGCAACGCGCAGCATAGATACCCGTTAACACTTGTCTAAAGGTTAGATTGTGCGCTTTTAATTCACTGTAAATAGCGTAAATACCTCTGTCACATTGCTGTACTGTAGTGCCTCCGGATGCCAGAGGTAGCATGTTAAAAACTCCCAATGTGTTTTGGCTGTTGCCCCAACTTACTACTGCCGTGCCGCTAGGTTTAGTTGGCCAACTGCCGCTGTTACTGATAAACTCAAACTTGCTGTTGGTTAAAGTTAAATGACTGTTAACACTGTAAATGCCAAACTCCATTTTGCTTAAATAATTTTCATTAAAAATGTTGTCACCAATGGTGCAAAACATATTGTTAAGCCAGATACCACTCAGTGGTACAGTGCCATGAGTGGGTTGTCCGATAAAGCTTGCTTTAAATCCATTCGCCTTAATAAATGTTGTACCCACAACGGTGAGGTGTGCAAAACCATAAACATCGCTCTGTGCCAGTTCGGGCTGAGCATTAATGCCGATGATGTTGTCGTAAAAATTACTGTTTACAGATTTTACAATGCCTTTGTTGCGCAGCAAGATGCCGTTTTCTGCATCGCGAATGGTGCTTGTGTTAAAGGTTACAATACCATTAGCCAACACTTCTATCCCTCTCCACATAGTATCACAAGCCTGAATGGTTGTGTTGTTGAGCGTAAAGACACCTGCATTTTGTACAATTACCTGCGCTCCGGCAGCGGTGTAAACAGTGCAGTTGTTCAGTGTTAAATTTCCGCTTACATAAAAGCGGTTGGTCACATATATTGATTGGTTGCTGATGGTTGCCGTGCCGGAGAAAGTACTGTCTGCAAAGGTCGTGTCGGTATTGGCGCAAACATTAAGAACTGAAACGCACACACTATCCTTCCACGTAGTATTTGCCGGAGAAGTAACACTTGCTACATTGTAAAAACAACTACCCGGAGAGGTAAAATAGCCTGATACGGTAAACGTATCGCATTGCATAGAGTTTAGCGTTACTGTTGCAGGCAGTGTACTGTTGGTAATCACAAAATTTGCAGGGGTGTTGTCTGCAAGAGTACCGGCCTGCGTATTTACGCTGTTGTTGCACACGGTAATGGTGTAGGTCACCGTATCGGTAACGGCTGCTACCGTGTCGGTGCCGGCAGTTTTAGTGATGCTCCAGCAGTCGGGGCATTGGCTTTGTACGGTACTCATCTGGAATACGGGGCTTATCCTGTAATCGGCATTGGCGTCAACAGCATTGCCGCAGTAGTCATGTGCATAGATATTAAAATCGGGAAGTGTAGTGTCACCGGAAAATGTGCATCCGGCTACCAAATCTACTTTCAATATAAACTGGCTGCCGTTGTTAAAGCCTCCTTCGTTAAAACCAATTTTTGCCATGCTGTCTGCAGCAAACAACCACAACCAGGGCTGTAGCGTGGGCAGCAACTGCGCGGTGTTGCCATTGGCACTAATGCTAACCCCGGCTACCATTAACGAAGGATTGAGGTTTTGCAGCAGCAGCGAGTCGGGATATACATAGCCCAATTGTGTGCTGTAAAAGGTAGCACTTACGGTGGTAGTGTCGCAAAGTGTATAAGGTGTTTCAAAACTTTTGCCTGAAGAGTAAAACTGTGTGGTAGCCTTTTTATAACTCAGATTGAGTACTCCATATTCGCAAACGGCAGTGCTGTCATAAGGGCTTTGAGGGTAGCCTGTGCAGTTCCATCCAAAATGCACCTGCACCTGATGCGACAGCGTATCTGCAGGGCAGCTTACCACCCGTGCACAAAGGTCGCCAGTGACAGCGGTTCCTAATGCAAGGGCAGGTGTTAGCGCAAATACATTGCCTTGAGGAAAAATGGTTTGTGTGCCTTTTTTATAATGCCAGTCGGCTAAGTAGGGCATGCTGCTGTCAACTAATGCCAAAAAAACATGGTCGGCCTGAGTGATTGCCGGCTGCGATGAACTGATGTTTTCTATTTTAATGTTGCGCCAGCAAACAGTGTCGCTGTTGAGCAGTGTAAAGGTATTGCTGATACCCGTTTGCAGCAGGTCGGGATTAATTCCTAAAGCATTCATCTGATGGTTGGGTTGTAACAGGTCGGCCTGATTGCAGGTGCCGCCTTGCAGGCAGGAGGGCTGCAACATGTTAAAACCCACCACACAGGTAGTGTCTTTGTAGGGAGGCACCAGCGTGTCGATGCACCACTGCGGCAATGGCAACAGCGTTATATTTACATAGCGGCAGTTATACTGGTCGCCATAAAACAAGGTGTCGTTGCCTGCAGGGCTGTTGTGCTGCATCATACATTGCAAAGCAGGCAAATCGGTATAGCTGATGTTGAAATTTCCCAACGTATCAGTAAGGTTCAGTGCTACCGTATCGCTCAAACAATCTGTGTTGATACCATTGAGGAAAACCAAATTCTGTACCGCAGCCCTACTGCTGGCATAGTAGCCTAAGGGAATATTTACCTTAAAATTTACAGGCATCAGCATGGGTGGCTTGTACTCATAAGGGTAGGCATCATACATCCCTTTGCCTCCGGCAATGCTGCTGGATGCACTCAGTTGCAAAAGTTTTTTACATCCTTGTTTGTTTACGGTGTTGCTTTGATTTTTATAGGTAGTTCCGGCAAAGTAATGCTGTGCTCCTGTGGCTTCGCAAAAGAATGCATACGTATTCATAAAAGCAGTGTCAACAAGCATGTTGCTCACATCGTTGCTGTCAACCGTCCATCCTGCACTGTCTAACTCAGCCACACTGTTGGGCTGCTGCGGTATGTTGTGGCTAACGGTATGATGCACCTTGCCACTGAAAAAAAACCGATTCAGTATTTGCGAAGGTTTTACATAGTCGTCAATATTCTGAGAGGCTACAGGGTTGAAATTGCCACAGACACTGTAAAAGACATGCAGCCTGTAATGTTGCGAAGGCATAAATCCCGTAAAAGTATTATTGGTATAGGTAATGAGTGTAGGGTAATCATGAAGTGTGCCCGACATGGTGCTGCCGTTGAGAAAAGAGGTAAAGGCATAGCGGTATTCATTGTCTGCTACCGAGGTGCCGGTTAAGAATTTAGAAACATCTGCCGGTCCGGCATTTATTTTAAGCAAAGTGCTGTAGCCATTGCCTGATGCAAATGTGCTGCAGTCTATACAGGTGCCATTACCGAGGGTATCATCAATATAGAAAACAAGACTGTCAACCGTAAGCTGCATGGTGTCTAATGCTAATGGGATAAACCGACTTAGTTGTAAAACATTAAAACGAAGCCCTAATTGTTGCAGTTGACCGTAGTCATAGCCGCCATTAGTTCTGTCGCCATCCACAAAATTAGCTAAAAGAAAGTCTTCTACCTTGTCGCCAAAGCTACTCAGGTTTCTGTTGAGCTGATAGGCATGTTGTGTAAACCAACCACTGGTGTCTGTAATTTGCACCGGAGGAAAATCTGCCCTGCCGTCATTATCACTATCTTGCAAACCCATGGAGGATGCAGTACGTTGCATCTTATAACTATGTGCAATTATGCCTGGGGAAATGCAACCCGGACATAGGGTAAAAAGCTCTTTCCGCTTGTCGGACAGGGGTAGCCATTGCACCTCACCATTATTGTTGCTGATGACAGGTGGTGTGAGATGCCCTGCAAAGTTGCTGCCCGTATATTGTAGTGTGAAACAGTTGTTGGGGTTAGGCAGCAGATGAAAAGTTACAGAGTAGGGTGATGGGGAAAGGTCGCTGCCACAGCAAGCCTGTATTTTAAAAACAAAATTGCCGCTGTCAAGCACATTGCGCATGCCACTGTCGGCAAGGTTAAAGTAAAAATAGTTGGTTGTGCGTCTGCAAATGGAATCGCCTATGGTGTCGGAAGTGTAGTAATATTCGGGATTAAAAAAAGTAGTGTCGCCATCGGTAATCTTTATAAAGAATGCATCCTGCCAGGGACGTGTAATGCGTATGTTAGTATCACAAAAAACGGTTGCTCGCAGCCAGCCATGCAGCGTGTCGCAAAAATTTTGCAGCGTGTCGCAACCTAATAGTTGGTAAATGTTTACAGCAGAATTTCTGACTAAACCTTTCATCTGTACAGCAAAAACAGCAGAATCGCCATTACCATTATTGTCAACACTCAGGTTCGATACCGATGGGAAGTATTGCAGTTTAAGGTCTATGTCGTCAAAAGCAGTACCTATCATCTGTCCTGATATAAAATTCCCAAACAAGCCTGAGGCTGAATAGATGTTTGTTTGTGTACCGCAAGTATTTTTTGTCCTCATGTTTTTAAACAGCCACTGGTTGTATAACTTGGGGGTGTTGAGCAAGACATCATTTTCTTCTGAGCAGCGCAGTGTTGTAAAACTCAGGTAAACAGTATCGTGTTGGCCAAAGTTTTTGATGCGTATTTGATTATTGAACATAGCCTTGGGGACAAGGTTTTTGCACAACCATTGTACACGTGTTGTCATCTGCGAACTGATGGAGCAAATGCTGTTCACACCTTTGGTGAGTGAAAACGATGCAGAATCTATCAGTGTCAGATAGTTGGAAAGACCTGGATTGCCGCTGGTTCCCCATTCTGCCAAGTCAAAATTAAGGCTGTCTAATGCCCCTTTGCCTTTGTTCACAATCATATAATGCCACTGTTGTGCATTTAATGTATCATTAAAGCAACTGAACTCACGGTCGGCCCGTGACGGCAACAGACGGATAACATCAATACCGGCACTGTCATGATTGTTCACCGTATAGCTGTAGTTTTCTTTTCCGCATTGCGAGCAAAAGGCTGCTGCTTGTGGCATGGTGTAGTTGCATTGCCACCACAGCATAGCCGTATCATTAGCACAATTTGTCAAACATGCATTGATACTTACTCTTTGTTTAATGATTAATGTATCAAGGTGTGCCAATATAAGGGTATCTGCATCTGTTGCTGTATAGGGATACAACGTTCCGTTGATGCCTTTTTGATAAAAGATACTGTCGCTGGCTACTTGCCCGCAAAAGGCTGTTGCACCCGGTGTGAAACCAAATCGTATGTTGGCACTATCGCCATTGTTGCGGTAATAAAAATCGAAAAAACTGGGGGTCAGATAATAGGCATTAAAGTCAGTTGTGTTTTGTAAAACCAAGTCGGGTTTTTGCAGGTTGGACGTGGTGTGTATGTTGTCGTTGTCAACTAAAAAATTGATGCCATTGTTGTTTAAAAAAGTCTGGTTCAGAGCAATGGAACTGCTACCTGCAATATGGCAATCAATTAAAGCCATATAACTGATAGTGGTATTACCTGTGTTGTTAATGGACATCACAAGTGTATCGCCATCAGAAACTAAAGTTGCATTGGTAGCACTCACCCATTGCAATGCAGTGCCATCAGTAGTAGTGCAGAAGCTATTGGTAGTACCGCTAAGCGAAGGAACTATTTGTAGCAGTGTGCCTGAAGGAGCACCGGAAAAAGTTACAGTATATAGGTTTTGGCGGCAAGCACCAACCTCTGCCGGAGGTGTTAGAGAGACATTTACTGTTTGTGATTGCGCTCTTGTAAAGAAGGTAAACATGCAGAGCAAAACGGCTAATGCAATTGCTTGGATTTGGTTTTTCATATTATTTGGTTTTAAAGGGTGTGACTAAATTACATTGATTTTTTGGATTTTGTATCGATTGGGTAAAAAAAAATTGCGCGGAACTTATGTCATCTGAATGGAGGCTCCGCTAAGAACCCACTACACAAATAAACAAAGCCCGCGCTAACCGCGAGCGTCTGCTTATTCTTGTGTAGTTAAAATTTAGCGGATTTCCATTCAAGAATTTGCTAACGCAATATTTTATGTATGTTGTTTTTTATGTCATTTTTTCTGAATTAAATTGTGTTACAAGGTAGTAAAAGAATTGATGTGAGGAAAAGTATTTTTTACAATCAATGTAATTACCTAATGCTAAGCCTTTTACATGAAATTAGTTTTACTTATCAATAGAAATTAATTCTACTTCAAAAACCAATGTTTCATTTGGACCAATTGCCCCACCTGCTCCACTCTCGCCATAGGCTAGGTTTGAAGGAATAAACAACTTCCATTTAGAACCTACAGGCATTAATTGTAATGCTTCTGTCCATCCCGGAATTACCTGATTAACGCCAAACTGTGCAGGTTGACCTCTCTCCACTGAGCTGTCAAATACTTTACCATCAATAGTTGTTCCATGATAATGTGTTGTTACTTTATCGGTTGCTGTTGGTTTTGGACCATTACCTTCTTTAATAATTTCGTACTGAAGGCCGCTTGGTAATGTAATCACACCTTTGCGCTTGCCGTTATCTTCTAAGAATTTTTTACCTTTTTCTAAGTTAACACCTGCTTTGGCTTTCGCTTCCTGATCTTTCACTTTTTGCTTTTCGCCCATATAGGCACCAATACATGCCTGAACCTGCTCCATTGTTAAAGCTGTTTTTTCACCTTTCAAAGCCTCGGATATACCTCTTGAAATTAGGTCAACATTCATGTCAGTAAGTCCGTCCTTTTTCATGTTTTCACCAATAGAAACTCCAATACCATAGCTCACAGAGTCTAAAGTTGTTGTGATGGCTTGTGATCCACCTGTGTTTTTCTGTCCACATGCACTAAAGGCCATTGCCAGAAAACCAAAAACTGTTACATTAAATTTATTCATTATATGCTTTTTTTAAATCCGCGCAAATATAGACTTATATCATTAGCAATATCATGCCGGAGAAAATAAAACTGAGATTCTTTTATTCGCATTTTGAATGTTAATAACTCTATATGAATAGCCCGTTAACTTGCCATTTTGTTTATAATTTTATGAATGTGCAAACCATAATGCAGCTATTTTTGTGAATTGCTATAAAAGCGATGTATTGTACTGATTAAGATGAAAGTTACTTACTACGGACATTCTTGTTTTCTGCTCGAAGTTGCCTCAAAAAGCATACTGTTCGACCCATTTATTACCGGTAACCCTTTGGCTGTGGACATTAAGATTCAGAGGATTAAGGCCGATTATATCCTTATTTCTCATGGACATGGCGATCATATTGGCGATGCTGTTGAAATTGCACGTCAAACCAATGCATTGGTCATCAGTAATTATGAAATCTGTAACTGGATTCAGGATAAGGGTATCAACCAGATTCATAGTATGAACATTGGTGGGCACAAACTTTTTGATTTCGGTAAGCTGAAATGTGTAAATGCCATCCATAGCAGTTCATTTCCGGATGGTTCTTATGGTGGCAATCCGATGGGTTTTCTGCTTGAAACAACAGAAGGCAACCTTTACTATTCCGGTGACACTGCCCTAACCTATGACATGAAACTTATAGGTGATTACAAAAGAATTGATCTTTGCATGCTTCCTATTGGCAATAATTTCACCATGGGGATAGACAATGCTTTAATTGCTTCGGAGTTTGTAAAGTGCGACCGTATTATCGGTATGCATTACGATACATTCGAACCCATTAAAATTGATCATGCAGAAGCAAAAGATAAATTCAGCAATGCCGGCAAGGAACTCATTTTAATGAACATTGGCAGTGCAATGACTTTTTAACATAAAAAAACAAAAGAAAAATAAAATAAATGGCTAAAATAATCTCGATAGCAAATCAAAAAGGAGGAGTAGGAAAAACAACGTCTGCTATAAATCTGGCAGCTAGTTTGGCAGTGCTCGAATATAAAACCCTGTTGATTGATGCTGACCCGCAGGCAAACAGCACCAGTGGTGTTGGATTTGATCCACGAAAAATCACCAACAGTATTTACGAATGTATCATCAATGATCTTGATCCATCTAAAGCAATACAGGAAACACAAACACCAAATTTATTTCTTTTACCTGCGCACATTGATTTGGTTGGTGCAGAAATTGAAATGATTAATCTCTCTAACAGAGAGTATATGATGAAGCAGGTTATTGATAAAATTTCTGCAGATTTTGAGTTTGTCATTATAGATTGCTCACCATCGTTAGGCTTGGTAACCATCAATGCACTCACAGCCTCCGACAGCGTAATTATTCCTGTTCAATGTGAATATTTTGCCTTAGAAGGTCTAGGCAAACTACTTAACACAATCAACATTGTTCAAAGCAGATTAAATCCGAATCTAGGCATTGAAGGAATATTACTTACCATGTACGATTCGCGTCTGCGACTGAGCAATCAGGTTGTTGAAGAGGTAAAAACACATTTTCAAAATATGGTATTCAGTACCATCATTCAGCGTAATACTAAATTGGGCGAAGCTCCAAGTTTTGGAGAAACAATTATTATGCACGATGCCAGCAGCAAGGGTGCCATTAACTATCTTAACCTGGCAAGAGAAATTCTTCAAAAAAATAATTTAACCGGTGTGCCGACACAACGTGAAAAATTATTCAAGGCTGAAGAAACTAAAAAAATTAAAATGAACTAAATTAATCCTAAAACCGTTTGAGAATAACACCTTGTATCGGTTTTAAATTAAAATCAAAATATTTAGAATGTCACAAAAAAAATCCGGTCTTGGCAAAGGTCTAAGTGCCTTGCTTGACAACAGCATATCGGTAAATGAATTTAAAGAAATTGGAGTTGCTACATCTAATGCTCAAATCACAACCCTTCCTGTTGACCGTATCGAAGCCAATCCCTTTCAGCCACGTAGCGAGTTTAAAGAAGAAGAATTATTAAACCTTGCCGACTCCATCAGAGTGCATGGACTGATTCAACCTATTACAGTAAGAAAACTTTCTGCCGATAAGTATCAGATAATTTCGGGTGAAAGAAGATTTCGTGCAGCACAATTAGTAGGCTTAACAAGTGTTCCTGTTTTTATTCGTCTTGCAAACGATCAGAGCATGCTTGAAATGGCATTGGTTGAAAACATTCAACGCGAAAATCTAAATGCCATTGAAATTGCTATCAGCTACAAAAGACTGATTGATGAATGTAAGCTTACACAGGAAGACCTTGGACTTCGCGTAGGCAAAGACCGCACCACAGTAACCAATTATCTTCGTTTGCTTAAGTTGCCACCACAAATTCAAACTGCACTTCGTGATGATAAAATAAGTATGGGACATGCACGTGCCATTATCAGCATTGGCGATCCTGTTATGCAGTTGAAAGTTTTCAATGAAATTCTTGAAAATGATTTAAGCGTTCGTTCTGTTGAAGATATAGTACGTGGCGTATCAAAAAATGAGAAGAAGCAACCAAGCATCAGCGAAAAGTTTATTAAAGGGATAGAATACAAACACATTCAGAAACGTTTAGAAGATAAGTTTGAAACAAAGATTGAAGTGAAACATCGTAAAAATGGTTCAGGGCAAATCATGTTTACTTATTTTTCTACTGACGATTTAAATCGTTTACTCGATATTCTGGACGCATAAATTTTTGACTGCATGAGGTTGAGGTTATTGGTTGTTCTGTTTTTTACAGTTTACTGCGTTAATGCCCAACAGGACACCATGATTTTTAAGACAAGAACAAATATTGTTACTCAGGCCGACACCCTCAAACCCGCTGCTGATTTATCTCAAAAGGTCAATAAACATTCTCCTCATAAAGCTACAATCTATTCAGCTATTTTACCCGGATTAGGTCAGGCTTACAATAAAAAGTACTGGAAGATTCCTGTAATTTACGGACTTACCGGAGTACTTACATATTTTGCTGTTGACAACAATAAAGAATATATAATTTATAAAGATGCTTATAAATGGCGACTTGATGATAACAGTGCTACTGTAGATAAGTTTGAAGGTATTTATTCGGATGAGGACTTGCGGATTTTAAAGAACTATTATCGCAGAAACCGCGACCTTTCTTTTATCGGGATGGGCGTTGTTTATTTGCTTAATGTGGTTGATGCAGCGGTAGATGCACACTTGTTTTATTTTGATGTCAGTGATGACTTGTCATTAAAAGTGCAACCCGGAATACAACCAATGAGGCATAGTGCATTTGCTGGTGTAAAACTGAGTTTACAAATAAGGTAAGATATGAAAATTGCATTGTTGGGATATGGTAAAATGGGTAAGGAAATTGAAATTGCCGGTAATGAACGTGGACATCAAATTGTTTTAAAAATCAACTCTGAAAATTTTAATCAACTTAATAAAGGGTCCTTACAAACTGCTGATGTTGCTATAGAATTTTCACGCCCTGAAATTGCTGTTGACAATGCTAAATTATGTATTGATGCACACATTCCGGTAATTATCGGCACAACCGGTTGGTATGAGCATAAAACAGTATTAGAACAATATTGTATTCAAAATAATGGGACTGCTATTTACGCTTCTAATTTCAGTACGGGTGTTAATGTATTTTTTATCATCAATGAAATCCTTTCCCGGTTAATGTCTCCTATGAAATATGATGCATGGATTGAAGAAGTACATCACATTCATAAAAAAGATATTCCAAGCGGCACAGCCATAACACTGGCTAATGATATTCTGAAGTATAACAAACAATATTCAGGTTGGGCAATTAATGATGAAGCAGGAAAACTTCCCATTTACGCACAGCGCATTGACGAAGTAACAGGTTTTCATTCTGTCTCCTTCCGAAATGAAGTTGACACTATTGAGATTACACACAATGCTTTCAGCAGAAAAGGGTTTGCACTTGGTGCTATAAAAGCTGCAGAAATGGCTTTAACAAAAAAGGGATTTTATGAGTATAAAAATCTCTTAATAGAACAACCCTGATTTTATGCTGATAAAAAAGCGATATGAAACAGTAATCAGCTACTTCAGGAAAAACATGCCTGTGGCAGAAACCGAATTGGTTTACAAAAATCCATATCAATTATTAGTTGCAGTTATCCTCTCGGCACAATGTACTGACAAGAGAGTAAATATGGTCACCCCTGAATTATTCAAAGCTTTTCCGACAGCTAAAAAACTTTCAGAAACAGAACCAGAAGAAGTTTTTGAGTATATTAAGTCTATAAGCTATCCAAACAACAAGGCAAAACATCTTGTCGGTATGGCGCGTATGCTTTTGGAAAAATTTGAAGGTACTGTTCCATCAGAACTTGATAATCTTATTCAGTTGCCCGGTGTTGGAAGAAAAACTGCCAATGTAATTTCATCAGTTGTGTTCAATAAAGCAGCAATGGCTGTTGATACACACGTATTTCGTGTGGCAGCCCGATTAGGTCTTACACGCAATGCAAAAACCCCTTTAGCTGCAGAAAAGCAATTGGTAAAACATATTCCGGAAGAATTAATTGCAACTGCACATCACTGGCTCATTCTTCATGGCCGTTATGTTTGCACAGCTCGAAATCCTAAATGTAATATTTGTGGATTAAAAGAGGTTTGTGTCTATTATAAAAAACATCCTATTTAGGATAATACACCTTTACCTTCGCGCAGAACAGCAATTTCATCTGCTGTACAATCTACGATTGTACTTGGCACATTTCCTCCTGCTCCACAGTCAACAATCATATCAACCATCTCACTGAACCTTTCATAAATTTCATCAGGGTCTGTCAAATAATCTGTAATAGGATCATTGATATCATGCAGAGATGCCGACATCAGTGGATGCCCCAACTGTTGAATAATTGCTAATGTTACTTTCTGATCAGGAATACGAATGCCGATATTCTTTTTTCTTGCTCTGAATATACCGGGCACTTTTGTTGATGCTTCAAGAATGAAGGTAAACGGTCCGGGTAGTGAACGATTCAATAACTTATATACACTACGGTCAAATGGTTTGGTATATTCTGCAATGTTTTTTAAATCATTACATAGAAAAGAAAGATTTGCTTTTTCAGGTTTTACACCTTTAAACCGACTTACTTTCTCAATGGCCGGCAGACTGTAAATGCTGCATGCCAAAGCATAAACTGTATCGGTTGGTATGATGACGATACCATCATTGTTGATGCATTCAACAACTTTCTTGATTTTTCTGTCATCAATATTATTCTCGTTTATCTCTATCAACATTGCACTTTTGTTTTACTGACAACAAAAAAACAACAATAAGGTTAATCTTTCCAATCGGCAATAAACAAATTGGTGTCATGTGTGCCACCATTGTTTCTGTTGCTTGAAAAAATCAATTTCTTACCATCAGGAGAAAACATAGGAAATGCATTAAACACACTCTGATCAGTAATTTGCACTAAGCCAGTTCCATCAGTATTAATCATATACAACTGAAAATTAAATCCTGATTTTGATTCATGATTTGATGAGAAAAGAATTTTCTTTCCTGATGGATGAAAGAAAGGTGCCCAGTTTGCTTTACCAAGATGCGTTATCTGTTTCAGATTGCTGCCATCAACATTACAAGTATAAATTTCCATATTTGTGGGTGCCACCAAACCCTCGCTTAACAATTGTTTGTACTCTTGAATCTCTTCCGGTGTTTTTGGCCTTGATGAACGGAACACCAATTGTTTACTATCGGGCGAGAAAAATGCGCCTCCGTCATAGCCCAATCCAAATGTTATTTGTTTCTGATTGCTGCCATCAATATCCATTGTCCACAATTCAAGATCACCGGTGCGGTCACTTGTAAAAACAATCTTTTTACCATCAGGCGAAACTGTTGCTTCCGCATCGTAGCCTGGTGCATTGGTTAGTTGTTTAACTACTTTTCCATTCAGGTCTGCAACAAAAATATCGTAGGTATTAAAAATCGGCCACAGGTATTTTCCACCCCGCCTAAGGTCACCTGTTTCAGGACATTTATCTCCTTCTAAATGTGTGCTTGCATAAAGAATTGTTTTATTACCGGGCATAAAATACGAGCAGGTGGTACGACCCTTACCGGTACTGATTAAAGGAGGTTTGCTATCTGATTTCCAGTTGTTCAGGTCTAATAAAAATATCTGATCACATTCAACACCCCATGCTTTGTTGTTTGATTGAAAAGCCAATTTATTGTTGTCAAAACTAAAATAAGCCTCGGCATTATCGCCACCGAAAGTTAATTGTTTAATATTCGTAAGATGCTTATTTTCAATAGTATCAACATCTTGAGCTAAGGATAAGTTTAAGCAAAAAGGCAACAGAATTAATAGGCACTTAAATCGTTTCATAATTTTAAAATATTTGGTCGCGAAAGTATCCCTTTTAAGAGTGCAACTTGGCGTGATTTTTGTCATTAATTGTGAAAATGACAAAATCATTACAAGACCCTCTTACCGATATTTTTCTACAAAAACATTTGTTTTGTGATTTCCTTAACATATCTTTGAAGTTACTCTAAATAGAATAAAGATGAAAAGAATTTTATCTGTTTTACTCATTATTCTGATTGCTCATGCAAGTCAGGCACAAAATGTAGGAATTGGCACTAATGTTCCAATGCAAAAATTAGATGTTATTGGAAAAATAAGATCATCAACACTCACTGGTGTTGGTAATCGTTTTGTTATGGCAGACCCAACAGGTACGCTCAATGTAAGTTCAAGTGGTCTGCTTGATTCTACTGCATGGCTAACACTGGGAAATAGTTCAATAGATACAACAAAGAATTTTCTTGGAACATTAACCAACACCCATATTTTATTTAAAACAAATGGCAATGCTGCTGCAAACGAAAGAATGCGCATCCGTTCAGGTGGGGAAATTGTGGTAAACAACACTTCTGTCGGCAACAACAACGGTGATGTGTTTTCTGCATATGCCACAGGAAGTACTAATGGTATAAGTGGAGCACTAAGTCCAATTGGTGCATACGCATTAAACGGCTATTCAGCAACAACAGGCATTGGTGTTTCAGGAGCTAACGCAGGCACAGGCATAGGTGTTTGGGGCAGTTCATCTTCCGGTTATGGAACTGTAGGATTTTCAGGTGGCAATACAGCTTTTGCAGGAATGTTTCAAAATTCAAATGCTAATGGAACCGGATTGCTTGTTACAGGAAACAATCTTGCAGGCACTTATTTAGTCAATGGTTCTGCAGGCTCTTTCAGAGGAACTAATTTCGGAATAATTAATTTCTCAAACATCAGCTCGGCAGCCGTTGCAGGTAGTGCAGTTTGGGGTAGTAATAGAAAAACAGTCATAACAAGTTTTCTCGGTGGTGCCGGTGTCACAGGAATTGATTCTGCCAATGGCTCAGGTGTTATTGGTGTATCATTTTATGGAGGATTTGAAGGTGTTACCGGAATAGGTAGTTCAAATAGTGGAACCGGTGTTTTAGGACAAGCAGGAATGGGCCCCTCACCTTATGCTGTATGGGGTGATATAGCAACAGTTTCAGGCACGAATGCTACCTCTATTGCTGTTGTAGGAAGTAATAATTCAGTTGGTGCCAATGCAGTAGGTGTATATGGTCAGGAAGTGGCTGCACCCAATGGTCCTGCACGTTATGCCATTTTAGCTAATGGTGATATGGCAGCTACAGGCACAAAACCTTTTGTAATTGATCATCCACTCGATCCATCAGGAAAATTTCTAAAACATTTTTCTATGGAATCAAATGAAGTGCTTAATTATTACAGAGGTAATGTTATTTTAGATGCAAATGGAGAGGCAACTATTCAACTTCCATCATATTTCAATAGTATAAACAACACAAACTACAACTATAACCTTACACCTATTGGTGCACCTGCACAGCTTTATGTTAAATCAGAAGTTTCGGGTAATAACTTCGTAATATCCGGGGGCATTGCCGGAATGAAAGTAAGTTGGACTCTTACTGCTGAAAGAAATGATCCCTATTTACAACAAAATCCAGATAGTCGTTTGGTTGAATTAGTTAAAACCGGTGATGCTGCAGGGAAATATTTGGTTCCATCATTATATGGGCAACCCGAGTCAGCAGGAATTTACTACAAACCTAGTCCTCAAAAAACTGCTGTAAACGAAAAGTCGAAAGATGCACCGTTAATTAAATCAAGAGATTTTACGCAAAAGGACGTTTCTAAATAACAAGCTCATTTCATCATTAAAGACAACATGAGTATGAAAAAGTTTGTTTACTTTATATTTTTATTGCTACTTCCTGTTTTGGCATGGTCGCAGTGTATGATAACACCTGTTACCTTACAGGATAGAATCAACAATGCCACTGTTGTAGTTGAGGCCACAGCAATACAACAAAACAGTTACTGGAACAACAGCAACGATTTTATCTACACTTCCACTACACTTTCTATTTCTGCAGTATATAAAGGCGCAGTTCAGGGAAGTCAGATTGCATTGATAACAGAAGGTGGTATTGTTGGAAATATCATGATAAAGTCAGAACCATCTTTGAATATTAAACCCGGACAGAACGGAATATTTTTTCTGATACCTCACAACCAGCCTTCAGGAAGTAAACTGTCAGGAATGTTTGAGGGATATGCTTTGAGTCAGAGTTTTATTTTATTTGATGAAACAAGTAATACAGCAACAGGTCCGTTTGAAAATTACAGTGACATCAATGCATTACGAAATCAGATTATCAATGCTACAGGTGGCGTTCAGCGTATTTCATCTATTGCTCCTCAGCCAATGCATCCCTCAGTAAATAAAATAATGATTCCGCCAACAATTGCTTCTATTGTACCGGCCACAACTACTGCAGGAACATTTTCTATCATCACAATTAACGGAAATAATTTTGGTGCTACCTATGTTAATGGAACGTCAAACGTTGAATTTCCTGATGCCAATACAGGAGGTGGAAGTTATATTTCGGCTCCACAAAATCATATTCAATCGTGGAACAACACACAAATTCAGGTTTGGGTACCCTCACAAGGTGGCAGTGGTTTGATTAGAGTTACCAATAATCTGGGTGAAACTACAACATCCGGAATTTCCTTAACCGTTAACTATAATGAGACCAACGTGGTGAGTGGTGGTATTTATTATCAACCTGACTTGATAAACAATAATGGAACCGGAGGTTATACCTTTCGTTACAACACAACCTTTAATGGTAATGCTGCTGCTGTTGCTGCATTTGAAAGAGCATTACAAACATGGCGCTGTGGTACTTTTGTAAATTTCAACCGTTCGGGCACTTCTGCAACAACTTGTCAGGCATTAGATGGAACCAACTTAGTGACCTTTGATGGTTCATGTGCATTGCCTGCAGGTGTACTCGGAATTTCATATAGTTATTACAGTGCCTGTGCCACTGGTGTTTGGTATCTTAACGAGAATGATTTAAAGTTTCGTACCAATGGAACCGGAGGCATAAACTGGAACTATGGTCCTGCTGCAACCGGTGGTGGCAACTTTGATTTTGAATCAGTTTGTTTGCATGAACTCGGTCACAGCCATCAGTTAGGGCACACAATTTTACCTGTAACGGTGATGAATTATGCCATTGGCCCAAATACTGACAGACGTACACTAACACCCATAAGTGAAACTGCAGGTGGTAATGATATAATGAGTCGTAGTGTGGTGACTAATGCTTGTGGACCAACAGCTATGGTTGCACTCACTGCCGGCAACTGTGCAATCAATGCACCTATTGCAGATTTTAACGGCACTCCACTGACAGGATGTAACTCACTTAACGTAACATTTACAGATGCTTCTTTAAATACACCAACATCGTGGTCGTGGTCATTTCCGGGAGGAGTACCCAATACATTTTCAGGACAAAATCCTCCTGTAATTTTTTATGCCGCACCCGGCAATTACGCAGTTACCTTGACTGTCAGCAATGCATTTGGCAGCAACACGCTTACTAAAACAAATTATGTTCAGATTGCAACCTGCCCGCCACCAACAGTTGACTTTGCCGGAAACCCAACAACAGTGTGCGAAGGTAGCACAGTACAGTTTGCAGATTTAAGTACCAATTCACCAACAAGCTGGAGTTGGACATTCCCCGGAGGAATACCTGCAACATCTACTGCACAAAATCCTGTGATTACCTATGCAACCGCTGGTGTTTATAATGTTACTTTAACTGCAACAAATGCATATGGCAGCAACACACTTACTAAAACAAATTACATTACAGTAAACAATTGTCCTGCTCCACCGGTGGCTGACTTTAATGCCTCTCCAACAACTTTGTGTTCCGGTAGCACTGTAAACTTCACAGACCTTTCAACCAACACACCCACATCGTGGTCGTGGACATTTGCCGGTGGCACACCGCTTTCATCTGTAGCACAAAACCCAATTGTTACCTACAATACACCAGGAACTTATACGGTTACTTTAACAGCAACAAACAGCGGTGGCTCTAACACCAAAACAGTTACTGCATATATTACAGTAAATCTTTGCTCTGCCCCTGTTGCTTCTTTTTCAGGATTTCCGACCACCATCTGCGAGGGTCAGGCAGTAACTTATGTTGATCAGTCAACCAACTCACCATCATCATGGGCATGGACTTTTACCGGTGGTGCACCTGCTGCATCTGCATTGCAAAATCCTGTTGTCAGCTATGCTGCTGCCGGTACCTACACAGTTTCATTAACTGCAACAAATGCTTTTGGTAACAATACTTTTACAAGAACAAATTACATCAATGTTGTTACATGTCCATCACCGGGAACGGGACTTATAGTCAATGACGGATCATTGATTTTTGTTCAACCTACGGCAATGATACATGTTGAAGGTGGTGTTATTAATCAGGATAACCTGAGTAATATTGGCACATGGGATAACTCCGGTCAGGTGCGTATTCAAGGCGACTGGACAAACAATTCATCAGGAAATGCCTTCATCAACAGCAGCCCGGGTGAAGTAGAACTGTTCGGTGCCAACCAAACCATAAGAGGTACAACACCAACATTTTTCTTTACATTAAATCTAACAGGTACAGGGATTAAAACCCAAAACATAGATGCAACGGTTCAGGGATTGCTGAAGTTGAACGACAGGGAACTTGCTACACAAGGAAATGTGATGCATGTTACCAATACTGCACCGGCTGCAATTACACGTACAGGGGGACTAAACTCAACTCCTGTTCAGGGTTTTGTGAGCAGCACAGGCAGTGGTAAGTTGTGGCGCAACACCAACGCTACATCTGTGTATTTATTTCCTGTAGGTTCTTCAATTCCTCCAGCTCGTTTTCGTCCTGTAGAAATTAAGCCATTAAGTGCAACACCTAATACTTTTGCTGTGCGTATGGTTAATAACGACCCGAATACTGATGGTTTTAACCGTGCTGTGCGTGAACCAACTTTGGGTGCTGTAAATGCAGGATGGTATCAGAAAATAAACAGAGTTTCGGGTAGTTCATTAGCAGAGTTTTCTCTTTATGCCGATGATGCACAGGATGCCATTGCTTCCTGGCCTTTACTTAAACTTTGTCAGTGGGGGCAGGCAGCCCCTCCTATATGGTGGAAAGATATTGGCGGTGCTGTAACTCCGGGTGCTTCGCCTGTGTTAGGTTCGGTGTTGCGTACCAACTGGAATAATTTCAGCAACACTGAAAATTTCAATATTGCACCGGAATCAAATCCACTGCCTGTTGAGTTACTATCGTTTACAGGAAGTTGTAAGAACAACATTGTTAATCTGAATTGGACAACTGCATCTGAAATAAACAATCATTATTTTGAGTTGCAACAGTCGGAAGATGGAAGCAACTTTGTTTCTATTGGTCGTGTTGAAGGTAATGGAACTACCATCAAACAAAAGTTTTATTCTTTTACCATTGACCAAAAAACTGAGCGCATATTTTTCCGATTGGTACAATATGATTTTGATGGCCGGGCAAATGTGCTGCCTGCAATTTTAGTTTCATGCAACACAGAAAATCCAACAACAGTAAACATTAACCTGATGCCAAATCCGGCAAAAGATGTTTTTGTTTCTGACATTTATCTTCCTGAAAAAACAGAACTCTCAATGAAGGTATTTAACACCATTGGGCAATTAGTTTTGGAAGAACAATGGACACTGGATGCAGGATACCATAAGCAGGCAACACAAGTTTCTACTCTTGCAAAAGATATTTACAACATACGCTATACTTCAAACACATTTAACATAGTGAAGCAAATAGCTATAGTAAAATAATTGTTGATGGCAGAAATTGCATTGCGTAGTTTGCAAATTGAAGATGCAGAATTATTTGCTTTGCATGCCAATAACAATGCAATTGCTAATAACATGACCAATCAGTTTCCCTTTCCTTATACAAAAGCGCATGCATTGGAATTTATCAGACGGGTTAACGGTTTAAAACCTGCTCAGGTTTTTGCAATAGATTTAGATGGTGAGGCAATAGGTGCTATTGGACTGCATCCTCAGACTGATATTTTTCTAAAAAATGCAGAACTTGGATATTGGCTTGCAGAAAAATATTGGGGCAAAGGATTTGTTTCCATTGCTATTAAAAAGATTGTTGAATATGGCTTTAGCAATTTCGAAATAGATAGAATTTTTGCACGCCCTTTTGGAAGCAATAAAGCATCACAACGAGTCCTGGAAAAAACAGGCTTTATTCTGGAAGCCCGCCTTGAAAAGATTATTTTTAAAAATAATCGTTATGAAGATGAGCTAATTTATGCAATCCGAAAAAGTCATAATCATCCAAAAACCTGAGGTCGGATGCTAAAACCTTATCTTAAAACATAGGAAGAAGCACCACTGAGGTTGCCATCAATATACACTTCAATCAGATAGGTACCGGGTGTAAATATTCTATCGTTCTCCTCATAACTCAGGCAATTGTCAACTGTGGCATTTTCGTAGCGGAGGGATGAAACAACTGTACACATTAACTCTTCGCCACTAGCCATCTTAAACGATGCTGATCCGGCAGAGCGGTTACCCATAACCTTACCACCCGGCTCAATGATTCTCAGATAAACATTTTTTTCTCCTGCCTTGGCAATTTTATTTTCAAGAACAGAAAAACATACATCCATTTTATTGGTGCGTTTTGATAACGCTGTGGACACAAATTTACCATTGCCTTTTTTCTTGAAAGTAGAAACTTTGAAATATTCGGACTTTAAAACCGATGCAGTGTTCACTGTTGTTTCTAAATTTTTAGAAAGTGTTTCCACAGTACCTGATAATTGTGCATTATCATCCTTGAGCTTTTGATTTTCCACCATCAAGGTATCAATCTTATCCAAATATTCATCACGCAGTTTTTTGAGTGACTCCAATTCTGCCATCAGCTTTTTATTTAATGCAGCACTGTTGCCTTCGCTTCTAATTAATTTCTGAATACGTTCTTTCTGTTCATCAATTTTATGATTGGCCTCAGTTAATAGACTGTCTAAATTGTCATTAATACCTTTGTATTTGTTTAGCTCTTCGATGGTGGCACCCAATTCTTTTTCTACATCAACACGTGCTGTAATGAGGCTGTCTTTAGTAACCTCAAATACCTCTGTGGTAGATGTATGATTGCGCCATTGATATACGTTAAACAATGCCGAAGCAGCAAATAAAACAATCCAAATACGATTATTCCCTTTACTCTGGTTTTCCATGATTATTTTTTTATAGATTAAAAAACAAAGGTAATACGTATTTTAAAGTAAAAAAGCCATGTGTGTCAAGGTTTTGAACAGGTTCATTGTCAACAAAAAGGCATAAAATCAGAACCCGAAACGGGCACTTGGAGCCACATCAAGTGTTGAAAAATCAGCAGCCAGATATTTGAAATATGCTGCAAGACAAATCATGCCACCATTATCGGTACACAGCGAAAGTGGCGGGATATGCACCTGCCAATTACTTTTAACGGCCTCTTCTGTAATTGCTTTTCGTAGCCCACTGTTTGCCGACACGCCACCGGCAATGGCAATATTGTTGATACCTGTTTCTATGGCTGCTTTCTTTAATTTAAGCAGAAGTGTCTTTACAATGGTATATTGCACGGAAGCACATAGGTCATCTCTGTTTTGTGTAATAAAAGCAGGATTCTGCACAAGTTGCTTCTTTAAAAAATACAAGACAGAAGTTTTCAGACCACTAAAGGAATAATTGAGCCCCGGCAGGTTTGCTACAGGAAAGTGAAATGCTTTTGGATTGCCGCTCAGTGCATATTTATCAATGAGTGGCCCACCGGGATAAGGCAACTCTAATACTTTGGCAATTTTATCAAATGCTTCACCGGCAGCATCATCAAGCGTCTGCCCGATAATTTCCATTTGATGCGATGAAGTTACTTTGACAATTTGTGTGTGTCCACCCGAAACGGTTAAACATAAAAATGGAAATGATGGAGTTCTGCCAATCTGCCCTTCTATGCTTAAAAAATTAGCTAGCACGTGTGCCTGCATGTGGTTGACTTCAATGAGTGGTTTGTTTAATGCAGCACCTAAAGACTTGGCAAATGAAACGCCTACCATGAGTGAGCCAATGAGTCCGGGTCCACGGGTAAAGGCAATGGCATCAACATCATTAAGATGAATGGCTGCTTCTTGCAAGGCCTGCTCCACCACGGGAACAATGTTTGACTGATGTGCCCTGCTGGCTAATTCAGGAACCACACCGCCATATTTTTGATGTACGGTTTGGTTGGCAATGACATTTGACAAAATATAGGTATTCCGACTTACGGCAGCAGAGGTTTCATCGCAAGATGATTCAATACCAAGTATGACAATGTCTTTTTTATCCATTAACGTCATCGCCTTTTTCACTATACATCAGAGCACAAAGTTAAGAGGAAATATCAGTTTATCAGACAGGCTTCAAAACACATTACATAAACTATCATGATGCAATGAATTTAAGGTAAACTAACATGGATGTGGTATTATTTTTAGGGCAGCAAGAGTAATAACACTTAAATAATTACGCTATTTTTATCCGCTTCAAAACGACAGGGTATCAGGAAGTTTTTTAAAATATTACTAATTACAATAGGCGCATTACTGCTGCTGCTTTTTTTATTTTCTGTCAGCTTGAGATTTCAAAAAGTTCAAAGTTGGGTAGTTGATCGTGTTACCGGTTATTTGTCATCCGAATTAAATACAACAGTACATATTGGCGGAGTAAGGTTTGTGTTGATTAAAAGTGTTTACCTTGATGATGTATTTATTGCCGACAAGCAACAGGATACGCTGTTGTATGCCAAACACCTTACAGCGACAGTTGCTTTTCAATCATTATTTATCCAAAATAAAAAACTAATACTTGATGAAGTGCAGTTAGACAAAGCACGAATCGCCTTATCAAAGTCGAAGAGCACACGAGATATGAACTTCGATTTTATTGTGGATTATTTCAGTTCACCTTCAAAGGACACAACAACATCACCATTTTATTTTGCTGTAAACAGAGTTATTTTAAGCAATATACATTTTACCTATCGCGATTTTAAATGGGATGATAAAACACCTTGCATTGATTTTGAAGATATTGATGTGTCGGACTTTAATGCTACGCTTTACAACATCAAGCCAACGGACAGCTCATTTTCATTTTATGGCAGTAGAATATCTCTGAAAGAAAAATCAGGATTTAAAATAAACTCATTTTCTACTTATGCAGCATTTTATAACGACAGCATGTCGTTTAATAAAATTCTGATACGCACACCCTACTCTTCTATTAATGCCGGGCAATACAGTATGTCATACAATAGCATGACAGATTTTGAAGACTACATCAATAAGGTGATAATGAAAGGTGAGTTTAATGAAAGTACGATTTCTTCAAACGATATCCAATACTTTGCTGAGGAACTTTTCGGCTTAGACAAATTTGTTGAGTTTAGCGGTACTGCAAAAGGAACAGTCAGTAATCTTAAAACAAAAAAACTAAAGATTGAATATGGGAAGAACACACGATTTGAAGGTGATGTCAGCCTTAATGGTTTGCCTGATGTGAATACTACTTTTATCAATCTTAATATAAAACACCTTTCAACCAACAAGGCCGATATTGAAACCATCAAACAATATCCGTTTACTGAACAACAATACATAAAATTGCCCGATAATATTTCTGAACTTGGCAAGATTGTTTATAGGGGTGTTTTTACAGGATTTTACAACGACTTTGTTTCTTATGGTAATATCACAACAGCAATTGGCAATCTGTCAACCGATGTAAATTTAAAATTTAAGAACAAAGCTGATGAGTCAACTTATTCCGGTAAACTAACAGCCGATAATTTTGATATCGGTAAATTCTGGAGCTTGGGAAATGCTGTAGGAACAATCAGCTTGAATGCACAACTCAATGGCACTGGATTTACATCTGAGAAAGTTAATGCACGACTGACGGGTTTGGTAAATCATGTCAACCTAAATGGCTATGATTATTCTAACATCAGCTTAGATGCCGATGTTGCCCGGAAACTTTTTAACGGAACAATAAACATGAATGACAGAAATGCCCAGGTTGCATTTAAAGGAAGTATTGATTTCAGAGAGAAACTACCTTTGTTTGACTTTAATGCTGTAGTGAAAAATGCAGCACTGACAAAGCTTAATCTCATTAAACGCGATACTTCTGCACTGCTGTCAACTGAGGCTAACTTGAACATGCGCGGATTTAATTTTGATGAGTTTGAAGGAAAGTTACAACTGAAAAACATTAGTTATTCAGAAGAATTTAAATCTGCTTTTGTAGAAAAAATATTGGTTAAATCAGGAATGGAAGATAACAACAGAAACCTAAATGTCACCTCCGATTTACTGGACTTAAACATTAATGGGCAGTACATATTATCAAAAATTGTTTATTCATTCGGTCATGTGTTAAACTGCCATCTGCCACCATTCATGCTTAAACTTTCACCTGATATGGAAAAGACGAATACTGTTTTTTCTTTCAGCGGAAAAATTAAAGATGTGAATCCTATATTGAACATCTTTACTCCGGAATTGGCTGTAAGCAATCAAACAGTGTTTTCAGGAAGACTGAACCGTCAGCATTGCGAAATTGAAATGGATGCAACATCACCTTGGATTAATTACAAAAATTTCGAAAACAAAAACATTCAACTCACAGCAAACAATAAGAACAGTTTATTGAATATTGACTTATCTGCCACTCAGGTAAAAATTTCTGACAGCTTAATTCTGAAAAATATTTTACTTGATGCAGAAACACAAAAAAGCAAATCATCCATTGTACTTACTGTTGCTAACGATTCGCTCTCAACATCAAAAGTGAGGCTTGCGACAGAGCAGACTTACACAAATGGTGCAACACGCTTTCATTTACTTGAATCTTTAATACAGATTAAAGGTGAACAATGGCAGGTTGATCCTTCAAATGAAATTTTATTCGACTCAGCATCTATAGCTTTTGACAAGGTTTTATTTACCAATAAAAGTCAGTCGCTCATGCTACAGGGCAAGGTTAGTCATAATAGTGATGATGTATTAAGTTTAAATCTGTTCAAGTTTAAAATTCCGCTTCTGAATGACTTACTTGCCGTGTATGATATAAAAGCCGGTGGTGCAGCAAGTGGAAGATTAAACTTCAGTTCGCTTTATCAGAAAGCAATAATTACCGGAGAAATGCGGGTTGACAGCTTTGCATTCAATGACGAACCTTTAGGAAATGCCAACGTAAATTTTGATTGGCTGACCGACCAAAAGAAGTTACATATTGAAGGAGCCATTGAACAAAACAGCAGAAACAGTGCTGTTGTAAAAGGTGATTATATCTTTAAACCTAAAAATGACGAATTAAGTTTTAATATTAAAGTTGACAAACTTAGCATAACACCCTTGGAAAGATACCTTAAAGGGTTTGCAAGTAAAATTGTAGGACTTGCCACAGGAGAATTAAATCTTACAGGATTGGCTAAAGCACCCAATCTAACCGGCAAAGCCCGACTGCAGCGCGCTTCTATTTTAATTGACTATCTCAACACACGTTATTCTGTGTTGCCGGAGCAGGATATTGTTTTTGATGAAAAATATATTGCATTCAACAATATTGGAATTTCTGACGATCAGAATCACAAAGGCTCTGTTGACGGAAAAATATTTCATAATCATTTTAGTGATTTCACTTTCAGCCTAAGAGTTAATGCAAATAAGCTTCAATGCCTGAACACCAATGCTTTTCAAAACGAATTGTTTTATGGCAAAGCCTTTGCAACCGGTTATGCAAAAATTATCGGCACTTTAAACCTGTTGAAATTGGATGTAGTGGCACGTTCTGAATCGGGTACACAGATATTCATTCCTCTTTCAAACCCTGAAGAAGTAACACAGAGTAATTATATCACATTTATCAATGTGAATGATACGGCTGCAAAAAAGTTTATTATAACAAACAAAGTTGATTTGACAGGAATACAAATGGATTTACAACTTGAAGCAACTCCGGAAGCAGAGATTCAATTGATATTTGATTCAAAGGTTGGTGATGTGATGCGGGGCAACGGCTCAGGAAATTTAAGGATGCTGATTTCGCAGGCAGGAGAATTTTCCATGTATGGTGACTATAATATTCTTGCAGGTGATTATTTGTTCACACTACAGAATATTGTTAACAAGAGATTTAAAATTCAAAGTGGACAGATTCAATGGGCAGGTTCGCCTTATGATGCAACAATAAACATCAATGCCAAATACAACCTCCGTGCCTCTACATTTGATTTGATACCGGACTCGTCAAACCGCAGTAGAGTACCGGTGGAAGTATTGCTGCAGTTAAAGAACAATCTGATGAGCCCTGACGTTGTTTTTGATGTCAACGTACCGAATGCCACACCTGCAGTGCGAACGAGTCTGAGTAGTATTTTAGGTAATGAGCGCGAAATGAACAGGCAGGTTTTCAGTCTGCTCGTGTTAAACCGCTTTTCACCACCTGAAGGGAAAAACACCTCTGAAGAAAGTGGCTCCGGCAATGCAGTAGGTCAGAATCTGAGTGAATTTGTATCGCAGCAGCTATCAAACTGGGCATCGCAGTTAAGCGATAAATTTAATATTGGTGTTAACTATCGTCCGGGTGATGCACTCAACAGAGATGAGTTTGATGTTTCAATTGCAACTGAATTGTTCAGAAACAGAGTTGCCGTAGAAAGTAACGTTGGTGTTGCCAACAACAGCAATCAGACTTCAAGTATCATTGGCGACTTTCAGGTAGAGTTTAAAATCAGCAAGGATGGAAACCTTCGTGCAAAAGCTTTTAATAAAACCAACACAAACAATCTCATCAACAACCTTAACTCACAATACACTCAGGGTATTGGTGTTTTTTACAGAAAAGAATTTAATACGGTCTCAGATTTAGTTGAGTCGTTCAGAAAAAGAAAGAAAACTACATCTCCAAATTAAATTTCCATCAGTGAGCTGCTTCCTCCTACCCAGGTTTTATTCTTATTGTGACTTACGCCAATCATTGCACCCTTACTTAATCGTGTAAGATTCAGCACCAACTGCGGTTTAGTTTCAGCATCATCCCAGATATAGAGTAAACGAACTTCAACTTTTGCAGCACCATCAGGTGTTTCCATGCAGGGCACATAATTAACCTTGCGCTGAAGCAAATATTCATTTCTTTTTTCGGCAGGAATATTCATAATGTCAGAAGTAGTTACTTCTATCAGCACGCCACTGCCGGCAAAAGAAAACAATGGCTTCAACACAAAATCAGTGAGATCTATTTTTGATATGTCAACATCACTTAAGAAATAACATTCCGAAGCAAATCTGCTCTTTATAAAAGGCATGGTGTACTTACTGATTCTGAAAAACCAGTTTGGATGACCTGCCCATTCCACATCAACATTGTCGGTCAGATTAAAGTCTTTAATCAGATCTTTTCGCTGCAGCAACTCATCAAAAATAACCCGGTTATAAATTCTGTAAATAGGAGTTTTTACACCATTCAATTCATAAAATAATTTTCTTCCCTCTTTTATTACTTTCGATATACAAACCGGTTCTACTCCCGTATGTGTTTTTGTTTCCCAAAAGTCTATCCATGTTTTTTGCTTTTCGGGTTCTATTTCAAGCAAGACTACATTCTCCGGTTTATGATTCCCTAGTACAACTTTTCGCATCAGTGCGCGATGCTTCTCTGTATTCCATCCATTAAAAAAATGGCTGAATCCATCCGGTATTTGAAAATATTTCTCATAGGTTCGCGGCAACAAATCCTGCCAGAAAAAAAGAGAAGCAAATCCTTGCAATTCTATTAATTGTGGTAAATAACTTCCACTATCATCTTTGCAGATGGCAAAATCTATTGCAATAAAATGCGGGTGATTATGTTCATTCGGAACTTTTAATCCATAAGGAATTGCCTGTTCACTTTTTATAAGATAATCTTTAGCCAATGATTGTGTTAATATATCATTACCGGCTTCAATGAGTAAATCCTTTAATTTTTTTGGAATAAATACGGGCGACTCTGCAATTCGGAATTCTACTATTCTATTATATAGATTATCAAAATATGCTAAAAAATCTGAGTACGTTTCTTCTTTAAATTCTCTTAAATATTTATCTCTAATTTCCTTAATCATGTGTCAAAAATAAAAAAGGGCGACCTATTTAAAAATCGCCCTGTCAAAATATTATATGTTTTCTAAAGTTTTTTGATTTCTCTTTCTGTCACCCATTTATCCTTAAAAACAGTTTTATCATACTTGATATGATATTTATTTTCTCCAACCTCAATAACTGTTGCAGGTTCAGGAACCATTCCGTATTCTACTTCAACTCTATCACCCACTTTGAATTTAGTTAATGGCTGTGCAGGTGCTTCTTTTCCAAAATCCTTTAACCTATCAATGGGAACCCATTCATTCCAGCCTTCATCCCAACCATCATAAGAAACATAATAGGTATGATCATCGGCATTAATCTTTAATATTTTGCCGGGATACCAGGCTCCATTAGATTTAATTTGTACCTTTTCATTAACTTTTTGTGCATAGGTAAAAGTTATAAAACCTATAAAAGCTAAACAAGTGATTATTAGTTTTTTCATTCTATTTATTTTTTTTCAAATATAGTGTTTTCTTCAAATTAACAATACTTTTCTACCGGTAATTTACAAACCTCATAAAAAATTTATCTGCGTAAATAGAATCCTACCTGTTTAAACAGAAATTTTGTTTGATTTGCATTCTGTAAAATGGTTCAGGACAAACGGGCTTTATTCTTTAATTATTTATTTTGGCTAACAGGGTTTCTGTTACCATTTGACCAGCCTTGGATAAATTATGCTCTTGGCCTACTGCTATTGTTTTTTATTTTGCAATGGCTGACCGGTAAATATCAGATTAAAATTCAGAATCCATTGTTGTGGCTTCCTCTCTCCTACTTCCTGCTGCATTGCATAGGTATGATTTATACACAATCGCAATATGCAGGGTGGATTGAAATATCTGCAAAAAGTTCATTCCTTATTTTTCCGCTTCTATTCTCTTCTAATGCAATTTCTCGCGAGATGATTAGAACTTTTAAGTTATTTTTTGTTTTCGGAAGTGGAATAATTTGCTTGTATAATCTGCTGCTTTCATTCAATCAATATCTGCTACATGGCAACATGAATTCATTTTATTATGTTGCTTTTTCTAAAGGTATGCATGTGCAGTATCTGACAATTTATTTAAACCTTGCCATTCTGTTTATTTTAGAAATACTTTTTAACACTTCTTCTCAAACAAACAAAATCAAAAAAATCTTTTGGGTATTGTTGGTTTTATTTTTCTTAATCAACATTACCCTGCTTGCAAGCAGACTTGCCACCGTAGTATCGTATGTAACAATTTTGTTTTACACCGTTGTAAGAATTATTTCATCGCCAAATTACATACGTTATTCTGTTCTTGCAGCATTGTTTGCAGCTTCTGTGTTGATTATTGATTATTTTGCATTTAAGAAAATTAACCGTTTTGAGCAAGTAGAAATTTTTCTAAATGAAAAAACCAATTTTGTTGATTTTTCAAAGACTGAATACAATAGTACGACCCTAAGAATTCCTCTTTGGATAAATGCTTATGAAGTCATACAACGCAATCCTCTATTTGGTGTTGGTACGGGAGATGTAAAATCAAGTTTAGATTCCATGTATCTGAAAAACAAATTCACCTATGCCCATCAGAATCATTTCAACCCGCATAACCAGTATCTTCAAACGGGAGTTGCTTTTGGACTGACAGGAATTTCTTTATTAATGTTAATGATGCTGATTCCGCTCTATTATGCAATAAGGAACAGACATTATATTTTCATTGCATTTCAATGTATTTTTTTATTGAATATGCTCACAGAATCAATCTTAGAAAGGCAGGCCGGAATTATATTATTCTGTCTTTTTTATGCTATTTTCAGTTCTGAATATGTTGCCGCAACTATAAAGACTGTGCCTGAACAAAACAATACGTAATTTTGTCTTTTAAATTCAATTTATGAAAGTACCATTTGCACCACCTCGCATGGACAAACGTGTTGTTGATGAAGTTGCAGACACACTTCTCTCGGGATGGATAACTACGGGGCCTAAGACTAAAAAGTTTGAAAAACTGCTTGCAGCTTACTGCAATGTACCTAATATACTTGCCTTAAATTCTGCCACTGCAGGACTTGAAATAATGCTTCGTTGGTTTGGTGTAAAAGAAGGTGATGAGGTGATTTTACCTGCCTATACTTATTCTGCAACAGCCAATGTAGTTGTGCACTGTGGTGCAAAGCCTGTCTTTGTTGATGTAGGTGCTGACTTCAATATTTTGCCTTCTGAAATTGAAAAAGCCATAAACAAAAATACCAAGGTGATAATGCCTGTTGATTTTGGTGGTCTGCCATGCGATTTTCAAAAAATACACAGCATAGTTCAATCAGAGAATATCAAAAATAAATTTGTGTCTGCAACCGATGTGCAAAGACAATTAGGGCGTATTTTAATTTTGTCAGATGCGGCACATTCTTTTGGGGCCACTGTCAACAATATTAAGACAGGAGCACTTACCGATGTTTCTGTATTTTCTTTTCATGCTGTAAAGAACCTAACAACTGCTGAAGGTGGTGCCATTGCATTAAACCTTCCAAATCCTTTCGATAATCAAAGTATTTATGACTATTTATGCATTTATACGCTGCATGGACAGAATAAAGATGCACTGGCAAAAATGCAGAAGGGCAATTGGCGCTACGATATTATTGAAGCCGGTTTTAAATGCAATATGACCGATATTATGGCTTCAATAGGTCTTGTAGAACTTGAACGTTATGCAGATACATTAGAACGCAGAAAACAAATCGTTTCAAATTACAATACGGCATTTGAAAAGTATCCATGGGCAGAGTTGCCCGAATTTATTTCAGACTGGCGCGAAAGCTCCTATCACCTCTATCCAATCAGAATAAAAAACTGTACGGAAAAACAACGCGATGCCATTATGCAAAAAATGTTTGATGCCGATATTGCAGTGAATGTTCATTTTATTCCTGTCCCAATGTTTTCTTTTTATACCAAATTAGGATATAGTCTTCAACATTATCCCAAAGCAAAAGACAACTACGAAAGAGAAATTTCGCTACCGTTGTTTTATAATCTCACAGACGAACAACAACAATTTGTTATTGATAATTTGATAAAGGCCGTGAATGAAACATTAGCAGGCTAACTACAAGCAATTTCTCAAAAACAATACTGCAAGAAGAATAAGGAATTCATCATTTAAAATATTCCGGCTAACTTTATTTTTCATTTATTAAAACAACATTCCTTATCACTCATTATTAAAAAAAACACCGAAATCAAAAAAGTTGATTCCGGTGTTTTTCAAACGGGAATATTCTTTTACCGTTTAATAATTTTTGTGTTGTAAAGCTTATTGTCAGCTTTTACCTGTAGATAATACATGCCCTGTGAAATATTATTAAGAGGCATCTTATAAACGTCAGAAATGATATTTGATGCTACATACACCAACTTACCATCTGTTGTAAATAATTTGACTTCAGCATTTTTAAGATCTTTTGTAATTATTGTTAACTCATCCTGAACAGGGTTAGGATACACAGCTATACTATTGCCTGAATAAATTTCTTTAACCGAAGTTACCATTGTTGATGGTGGAAACTGAATATTATCAAGCATAGCCAAATCTTGTCCACCTATACAACACACTTCATCTTTAATATATGCCCAAGTAAGTGTGTGCTGTCCTATAGTTATCGGATATGATTTATAAGCCCAGCTATACACACCGGAATAGGAATCAATCAATGTACCATCAATGTAGAAATTCAGAAAATCCCATCCCATTTCACTTGATATGAGCATATAAAACGAAATAGAATCGTTGTTATAAACATTTACTGTTATTGCCAGATCTGAGGTGTCGCCATCAGCAATTATTGCAGAACGTGCAGCGTATGCTCCCTGAAAAGTTCCGCTATTGGTAATAGTCCATGGATGATTTCCATTATTAAGCCAGGGATATGTAGTGAAGTTTCCGTATTCGAAATTTTCTAAAATTTCACCGGCAACCATATTAAATATCTTGTTGTCGGAATATGGATTGGCATCAATATTAAATTGCATATCGAATGTTGAACCAATCTGAATGTTTGAAGCCAGTGAAACATTAAAAGTTGCATCTACATCAGATAATGCCTGTACAACACCTGTATTGTATGATGTATTGTTAATGGTAAGATAAGGGCTGCTGGTTGCCAGTGTTGCAGTTGAGGTAGTAGTTGCACTATGTCCCTTATTGTTTGTTTTTATTGTGACATCAGCAGTTTCTCCAGGTTCAAGAACACCATTGTTGTTTCCTGTAGGGTCAGACACTGTAATGGAATATACTTGCAGCACAGGAGCTTTAAGTAAATGTGTTATGGAAGTATTCCATACCGTACCAACCGAATCGGTTAATATAATATCAAAAACTGCAGGTGTGTTATCAGGAACAAAAGCTGCAACCGTATAATTAAATGCATTTATAATTCCGGCAGCGTTTCCACTCTGAATATTCACTTTGTTTAAACTACTGCTGTTTATTGTTACATAAGGACAAGTAGTAGTTACTGTAAGTCCAACTCCTACTGCATCGCCCTGCCCAAAGTTTTCAAGCATTAAGTCAACATCTACAATCTCGTTATAATCCGGAAGTTGATTTGCATTTCCTCCTGCATCATTAATAACATTACTTGTCAGCGAAACGAAAGGACCTGTTGTTGCTACAACAGGAATGGCCACCATGTATGGAATACCATTAAATGCTGTGATGGTCAAATAAAGCGTATCGAGAGATGTAATGGTGTTGAAATTCAATATCACATTCCCTCCTATCACCAATCCAGTTGCAAGAATTTGTCCATTGCTGCTCAAACATGCAAGTGCACTGTCGGTATTACAGGTAATTGCTAATTGAGAAGCACCTGGAAACAATACAGGACTATGACTTGCCGTAATTGTATAAGGCGTTGCTGTACGAACATTTAATGAAGGGTCGCCAAAACAATGCCAGGTATCAGTCATTTCGTAACCTGCTGCACCATACTGATCATTCATGTGCATACAACCATTCATACTCAGTCCACCAAAAGTTCTTTTAATGTTTGACGAATTGGTGCCAACCAATAAGTCAACCATTTCGTCCTGAGCATCCATAGGTGGATTCCATGATTGGTTAATGCTCGACATAAATGTGGCTACTGCTCCTGAAGGTTGTCCGTTATACTGTGCACGCAAAAATGATTCTGCCAGACAAGTAGCGTTGGCAAATTCTCCATTAACACAAGCCACACTCCAGATAAATGGCAACATGCCTGTGTTTGTTAATGCTGTTGCATTGGCATTTGAAAAACCGGTTGTACCTAATGATGCAGAACTTCCATGGCCTGTATAGGTAATTATTGAAGCACCATTATTTATTTCTGATGATAACATTGAAGCAGACGGATTGCCTGACATATCGTTTCCGCCTTGAGAGCCATCATATAACTCAGCTACATCAGTATAAGTAAATGCCAATTCTTTTCCGCGTATCACCTGTTGGTGCTGAAAATCCATTTCATTATCATCACCCGGACCTTGGTCAGAGCCTATGCATATTCCTTTTGAATACCAATTTACACCTGGCGTTGGCAACATTTCATACTCAACTGTACGTTGAACCTGTGTAATTACATCAGTAACGGTCTGGGCGCTGAATCGTCCAACAAACACTTCCGCATAAGAATCGTTCCCTAAAAGATATCCATACGATGGGTCAGATGCACCACCTGATAAAACAGGAGTAGGAATCTGCTGTGCATCGCCTACCAATAAAACATATTTCAGATTATGCGTGTTGTAATAATTCTGAATAAAAGTTTTTATCTGTTGTACTGTACTTCCTGCTGTGGCTGCATCAACCATTGAAACCTGTAACCCTCTTTTTACTTTCCAGTCAATAAACGGTTGCATGGCCGGCATAAAAGATGCATCAGAAATAATCAGCATCTCGCCATCTTCGCTCACCGGTAAATAATTAATATATGAACCTGCATTGCGGAAAACATTCTGATATATACTTGCAAAATCACGATCTACATTCTGCAGTGATGAAGTGCGATTCAACAGGTTTGTTCCTGAACCTGACTTGTGCTGCATGGTAACTTTAATTTTTGAAATAACTTTTAAAGTTTGCGTTACAGCGTTATAACTGAATGGATTCAGCACTACTGTTTGTCCGCGAAAATCACGAAGTATAAACGGGCTACGTAAAAAGCCATTGTTAGCAGGAAAATAAACATTCTGACTGTAAATATCTCCAAAGCTGTATGGCACATCTGATGGCTTAATGTCTCTGTATAGATTTCCTTTAGATGGTGCTATCTTAATATTCTGAAAAGTAAGTTCCTCAATCGGCTCAATATTCAGGCTCATATCTCCGTCATCAGGAATAATCAATGACAAAGCTAACTTTGGCAAGTCTGGTGTGCCTTGCTCCATTCTTGGAGTCATTTCGGGGCTTGTTATGGAATAGTACTCTCCAGCTAATGATTTAACTCTGTGTTTTTCAAATCCTGAAATAGAAATTTCCATTACATTATTACCTGGTGTTCCACTGACAACAACAGCTGATTTTGAAGGAAGGTCTGAGGTGATTTTAACCCATTCTGCATTTCCCTGTATAGCGAACAATGCTATAAAAAGTGTAGCAACAATTGTCTTTTTTTGCATGACTAAATTTGTTTACTCAAAATTAAGTCTTTTTTTGAATACAATCTTTGATTTTAACAAAAAAAATTACAACACCCCCTTGTTAACTTTGTTGAAATATTTTTTTATGTTAGTGAATAAATGTTTCTAAATCTGAAGCAAAAAACTAATTTTGCACGTATAATTTAATCGCATTTATTCATGGCTGTATATCGTTTTAAAGTATCGTTCGAAGATTTCGAAGATATTTATCGTGAAATAGAAGTTACATCAGAGCAAACCTTTGCCGATTTTTATAAGGCTATTTTGTCTTCAATAAAATTTGAAGATCGTGGTACTGCTTCATTTTTTATGAGTAATGACAGTTGGAAAAAAGGTGTTGAGATTTCCAATAGCGATAAAACTGATCGTGATGGAAAACCAGTTGCAAAAACCGATAAATCATTTCTTAAAAGTTATATTGCCGATCCGCATCAGAAAATTTATTTTTTAATTGACTGCGAAAGCGTTTGGGCATTCCATATTGAGTTGGTGAAGATTTTAGCTGCTGCAGATGTAAAACTATCTTATCCACATGTCAGAAAAGTATCCGGTGATGCACCTAGTCAGTTTAAAGTTAAGATAGCTCCAGTGCTTGAAGATGATGATTTTGTTGATACAGATGTCAGCGATGAAAGCAATTCAGTTGCTGATGAATTTGCAGGAGAAAATGACTATGACGAAGATGACACAGCAACACTTGAGGGCGAAGAAGGTGAAGAAAGAACAGACGAAGACAGTGAGGAATTTAATGATGTTGAAATGGGTAGTGATGAAAATTACGAAGAAAGTTAAAAGTATTTTCCTTATGCTTGGAAGCACATCATCAGATGTGCTTTTTTAATTTTAATAACAATGAAAAAAGGAGATAAAGTCAGCTTTAAAGATGAAAAATTGAACGGTGTCATTCTTGAAATTTTACCTGCTGGAAGCGTATTGGTTGAACTGGAAGACGGTTTTACTATGGAAGCTTTGCAAACACAGTTGGTAGTAACTGTTCCCTTTATAAAACAACAAATACAGACAGATGTCAAGGAAGCATTATCTGAACAAAATACTTCAACACATAATATTCCTTTCGACTTGAACAATAATATTATTGAATTTTATACAATACCTTCAAAAGCCGACAGAGTACTTACAGGCAGCGTTGATTATTTTCTGACAAATGGCACACCCAATTTATTATTACTGATTTTCGGAAAACGAAGCAACAACAACCACACAATATTGCATACCGGAGTATTGGAACCCAATAGTTATGTATGCCTTTCTACATTTAAACGTGATGCATTAATTAACATTGAATCGTTTTACATACAAATATTAATTGCTGCAGATGGAGAATATAAAAGACCTTTTACAAAAGATATTTCTGTTGAACTACCTGAGTTGAATCAAACAAAAAATACAGCACCGGGAATTCTTTCTTCTTCAAAGAAAACAAGTCTTATCAATTTGAATGTTGCAGATGAAATTCAATTTAAAGACTTATTGTCAAAATTTGATAACAGTCAATCAGCTAGAACTTCAGACAACAAAAAGAATAGAAAACAACAACCTGTAAGCGATTCTGATATCAGCAAAGAAATTGACTTGCACATAGAAAAGCTTACTGCTGACTTTCAAAATATGACAAACAGCGAAATGCTCGCACTTCAAATAAGCACATTCAGAAAAGAAATGGACAATGCTATAGTAAAAGACTGCAAGCAGTTAATTTTCATTCATGGTATTGGTGATGGTGTATTGAGAAATGCAATAATGAATGAAACAAAAAATTATGCTGACATAAAAGTTTTTATGGCTAATCATGCAAAATATGGAGCAGGCGCTTTGGAAATACGCTTTTTATAAACTACGCTGCTTATAATGTGTCCTAAGGTTTTTCGCCCACTGATTAAAAAACTGTTCCTGTGCTGAGTTTTTTTCACTGATGTGTTTTACCTTCCAGGTTGAAAAATAATTTTTCACAGTAGGCATCATTTCAATAGTCTTTATTCTGCTACCTCTTGAAATCAAAAAACTTGTTTGATGACCTTCAATTTGATTAATGTGCACGTTATAATTCTTATCTGCCTTCCATCCATTAACACCAATAATCAAATCACCAACTGCAAGGCCATTTTCAAATGCCGGTGAACCTGTTGCCACATTCATCACTTCGGGTATTGCTGCGCTATCGTTGGTTTTAAAACCAAAATATCCTTCTGCATACTTCTTAGAAGGAATCTCTTCCAATGCTAAACCTGCAAACAACAGTACCTCTTCAAGCAAAGATTGATAGCTGCAAGCATTATAAACAATATCATTAAAGAAAGTCTCTAAACTTCTACCTGCCTTTTCAGATGCGATTCTTAAATAATCAGCTGACGTATAACCAATTTTCTTTTTGCCAAATGCATTATACAATTCCACAAAAACATCATCTAATGAATTTTTTCCATCAGAATATTTACGGATCAAAAAATCAAGTATTAGCGACACTAACGAACCTTCATCATAGATAGATGTTTTACGTCCGGGAATTCCGGTTACATAGCCATCAAGCCAGGTATCAAATGACGATTGTGCTACTGAATAATTAAACCGGCCTTCATTACTCAGATGTTTGTTGATACGGATGTTTAACTCATTAAAATATTCTTCCTCGCTGAAATAACCACATCGCGCCAAAAACAAATCGCCATAATATGTTGTTGCTCCTTCATAGACAAATCCCGTTTCTGCATAATTTGGGCTATCATAATTATAAGGTTGCATTTCTACCGGTCTTATGGTTTTAATATTCCAAACATGAAACAATTCATGTGAAGCAACACCCAATAACTCATTGTACAATACGCTGTCATTAAGATTTGCCGAAGGACCAATCACCAAAACTGTAGATGCCAGGTGCTCTACACCATGATAAAAAGCGTGTGGCACAGCCTGAATTAAAAAATGATAATCTTTTACAGGAATTGATTTCATCATATTCAATTGAACCTCTGTAAAAGATTTAAAATCTTTTATCAGCTTTTCAATATCAGGTTTGTAATTACCCTGAATCCAAACATTAAATCTACAATCAGCTACCGTATAGCCATAATGCTTCAACGCATCAGAAGCTATAAAAGGACTGTCAACCAGTTCATCATAATTCTTAGCCGAAAAAATATTTTTTTCTACCGGTGTGAGCGATGTAGCTACTTTGCTGAAGTTGTACGCTATCTCAACGGTGCAGGCATTGCCCCTATTGTCATCAGTATAAAAGCAACAATGTATGGGATTGATATAAATCTGTTCGTCATTGACAAAGCAGGCACCTGCATCCAACTGATTGCAATAGTACTGATAGTTGATTTTTATTGTATCCCTTTTATTTGTTTGCAGTAGCCAGGAGCTCTTTGAAACTTTTTTCCATTTCACTTCCTTTCCACTAATATCCTGAACTTTAAAGTTGCGAATGTTTTTCGCAAAGTTTCCTTCTTCGTACCTGCCCGGTCGCCAGACAGGAAGTTTTAATAATGTTTCATCACCGTTTGTTTGTATGGTTAGTTCAATATCAACAAAGTGTGAGGCTGCATGAGATATTGAAAAGCGAAAATGCATCATATTAATAATTCAAAAGGTAACTCATCTGTTCAGCTACTTTCTGTGCATTGGGTATCATGGTAAATTCCAAAGTTGAATTTAATGGTATTGCAGGCATATTCTCCGAGCCCATAGCAACAACTGGTGCATCTAATGCTGTGAAACATTGTTGCTGTATGCGACCTGAAAGTGCTTCGGCAAATGAGTTTTTTATAGGCTCTTCTGTCAGCACCAAACAACGATGATGTTTTCTTACAGACTCAAATATTGTAGTTTCATCTAATGGATTGAGTGTACGCAGATCAATAATTTCAATTCTTCCTTTAAACTCTTGTGCTGCTGCCTTTGCCCAATAAACGCCCATACCGTAAGTGATAACTGTCAGCGTGTTTTCATCATGCAATGCTTCTGCCTGTTGCACTATTCTTGCTTTTCCAAATGGAATAATATAATCTTCATCAGGTTCGATGGTTCGTGCCTCTTCTGTGCCTTTAATCTTACTCCAGTAAAGTCCCTTGTGTTCAAATATTACAACAGGGTTTGGATCGTAATAAGCAGCTTTCATCAATCCTTTCAGGTCGGCACCTGTTGACGGATAAGCAACTTTTACACCTCTGATGTTTAACACTACTGTTTCAACACTTGACGAATGATAAGGCCCACCACTTCCATACGCACCAATAGGAACACGGATAACACATGATACCGGCCATTTGCCATTACTTAAATAACAGGAACGGCTTACCTCAGTAAAAAGTTGATTTAAACCCGGCCATATATAATCTGCAAACTGTACTTCAACAATTGGTTTACATCCAACAGCACTCATGCCAACTGTAGAACCTATAATAAATGCTTCCTGTATGGGTGTATTAAAAACCCGGTCATCGCCAAATGTCTTAGCTAACGTTGCTGCCTCTCTGAAAACACCACCAAGTCTGGCGCCAACATCCTGTCCGTAGAAAAGGCATTCAGGATGTTTTTGCAGTAATTCCTTAACGGCAAACAATGCACAGTCAACCATAACTGTAGGCTCCTTACCCGCTGGTTGACGTATCCCTTTTTCTTCTGTAATTGTTGTAGGTGCATAATCATGCTTAAACAAATCTTCGGGCAGTGGGTCATCAGCGGCTTTGGCCTTTGCGAAGTCGTCCTCGACAAGTGTCCTTGTTTCTTTCTTTATAGCATCTAATTCATCAGAAGTAAATCCTGCTTCTTCAAGTTGTTGTATAAACTTTGGCAACGGATCTTTTTTCTTTGCTTCTTCCAAATCATGTCTGTACCACTCTCTGCGGACACCTGAAGTATGATGTCCAAGTAATGGTACTTTGGCATGAATTAAAAATGGTCTGCGTTCTGTACGGATAATATCAAGAACCTCCTTTATTGCATTATAAGATTGAAAAAAATCGGTGCCGTCAATACTGCGTGTTTCCAATCCTTTAAATCCTTTTGCATATTCAGCAGCATTCATGGTGCGGATCTCAGAAGCGTGTGCAGAAATATCCCACTCATTGTCCTGAACAAAATAAAGTATAGGAAGATTTTTAAGAACTGCCATTTGAAAGGCTTCAGAAACCTCACCTTCAGTAACACAAGCATCGCCTAGAGAACAAACTGTTACAGGATATTCGCCATCGGCATATTCCACAAGTTTTTGGTTTTCGAGATAATGCATGCCAAGTGCAATCCCCGTAGTAGGTATAGCCTGCATTCCTGTAGCACTACTTTGGTGTGGAATTTTTGGCATATCATCACGTCTCAAAGATGGATGTGAATAGTAAGTTCGTCCACCTGAAAAAGGATCATCCCGTTTAGCCATTAGCTGTAACATCAGTTCATAAGGTGTCATCCCTATTGAAAGTAGAATGCTATCATCACGATAATATGCTGAGAGATAATCAATATTTTTAAGCTGAAGCCCTAAAGCAATCTGTACTGCCTCATGTCCACGCGAGCAGGCATGAACATAGCGTGCAGTAAATGTTGCATTTTCCTCATACAAGTCACTCATGGCACGTGCTGTGCACATCAGCCTGAATGCTTTGAGAACAATTTCTGTTGATATAGGTGTAGATTCCAATTTTTTTTCTGCAATCATTTTTCTAATGCTATGGAATGGCTTTAACTTGTTTTGGTTTTAAATTTCTCTATGGCGTTGCGTGTAAAATCCGACATAACTAATTTGCCACTCATCCCTGCTCTTTCCATTAGCAATGTATCCCAACTTTCAGTTCCCTTCCAGAAAATTTGTTTTAACATTTTCATAGCCTCAGGGTTACTGGCAGCAAGTTGTTGTGCTAGTTTATTTACAGCATTATCTAACTCTTCAATGTTATCATGCAGAGAAGCAAACATGCCTTTCTCTTTTGCCCACTGCGCACTTTGCCAGTCTGTAGCGTTTACTGTAAGTTGTGTGAATGCTCCAGTACCAACTTTTCTTTCTACTGCAGGGCCCACTACAAAAGGACCTATTCCCACAGCAAGTTCGCTAAGTTTAACCGAAGCCGAAACATGGGCTAAGGTATAGTCTGCCGAACATGCCAAACCTACACCACCACCAACAGCCTTACCTTGAACTCTTGCAATGACAAACTTTGGTGCTTTACGTATTGCATTGATTACACTTGCAAAGCCTGAAAAGAATTCTTTGCCTTGTGCTTCACTATTTATACTTATCAACTCATCGAATGATGCTCCTGCACAAAAGGCCTTCTCGCCCTTGCTGCGAAGCACTATAACTTTAGCTGATTCGTTGGCACCTGCTTCTTCAATTGTGGTAGCAAGTTTACGCAACAACACTCCGGGAAGCGAATTACTCTGAGGGTGAAAAAAAGTAATTTCAGCTACCTGTTCTTTTATAATTGATTCAACCGTACCTTCAGTCATGTCTGCAATAGTTATTTCTCTAAAAAGTTTAAATTATTTCATTCGTGCAAAGATAAAAAAGCCCATGAAGTTTACCAGCATATTGCAATTTAATATAGTAGCTTTTAACAATGTTGTTGGTTACTCCTCAAAATTTAGATGAATTCTAAAGTTATGCTTCTGATATTAATTATATTATTGCACAAAATAGCAATACAAATTGACCCAAACACAACAGCTTGGGTCATTAAATTTAATCCAATTTATGCAATTTAACATCCCTGCTCATTTAACCGGATTAACCGATAAGGAGGTTGAGTTGTCACGTTTAAAATTTGGAATAAACCAAAAAAAGATAGAGTCAGGTAATTCGATTTTTAGTTGGATAGTGGATTTATTCAAGGAGCCTATGCTCATACTGCTTCTTGCAGTATCTGTAATTTACCTGATTATTGGTGACCATGGTGAAGCCATCTTTATGTTTCTTGCAATTGTTGCAGTTTCTGCCATTTCGTTCTATCAGGATAATAGAAGTAAAAAAGCACTTGAAGCCTTGGAAAAATTAAATGAGCCACTGAGTACAGTTATCCGGAATGCACAAGTTATTAAAGTACCTACACACGAGCTTGTAGTAGGTGATTTATGTATTGTAGAAGAAGGAAAATTGATAAATGCCGATGGTAAAATTGTACATAGTAATGATTTTTCCGTCAACGAATCTTCGCTTACTGGCGAAAGCCTTTCAGTGTATAAAAATAGCGAAAGCAAGGACAATCTTGTTTATGATGGAACTGTGGCTGTCTCCGGTCTTGCTGTATTTGTAGTTGAACAAATTGGAAAGGAAACAAGATTAGGAAAAATTGGAGTTTCTATTACTGAAATAAAAATAGAATCATCGCCATTACAAATTCAAATAAAAAAGTTTGTCATGACAATGGCTATTTTCGGAAGCATCATTTTTCTTTTAGTATGTATTGTCAATTACCTGAACACAAAAAATCTTATTGAAAGTTTATTGAGCGGACTAACCCTTGCAATGTCCATTTTGCCTGAAGAAATTCCTGTTGCATTTACCACCTTTATGGCTTTAGGTGCATGGAAGTTAATGCGAGATGGCGTAATTATAAAACGCAGCAATATTGTCGAAACCTTAGGCAGTACTACAGTGATTTGTACCGATAAAACCGGAACTATTACTGAAAACACTATGCATCTTAAACATCTGTTTCTTTTAAAAACCAACAAAACATATGATGAATCGGAGTTTGATACTACTGACTTGTCAACACTCATTGATTATGCCATGTGGAGTAGCGAACCACTTCCATTTGACCCAATGGAAAAAACACTTCATCATGTTTATATGCAGACACAAAAAACAGATGAGCGCACCAACTATAAAATGATACATGAATACCCATTGGCCGGAAAACCTCCAATGATGACGCATATTTTTGAGAATGCAAACAAGCAAAGAATTATTGCAGCTAAAGGTGCACCTGAAGCCATCATCAATGTGTCTGTACTTTCTGAAGGTGAAAAGGAAAATATTCTAAATGTGATTCACGATTTTGGCAATAAAGGATATAGAGTTTTAGGTGTTGCGCAATCAAATTTTAAAGGCTATAATTTTCCCGAAAAGCAACAAGAATTAAAATTCACTTTTCTTGGTTTAGTAGTTTTTTATGATCCACCGAAGCAAGGTATTCAAACCGTATTTCAACATATTTACGATGCAGGTATAAAAGTAAAAGTCATCACTGGTGATAATACAGAAACAACCAAAACTATTGCTAAACAAGCGGGCATTTTGAATGTTGCAGAAGCCATTGAAGGAAAAGATGTGGTCAACCTGAATGAAAAACAATTGATGCATGAAGTTGAGGAGAAGACACTTTTTACCCGTATGTACCCTGAGGCCAAACTCTCTGTAGTTCATGCTCTAAAAAAGAAAGGTGAAGTTGTAGCCATGCTTGGCGATGGTGTAAATGATGGCCCTGCATTAAAAGCAGCACATATTGGTGTTGCCATGGGAAACAAAGGCACAGAAATAGCAAAAGCTGCAGCATCATTAGTTATCACCAATGACGATTTAGACAAATTGATTGTAGGTATTGCTGCAGGCAGAAGAATTTATTCCAATCTGAAAAAAGCTATTCAGTATATTATCTCCATCCATATTCCAATTATTCTAACAGTTACTTTACCATTGTTTTTAGACTGGATCTTCCCTCACATTTTTACTCCTGTGCATGTAATTTTTCTGGAATTAGTTATGGGGCCAACCTGTTCCATAGTTTACGAAAACGAACCCCTCGAAAAGAATGTCATGAAACAAAAACCAAGAATCATGACAGAGACATTTCTAAGTTGGAAAGAACTGGGAATAAGTATTTTTCAAGGATTAGCGATTACACTAGGTGTTTTGTTTATTTATCAATGGAGTGTTTGGCATGGCGGCAATGAAGAAAAAACAAGAGCATTAGTATTTACAACATTAATATTTGCTAATGTGTTTTTAAGTTTAGTAAACCGATCTTTCTATTATAGTATTTTAGCTTGTTTCAAACATAAAAACATCTTGTTTCCAATTGTTATCGGGGCAACATTAATTATGCTTTTTCTGATTTTATATATACCTGCATTTGCAGACTTCTTTAAACTGACAGGACTTAATCTTAGAGAAATAATAATGTCAATTATTGTGGCTGCAATATCTGTAATGTGGATGGAAATCTATAAATGGACTAAAAGACGAAAATTTAGCTAAAAATTAATCTCATTTTCAAAAGAAATATTCCATTTTGTTCATCCGTGAAATAAGTTTCTTGATTATGTTTGTAGATGAAACAATGCCAGCAACCCGGCCTTTGTTTGATTAAAAGTTAATCACTAAATCAAGTAAGATGAATAAATTTATTAAAATTATTGTCTATTCGTTAGGCATATTATTACTGATAGTAATTGGATTTTTAACCTACGTAAAAGTAGCTTTGCCTGATGTTGGCCCACCACCTGATATTAAAATTGTAGCTACTGCTGAAAAAATTGAACGTGGAAGTTATTTAGCACATCATGTTACTTTATGTATGGACTGTCATTCCACACGTGACTGGAGTTATTTTTCAGGCCCTATGGTTGCAGGCACCGAAGGTAAAGGCGGTGAAACTTTTGATCAGAAATTTGGTTTTCCCGGTAAGTATGTTGCACCTAACATTACGCCATTTAATTTGAAAGACTGGACTGATGGTGAAATTTTTCGTGCCGTTACATCAGGTGTTTCCAAAGATGGTCGTGCACTCTTCCCAATTATGCCCCATCTTCTTTATGGTCAATTAGACAAGAATGATATTGAATCTATTATTGCTTTTATCCGAACCTTAAAACCTATTGAAAATAATACAGAAGTATCATCGTCCGATTTTCCAATGAATTTTATTATCAATACTATTCCTAAGAAACCATCTTTTACTACTATTCCTCCTCAGAGTGACCAATTAAGTTATGGAAAATATATTGCAACAGCTTCTGGCTGTATGGAATGTCATACCAAACAGGTTAATGGTAAAATTGTGGGTCAGCCTTATGCCGGTGGATTTGAATTTATGCTTCCCGGAAATACGGTTGTTCGTTCTGCCAACATTACTCCCGATAAAGAAACGGGTATTGGAACCTGGACCAATCAGCAGTTTATTGAACGATTTAAAATGTACTCCGACAGTGTTTATGCCAATGTAAAAGTTGCGCCAGGCACATTCCAAACAACAATGCCATGGACAATGTATGCTGGTATGCACCAAGAAGACCTATCAGCTTTGTTTGTATATCTGCAAAGCCTGCCCCCGATAAATAATGCAGTTGAGAAATTTACTGCTGCAAACGGAAAATAATATTTTACATCTTGTATGACCACTTTTATTTCTATTCTGAGAGGAATAAATGTCAGCGGGCATAGGTTGATTAAAATGGATGCATTAAAAGAACTGTGTGCTTCTTTAAAAATGCAACAAGTAAAAACTTACATACAAAGTGGTAACATTATTTTTCAATCAACACTACACAACTGTGACGCTATCAGTAAAAAGTTAGAAAGTGCTATTTTAAAAAAGTTTGGCTTTGAAGTACCGGTCATCACATTGTCGCAGTCTGAATTAAAAAGTTGTTTACAAGATAATCCTTTTATAAAAGAAAAAAAATTAGACGCAGCATATTTTCATGTCACATTTCTTTCTGAACAACCAACCAACAATGATTCGATAGAAACAGAAGCTATCAAGCTAAGAAACGACCGTTTTGTTATTAAAGGAAGATGTATTTACCTCTACTGTCCCGATGGATACGGCAATACCAAACTGACAAATAGTTTTTTTGAAAACAAACTTAAAGTCACAGCCACAACCAGAAACTGGAAGACAGTAAATGAGTTGTTACGGTTGGCTGAGAATTAGTTTTGCTTCTTATAGTATCAAGCTATAATACTCTTTAAAATCTGTAGCGACTCCGCTAACTAACTTCTATTTCCCCAACTGATCTTTATACTTTTTCAGTTCGTTGTTGTAGTTCGACTCTGACATGCTGGTAGTATTCTTGAAGAAATAAACTCCACCCCAGTTATAAACTACTTTTGAAAACACATCAGTTGTATTTGACTTCTTAATGATGGTACGATATATTTTGCGGTTGGATTCATCAATAGTTTCCTCTGTAAGCCCTTCTGCATAATCTTTATCCTCAAACACAGGCAATGTAGCCGTATTCTGCTGTTTTTTATCATTCTGTTCATTCATACGTGCAAGAGCCTGTTTCTGTGCTTCAATATCCCGCAATCGTTGCGCTTCGGCTTCTTGCTGAGCCTTGCGTTTAGCCTCAGCATCTGCCAATGCCTGCGCCTTAGCCAAACTGTCCTGCTGTGCCTTTTCTAAGGCAGCCATTCGCGCACGTTCTGCAGCTTCCTCTTTTGCTTTTTTATCAGCTAAAACTTTTGCCTGTGCTATAGAATCCTGACGGGCTTTTTCTAATGCTGCTAAACGAAGTTTCTCTTGTTCTTTGGCATCTGCTTCAGCTTTGGCAATACTGTCTTTTCTTGCTTTTTCCAATGCTGCCAAGCGTGCTGCTTCTGCTACTTTAGCTGCTGCATCTGCTTTGGCAATACTATCTTGTCGGGCTTTTTCCAATGCTGCCAATCTTGCAGTTTCTGCTGCTTTAGCTGCTGCATCTGCTTTGGCAATACTATCCTGACGGGCTTTTTCCAATGCTGCTAAACGGGCATCTTCTGCTGCCTTTGCTGCTGCCTCAACTTTAGCAATACTATCTTGTCGGGCTTTTTCTAATGCTGCTAAACGAGCTTGCTCTTTTGCTTGCTCGCGCGCCAAACGCTCCTCTTCGGCTTTAGCTTTTGCAAGAGAATCTTTACGCTCTTTTTCTAATGCTGCAAGGCGTGCTTCTTCTGCTGCCTTTGCTGCTGCATCTGCTTTGGCTATGCTATCCTGTCTTGCCTTTTCTAATGCAGCTAAACGGGCTTGTTCCTTGGCTTGTTCTTTTGCCAAACGCTCTTCTTCTGCCTTAGCTTTAGCTAAAGAATCTTTACGTTCTTTTTCCAAAGCTGCCAATCGAGCCGCTTCTGCTGCCTTAGCTGCTGCATCTGCTTTGGCAATACTATCTTGTCGGGCTTTCTCTAATGCTGCAAGTTGAGCTTTTGCTGCTGCATCAGCCTTAGCAATACTGTCTTGTCTCGCTTTTTCTAATGCCGCTAACCGCTTTTGCTCTATTGCCTGCTCACGTGCCAACTGTTCGGCAAGTGCATTTGCTTTTGCAATACTATCCTGACGGGCTTTTTCTAATGCCACTAATCGTGCACGCTCTATTGCATCTGCTTTTAGTTGTGCTGCACGCAAACTGTCTTCCTCATGCTTCTTAGCAGCACTCAAAGCGGCTAATCTCTCTTCTTCTATTTTTTTCTGTTTGGCTTCTTCTGCCTTTTTTGCTGCCAGTTCTGCCAGTCGTACCTGTTCATCTGCCTTAGCCTGATTGATTGAATCCAAACGTGCTTTTGCCAACGAATCTTTTTTCTGCTTCTCCTGCACAATGGCCATTTCTTCCAATTGCTTTTTAACCACTTCGTTTTCTTGCTTACGGGCATTGCTGTACTCTAAGTCATAATCAAAATCGTCATAAGCATCGTTCCAACTCCATTTGGCAACAGGCTTGGCCAACTCCTTTGGTTGCTCAACACCTTCGGGTACTTTAAATAATTCAATCCCGAATTTTCGGTTAGATAGCAATTGATTTTTAACAGGCTCAGGTACACGGGTATCAAATACGATTGACTTAGTAACACATCCTGCTTTTGAAAATACCAGTGTAAAAACTGCATCCAGGTCGAGGTTGATAATAAACTTTCCTCCATTTCCGGAGAGAATATTGTCCACCTGTTCATTACCTTTCATTATACTGATTTCAGCTCCTTCAAGGCCTTTACCGTTTTGTTTAACGTTGCCTAAAAGTTCGAGGCTGCCTTTTTGGGCAAAAGCAAAAGGGGCGGATGTTAATACGAATATTACAGCAAGCACAAAAAGTTTTTTTGTGAATGAATCTGTTTTTTTAATGCTCATTGAAGATCCGTTTTGAGAATAAGATGCAATCATTAAGTTTTTGAATATCTATTGTTATATTTTTTGATTTACCTGAAAGGTATTGTACTGCATTTTCGGTTGCAAGGTTTCCGGTTAATTTGTCAGTAGCCATCGGACAGCCTCCAAAACCCCGAATTGCTGTATCAAAACGCCTGCAACCTGCATCATAAGCAGCTGCCAGCTTTTTTTGCCAGTTGCCCGGAGTGGTATGTAAATGTGCTCCGAATTCTACCTTAGGGAATTTTTGGATTACACCTTCAAACAAGTATGCAATGTCTGCTTCTTTAGCCACACCAACCGTATCGGCAAGAGAAATGATTTCTACTCCCAAAGCCTGAATTTTGTCAATCCATCCTGCTGCATAGTCAACATTCCATTCATCACCATAGGGGTTGCCGAAACCCATGGATATGTAAACAACCAGCTTTTTACCTGCATTTTGTGCTAACTGTTGAATGGTACTTAAATTAACCAACGATTCCTGAATGGTAGCATTTGTGTTTCTTTTCTGAAAAGTTTCGGAAATAGAAAACGGATAACCCAGATAGTTTATTGCCTGATGTTTTACTGCATCTTCAGCACCGCGTATATTGGCAATTATGGCAAGTAATTTTGTGGTGCTTTTGTTAAGTCCTGCCAACACTTCTGCGGTATCGCGCATTTGTGGAATGGCTTTAGGCGAAACAAAACTACCGAAGTCAATGGTATCGAAACCTACTTCCAGCAACTTGTTTATGTACTCAATTTTTAAGTCCGTGGGAACAAAATCATGCATTCCCTGCATGGCATCACGCGGACACTCAATTATTTTTAACTTTTCCGGCAAGGTGATTCATTGGTTTTAATGACGTTTCAAATATAAAAAAGTAAATGAAGTATTTCCATAGCAATGAACGTAAGTATTCAACATACTGTTTTGTCATTTGTGTATCAAAGCACGATTGACCTTTTTGACTAATCCCGGACCTTCATAAATAAAACCTGTATAAAGCTGCACTAACTTGGCACCAGCCTCCATTTTTTCAATGGCGTCAGCTGCTGAATGAATACCACCCACACCTATGATGTCGAATTTTACTTTTTTTGTCTGAGAAAGATAACGGATTATTTCTGTTGAATGGCTTCGTAAAGGTTTTCCGCTTAAGCCACCTGCACCCAGCTTTTCTACTGCCTCAGCATTAGTTTTTAAGTTCTTTCTGCTTATAGTAGTATTACTGACAATCAATCCATTCAACTTAGTTTCTTCAACTAAAACTGCAACTTCATCTATTTGCTCAAAAGTAAGGTCGGGAGCTATTTTTAAAAAGACAGGTTTTGGATTACTATAGCTGTTATTTTTTTTCTGAATGCCGTTTAAAAGTTTTGTTAGTGGCTCTTTTTCCTGCAATGCCCGCAGACCCGGTGTGTTTGGCGAACTCACATTAATCACAAAATAATCCACAACATCAAACAATTTTTCAAAACAGATAAGATAATCTTTAAGCGCATCTTCATTGGAAGTGTCTTTGTTTTTTCCAATGTTTCCTCCAATTATAACATCAGTCCTTCTGCTTTTAAGACGTTTAACAACAGCATCAACTCCTTCATTGTTAAATCCCATTCTATTAATGAGTGCCTCATCAGCAGGAAGCCTGAATAATCGTGGTTTAGGATTACCCGGCTGCGGACGTGGTGTAACTGTTCCTATCTCAATAAAACCAAAACCAAAAGCTGCTAACTCATCAAAACAATAAGCATCTTTATCAAAGCCTGCTGCAAGCCCTACCGGTGAATTAAACTGAAGGTTGCCTAATAAAACCGGTTTCTGTTTACTATCTGTAGCATATAAAGATTTTACGAGAGTGCTAATTCCGGGAATTTTAAACACCATCTTCAACATACTAAACACGAAATGATGTGCCTGTTCGGGAGAGAATAAAAACAGCAAAGGTTTGATTAAAAGTTTATACATGCTGCAAAATTAAAACTAAACCAACAGAATCAGTCAGGAGGTTTTTTTTCATGGCAAATTTAAATTTTTAGACGAATCTAAATTTTATTACTAAATTTGTCTAAATTTTGACAACATGTATTATCAACTATCACCAACAGAGCAGAACTACATCAAGCAGATTTATACACTATCGGATGGGAATCATCAAAACGTATTGACATCTGACCTTGCAGCTGCCATCAAGATTAAAGCCGCCACAGCTACGGATATGCTATCAAGATTATCAGATAAGAAATTGGTTGACTATGAAAAATATTATGGTGCAAGGCTGACTGATAAAGGAAAGCAGGTGGCATTAAACATTATCAGAAAGCATCGTTTGTGGGAAGTTTTTTTATCAGTGAAATTAGGTTTCAGCTGGGATGAAGTTCATGAAATGGCAGAAGAGTTAGAGCATGCCACCAATGATGAATTGAGTAACCGTTTAGAACAGTTTCTGGGCAATCCTAAAACCGACCCTCATGGCGACCCTATTCCTAACCGCAAAGGCGAAATAGAAAAACAAAAAACTATTCGTCTTTCAGAAACCGGACAAGACGACACTGTTGAAATTCGTTCTGTAGAAGATCAGAACCCTGCCTTGTTGAAATTCCTGTCAAAACATAAGCTGACTCCAGGGGCAAGGTTGCTTGTAAAAGAAATTAATCAATACGACCGCTCATTAGAGATTAAGGTCAACAATAAAAAAGTGCTGCAACTAAGTCGTGATGTTGCAGAAAATTTATGGATTATAAGAGTAAAATGAAAAAGGAAAAAGAATTTCAACCCTCGTTGCAGGAGGTCAATGCATCGGTTGACACTTCGGGAAAACGCTCACTGTTTAAAAAGATTTTCGCCTTCTTCGGGCCGGCATATTTGGTTAGTGTTGGCTACATGGACCCCGGCAATTGGGCAACAGACATTGCAGGTGGAAGCAAGTTTGGTTATCAGTTGCTTTGGGTGCTCCTAATGAGTAATCTTATTGCATTATTATTGCAAAGCCTGAGTGCCCGTCTGGGTATTGTACGCAACCGCGACCTTGCACAGGCATCGAGGGAAACCTATCCGCATTTTGTAAATATTTGTCTGTATGTACTTGCAGAAATTGCCATTGCAGCCTGCGACCTTGCAGAGGTGCTAGGAATGGCTATTGGCCTTCAATTACTTTTTGGTATTTCACTTGCCACAGGTGTAATGATAACAGTATTGGATACTTTTCTGCTTCTGTTTCTTATCAATTTAGGTATCAGAAAAATGGAGGCTTTTATTATTTCCTTAGTTGCAATAATCGGCTTTTCATTTTTAGCCGAGATATTTTTTGCCAAGCCCAACATGTCAGAAGTTGCATCAGGATTAATTCCAACAGCATTGAGTAATGAAGCATTGTATATCGCTATTGGAATAATTGGCGCTACTGTTATGCCTCACAATCTGTATCTGCATTCGTCATTGGTGCAGACAAGAAAAATTGAAAAAAGCAGCAAATCCATCTGGCGAGCCATAAGATTTAATATTGCAGACAGTGCTATTGCATTGAACATGGCATTCTTTGTCAATGCAGCTATATTAGTACTTGCAGCAGCAGTGTTTCACAAGTCAGGGCTTTTTGAAATTGCAGAAATTCAGGATGCGCATCAGCTACTCGCTCCCATGTTGGGCAACAACCTTGCTCCTATTCTTTTTGCTGTGGCATTGATAGCAGCAGGGCAAAGTTCTACCATCACAGGAACGTTAGCAGGTCAGATTGTGATGGAAGGATATATTAATCTCCGTATTCATCCCTGGGTGCGCAGATTAGTAACACGCCTTATCGCAATTATTCCGGCACTCATCACTATTCATGTTTTTGGAGAAAGGAGCACCGGTGAGTTACTTGTCCTTAGTCAGGTGATTTTAAGTTTACAGTTAGGTTTTGCTGTTATTCCTCTCATTCATTTTGTGAGTGATAAAAACAAAATGGGTGAATTTGCTATTGGCCCGATAATAAAAACTTTATCATGGGTATGTGCTTTAATCATTGTAGGATTAAACATTAAACTTGTTGCAGAAGAAGTAAGTGTTGTATTTCACAGCAACACCTTACTTATCTGGAAAGTTCTGCTTGGCATTGGTTGTGCCGGCACAGGATGGTTGTTGCTTATGGCAATTTTTTATCCATTAATGAGCAAAACTTCTTTCAGGTCAAAAGTATTTCATGATGAACCAAGTCAGATTTCAACTCCGGAAAGCATAAACTACAAGCGCATTGCCATTGCATTGGATTTTAGCTCAAGTGATAAGAAGGCAATTGAAAATGCATTAAGAGTTGGCGGATTAAATACGCACTACCTGTTGATTCACGCAGTAGAAAGTGCAGGTGCATTGACCTTCGGCAAAGAAATAGAAGACATGGAGAGCGAACATGACAAAAAACACATAGAACATTACATTAAAACTTTGAAAGATATGGGCTACTTTGCCGAGTTTCAGATTGCACATGGCAACCCTGGAAAAGTTATACCTGAAATTGTAAATGATTTTGATGCAGGCTTAATTGTTATGGGTCAACATGGCCATAAAGGATTAAAAGATTTTTTACTTGGAACTACTATTGATAAAGTGCGACACAAAGTAAAATGTCCGATGTTAGTAGTATAATTTTATTTTTGCAACCGCTATGGCTAAAAAAGATTTTGCTCCCGAAACAGTCAATAAAAAAGCCTCGTTCGATTATTTTTTCGAGCAGAAGTTTGAAGCCGGTATTGTACTTACAGGTACTGAAGTAAAATCTTTGCGTACAGGACAAGTAAATTTAACTGATGCCTATTGTGTTTTTAAAAACGGAGAACTGTGGGTGAAAAACATTCACATTGCCGAGTACAAACAAGGTGGATATGCAAATCACATTGCCAAGTCCGACAGAAAATTACTAATGCATAAACGGGAGTTAGAAAAACTTCAAACCAAATTAAAAACCAAGGGCACAACATTAATTCCAACACGTATTTATTTTAATGAAAAAGGATTGGCTAAACTTGAAATTGCTTTAGCAAGAGGAAAGAAAATGTTTGATAAACGACAGACAGAAAAAGAACAGGAAGCAAAAAGAGAGGTTGCACGCGTGATGAAGCGTTTCTGAGAATCTGAATAAAAAATCACATACAGCATAAAATATGTTAAAATTATTATAACATGCTGATTATATGGTATTTACACAAAATTATCCAAAATCTTAAAACTAGTCGTTTGATTGCATTACGACCATTATAGTTGTTGATTTTAAAACAAAAATCAAGCCTAATTGACAGATTTACAATCACAACGAGGACGGCATTGCCGCTGTTGAAAACAAAATATTGGATTTTCATAAATCAGAATTGGCTAAAACCATTACTTTGTCGTTATAAACATTCAAAAAAATAAGACACATGAGCACAGCACAAGCACCCGACAAAGAGAAATTAAAAGTTTTACAGGCAGCCATTGAGCGCATTGACAAAACTTATGGTAAAGGCACCATCATGCGCATGGGCGAAGAAGCCATTGAACCTGTTGAAGCCATTCAGACAGGAAGTATTTCCTTAGATATTGCATTAGGCATTAACGGACTTCCTAAAGGTCGTGTAATAGAAATTTACGGTCCTGAATCATCCGGTAAAACAACATTAGCCATTCATGCAATTGCCAACGTACAGAAAAATGGTGGCATTGCCGCTTATATAGATGCAGAACATGCATTCGATCGTTTTTATGCACAGAAATTAGGTTGTGATATTGAGAACCTTCTTATATCGCAGCCTGACAATGGCGAGCAGGCACTTGAAATTGCAGACAATCTTATTCGCTCAGGTGCAATTGACATCATTGTTATTGACTCTGTTGCTGCATTAACACCTAAGAGCGAAATTGAAGGCGAAATGGGTGATTCTAAAATGGGATTGCAGGCACGATTGATGTCGCAGGCTTTACGTAAACTTACTGCAAGCATCAGCCGCACTAAATGTTGCTGTATTTTTATCAATCAGCTTCGCGAAAAAATTGGTGTTATGTTCGGAAATCCTGAAACAACAACGGGTGGTAATGCTTTGAAATATTATGCATCAGTTCGTTTAGACATTCGCAGAATAGGACAGATAAAAGATGGTGACAGCGTAGCAGGAAACCGCACCCGTGTTAAAGTGGTGAAAAACAAAGTAGCACCTCCATTCCGTCAGGCAGAGTTTGACATTATGTATGGCGAAGGTATTTCCAAAACAGGAGAGCTTGTTGATTTGGGAGTTGAATTAAACATTGTAAAGAAAAGCGGTTCGTGGTTCAGCTATGGCGACACAAAACTCGGTCAGGGACGCGATGCGGTGAAACAACTTTTTGCCGACAATCCTGAGCTTGCCGATGAGATTGAAAATAAGATTAAAGAAGCAATGAATTTAAAAACGGCTTAGAAAAATAATTATTTGTTTATTGGTAAAAGAAAGGAGCTGCCGAATTTCGGTGGCTTTTTTCATTATATAACGATATTTGCACAACAATAACATAAAAATGAGATTTACAGGATTCTACTTAGTTTTTATTTCAGTGCTTCTGATAGCAGCATGCACCAATAACAAAAATGAAACTAAGGAAACAAAAGATAAAATTGCTTTACTCACAGAAAACATAAAAGCCGACAGCACCAATCCAAAAAACTATTTTGAAAGGGCTACTGCCTATGCCCAAAAAAGTATGTTTGATTTGGCATATTTCGATATGGAAAAAGCCATAAATATCAAACCTTCCGATCCGGAATATCTGATGCTCTATTCCGACCTAAGCTTCAGGATGAATAAAGTAAAAGACGCACGCAATGCATTAGTGAAGGTGCGCCAAATGCAACCTTCAAACTTTGATGCTGCTTTTAAGTTAGCCGAAATATTTTTATATACCAACAATCAGGAGCAGTCATTACTTTACTTAGATACTGTATTACAGAAAGACCCAAAAAACACAAAAGCTTTGCTGATGCAGGGCTTCAACTTAAAAGAGAAAAAAGATACAGCAGCTGCCATTGCCTCTTTCAGAAATGCTGTTGCCATTGACCCCAATTTTTATGAAGCACAAATACAATTAGGCCTACTGATGTATTTACAAAACAACAAACTTTGTGTGGACTACTACACCAATGCATTAAACATTAAAGCCAACAGCGAAGAAGCCATGTACGGATTGGCATTATGGTATCAGGATCATCAGGAATATAATAAAGCCATACAGTATTACACCGAAATTATTCAGATAAACCCAAAAAACAAAAATGCACATTTCAACTTAGGATACATACATCATGAATACCTGAAAGTTTATGACCAGGCAATTAAACACTATACCGATGCCATTAATGCAGACCCCAACTATGCAGAAGCCTATTACAATCGTGGATTGTGTTATGAATATGTAGGCAATATTACTGCTGCCAAAGAGGATTACACCAAAGCATTACAATTGAGACAAAATAATTATCCACATGCCAAAGAGGGATTAGAAAGGGTTTCAAGGTAATATTCATGTTAAAAAATTTCACCCCTACTCCCTCACAAACTTGGCAGTTGACAGATACCCATTGCCTGTGGCTTTTACAATGTACATGCCCGGTGAGAATGACGATACATCTATCTTAACTAACAGTTCTTTACTCAGTATTTTTTTGCTCAATATTTTTTTGCCTACAACATCATAAACTGTTATGTTGGTAATACCTTGCACTTTATTCTGAATATTTATTTCTGTTGTTGCCGGGTTAGGATATAAAAACAAATCTTCTGCCAGCATAGACTCCTGTTCTGCTATTCCCACCGTACAGTTAGTACCCCACTTGGCTATAAAACCATCGGATTCACCTCCCTGAAAAGGGTAGGTTACACCATTTAGGGTTAAACTGCTTCTGTTGCTACCGCCAACATATACGTTGCCGCTGCTATCGTGTGTTATACATTGTGGCTCATCACCATCACCCATGCTTGTGATTTTTGTCCCGGATGTAATTACTCCTGATGGTGATACCTCTGCTAAAAAAATATCCGTTAATCCTGTGCTTGCAAAAGAATCCGTACCAAACTTAGCCGGTCCGCCAAAAAAACCGCTGTAGTATGATACTCCATTGCTCAAAGTTGTTATACCTCCTGTTGCCCAACTACCATATTTATGTTGGGAGTTTGTAAACCACGTACAAACACCATTTGAGTTAAACTTTGCAACAAAAGGTATATCCATATATATGTTAGTACTTAAACTATTTGTTGGTGAGAAACCATCAATATTTGCAGCAGTATTAAGTCCTCCTGTTAATAATATATCTGGCCCAAACATAGATAACCCATAGCCTTTGTTAAAGCTATAAACTGTATCACCAAAATTACGAGCCCACTGAAACTGCCCTGTCGAATCAAATTTAACTAAGAATATATTACAACATGTGGGGCAGGCTGCATTATACGGTTTGTAAAGTACTGTATCTCCAATTACCATAGAATCTAAATAAAAAAATCCTGTAATGTACTGATCGCCTGTTGGGCTTATTTTGTAATCATTTTGTCTTGGACCATATACACTACCTAAGTTCTGAAGCCTGTTAATATTTCCGGAAGTATCAAAACGTGCTGAAAAGCACCAGCTTAAACTAATATTATAGCCCGGGAAAAAAACTCCCGAAGAGCCTCCACCTCCAGTACCGGAAACATTAATCATATCGTCATCTGTAATTTGAATCTTGAATCCACCTGCTCCCGTTACTCCCGGCCCCGGCCCTGCAATTTTTGCCCATTTATAATTGCCGGAGGTATCAAACTTGGCTAAGAAAAAATCATATGTTTCTTCTGTTATCAGTGTATCAAAAAACTGTGTAGGACTGAATTGGTTGGCACTAATATATCCAGTAAGATAGATATTGCCATAATCATCCAATGCAAGACCATAAGCCTCTCCATCAGCTGTATTTCCGTAGGAGCCTGCCGTTCTTACCCACACTAAATTTCCTTCACAGTTTAGCTTAGCCATAAACAAAGTAAAATAGCCCTGATAGGTAGTCATGGTGTCGCCATTAAAGTTGGCTCCATAGCATACCCTGCCACAGACATATACATTGCCCTGTGCATCGGTCTTTACATCTTTTACCCATTCGTCAGGCCCACTGCCACCATTGCCATTGCCGCTGTAGCCCCCAACACGCGATAGCCACTGCCAGCCGGGGGTTTGTGCTGTTGCATTTGCAAACAGCATCATGAAGAAAAGAAATAATTTTACACTTGTTTTCATTGTGAATGTTATTTGATGATGATTAATTTTTGAACCAAACAATCTCCTGCATTGCTTTGCAGGGTAACAAAATAAATACCCGGCAGCCATGGTTGTGTAGAAAGTTCGGACAGGCCTTGTGTTGTTACTTTTTCGTTATACATTTTTTGTCCAACAGCAGAAGTGATGGTAATAATACCACCTGTACGGGCACTGTAACGTAGTGTAACGCTGTTTTTAGCCGGATTAGGCATCAGGCTTAGTGTCGAAATCTGAACAGCATCGTTACCATCATTTTGATAGCTTACCCGAAGCAGTGGCACTGTAGTGTTTTTCTCTCCGTTTCTTGATGGAGGAGTACCACAAGGAGGCAAATTACCAGAGCAACCAGATGTTTTACAAGCTGTGTAGGTAGTAAAATTGTAGCCATGCAAGGTGATGCAAAAGGTACTTGCATTATTGTTTACAGTTATTGAACTGTTGATAATAGTCGTGCCGGGACCAACCGTGGCCGGCATGGTGCCTAAAACACCACCCTGAGCCGTAAACATGGAGAATAGCTGTGGCGAATTTAGCAGCGTAAGCGTAAAACTATAAATTCTGTTGCCGTTGGCATCATGACCAATACATTGAACATTATCAATTTTAATTTCTGTGCCACAGCCTACAGGAACTCCGCATTTGGGCAATTTCATACAATAGAGGTAGTTGCAGCTGCACTCCGGCTTGTTAGAATCTGTTATGTTAATGTCAAAACAAACATTGTTCGGGTAGGCACTGTAGGTTGATAATATGCCGGTGAGCAGTTGCGGTGGGTTTGAGTTTGGCAGCATTGACACTCCGCCATCTGGCGAAGTCACCATAACATTGGGGTTTGCAGAACAACTATAGTTGGTTACTATCTCGAAGTGATAATTATTCAATGATTGTACATCACCATTTACTTCGTTCATGCAGTAAATTTTACCTTCGGGATAAAGCCTGCAAGGACATGGTATAATGGTAATTTCAAGAGCATCAGACATCATTTCGCAATTTGTCCCATCAGGATATGCAACTACCAACTGTAGCGTTACTACATACACACCCGGACTGAGCAATCCCATATTCAGGTTTTGGACCGGGCTTTGCTGCCCCGAAGTTTGAGCAACACCATCAACAAACCATATCCACTTTTCAAATGACAAATTTCCACTACCGAATACGGTTACAGGCAACGTGTCGCAATATTGTACACAGCCTGTCATCATAAACCCTGAATAGGGGTTTTCATGCACTTCAAAGGTTGCATGGTTAGTGCAGCCATTGGCATCTGTGAGTGTTGCCTGATAGCCACCGGCATTGTAAACCGTAACAGAAGGTCCGCTTGCGCCATTGCTCCAGTTTACCCAGTAGGTACCGGCATTCATAACTGTCAGGTCTATGGGCTGCCCTTCGCAGGCTTGTGCTACACTGCTTTGAATATCGGGCAATGGCGGCAAAGAATTTACATCTACATCAACAGAGGTGCTGCGGCTGCAGCCGTTTGCTGTAATGTCAAGTGTTACATGATAGGTGCCGGCAACGGCACCTGCAATATGAATGGACGATTGACTAAAGGTTGTAGTAACATTATTGGGGTCAACCACTGTCCAGTTATATTGTACGGCACTACCCTGATTGCCATCTAAATTTATGGCATCGCCTTCGCACAATGTCAAATCGCCCCAAATAACAGGCTTTGGTACATTAACCACTGCTGCCTGACCCGGTTTGGCAGGACTGTAGCTGCAGCCGTTATTATCACTAACGGTAACAAAATACTGCCCTGTTTGACTTACCGTTAGTGTGGGTGTGGTAATTCCTCCTGTCCATAACCATGAGGTGGGTTGTGTGTAAGGACCTGGAGTTGTAATAATATCTAACTCCAAACTTCCACTTGCTCCCGGGCAAAAGGAAACAGTTACAGGGCTTATTACCCCTCCTAATTGATTGTCGTTAACCGCTACCTGTTGTGTGCTTGTGTAGGTGCAGCCGTAATTGTCGGTAACTACTAAAGTAACTGAATAAATTCCTTGAGTTCCAAACACTTTCAGCGCATTAATAGAGGCAGCCGGGTTTTGCGGAATAAAAGTAGAAGCATCGCCAAAATCCCAAAGGGCATGATGCACGTTGGTGTTGCCGGCATTAAGTTGCACTACCGTTTGCGCCTCGCAAAAGGGTCCTCCTGCAACGGTAAATGACGCTACGGGTGGTGCAGGTATATTTATTGTTAGTGTACGTTCGCAATATTTGGTGCCGTTTCCTATTTTTAGTTTAATGCTATAGGTGCCTGCTGCCAAAGTAATGGTTGGGTGGTTACTTGTGCTTAGCAGTGTGGTGCCTGAATACCACTCCCAAGAGGTTATTGGATTGATAAAAGCTGATAGGTCAATAAACTCCACATCATAACTTCCGGGAGTGCTGCTGCAATGCAATGAGGTGGTAAAATCAGGAAAAAGTGCTAAAGATATTGGTAAACAATAATAGTCGCAATACTGTTGCCCGGTATTATCGTAGGCATACAAACAGGCGCCATATTGTCCGGCAGTGCTGTATGTATGTGTTGGATTCGCTTGACTACTAGTAAAGCCATCACCAAAATCCCATAAGAAACTTGCCGGTGTGGGATTAAAGCTCTCTGTAAAATCTATCGTTTGACAATCTGATGCAGGTGTTGCTGTAAAACTAATGTTTATTGGATTGGGATTACACGGCAAAGGATTGGGCGAACAAGTTGAAATTGAAATGGTTTGTGAGGTTGTGCAGCCGGTTACTGTATTGGTAATGGTGATACCGAATGGTTGTGTGTCTAAGTAGTTAAGTGTATTAGTGTTGGTATTATTGGAGGAATTATTACTCCACGAATAATTAAAACTGCCTGATTGTTGCACTAACGTGGCTGTTATATTGGTCGTAGTTGGTGGGCAGAACGCTACTGGAGAAATGGTTAATGAATATAATGGAGCAGGATTAACGTCAACTTTGGTACTGGCATAAGACTGGCAGCCGCCATCATCAACCGTCAGGGTAACATCAAAGGTTGTGAGGTTGGCACCTTGAGTCAACGCATAACTGTGCGATACTGTTAATGGGCTGTTGCCGCTATTGCCATCACCAAAACTCCAGGTATAATTACCCGGTAGTGCCGGTACGGCTGTAAATGTGATAGCTGTATTTTCACAAGCAGGATTGGGTGCTGCTGTAATAGCCAAAGAAGGTGCTCCGCCCAGTGAAATGTTGGGTGGGGCGAACACAGTACTCGGATAAGGGATTGGAGGCGAACCACAAAGTGATGTCTTTACCTGAAGATAAGTATCGTAAACACCGGAAGGCGAAGGCTGGTTATTCCACTGAACAGTTATCTGAGTAGTGCCTTGCCCGCTGATTACACTTCCGGCAGTGGAAGGAATAATTACCCATTCCAATTGGTCGTATATATAATTGCCAAGAGGTGCAGCATTGGAAATCTGATAGGTTACCTGCTTATTAATGCAGGGAGTAAAATTTCCTGCTATGACAGGATTGATGTAAAATCTTTCCTGTATAGGCAATACCGTTGGCATTGATTTGCATCCTGTAGAAGACTCTACCTGCACCAAACTGATGGAATAGTTATGCGGTGGCGCTGTATTAATCCAGCCTATTGATATTTCATTGCCTGTGCCTGTTGCAGGAGTGCCTCCTGTTGTACTCCATTCTAAATAATATCCGGCATTCAATGTTGTGCCGCTATACAAATGTACTGTGCCCGGACATATTGGGTTATCGCCTGTTGGAATGGGCGGTGACGGTGGCGAATCGGTTATTTCAATAGTGATGCTTGCAGTGTAATTACAATAACTGTTGGTATTGTCTAATGCTGTAATAATATAGGTGCCACTTGGATAAGTCCACCCTGCAATTGTAAAATCAGGAACACCGGTGCCGCTACCAAGATATATAGTGTTTTGAGATGCATCTGTCAGGGTCCAATCCAACAGCACGTTATCAGGATTAATAGCTGCCAGCACAACATCTGCGCCCGGACAACTTTTTGTGGGGCCGCTAATACTAAAAGGTTGCTTGGTTTCTACTGTTAAGCTTGCAGTGCCTCCGCAATTTAATAAGGTGTTGGTGTAATTTACACTTAGGGTTGATGTACCGGCACTTGACCAATCTACAAGTATGGTATTGCCAACAACATCGTATTGTGCCTGTAAAAAGCAAGGCAGTAAAAGAAATAGCAAGATAATAATTTCCGGCTTCAAAACAATTTTTCTTAACCTGCTAAAGATGTTTTTTAGAAAATTGTTTGCGGGGGGGGGGGTAATGTAATAGCTCTCATAAACATGGTTTTTTGGTTTAAAATTATGTCATGCATTTATTCAAATGCAAACCAAAGTTAAACCTGTTTAATTGAAATTCCAAATTTATTTTGGAAAAATAGTTCACGGTTATGATTGATTTTTAAAAAATAATGATTTACTTTTCTCGTATCAAAAAAACTACCATGTTCTTCATTAACTATTTAATACTGTATCACCCGTTCTTTTTTATACTCAGCCGGATTGCCTTGATATATGCCGTAAGGTTTCAAATTGGCTGTAGCTACAGAGCCTGCAGCCAGTACACTGTGCGAGCGACAAATAACATTTGGGCAAACAATGGCTTTTGCTCCTATAAACACTCCGTCTTCAACGGTAACAGGTCCAAAAATGGTTTCAAATCTGGAGCTTTTATAATTATGATTGCCGGTTAGTATCATAGCCCCTTGTGCTATGTTTACATGGTTGCCAATAGTTACCTGATCAAGATTATAAATCCATGCGTTTTCGCCAATCCACACATGATTGCCAATTGTCAATCGCCAGGGGAACTTTATATTAACACCGGGCTTGCTGATGACTACACCCTTCCCTATCCTGGCTCCAAACATACGCAGCAAAAAACATCGTATTGCACTCGAAGGGCAAAAGGGGCTGATGAAAAAAATAACATTCACCCAATGCCAAAGAAAAAATTTTAATGAAGATGCGCCACGGTCAAATTCTGATGGATTAAATTTAGATAAATCGGACTTTACACGTTCTTCCATTGGCCAAAAATAAAAAATGTAACCATGTGTTAGTCCTTTATCGGAAAGCGAATAGTCTGGCTGGCATAAAAATGATACTGCACTAAATGTTCTTTAATATAATTCTGCCAGGTACGCTGAGCAAATTCAACATTGGAAAACTCTGTTGCTTTATCGTAAGCCTGATGTTGCTTTTGCAAGTCTTCCCATGTTTTGTTATATACTTCCTGCACATCTTTTACGAAGGTTCGTTTATTGGTCCTTAATGCCAATACGCGTTTTTTCATTTTACGGGCAAACACCTCTGTTAAGTCAAAATGACCTTTTTCATGTTCGAGCAAAGCTGGTGTAACATCTTTTTTTCGCGCCCACGATTTATTCTTATCCATGTATGCTATGATGGTGAGAATAGCTGTATCGCCAACAATCTGTGGAATACAATACAAGCCACAGTTGGTTGAAATATGCAGGTTTTTATCGGGTGATGTTATTGGCCCTTTAAAATCTTCAATTTTAAATGATATGGAATCGTTCCACTCTATCAATTCGCGTTGGGCATTGGTTGTCTGACTTAAAACGAAACAAAAAACAAATACAGTCAAAAAGCGCATACTTTCTAAAATTTTAGATTCTTATACGGCAGTTCTCCGGTTTATTCTACACTAATAACTCCACAAACCTTACATTGTCCTTACAGTTTTTTAAAAATTTAAAGGCTGTTTTTAGTGAAAATTATTGTGTATGATTAACTTTGCCATAAATAAAATCTGAATAAATATGTTTGGAAAGTTAGCTGAGGCGCAAAAGAAAATGCAGGAAATAAAAGACCGGTTAGAAACAGTAATTGTCACCGGAGAATCGGAACAAGGCAAGGTGGTAGCCGAAGCCAACGGCAATAACCGCATCCGTTCAATAACCATCAATGAATCGTTGTTTAAAATAGGTGATAAAAACGAAGTTGAAGAGTTGATTACTCTTGCTGTTAACCGTGCGCTTGAAGCTTCAGAAAAGTTAATGCAAATAGAAATGGCAGCAGCATCAAAAGATATTCTGCCGGGATTTTTGCAGAAGTAATGACTTTACAATTTACTGTTTTTTCAACGCTTTATACATTTCGAATTTCCTTTTTACGAATAGTATAAAATCATATTGTGTTGAGTTTTTCAGGAAATTATCGTCAACATTAATAAAGTCAATAAAGTTGTCAAACTGATCTTCACTTAGATTCATAATATCAAAATCCACATATTTCCTGAATAACTCTTTGAGTAGTTTTCTCTTATTGTCTTCGTTTTTCTTCTGTGCAATGTCTCGTTTTGCTCTTTCTCTCTTACTGAAACTCTGATATAAAAAAGTAATCGGGCTTTCAAATGCATCAATGCCGGTAACCATATAATCTTCTTTTTTGTAACCTAACTTTTCAATGTCTTTCTGAATTACTTCAAGTTCGCGAGGAGGAATTATTGTTACAGGCTTGAGTGTAACAATGGGTTTTTCGAGAATGATAGCTATTCTGAAAGTGTCTTTGATCAATGAATCATTAAAGCATATTTTTTTAACTGAATAGCCTGTGGCATTTACCATAATCGTGTCTGATTTATTGAAAGCAGCAGAAAAAAAATTATTATCAGGTGAAAAAAAGCCTGTCCCTGTAGATTTATTTACAATCATCAACCCTACTACAGGCAATGTTGCATCATTGCCTTTTACACTTGCAACTACATGAATGGTTTGCGCCTGTAGTACATCAACAAAAAAATATAAGATGGCTATTACACAAATTTTAAAACTCCATAACTTCATAGGGCAATGATAATAACTTCCTGCTAACATCTGCATGAAGATTACACATAAAAAAGAGGAAGCCCGTTTGGACTTCCTCTCATTTTGAAGTTACTGTTTCTGTTTTTAGCGATTCACTTCAAATCTTATATGATTCTCTTCACTACCTTTTGTGATAGTAAGTGTATAAACACCGGGAGTAAAAAGTCTCAAATCAATGTCGCCACCATTAACTCCTTCAGAAGCCATCTTTTTATCGTTTAATAAAATTCGACCTGCAATATCACTGACTCTCACAAAGAAATAACCTTCTTTCTTTGCATCAAACGCATAAGTAATGTGAGCATCTGCAGGATTTGGATATGCATTAATCATCAGTTCAGAAGTAGCTTCGCCCAATCGTGCAATACCTGTTGTGAAACGCTCCATTGAGCTATATGCTGAATTGTTTGAATAAGTACACATGGATTTTAACTGTACTTTATAAGCAACACCGGGCGTTAAATTATTGATAACCATATTTCCTGTTGATGCATTCGCATATGCATATTTCCATTGATTGCTTGTGGCTGGCGCATATCGGATTAATACATAACGAACACCTGATTGTGGATTCCAACTTATAGTAGCTTTGTTTGAAGCAACATTAGATATAGTTATACCACTTATAACATCACAGCCGCTTGTAGTAGTGAAATAATTATCGCTGCTGTAGTTGCTTGATACAATTCCGCACTCAGTTTTTACACTCCACTGATAGGTGGTTCCTGAAACTAAATTTGTTAAGTTAAAACCCCAGGCAGTTGTGTTATTTGTTGCAAGTGATTTATAAGTGTAGCTTGATGCGCCTAACTTTTTGTAACGAATAGTGATGTTAGTTGCACGGGTTCCATACCAGTTAAGCTGTGCAGAACTATTGGTAACATTGGTAGTAAAAGTATTTACTACAGTACTGCCACAATCTGTTGGTCCGTTAAGCGTAGTAAATACTTCCGTTGCACTTACAACTGAGCTTCCTGCACAGATAGCAGTAACGTTCCACTGATAGGTAGTTGCAGGTAACAATTCATTTATATCAAGGTTGTTACGTGAACGTACATATTTTACAATTACTGTTGTGCTTCCCATTTTGTTATATGCCACTCTGAATGAGTCAGCAGTTACAGCAGGATTCCACATCAATGAAGCTTTTTTATCAATAATGTTATAGGCACTCAACATATCAGGCTTAGCACATGATGCAGGCTCTAATGAGTTAACCTGAATTTTTGCTGCTGGTGATTGACATCCATAAGCATTCTTAGCAACTACTGAGTAGATTCCTGATGCATTTACAGATATTGTTGAAGTTGTCTGACCACCGTTCCACAGATAAGATGCTGCACTTGGCTCAAACGCTTTTAGCTGATACATTGTACCTGTAACATAAGTGTAGGTAACTTCAGGCTTATTAGGCGTTGGTGCCTGACTGATGGTGATATTAGCAGTAGATGTAGAACCGTCACTGTTTCTGATGTTTACAGTATATGTACCCGGTGCATTGACAACAATACTTTGTGTTGCTTGTAATCCGGGCAACCAGATGTATTGCATACCGGGACTTGAAGTAAGTGTAGCAGATTGTCCCATACAAATCTGATTGTTGGCAGCAGTAGTAGTTATTGATGCAGGTTGTGAGTTGTTTACAACAGTTATAACCATTGGCGATGAAGTTGCAGAACATCCCTGTGCATTGGTAACTTTTACGGTATAGCTTCCTGCTGTGTTTACGGTGATTGATGAAGTTGTTGCACCGGTTGACCATAGATAGCTGCTGCCGGAAGATGCAGTTAATGTTACTGACTGACCTTGTGTGATGGTAGTTGAACCACTTGCTGTAATAGTTGCTGCAGGCAATGGATTAACGGTTATCACTAACGGTGCTGACGTTGCCGAACAAGAACCATTGGAAACTGTTACAACATAACTTCCTGAAGTGCTCACATTAATATCCTGAGTAGTTGCTCCATTTGACCATTGATAAGATGTTCCGGCACCTGCACTTAATGTTACGCCACCACCCTGACAAAAAGTTGTTGGGCCATTGGCAATAATTGTTGCAGATGCACTTCCTGTAGTTATTGCAATAGGTGCTGATGTAGTTACACAACCTTGTGCATTATAAACTTTTACTGTATAGCTTCCTGCAGTTGAAACAGTGATAGATTGTGTTGTTGCACCGGTTGACCATAAATATGAGGTGCCACTGCTTGCTTTCAATACTACACTTGCTCCTGAACAAAGCATGGTAGAACCATTAGGTGTAATTGTTGCTGTTGGATTTGCTGCTACTGCAACAGTTTGTGGTGCTGATACAGCTGAACAGCTACCGTTTGATACCGTTACAACGTATGAACCTGCTGCGCTAACCGTAATTGATTTTGTTGTTGCACCGTTTGACCAAAGGTATGAAGTTCCTGTGCTGCTGGTTAATGTTACACTACCACCCTGACAGAATGATGTTGGGCCTCCGGCTGTAATGGTTGCATTAGGAGCCTGCGTCACCGTAACAACTTTTGGAGCTGAAGTTGCAGAACAACTACCTGTAGAGACCGTAACTGAATAAGAACCTGATGCATTTACGGTGATAGATTTTGTTGTTGCACCATTAGACCAAAGATATGATGAACCTGTATTTGCAGTTAATGTAACACTTCCCCCCTGACAGAATGATGTTGGACCTCCTGCAGTGATAGTTGCTGTTGCATTATTGCTTACAGTTACAACAGTTGGAGCAGATGTTGCTGAACAATTTCCATTAGATACAGTTACAGCGTATGACCCTGCTGCACCTACGGTTATAGATTGAGTGGTTGCACCGTTTGACCATTGATAGGATGATCCTGCATTTGCAGTTAATGTAACATTGCTACCCGGACAGAATGTTGTTGGCCCGTTAGCTGTGATAGTTGCCGTTGCTGAATTACTAACTGTTACGGAAGTTGGTGCCGATGTTGCACTGCATGATCCATTGTTTACTGTAACAGAATATGAACCTGTTGCATTAACAGTTATTGATTTTGTTGTTGCACCGGTTGACCATAAGTATGATGTTCCGGTGTTGGCAGTTAATGTTACATTACCACCTGGGCAGAATGTTGTAGGACCACCGGCTGTAATGGTAGCTGTTCCACCTGCTGTCATGGTAACATTTGTTGCAGCAGAGGTTGCCGAGCAACCCTGAGCATTGCTGACAGTTACTACGTAATTGCCTGCTGCGTTAACAGTTATTGATTGCGAAGTAGCACCATTCGACCATTGATAAGTTGAACCTGCACTTGCAGTTAACGTAACAGAAGCACCCTGACACAATGAAGTTGACCCATTTGCAGAAATTGTAGCTGCAGGAGCAGAACTTACAGAAACTGCTACCGGATTGCTGATTGCAGCACATCCACTTCCCTGTGAAACTGTAACTACATAATTTCCTGCTTGTGAAACAGTGATTGACTGTGTAGTTGCACCATTTGACCATAAGTATGAATTACCTGCACCTGCAGTTAATGTTACGCTACCACCCTGACAGAATGTTGTTGGCCCACTTGCATTAATAGTGGCTGTTCCACCGGAATTGCAGGCAACCATTGAATAGTTTGTGATTACATTATTGTTTGCTGATAAAATGAATTTATCAATCATTATCTTATTATTTGTTGGAGCAAAACGAATAGTATGACTTCCAATGCTTAGACCTGTAAACTGTATTGCCTGTTGTGAACATGCATCTAAACGATACCATGTCCAGTTCGTATCTGTTACGCAACCGATAGATTTTGATGCTCCATTGTCAACAGAAACACCTAAACCTGTTGCAGTGCCATCAGTACTTCTTGCACGCACAAAAAGGTATAAGTTAGCCTGTGATGAACTTCTTGGCTGAAATACATACTCTAATGGAGTGAAAGTTGTTTGTGTTGAAGGAAACACAACTGCAGTAGTAAAGTTAGAATAATCGCCAGCAGCAGCACCTTGAGGTTGAATAGTCTTTAAATTATATGCTGCATTGGTATTATCATACAATTCTGACTCAATAGTAAAATCTTTTGACCAGAATGATGGATGCGATTTTTCATGCCACTCATCTAACTGATAAAATACAGGAGATGATGCATTGGTTTTATCATAAATATAAGTACTGCCCTGACGTCTTACTTTGAATTTTACTTGTTGACCATCAAGTGTAATTGTTGCAACACTTTCATTCTCTGCACCACCTACCATACTTGTGTTTGGCTGAATAGTTCCGGTAATAGCAAATTTAGATTGTGTATTATGTTTTCTAACTACAACTAACTTACGTAAGTCACCTGCCCAGAATGTATATCCCGGTTTACCTGATGGAGCACTGTAATATGCAGGTACATCACCTGGCATTACACTACCATTACGCAAGAATTCTTCATAGCGACTCGCAACTGCTTGTGCATAACTTGGCATTGCTGTTTGCCATGCATAACCTGCAGGGTTTGCCGGTGGAGGATTTGGTGGGTTGTAATTTCCGGCTTCGTTAAAATAACCTGTATAGAAAAACTCTGCACCAATCATGTTAAGGCATTTCAACAATCCCATAAACTGTGCAGGACGCATATTGTTATCTTCATTAACATCCCAACCGGCTGCAACAAATGGAGAGAACAAATTATCACCCGCCTGTAATTCATAATAACGACTGTCAACAATCCACTGCCAGCCATGCCATGCCGTTATCCAGTTACGCCAGTTGTGTGGCCAACGGGGATAAAAATCTGGTGTGCTATAACGCTGACCATTGATTTCAGAATTTACCAAACGTGCTTCACTATATTTCTGACGATATTGTGGAAAACCATCAATACCATACTCTGTAAATTTTGTATTTGACAGCGCAGGAATATCCATGATTATATCACGGTATGATTGTGTTTCGTTTTCTTTAAATTTTCTTGCCTGAAAAGTTTGAAAATCCAAACCGGAAGCATTTTTTGCAGCAACAACGGCAGGGTCAGCAGATAATGCAGCATCAGTACTCCAGGCAAACACTTCACCATTCTCATTAATCATTGTTAATGGTCTTGTCAATGCATTCAATACATCCTGAACATTTGATTTCATTTGATTACCATCACCGGAATAAGCATTTGCCGGTGCTGTTGGTCTCCACCATTTGGTTGAAGAGTTGTTACCGTTTGGATCAATAAAGTTTCCTGAAGAATTTTGAAGATACTTGTCGCTGGATAAATTCTGACTTCTGATTAATGAAGGATTTAACTGTGCACGAAGTGTAATTAATGATGTTCCTAATTGTGGGTTCTGATTAGCCAGATTAGCCCATGCATTTCCCCACTGATCCATGCTGAGTCGCAGCTGAATCATGTAATTCCAGTTTTTAGCAAGCTCTTCGTTTATTGCAGTACTGTTTGTTGCTGACTGTGCATCAGATACACCACTCTGAAAACGGCCTCCCATGTACATAAGGTCAACCCAGTTGAAATTTTTCATCAATGTATTACCGGCTTTATAACGGGCTACAGGATAGCTTCTCAACTGATCAATGGCGGAAACGTTAGGATTTGGATGTCCGGGAGCAAATTCTGTATTATCTAAACCGGCTGATATTGGAGATGGCGAAGGCAAACTGCCATTAAATGTCAGATTAAAACTATAGCTTTTATTTGTTTGTACAGCATCTTTATAATGCTGATAAATCAACTTAGCAGGGACAGTTCTGTTGTATATGGCAATTTCATCATACTCACCAAAATATTTCATATAACTTACTCCCTGATTCCAAAATAAACTTGTGTTTGAACCATTCACAACCTTACCTGAAATATTTTTTGAATATCCTGAAGGACATTCGCCATCAATATATATTTCTTTTTTTCCGGTAAGCGAACTGTATTGAAATACGATATGATGCCAGTTGCCATCAACAAAATATCCATAGGAACGTTTACCTATTCCATCAAAACTTACTTTCAGTTCGTCTGAACCACTACCGGAGGTATAGGTATAGAAGTATATTCCGTCAAAATTAAAATTAGCAGAAAAACCGCCATCCATTCTTCTGAACAGCAATGTCTGATTGAATTGATATCCGGGTTTAAATAAAAATTCAATGGCAAATGATGTATCTGTTACAAAATTGCCAGTATTAATATTATCACCACTACTACCTAAAATTAAACCTTTGCCAACAGCACTGTTATTAGAAACAGTGTAACCGCAACCATATGAAGTAAAGTCCATATTTGTACGATTCATTGAGTCCTTATTAAAAGGGCTGCTGTTAAATGTCCAGTAGCTTACCGGTGCATAAGTTTGCGCATTAGCAACCTGAAGCAATGATAATGCTGCAAAAAGTAAATGGATGAATAATAACGAAATGCTCAGAATCTTGAATTTTCTGAACTGTTTGTTAATTACTCCCCTGATTTCTGTTGTCATTTCGCTGACAGCATTTGCGAAGTAGATTTTTTGTGCCATTTGAATTTTTTTTTGGTTCAACAAATTTTTGGCACGTTGTTTGAAAAGAAGCTTTTGTTCGTTTTGACTTTTTTTCTCGTGCCAACGCAGGCAATATAAACTGCTGTTTTACCTGATAGCATTCAAGTAGCTTTCATTATTGCATTTGCAAGAAAACGATTTATGTTGGCAAATATTTCAGGTCATCATTTGTTTCCTTCCCTCTTAAAGCAACATTCATCGAAATGCAAAATCCTGTTTTCAATGATGTAAGATTCCGGAATTACTTTTCAAATTTTGAGTGATTAAAATCACAAATCACCTATGCAAACATGTAGTCAGCTTTTTCCGGATGAAAATTACAATGAGCGGTATATATAAAAAACGAGCGGCACGCAATTGCGTGCCGTTCGTTTTTATGATTCAATCTGATTATTAATACGGACTTTGCAACACTTTTTCGTGTTTGGTTTGCTTAAAATCATCTTTTGATATGGCATCTTTCTTTCCGAGATAAGACCATTTAATGGCTGCTGTATATTCATTGAATGTATTATTCAAATCTTTCAGTTTAACATTATTAACCATATCAGAAAGAGATTCATCTAACTTCCATGAGCCAGTTGCTTCGCTACGCCCCAATGCACCTGATTGTGCTTCTGAAGTTTCTAACTTCTGATAATAATTTGTAAGATATCCCTGACGCAAATCTTTCAGTTCCTTTTCTGTAAATCCCGTCTTCTTAATAGAATCAATAATAGAAACCATTACATCTATTGCTTTCTTAGGATCTGTGGTTGTGATATAGATATAAGAGTAAGGTGAGGAAACAGCATTGCGCATGTAGCCTGCAGCAGGTGCATAAGACAAACTACGTTTTGTTCTAAGTTCAACAAAAAATCTGTCATAAAGCATTTGCATTGCTAAATCCATTTGGACACCTTTCTCTGTTGACAATGAAGGAGCACTCATTATTCCCATCAGGTAGTTTGTAGCAATATCGCGGTCAACAATAACTTCACTACCTTTAGTAATAACTAATTTGGGTTCCACAACCGGTGCTGTGCCGACCGGCATTTTTCCCAATGTTGCTTTTATCTTATTCACTAAATCTACTTCGTTAACATCACCTACTACAACTAAGTAGCAACGCTTTTTTCCAATCACATTTTTGTAATGGCTAATAATATCTGCCAACGTTAATTTTTCAAGGCTTGCAACAGAGCCTTGCGGGTCTTTTGCATAGTTTCTGCCTTTGAATGTTTCTTCCATAGCAATGGAACTTAATGAACCATCGGCATCAGACTCACGTTGCTTCGCTCCGGAT
>WBZM01000137.1_pt1 | contig 117319 bp, 86 predicted proteins | sample 5204271 | NCBI WGS metagenome assembly WBZM01 (sample SAMN12344346, study PRJNA552823) | activated sludge metagenome | biome: Activated sludge suspended growth; feature: Nitrification reactor; material: Wastewater; isolation source: activated sludge from nitrification reactor of wastewater... | reverse complement strand
TGAAAGAAATCGAGAAAATCGTCGAGGTGCCCGTTGACGTGGTGCGGGAAGTCGAGAGGATTGTCGAAGTACCCTACGAGGTCATCAAGGAGGTCGAAAAGGTCGTCGAGATGAGGGTCGAAGTGCCCGTCGAGACGGTCAAGGAAATCGAGATGGTGGCCGAGGTGCGCACGCCCGTCGAGTTCATCCGCAACGTCGAAGTGCCAGTTGAGGTGGTACGGGAAGTGCCAGTTGAAGTAATCAGAGAGGTTGAGAAAATCGTCGAGGTGCCCGTTGACGTGGTGCGGGAAGTCGAGAAGATAGTGGAAGTACCCTACGAGGTCATCAAGGAGGTCGAAAAGGTCGTCGAGATGCGGGTGGAAGTCCCGGTCGAAACTGTCAAGGAAATCGAGATGGTGGCAGAAGTGCGCACGCCCGTCGAGTTCATCCGCAACGTCGAAGTGCCAGTTGAAGTGGTACGGGAAGTGCCCGTTGAGGTCGTCAGGGAAATCGAGAAAATCGTCGAGGTGCCCGTTGACGTGGTGCGGGAGGTCGAGAGGATTGTCGAAGTGCCCTACGAGGTCATCAAGGAGGTCGAAAAGGTCGTCGAAATGCGGGTGGAAGTCCCGGTCGAAACTGTCAAGGAAATCGAGATGGTGGCAGAAGTGCGCACCCCCATCGAAGTAGTACGCAGGGTAGAAATTCCAGTGGAAATTGAGCGCATTGTTGAGGTGCCTATTGAGGTGGTAAGAGAGGTGGCAAAAATCGTGGAAGTCCCCGTTCAAGTAGTCAGAGAGAAGGTTGTTGAAGTTCCTGTCGAGGTCATACGCTATGTTGACCGACAAGCCGAAGTCAACCTACGGGAGGTGGATTTTGATGTTGACGAAGCCAAAGTCGCTTCCAATATTAAATGGGAAGGCAGGTCGGTGGAGCACGAAGCAGGTACCGAAGCAACAACATGGGAGGTCGAAACCAAAACGAAAAAAGCATTAACGAAGAAGGTTCCAGCGACTTTGCAGCAAAAGGACGACCTGAAGGTCATTGAAGGCATCGGCCCCAAGATAGAGTCCATCTTGAATGCGGCAGGTATTTGGACTTTCGACCAACTGGCCTCCATGACTGCCAACCAAATCAAGGACATCCTTGACCAAGCTGGGCCTCGTTACAAAATCCATGACCCAACCACTTGGCCACTCCAGTCGGAACTGGCAGCCGCCGGCAGTTGGGAAGAGCTTCGTGCCTGGCAGGACCAACTCAATGCAGGCAAACTTTAAATGATTGTTGAATTGCTGTATTGTTGAATTGCTTCATGGTTAAAACATTGTATGCAAACAACAATCAAACAATCAAACAATTGCAAATTTTCTTCATCCAATAAAAACAAAGCCATGTTCACCTTATTTAAAGAAAACATTGTCAATCAAGCCATTCCAGACCATACTGGCATCAGCAATTCCATCAACGTATGGCGTGACGGCACCGTTCAGGGCATCAAAGTGCATGTAAATATCACCCACCCTTTCGTGGGCGACCTCTCCGCCAAACTCACCAGCCCAACGGGCAAGGAGGTGACGCTATTCAACCGTCAGGGTGGCTCTGCCGACAATTTGATGGCAACTTTTGAGGGTGAAGCCCTCAACGACTTCATGGGCGAAAGTGCAGGTGGCCTCTGGACGCTCCATGTACACGACCATGCCACTCGCGACAGCGGCATCCTTAATACTTGGGGCCTTGACCTTGAATGCGAGGAGTTCAAAAACTATCGTTCCGAAATTTTCATCCCTGAGGTCGCATCCGACAATGCGCTCATCAGTACGCAGGAGTGTCGTTTCGCCGGCCGTGTGACCGCTGCCGAGGCCGACGTTGAAATCGAGCACCCGCTCATCGGCGACCTCGTGGTGACCTTGGTGTCGCCTGGCGGCAATGAGGTGGTGCTGCACAACCGAGAGGGTGGCTCGCAGAACCTTATAAAGCGCCATTTTGGCAATGATTCGCTTGCAGCGATGGTAGGCGAAAGCACCCAAGGCACTTGGACGCTGCGGGTAAAGAACTACCACGGCTCTGACAACGGCACCTTGAAGCATTGGAAGGTCAAGTTCCACTACGAGCAAATGGACGACTTGAAAGTGGTGGAAGGCATCGGCCCGAAAATCGAGAAATTGCTCAACGCTGCTGGCATTTGGTCTTTTGCAGCTTTGGCCGCCACACCCGCCGAGGCCGTGAAGGGCATCCTCGTTGCTGCTGGCGACCGCTTTGCCATGCACGACCCATCTTCTTGGGGCTATCAGTCCTTCCTGGCCGCCAATGGCCGCTGGGATGACCTCAATGCCCTCAAGGCAGAGTTGGTGGGCGGCAAGGCCGTCACTGCCTGATTAGCGAATAACTTCTATTGAGTATTTGAAATTGAGAAAAGGGTCATGCGTTGGTTTGCGCATGGCCCTTTCAATTGTCAGTTATGTAACAGTTAAAAAATAACTTCTTGTGGTTGTGGCGGCGAAGCCGCCACAACCACAAGAAACCTAAATAGGCTGTACCATAAGTCGCTTTTTCGACTTCGTCGAAAAATAAAATTTCAACGCTGAGGCGCAAAGGCGCAGAGATTAGAATAATCCTCTGCGTCTCGGTGCCTCTGCGTTCATTAATTCGTTGCGCCGGAGGCGCAACTGACTTGTGATACAGCCTCTTTAGGAAGTTGTTTTTTAATCGTTGCTATACTGCGAGTCGGCAAGTCTTGCGCATGGTTGATAGGGATTGATGAGGTTGATAAGGGTTGATAATCAACCTTTATCAACCTCATCAACCATGCCCAAAACTTAGCGGCGTGAGCTATAAAACAATAAGGTTTTTATACCCAAAACAAATATCTGTACCGCTTCCAAACAAATTGATTTCGTTGGGCTAACTTGGCAGTTGTTTCACCTAAAAAACATGAACTATGAGAAACTTACTACGTCCATTCGAGGACCTGCTCTGCTTGTTTTTCCCGCATCTTTGCCTCGCCTGTGAGCGGAATGCACCGCCCTATGGGGAGCATATCTGCACTTCGTGTAGGCTTACCTTGCCCGAATCCAATTTTCATACAAGAAAGGACAACCCCTTCACCGAGAAGTTTTGGGGACGGATTGACCTCCAAGCTGGCACTTCAATGTACCTTTTCACGAAGGAGAGCCGGGTGCAGCACTTGATGCACAACCTGAAATACAAGCAAAAACAAGAGATAGGAACCATCTTGGGCCGCAAGCTCGGTTTTACACTGCGGCAAGCCCCGCTTTTTGCAGATGTGGATGTGATAGTGCCGGTTCCGCTACATGTCAGAAAGTTGCGCATCCGAGGTTATAACCAGAGCGAGGTATTTGCTGAAGGCATATCCGAAACATTTGGTAGGCCCTGTATTGGGGACGGCATGAGGCGGGTCGTGCATTCTGCTTCGCAAACCAAGCAGTCGAGGGAGGCACGCCTGCACAACGTGGGCGAGGTCTTTGAGGTAAACAAGCCTAAATCGTTGGAAGGAAAACACATCTTGTTGGTGGATGACGTGCTCACGACGGGCGCTACCTTGGAAACTTGCGCCAGCAGGCTATTGGAACTGCCAGGCACCAAGGTGAGCATGGCTACGATTGCGATAGCAATGCATTGATTACCCAACCTCCACCAGCGTCCCTACCCGTTCGCCCTGCACGATGCGCCGAAGGTTTTCCGCATTGTTGACATCAAAAACGATGATGGGCACATTGTTTTCTTGGCAGATGGTAAAGGCGGTCATATCCATGACGCCAAGCCCCATTGTGATGGCTTGGTTAAAGGTGAGGTGGTCAAACTTTTTGGCAGTCGGGTCTTTCTCGGGATCGGCGGTATAGATACCGTCCACGCGGGTGCCCTTTAGGATGACATCGGCGTTCACTTCATTGGCACGGAGCGCAGCTGCCGAATCTGTTGTGAAATAAGGGTTGCCTGTGCCGCCAGAGAACAGTACGACCCGCCCTTTCTCCAAGTGGCGGATAGCCCTGCGGCGGATGTAAGGCTCGGCGATTTGGTCCATTTTGATGGCTGAAATGAGGCGGGTGAAAACGCCCACGCTTTCCAGTGCACTTTGCAGCGCCATGCCGTTGATGACGGTGGCCAGCATGCCCATGTAGTCGCCCTGCACCCTGTCAATGCCCGACTGGGCCGCTTGCAAGCCCCTGAAGATATTGCCCCCACCAATGACGACCGCCACTTCCACGTCCATAGCAACCAACTCCTTTATCTGGGTGGCATAGTGGAACAGCATCGAAGCCTCAATGCCGTATTTTTGGGTGCCCATGAGCGACTCGCCGCTCAGTTTCAGTAGGATTCTTTTGTATTTGAGTGCCATCTCTTAGAAGTGAAAAGTAAAAAGGCGAAGGTAAAAAGGGGGCATAAAAAAAGGCGAATTAATTGCTTAATTCGCCTTTCATGGCTTTGGGCGATTAGCCCAATTCAACGTGCTTGAACGCAGTGACCGTCAGGTCTTTGTGCAAGCTTTTCAAGTATTCGGCCACTGATATCTTGCCATCCTTTACATAAGTCTGGTTGAGCAGTGTGCTCTCTTGGTAGAACTTGTTGAGTTTGCCAATGGCAATCTTCTCCAGCATGGCTTCTGGCTTGCCTTCTTGGCGGGCCTGCTCCTTGCCGATTTCGATTTCCTTCTCGATCAGCTCCGCAGAAACGCCGTCTTTGTCAACAGCGACTGGGCGCATAGCGGCAATCTGCATGGCCACGTTCTTGCCCGGCTCGATGTAATCTGGGCCTTCGAGGTTCAGCGCCACGATAACGCCAGCACGGTTGCCCATGTGGATGTAAGGAAGCACTTGGCCTTGGCCAGCCGCAGTTTCCAGCTTGGCGTAGTAGCTGACTTCCATTTTCTCGCCAGTAACGCCCGTCTGCTCCGTGATTTTCTCACCTACGGAGATGCTGCCATCGTAGGGAAGGGCAAGCAGTCCATCAAGGTTCTCAGGCAAGTTTTTAAGAGCAATCTCGGCGATGCCCCTTGCGAATTTCACGAAGTCTTCGTTCTTCGCTACGAAGTCGGTCTCGCAGCCGAGGCGGATCACCACACCATTGTTGCGGTTGGCAGAGGTCAGTGCGATAACGGCACCTTCCTTGGCTTCACGGTCAGCCCTCTTCAAGGAGAGTTTCTGGCCTTGTTTGCGCAGCACTTCTACTGCTTTATCGAAATCGCCACCCGCTTCTTCGAGGGCTTTTTTACAATCCATCATGCCGGCGCCCGTCATGTCGCGGAGCTTCTTTACGTCGGCAGCTGATAATGTAGCAGACATTTTGATTGAATTTAATGGTTAAAAATTTGATTGGCGCAATTGTACGCACATTCAAATAGGATGTTTTGAGGAGTTGGATGAAGAAAACCTGAATTATCCATTACTCAGGCTTACTGCCCCCAACCCCAACGGGTTTATCCCTCTACCTCTGCTTCCTTCTCCTCTGGCTTCGTCGTGCGCTCGCCCAATCCCTCACGGATGGCCTCCACCAAGTAACCGGTGATGATGCCGATTGACTTTGAGGCATCGTCGTTGGATGGGATGGCGAAGTCCACCTTGTTCGGGTCGGAGTTCGTGTCCACCATGGCGAAGGTGCGGATGCCCAAGCGGTGCGCTTCGGCAAGTGCGAGGTGCTCATGCTGGATGTCCACCACGAAGATGGCAGCCGGGAGGCGGCTTAGGCTCTCAATGCCGCCGAACACCTTGTCCAACTTGATGCGCTCACGGTCAAGGGTAAGGCGCTCTTTTTTGGTCATGTTGGCAGCAGTGCCATCTGCGAGCATACGCTCGATGTTCTGCATTTTCTTCACCGAACGCTTGATGGTGGCGAAGTTGGTCATCATGCCGCCCAACCAGCGGTCGGTGACGAAGGGCATCCCAACTGACTGTGCCGCATTGGCGACGATGTCACGGGCCTGCTTCTTCGTGGCAACGAAGAGGATTTTCCGGCCAGACTTGGCGATGGCGCGCATGGCGTTGGCGGCGCGGTCCAGTCCTTCCAAAGTGCGGTTCAGGTCAATGATGTGGATGCCTTTGCGCTCCATGAAGATGTAGGGCGCCATTTTAGGGTTCCATTTCCTGCGCATGTGGCCAAAGTGAACCCCTGCATCGAGCAAGTCTTGATATGTAGGCTTTGCCATTTTTATTTAAATTGCTTTTAGCAATCGGCTGTTGGCCATCGGCTGTATTCCCCTAATGGGGCTATTGCCAAAAACCAGTAGCCAATAGCCGAATTAACGTTTGGAGAACTGGAAGCTCCTTCTTGCTTTTGGTTTACCGTATTTCTTGCGCTCAACCTCGCGGGCGTCGCGGGTCAGCAACTTCTTGTCCTTCAGCGGCTTGCGGAAGTCGGCGTTCAGCTTCACCAACGCACGGCTGATGCCCATGCGGGTCGCTTCGGCTTGGCCCTTGTAGCCACCACCGTCCACGTTGACCTTCAGGTCGTAGAGGTTGCTTTCAATGTTTACGGTAAGGAAAGGCTCAGTGATGGCACCTTGCACGTGTACTTGCGGGAAGTATTCCTTGTAGTCCTTTCCGTTCACGCTGATTTTGCCTTCACCTTTGGTAAGATAGACCCTCGCAACGGAGGCTTTCCTTCTCCCTATGGCATTTATCATTTCCATGTTTGAAAAATTTCCTGATTAAAAGTTAAAGGGTTGGGGCTTCTGCGCCTGGTGGGGGTGTTCCCCGCCAGCATAGACATATAGCTTCTTTATCATGGCATTGCCCAGTTTGGTGTGGGGCAACATACCACGTACGCCAATCTCTATGACCGATTCCGGCTTGCGGTTGAGGAGGTTGCGGGCGGTTTCCCGCTTAAGGCCACCGGGGTAACCCGTATAGCGCAAGAATTCTTTTTGGTCCAATTTCTTGCCGGTAAAACGGATCTTGTCGGCATTGATGACGACCACGTTGTCTCCTGTGTCAACGTGCGGGGTGAAGTCTGGCTTATGCTTGCCCCTCAGTACCGCCGCAATGCGGGAAAACAGGCGGCCTGCCGTCTGGTTGGTGGCATCTACCACATACCATTCGCGCTTGACCTCTTCCTTCTTCGCCGACACGGTGTTGTAACTCCGAGTATTCACGATTTTATGCGTTTAAACTGTGATGAAATTTTTGCTGAAAATTTGCCTTTTTCAAAGGCGGGTGCAAAGGTAAAGTTGTTTGTTTCATTTGCAACGCAGATTATTGATTTTTTTGAAATTTTTTTTTCATAACTAATTGAATTTCAGTCAAATTTTTGACTTCCATTTTCAAAGCACAGATAATCAGGCTGCTACGCAACGGTGCTTAAGGCATGGTGCCTTTGTTTCGACTTCCTAAACCCGCTGAAATTGGTGGTACCAAGCCTCCCTGATGCAGAAATAATTCCCAAGTGGGGAGTTTTTCATCCATATTTTTGCCACGCCCCATCACCATCGCCGAAGAACTTATTTGACCAACTATCGCCCATTCATCATGTCACGTACTCCCGCCCTTGGTTTTATCTTTGTCACTTTGCTGCTCGATGTCATCGGCTTCGGCTTGATTATTCCAGTGATGCCCAGTCTTTTGGAGGAAATGACCGGGGGCGACCTCTCCACGGCTGCCCGTTGGGGCGGTGTGCTGATGTTCACCTACGCGGCCATGCAGTTCCTATGCTCCCCGATTGTGGGCGGGCTGAGCGACCGGTTTGGGCGGCGGCCCGTCATCCTGGCCTCCCTGTTTGCCTTTGGCATAGACTTCATCATCACGGGCTTGGCACCGAACATCTGGTGGTTCTTCTTGGGGCGGTTGTTGGCAGGGGTCACGGGAGCCTCGTTCACCTCCTGCTCGGCCTACATCGCCGACGTAAGCCCGCCTGAGAAACGGGCGCAGAACTTTGGCCTCATCGGGGCGGCCTTTGGCATGGGCTTCATCATCGGGCCTTTGGTTGGAGGGCTGGTGTCGGCACATTTTGGGCTTCGGGCACCCTTCTTCGTAGCCGCTGGCATGGCACTGATCAACTGGCTTTACGGCTATTTCATCCTGCCAGAATCGCTCAAGCCAGAAAACCGCCGCCCATTCGACTGGCGACGGGCGAACCCACTCGGTTCGCTGCTGAACCTACGGCGCTACCCCGTGGTGCTGAGCCTCGCAGGGGCACTACTGGCGATTTACTTGGCAGGTCACGCCAACCAAAGTACTTGGACCTATATCGTCATCAAAAAATTTGGATGGGACACCGATATGGTAGGTTATTCCCTCGCCTTTGTTGGGTTGATGACGGGCATCGTGCAGGGCGGGCTTACAAGGGTGGTCATTCCACGTTTCGGGGCAAAGCCGTCACTATATTTCGGTCTCTCGATGTTCACCATCACATTTGTATTATATGCTTTCGCAGCAAAAGGCTGGATGATGTTTGCCATCATGGTGCCTTTCTCGTTGGGAGGCTTTGCAGGGCCAGCCTTGCAGGGCATCATCTCGAACCAAGTGCCCGCCAATGAGCAGGGCGAATTGCAAGGCTCATTGACCAGCCTTATTTCCCTGACCTCCATTATCGGGCCGCTGCTGATGACGGGACTGTTCTCCTATTTTACAAAACCGACCGCCCCGTTTCAATTCCCAGGTGCTCCTTTTTTAATGGGAGCTATTTTATGCTTAATCAGCTTATTGCTCGCCATCCGAACTTTACAGAAATATGGTAAAAAAGGGGTGGTTTAATGGGTTATGCTCAACGACAATAGGTTTTGTGCAAATACCCTATAATTAAGACGGCCCCCTACTCACGCCTGCGGCGGTTAGTCGGGGGAGAGGGCCTTTTGGCTGGGAAGGCCCTGTTTGCACAAAACCTATCAGCGCCAAGTATATATTCCAGCCACCGAGAATATTTTGGGGGTGCACCAAGTGTAATGCTGCCCTTCTGTATCCACTATTAGTGCACCGTATTATCCTCCTTATAATACTCTAATATACTTTCAATTAGTTCCTCTTTATTTGAGCCATCATATTCATCATAAGAAACATCGAAAATAGCCGTGTTTGTTGAAATTATGCCCGATTTTGGTTGCGAGCATATTCCGATATATTTAGCCGTTTCAGTTTCATCGAATTTAAAACTAAAAACATAAAGCCATAATTCTTGGCCTTGGTGCACATGCTTTCTTTTTTCAATGATTTTAAAATCGGCTACGGTTTCGATTTCGCCATCCATCAGGTTGGGTATGCCTCCTGCTATAAAGGTTTCAATATCGAGCAGTTTTTTGGGGATTCTGTCCATCCAGCCCTCCGTTTCAAGGATACTTATAAATGAATTCCATGCGTATGGAACATTATGAATCCTTTTAAGCATGTCCTTGTCCAGTTTTTGCCCTTGCCGGAGAAGGCTGACTGCCACGCTATTGAGCATCCAAGCATCCGGTAGTGCTTGCATTTTGTTCAACAAATCCATGGAACCGGAGGCGGGTGGCAGGTAGCCAGCGATGTCCAGCAGGGTAGTGAAGTCCCAACGGTGCTCCCAAAGCTCCAAGGAATCGGCATTGAAGAGCATAGGGCCGACATCCTCGGTCATCTTCCAGGCATCCTTCACGATATCGGCGGCATAGGGGTAGAAGCCGGAACGGTCGTTCCATTTGGCGCTGATGCTGTTGGAAATGGCGTTGTAAATCATGTAGGTATAAGCAGGGTGCTGTCGCAATCGAAACAATCGGGGCAACAGTTCCAGTACCAACGAAGAATCGTTGTTAAAGAAACTCAAGTGAGCATAGAACGGAATATCGTCCCCGGCGGCAGTGTCAACGGTGGGGGCAAGCTCAAAATAGGCATCGTATGCAGCGCTGTCCTGCATGGAAAGCATGACCTGCAAGGCATTGCGCTGGCGATGTCGAATGGCTTTGTTGTTATGAAAATACTCCACCAAGAACGGGAGCAAACGTTCATCTTTTCGGCCTTCCAGCTTGCTGGTCAGTAGGCCGTGAACGCTGCCATAAAGCATGGTGTCCCACGGCATCGGTTTTTGCAAAACTTTGAAGATTCCCGTCAGGTCCTCATCTTGGAACTCGTGGTCATAGTACTCGATATTTGCCTGCTGCGCAACGAGTGAATCTTCGGAAGACAGGTCGTCAAGCAGTATTTGGGTGGTTTCCCGTTGAAGCAAGGCTCCCGTCCACTTCATTTTGGGCTTGAACGAGTTGAAAAATGCCCAAGTGCGTTCCGAATTGCCCGGGGCCGATTTATTGACAATCAACTCGTAAATGCCCGTGTCGGTCAGCATGATGAGGTTCTCCATGAAGTATAAATTGGCAGTATCGTTCGTCGTGGCATAGTAGGCGGGCATTGTGCCGAACAGGGTATCCTTGAGCGTGTAGGAAGTGTCCTCCATCAAACGTTGTCGGTAATTGATGAGGAAACTGTCCGGTGTTTCGGTCTAGAAATACTTTGAGAAAATCGTTTCATTCACCGTGTAGCTGCAGGCGGAAAGGGTATCGGCGGCGGAAAAAGAATAGGATGACTGTGCCGAAATGGTGTCCACGGTCAAGCGATAAGCTGCGGGAAAGGCTACTGAACAGCCGATTTCGGGTAGCTCGGTTGGCTGCATTTCAGACTCCTTAAGTGGGAGCATCCGCAGTGTTTTGAAAAATGCCTGGCTCAACGAATCATTGGTGCCGACCGGGTGCGTGGTGGCGAAGGAATAGAATCGGTTGCCCCGCATGGTGCTTTGCACGTTGATGTAATTTCCGCTGTGCAGGAATTTAGACGCACTGCCCAAATGGCCGTCCACATAGACCGTGTTGCTTTCGCCAATCCTCGTCCCCCATTGCAACTCGAAATTATCGTTGACGGAGTTGAAAACAGCCTGTTTATCGGCAAACACGAAGGACGGCGAGTAATCGAAAACTGCAATGGTGTGCTCCCGCCCATTGCGAATATCCATGCTGATGTAGAGCTTTGTCGTCATGAAGTTGCTGTCCGCCAATTCCCTTTTTGCCCAAAAGACCTTTGGCTCGGAAGGCATGATGGCCGAAAAACCCCGCCCCTCGTCTTTGTAAATTATTTGAGTTGCAACGGGCCTATGCGCTTCAAAAAGGCTATCAGCCACGCCTGTGAACGTTGCATCCACTTTTCGCACTTGGTATCCTTTATTGCGGAGCAACGCTATCATGCCATCGTCGCCAGGCAGGTGCGCTGTGCCTACGGCACAAAAAATGGATTGCTGCTTACCAAGTCCAATCAACTTGTCCACCATTCGGATATTGCGATTTGTCAGCAGTTCCTGGCGGTAGTTTTCGTTGGGGAACCGGTCGTTCAAGCGCTTTTTCACTTCATCGAGGTCGCCCTTTTGGTAGATTTGTATGAGGCTGTTCAAGCTGACCGGCGGCTTGTCGTTGGCGATGAGCGTGTCCTCGAACATTCCAAAAAATGCCTTGGTCAAGTCTTTGTACTCGCCCATCTGCTCCAATCCGTACATTTTTTTGCCCCGATCGCTGGCGTAGGAGAACAGGGTCAAGTCGAGGATTTGGGGCTTTTTCTTTGTGAAAGGCAATTCCTTGATGCCCTGCAACATCTGCTCCACCAGTTCTGGCTTTTTGGACCTCAGCTCATCAATACTGGTGTCGGATTTGCGTTTTAGCAGGTCTTCCACCTCTTCATAGGCTTCCTCGCTGAGGGTTTCCCGAAGTTCGTTAAAAGTGTCCCTATCATTTAGGCTAAGGTTCATGACATAGGTCAGCGCAGAATCCGGGTGTACCTCCATTGCGAAAGCATCCACGGATTCAATGGCCAGCATGACCGAATCGCACAGCTCAAAGACCCGCTCGTCGCGGAGGTGCATGGTGCCGAAAAGATAACAGCTTTGCGGAAGGTCTTTGCCAGAGATTTCCCAGAGCAGGGCGTAGTTCGGCTTGGCCTTTTGGCAAAAAGCAAGTGTTGTTGCGAAGCAAATCACAGCAAAAGAGCAGCATAAGCGTAAGAGCACGATCATGACAAAGTATTTATGATTTAAAAAGGGTATATGCTAAAATCCCGCCGACTTGTTTCGATGGGGCAAGAAGTGTCATTTTTCTGCTACCGTTTCCACCACCACGGGGCACATTATCATGGCATTTGGCATAGCGGTCAGTGCCTCCAGGTCGGCCAGTGCATCGGCCAGTTCCGTTTCTGTCAAAAGGCCCCGCTCCATGATTTTGGGCAGATAAATATTCAAGAAAGAATAAGGCCATTCCCAAGTCAGGTCATTTGGCCGGGCCAATTTCGAGATGGTTCGGGTGTGCAGCACCCGCATGCCCAAGCGCTCGGCCATGCCCGGCAAGAGGCGGCCCACGTCAATATCGCCGGCTTGGCCTTGCTTCATGGAGCGGTAGCATGCCGCAATGCCTTTTTTCAATCCAGGCAACGGCGGCTCCGTTTGGAACACCGACCAGTCGAAATACTCCTGCACGACGAAACGACCACCGGGCTTGAGCGCTTCGACCACCTTTGCCAGCACTTGCTCTGGATTGGGCACCCATGCCAGCGCCCAGCGGCAAAAAGCCCCGTCGAGGCTGTTCGGCTCCAGTTGCATATCATCGAAATAGCAGTTTTGCAATTCGATGTTCAACCCATGTAGTTCAGCGTGTTTTTTCAGGAACTCGATATAATTGGCCGACAGGTCAACCCCAATCACCTTGCCCCGGTCGCCGACCATATAGGCCAGTTCGGTGGTGCAAAAACCGGGGCCGCAGCCGAGGTCGAGCAGGGTGTGGCCAGCCCGGAAGCCTCCAAGCTCCCAACCCCGCCGGGCTTCGCTGGCCCAAACCTGGTGCTGAAGGCCGAGGCGGTGCAGTTCGACCCGCTCGGTGCCAAGTATGTAGGCGTTTTTTTCTTGGATTGACATGAAATTAGTTGATTGAGATGCCATTAAACGAACCGCTTGATGACTTTGGTCAAGTTCATGCAAATATAAAACAACCATTAACCCTTGCTATTTTTGCCACCATCAAAAGCAACCTAATGACTGTCCTTCATTTTACCCTTGCCATAATTGCCTATTACATATTGCACAGTGTGCTTGCCGCCGACGGCGTAAAAGCTGCCTTGGGCCGCCTGCTGCCGGTTCGTTACTACAGGCTGGCGTACAATGTGCTGGCCACCTTGTTGCTGGCCGCCCTGCTTGTACTGTATTTTTTGGTGGAGAAAAAACCGATTTGGCCGCTGAACAAACTGCTGGTTTTCGGTGGAGGCGTCCTGCTAATATTTGGTGTGAGTTGGGTGGTTCGGGCTTTCAATAAGTACGATGTTGGCGAGTTCACTGGCTTGGAACAACTGCGGACGGGGCAACAACCCATGCACACCAAGCTCATTATCAGGGGGTTGAATGGCAGGGTGCGACATCCGCTGTACTTCGGCAGCCTGCTGCTGGTATGGGGCGTCATGCTCTTGTTCCAAAACGATGCGGCGCTGGCCTTTGCAATGGTCTCCACTATTTACCTCATCATCGGAAGCAGGTTGGAGGAGGAAAAGCTGGTCGCCCAGTTTGGCAAAGCCTACCAAAAATACCAGCGGGAAGTGCCCATGCTGGTGCCGAGGAGGTGGAAGGGGTGAAAACTGAAAGGGACGCAAATTCTGCTTTGCAAAATTTGCGTCCCAACCTTTTCGGAGAACAGCGGTACAATCAATGGATACCAATCGTATCGAAATAGCTGAACGCCTTCGTCAGCCTGTCCACGGCCCTGTCATTTCCCAGCAGTTCCATCATTTCAAAAACGCCAGGCCCTTGCATCGTGCCCGCCAATGCCAATCGCAAGATGGGCATCACCTCGCCCGGTTTCAGTCCTCGCTCGGCCATGAACTCCTTCACGGCAGCCTCCAAGGTCGCCGCCTCGAAACTCGTTTGCGCCTTCACATGGTCGGCCAGCGCCTCGAACACCGGGCGGCTCTCTGGCTTCCATCGCTTCGCAATGTTCTCATTGTCAAAGGTTTGCACATCGCCAAACAGATAGCTTGACTGCTCTACGAGGTCGGGCAGGAAGGTTGCCCGGCCCTTCATCAGGTGGCAGACCTTGGTCAAATATTCATCCGAAACTTGGTATCCTTTGGCTTCCGCCAATGGGCGCACCAGTCTTGCCAATTCTGCATCGTCGGTGGCATGTAGGTACTGCTGGTTGTACCACTTGGCCTTCTCGAAATCGAAGCGGGCACCGCTCTTGCTGATTTTTTCCAATGAAAATGCTTCGCAAAGCTCATCCAGACTGAAAATCTCCTGCTCCGTGCCGGGGTTCCAGCCAAGGAAGGCAAGGAAGTTCACCACCGCCTGCGGCAAAAAACCGAACTCCCGGAAGCCCTCGAAGCTGTCCTCTGGCGTATCGGCGCTCCAAGAGAGCGGGAATACGGGCATGCCAAACTTTGCGCCATCCCGCTTGCTGAGCTTGCCCTTGCCATCCGGGCGGAGGATGAGCGGCAAATGTGAGAACTGCGGCATGGTCGCCTCCCAGCCGAAGGCCCGGTAGAGCAGCACGTGGTGGCCTGTGCTGGGCAGCCACTCCTCGCCCCGGATGACGTGGGTGATTTCCATTAAATGGTCGTCCACGATGTTGGCGAGGTGGTAGGTCGGCATCCCGTCCGACTTCATCAGCACTTTGTCGTCCAGTTCGCTGGTATGGAAACTGACCTCTCCACGAATCAGGTCGTTGAACGTAACCACCTCATTTTCAGGCACTTTCAGGCGGATTACATAATGCTCGCCAGCATCGAGGCGGCGCTGAACTTCGTCGGCTGACAGATTCAGGCTGGTTTTCATCGCCTTGCGGCTAATGGCATCGTACTTGAAATTGTGGTTGCCAGCGGCGGCGGCGGCCGAGCGGGCGGCCTCCAGTTCTTCTGGTGTATCGAAGGCATAATAAGCATTGCCGTTGGCAACGAGGTCAAGGGCATGTTGCATGTAAATCGCCTTGCGCTCCGACTGGCGGTAGGGCGCATGTGGCCCACCAATGCCCTGCCCTTCGCCGGGCATGATGCCGCACCAGCGCAGCGCTTCGATAATGTACTCCTCAGCCCTCGGCACATAGCGACCTTGGTCGGTGTCCTCGATGCGCAGGACGAAGGTGCCGCCATGTTTTTTTGCAAAAAGATAGTTGTACAATGCCGTGCGAACGCCGCCAATGTGGAGTGCCCCCGTGGGGCTTGGTGCAAAGCGAACCCTGATATTTGACATTATTGGTTGATAAGGGTTGATAAGGGTTGATAAGGGTTGATAAGGGCCGTAGCAGTGTGCTCATCAACCCTTATCAACCTTTATCAACCTTTATCAACCCAATTTTAATTTTCTGTGAAAATTGAAATGCCCGGCAGCATTTTTTCATTGCAAACCGTTGATTTACAACAGAAAATAACTGCGCAGGAGTTCCAAGCCGTTCCTCAAACGGGGCGCAAAATTAAACCTTTGCCCTGTTACTTTATTTACAAAAAAGGTCAAAACGCTGAACCGACTGAACGTATCCAAAATCGAAACACTTATGTACCTTGTAAAAACGCCCCAATTTATCCAGAAGCTATTCCCAAACTTCATTTGGCGGATGCCGACCGAAGAGAAAGTGCTGCACCTCACTTTTGATGACGGCCCCATACCAGAGGTGACGCCTTGGGTGCTTGACCAATTGGAACAGTACAAAGCCAAGGCCACGTTTTTTTGCGTAGGCGACAATGTGCGCAAGCATCCAGATGTGCTGGAAATGGTGCGCAAAGCAGGCCATGCACTCGGAAACCACACCTACAACCACCTCAATGGCTGGTTGACCGAAAACCTTCAATATTTCCTGAACGTGCGCCGTTGCGCTCAAGCATTGCATTCGAGCCTTTTCCGACCGCCTTACGGACGCATGAAGCCGGGGCAGGGCGATTTCTTGCTGCGGCATTACCGTATCGTGATGTGGGACGTACTCAGCGGTGACTTCGACCCTGATATCAGTGCCGAGCAATGCCTGCATAACGTACTCAGCAACGCCCGCCGTGGCTCTATCGTTGTTTTCCACGACAGTTTGAAAGCTTTTGATAAACTGAAATACGTGCTGCCCAAGGTGTTGGAGCATTTTGCGCAGCAAGGCTACCGTTTTGCGCATTTGGAGGAGGAGCCGTCGCAAGAATTGCTATTGGCCGAAGTAGCGTGAACCAGTAGTTTGGAAATGAAAATGGCCGGGCGTGTGTTAAGCGCCCGGCCAATCCTTATGCTTGAGATACCAATGATGAAATTCTTGTTGGATTAATCCTCGTCAAAGCCGTCGTCATCTCCGGCACCCGCACCTGCACTGGCGGGGATTTTGACTTGGTTAGAACTAATTTTCTCCTTTATTTTCCCTTCAATCTCACGGGCCACTTCTGGGTTATCCATGAGGAATTGTTTGGCGGCATCGCGGCCTTGGGCTATTTTGGCCCCATCGTAGGCATACCATGCGCCACTCTTGTTGATGATGCCAAAATCAACGCCCATGTCAACGATTTCCCCAGTCTTGGAAATGCCCTCGCCAAACATGATGTCGAACTCGGCAGTACGGAACGGCGGTGCCACTTTGTTTTTCACCACCTTCACTTTCACGTGGTTGCCGACTACATTGCCTTCTTTGTCCTTGATGGCTTGGCCGTTTCGACGGATGTCGAGGCGGACGGAAGCGTAGAACTTGAGGGCGTTACCACCTGTGGTCGTCTCCGGGTTGCCGAACATCACGCCTATTTTCTCCCGCAACTGGTTGATGAAGATACAGGTGCAACCGGTGCGGCCAATAGCAGCGGTGAGCTTGCGCATGGCCTGCGACATGAGGCGGGCTTGGAGGCCCATCTTGGAGTCGCCCATCTCGCCTTCGATTTCGGCACGGGGCACGAGCGCCGCTACCGAATCCACTACGATAATATCAATGGCACCGGAACGGATGAGGTTCTCGGCGATTTCAAGGGCTTGCTCCCCGTTGTCGGGTTGAGAGATGAGCAGGTTTTCGGTATCAACGCCCAATGCCTCGGCATAGCTGCGGTCGAAGGCGTGCTCTGCGTCCACAAAAGCTGCGATACCGCCATTCTTCTGGCACTCTGCTATGGCATGGATGGCAAGGGTGGTCTTACCGGAAGACTCAGGGCCGTAGATTTCGATGATACGGCCACGGGGGAAGCCCCCAATTCCGAGTGCAATATCAAGGCCAAGCGAGCCACTGGAGACACACTCCACGTCGAGCACTTGCTTGTCGCCGAGGCGCATGACGGTGCCTTTGCCGAAGGTTTTGTCAATCCGGTCAATGGCCAAGTTCAGCGCTTTAAGTCTGGATTCTCTGTCCTGAAACATGAGTTCTGGTTTGAGTTTGATAGTTATCGTTTGAAACAACGGGGCAAAGCTACGCTGTTTTTAATTTAAAACAAATTTTTTTAAAAAAATAAACTTTTTTTTTTGAATGGCGGGCAAAACGGGTGGTGGCGACCGTTTTGTCGGTTGGAATGGGAATGTGGGGGAAAGGTAGGGAATTGGGTTGGAATTGGGAAGCAGTAAATGAAGGTAGGTTAGCTATTTAAATAAAGCTCTTTTGCTGCAATGGTATCTACCAAACATGCTGCTGGTTAACAGAAAGGGTGGAACGAAAATTTTGCGAAGCAAAAATTTTCGTTCCACCCTAAAAAAATTCTTCCCTGCGGCGGTTGGCTCCGCCAACAGCCGCAGGGAAGAATTTTTTTAGGGGGCAGCAATTTGTTTTTTGCTGAGGCAAAAAACAAATTGCTGCCCCCATCGAGGAGTCCCGTTTTTCTGCCTCAATCAGACCATTACGGAGATGCGTGAAATGACGCTAAACTGTTATAAACGATGTTTGGACAATAAGACCTTGCTTTATTGTCGATAAAAAAATTACTGCACAATCACCTTTGTCGTCGCTAATACCTTGCCGCTGGCATCACGTAGGCTGACAGCTGCGGTTCCGCTTTTGCCGTTTGCAAATAAACGATCTGGGCTGATGTGGTAGGTGTTCAATTGGCCCTTCTCCACATCGAAGAACTTCTCGTTCACTTCATTTACCGCATTTGCATCGAAAAAAAGTAGGGACACCCGACCCGCTGGTGCCTTGAACCTGACATCGAAGCCTGCCGAGCCAGCAGGATTGGGGAAAGCCTCCAAGACAACCTCCTCGGTTGGCTGTGCAACTGCTTTTTCGTCTTCGTCCAGTTTGAACTTTATGGGCAATGTGTACGACACCGCCACGGGCTGCCCGTCCTTCTTGCCCGGCGACCATTTCGGCAGCAGGCCAACTACCCGTAGCACTTCCTCGTCGCAGCCGCTGCCGACGCTCTTGATGATTTCGGGCTTGGTGATGCTGCCGTCCTTTTCAATGATGAACTTGACGTACACGGTACCTTCCACGCCGACTTTGCGGGCCTCAGCTGGGTACTTCATGTTTGCGAAAATGGCTTGGAAGAGCTTGCCGTTGGAACAGTTTTGACGCTCCTCGCCCTTGAGTTGCTCGCAGCCGAGCATGACTGGCGTTTCTTCCAAATCGTTGATGGTCAATGGTTTATTAGCTGGCACGTTCTTGTCTTCCTCGTCCAGTTTAAACTTGACAGGTAACATGAACTGTACCCTGACCGCTCTGCCCCGCTGTTTGCCGGGAATCCATTTTGGCATAGTGCCTACCAAACGTTTCAGTTCCTCACCACAACCACCGTCCAGGTTGCGGACTATTTCAGCGCCCGTGATGGAACCGTCTTTTTCAATAACGAATTTTACGTAAGCTGTGCCTTCGATGCCCTTTTCCCTTGCTTCAGCAGGGTATTTGATGTTCATGAAAATAAACTCCAGCATCTTCTGCTCAGCGCATTTTTTTCGCTCGGATGCATCGGCTACGTCCTCGCAGCCAGGGAACCGAGGCATCTCCTCCACGACTTTGAATACCTCTTCATCTTTCGGCGGCACGGTATCGGTTGCTACATTTACCGAAGACGCAAAATCAACTACTTCCAAGCTCGCAACAGGTTGGGTTTCAAGGATTTCCATAGGTGCTGGCAGTGGGCTGTTTTCAAAAGAAAAAGCCATCAAAAGCACTGCCAGCGCTGGCAGCACGGCCAGGTATTTCCACCCGGCCCGCTGCGGCGAATTAGTTTTAGTCATCATGACAATACGTTTTTTTAATTGTGAAGAAAAAATTGAATTGAAGATGGCAACCTGCTTCCCCCAAAGGGGCCCCTTTGGGATGGGATGCGATTGCCTGAGCAACAAACGGCCGTATTGTTTCTTGTCAAAGCCCGCCGTCACGTGGGCGTCAGCTAAGTATTCGTGGGTTGTTCTGAGGGCTTTTTTGTAAAAATAAACGAAGGGGATGCACCAGGCGAAGGCCGCCACGAGTTCGAGCAGCACCACGTCGTGGCTGTGTTTTTGGAAAATATGCGCCTCCTCGTGCCGCACGATGCTGCGGCGCTCCTCTTCCGTCACCTCGAAGCTTTTGCTCCAAAAAAGGTTGTCGAAAAACGAGAAGGGTAGGTGCGGGGCGTCCGTCGTCACGAGGTCGTAGCCTTGTTGCTTCGCAACGTCGCCCATGCGGTACAGTCGCCCTATCTGCCAGAGGCCATAGCCGAACCGCAGCATGGCCACCACAACGCCGAGGCCGTAAATCCACCATGCAACCGACTGAAAATCAATGCCTTGCTCTCGTTGCGAAGCAGTGACCACAATCGCCTCCAATTCTTGTACGCCTACCGTAATGGGCTGTAGCAGGTAGCTGGGTGTTGCCTCCACCGTCGCCAAATCAATGTCCAAAGTCGGGATGACCAGGCCGAGCAGCAGCGTCGTGAGCAGGTACCAACGGTTCCAGCGGTGGAAGGTCTCCGCCCGCAGCAGCAGGTGGTAAATGCCGTAGAAAACGGCCCAGGATGCGGTGATTTCGAGCAAGTACGTTGTCATTGGTCACTGATTGTCATTCCTGCCTGTCGGCAGACAAGGGTCGTTGGATTCAATCCTTCAATTTCTCAATCAACTCTGCAAGCTCGTCTTTGTCCAGCTTCTCTTCTTTGACGAGAAAGGAAACGAGGCTGCTCATCGAGCCTTCAAAATAGTCTGTCACGAGGCGGTTCAAGGAGGTTTTCGTGTACTCCTCTTTTGTGATAATGGGGAAATACTCGTAGGTGCGCCCATAAGCCTTGTGCGACACGAAGCCTTTTTCCTCCAAGATGCGCACGATGCTCGACACGGAGCTTTGCGGCACCGATTTTCCCTTCAGCGCCTCGTAATGTGGCATAACGTCGCTCACGAGGCAGCGCCCCAGCCGCCAAATGATGTGCATTACTTCCTCTTCTGCCTTCGTCAATGATGTCATTTTCATTGTGTTTTGGTGGAACGGAAGCAAAGGTATGTTTAAGGATTTAGTCTTGCAACTATTTTTTTGGTTTTTTGACGTAAAAATACGTTATAAAAGAAAAGACCTTAAAAAACCTGCCCAAAATCAATTAGGCAGGCCGAATAATTCTTCTAAACGACTATGGCCTATGGCATTCAAATGCCCTAATGACCAATGACCAATGACCAATGACCAATGAAATGACCAATGACCAAAATGACCATCTTCAAACCGGCTTCAATACCGTCAGCACCGTGCAAAGGCCGATGGCACGGATGGCGGGCACTTCCGTCCTGTCGTCAAGCTGGTGTTTGGTCTTCAAAAATGTCCATTGGAAATCGTTCATTGTCAGCCCCAAATCACGTAAGGTGGCGAGCAATTCGGGTTGTTGCGTGAGCCAAATGCGCTGCTCCCGCCATTTTTCGAGGTTGGGCAACTCTTGTCCTTTTGGGTATGCCACCACCCAGACGATGGGCAGGTCGAACTCATGGCTGTAAGGCTCGGTGCTTTGACTGGAGGCCGACCGGGCAAGTGCAGCCTGCCAGTCCAACTGCGTATCGGGATAAGATTTCTGCAGCCGTTGCGCCAGTACGGAGTTTTTTGGGCGGTAAGTTTTTGGGTAAAACGCATACCAAGGCTCCAGCAGTGCACGGCGGCAGCTTACCACTTGACCTGCCTTTTTTGAAGAGGAATAATGGATGAAATAAGGCGACGAAATCATCTGCGGCAACTCGCCACCATCGCCCAGCACATATTGCAGCGCTTTCAATAGCGAAGTGTCCCGACCAACGCCACAGCTTTCCACATGGAACTCCGTGCAGGCATCGGCCACCCAGTCGGGTAGGGGGAGCAGGGCCTTATTGCCCACTGCCTCGGCCAAGGTGGTAACCGTCGTGCGCTTGCCATCAGGCAGTACTGCCACCGACAGACCGTTCCATTCATTGCCATGCGAGACAAGGTTTACCCGCCCCCAAGGAATGCCAGTTTTGGCTTGGTGGGTGGCCAGATAGTCCCGCATTTCCAACAGAGATTGGCATTCCGTTACCACAAACTCCGTCCGCTCGGCAGGATCGTTTTGATAGAAAATCTTGGCTTCTGCATAATAGGCGTTGGTGCTGTCTTCATCCATGCCAAGGATAAAGGTGATGCTGGGGCGCTCTTCTGCCGGGGCTTCTATTTTTGGTTTTTTTGGGGTGAAAAAATCGGAGACAGCCTGCTTGATAACCGTGGAATACCACCCCAAAGCATCGGCCAATGCGTAGCCCAGTACGCCGATGCCCGTGAAGATGAACAACCAAGGAACAATGAATAATCGCTTCATTTTCAATTCTTTAAGATGGAAAATGGATTAAGAAATGGGGGCATCTACTTCCGTAGCGAGGGGTTTTAACCCCCTCGCTACGGAGAAGTAGAGAAGCTTCACAACCGTTTCACCCCAAAAGCCAACAGCATAAGCCCAACCACCAGCAACACGACGTGTAGCATTTTTTTCCCAATAGCACCACTTTGCACCCCCCGCAACACCAGACCTTCAATGGCCGGCGAAAAACCTACAGCACTATCTTCCACACCTTCTGGCAGTGGCAGGGGCTGCTTCACTTCGGTCAGTTCGCCTTTGGCATTTTTCACGACTTCCCGGTCAACGGCCACAAAGGAGGTATAGGCTGTCATCAGGTTGTATTTAAGGCCGAGGTTGGTGACCTCTTTTACCCTTTCGTCATTGGGTTCGAGGCGGTTGTAGTCGTCGAGCAGGCGGATGCGCTCACGTGCCCAGAGGTAGCGCAGGGCGGTGTTGCGGGCATCGGGCTTTGCCTTGCCCACAGCGAAAGTGGTTTTGAATTTCTTCTTGCCACTGTGGCCCGTCAGCGTGATTTTGCCTTTCGCCTCACCTTTATATTTGCCAAAAATGATGACAGGCCGCTCGGCCAGCACATCGGGGATGCTGGCTGGCTCCACGTCATAGGCATCGAAGCCATCGAAACTGGCCTTTACCCTCGTCAGCACGGGCGATTGGACGTACTGGCGGAAACGCTCGGCGGCGGTGGCAGCCTCCTCCTGTTGGGTGATGATGGTGGGTTCGCCCTGTCCCACGTGTGCTAAGCCTTCGATTAGGTAATTGTTCACCGAGCTTCCAATGCCGAAGGCAAACAGGTTCGCATCGTCTAAATGGTTGCGGACGAGGTCGAATGCTTCTTTTTCCAATCCGATATAGCCATCGGTAACGACGACCATGGAGCGGGAAACGCCCTCTTCGTCCCTTGTAAGATTCAGCGCACGTTGCAAAGCGCGCAAAAGTTCGGTGCCGCCACCACCCTGCTGGCTATCAATGAACCCGATGCCCTGTTCGATATTGGCCGCCGTTGCCGTGACCGATTTTTCGGAAAGAAGGGCGGAGGTACCCGCAAATAACATCACGTTGAACTTGTCAGTGGGACGAAGGCCCGTCAGCAGGTTTCGCATCAATTTCTTGGAAACATCCAACGGGAAGCCATGCATGGAGCCGGAAACGTCAACGATGAAGATGTATTCCCTCGGCGGGATTTTGTCCACAGAAACCCGCTTAGGAGGCTGGGCCATGTACAGAAAGTATTTTTCCCCGCCTGTTTCATAGAGCAACAGTCCATCCTCGATTTCGCCACCGGCGAGGCGGTATTTCAGGATGAAATCACGGTTGCCGCCTTGGCGCTCGGCGGGGTCGAGACTGACCTGCACCGTATTGGTTCCCTCGTATTTCAATTGGGCCTTGTGGCTGGTGCAGGTCACGTCTTGCAGCGGCATGCCCGCCGATAGCCAAACTTGCAGGTCGAAATGGTACGTGGGTTTTTCCTTGGCATGGTGGTAGGGCATGGAGGCAAACTTGGCGTTCGATTCCGTGCCGTTCATGTACCTCGGCCCAACGACAGTGGGGTAAACGAAGGCGTACTCGCCCTCGGTCGGCACGATGAGCTCCGTGTATTTCAGTTCCACCTGGATTTCATCGCCAGGCTGCACATTGGCCACATTCATTTGGAAAACATTGGGGCGCTCCTGCTCCAACAGCGAGGTGCGTTGGCCATTGCTCTTGGCCGTTTCATAGGTCTGCCTTGCCTTTTCCCTTTCCTGTATCTCGGCGGTGATGGTGCGGTTTCCCACCTTCATCTTCATGCCGTAGATGGCTGCCCGGCTGCTCGCCGGAAAAACATAGATGGCCTCGATGGGGCACTCGCCCTCGTTTTTATAGACTTGTGTAATGGTCACGTCGGCGATGACGCCTGCGATGTTCACATTGGCCGAGGTTGACTTCAAGGGCATTTGGTCAAGCCCCTTTCCTTCGCTTTTTACCATAAAATAAGGTGAAAGGGTGCGGTCGGCTGCTGCATCCTGCGCCATGAGGCCGTTGGCGAAAAGCAGGAAGAACATTGCGATGAAAGTCAAGGATAATTGAGTGGTCTTTTTCATTTTGCAATCATTGATTTAACGCAAGTTGCGGATAACCAAACCTAAATCTCTGTTTCGGCGGCGAAGCCGCCGAAACAGAGATTTAAACGGTGTTTTTGCGGGCCGGAGGCCCGCAAAAACACCGTTTTGAACTGAAGGCTATGGTGCTCCGCAACTTGAGTTGATTTAGATGACCGGGAGGATGGAGCTTCTCCCGTTTCGGGCAGCAAGATGTGGGTAGGCTTCGGGCGGAAGCGAGCAGGTATTAGCAAGCGTGGGCAGGTTGTGATTAACCGTGCTTGGAATTGAGTATCCGTGCAAGGCATTGCGTCCTGTGTTGCGGAGCAAACTAACCCAAAAATGGAGAGCACAACCCATTGTTTTACAGCGAATTTTCGCAACGATTCCCCTACCTTTGTGGGCATGAGCCAGAAGTCCACCAACGAGCGCATCATATTCGGGTTGAAAATCAAGCAGTTGCGACAATCCCGGGGCCTGAATTTCGCTGATTTTGCGAAGCAAACAGGCATGTCCATCTCGTACCTGAACGAAATTGAAAAGGGCAAGAAGTTTCCGAAGGAAGACAAAATCGGGATGCTGGCCACGGCGCTCGGAGTGGATGCCTCGGAGCTTATGTCGCTCGACCTTGGCAAAAACCTGACCCCCGTTGCGGAGCTGCTCAGCTCCAACTTCCTCAACGAACTGCCGCTCGACCTTTTCGATATTGACCTCGCCAAGGTGGTCGAAATCATCGCCAATGCACCGCTGAAGGTCGGGGCGTTCATCTCCACGCTGGTGGAGCTTTCCCGCAACTACGCACTTGCAGAGGAGAATTTCTACTTCGGTGCCCTGCGCTCTTACTTGGAGTTGAACAACAATTATTTCGAGGAAATAGAACAGGCAGCGGCCGATTTTGCGGAGCGGAACAAGCTGCCAACCAACGGCCTCGTGCCCGTGGATGCACTTGCCCGCATCCTCGAAAAGCGCTACGGCTACACCCTCATCGAGAACGGGCTTGCACCTTACCCCGAACTTGCTGACATTCGTTCGGTGTTCGTGCCCAAATCGAAAAAGCTGCTGCTCAACGCCAAATTGAACGATATGCAGAAGGCATTTCAGTTCGGCAAAGAGCTGGGTTTCAATTATTTAGGCTTAAAAGAGCGGGCGAACACGGCGGCCCTGTTGCGGGTCAATTCTTTTGAAGAAGTGCTGAGCCATTTCAAGGCGGGCTATTTTTCGGCGGCGCTGCTGCTCAATCGGGAGGCATTCCACCAAGACATGGAGGCGTTCTTCCAACAGCCCCGCTGGGACGGCGAATTTTTCCTCGGCCTGCTCCGCAAATACCAAGCCTCGCCAGAGATGCTCTTCCAGCGCATGACCAACGTGCTGCCGCAATTTTTTGGCTTGGACAAACTCTTCCTGCTACGCTTCATACAGACCCCCGCGAAGGGTCAGTTCAAAATGGACAAGGAACTGCACCTCAACCGGCACCACCAGCCGCACGGCAACTCGCTCAACGAGCAATACTGTCGCCGTTGGCTCTCCGTCTCCCTGCTCAACGACCTGAGCGAGATGCAACAGGCAGGTAAATATACCGGGGCCTTGGTCGGGGCGCAGCGCAGCCGCTACCACGACTCCAAGGACGAGTACCTCTGTTTCACCATCGCAAGGCCCGCCTACCCCTCGCCCGACCAGAACGTGAGCATCACGGTGGGCATCCTTTTGGATGGCTCATTGAAGCGGCGGGTCAAGTTCCTCGACGACCCCGCCATTTCCCGCAAGGAAGTGAACACCACTTGCGAACGCTGCCCCATCAAGGATTGCGCAGAACGGGCTGCCCCACCGATTGTGGTGGAGTCAAAAGAGCGGCGCAAGAAGATGCAGAAGGTGCTGCGGGAGTTGGAAGAGGTTTGAGGTATGGAGGTGTGATTGGTGATTAATCAAAATTGCGGAAGCCTTCGTCAAAAAGTGCTTTTGCTGCAGGCCGTAGGCCCGCAGCAAAAACACTTTTTAAATCTCTTTTTCGGCGGCTCCGCCGCCGAAAAAGAGATTTAACTGGGATTAAATTACCCAACGGGGCGGTTGTTGGACAGGAAATTCAGGCCGACCAAAAGGAAGAATAGATAGAGCGACACCCCGAAATTGTTCTCAATCGTGTTTTCCACGAAAAAAGAGGAGAATATGACGGCGTGCAGGGCCAAAAACAGGGGGTTCCGCCAGTTTTTTCGATAAAAGAGCGGATAGAAAAAACCCAGGAGGAACACGGCCAGCCCAATCGCACCCGTGCCAGCGAAGATGGTCACGAGTTGGTTATGGGGCATTTTGAGTTTGTAGTCGCCTGCCAAGCCCGTGTCGTAGCGCAGTTTCACTTCCCTTTCCAAATCGCCCGCCCCAACGCCGAACAGCAGGTGCTCCCGGCCAATGTCAAGTCCCACCTTCATCGAGGCAAACCGCTCCGAATCGGGGTAGTCAGAACCAGTCCCTTGTTTAAATTGGAGGTAGTCCCAGCGGGCATAATTCACTTTAGCCTTGAAACTGGGGACGGTAAAATAAGCGACCATTGGCAACGCCACCACCCCGACAATGCCCGCCAACCCAAGCAGGTACCGTTTTTTTACCAAAACAAACCAAACGCCGAGCGCCAGCAAGGCGATGTATAGCGAAATGAGGCCGCTGCGCACGGAAAGGACGTGGATGAAGGCGAATAGGAATAGGGTTAACAGATTCCGGATTGTGGATTGCGGATTGCGGATTGGGGGGCCAGCGACTTCTTCCTTTTTGGTTTGAAATGAGAAATCATCCACCCACAAGGCGATGCCGCCGAGGATGGTGAGGGCCAGCATCAGGCTGAAACGGATATGGTTGCTGGGGGTGGGCAGGTGGCCGCCACGGCCAAGGTCGGCCATCACGGCGTCGTAGTTGGCGATGAAATTGACCATCACGTAGGCGCTGATGATGGACATGATGACCAGTAGAAAATACAGGATGGTATAGACCTCCCGTTTGCGGAGCGGCGGCATGGACGCAAAGGCGAAAGGTAGCACGAGGAAGGGCAGTTTGATGCGGAGCCGCTCCAGGGTATAGCCCAAATCGCCCGACCAAGGCCAGGAGGCCAGCACCAACAGGAAGGGCACTGACACGGCCAGCCAAGCCCGGTACTGGCGGTATTTCTTGAAGTTTTCCCGCAAACTGTCCCGCAGCGTCAGGCGTACACTCGGCCCCTCAATCTTCAACTGGAACAGGGCCAGCAGCAGCAGCGCTATCATCGAAACGGAGAGCACGAACTCCGCCGACAGCACCATGCTCACCAGCCAGATGAAGAGGAAGGTGAGGGCTTGCGCCTTGTAGGATTGGAGGAAGGTTTGCAAATCGAAGGATTAGGTTCCCTATGGGAATGACAAAAATGATTTTTGAAGGATTGAAGGTGAAGGGAACGAAAGGTAATAGATTAGGATTTTTCAATTAACAGAATATTACCTTTGCACCCTTATTTTGAGGAAAACGAGGTTGGGAAGCATCCGAAGCTGTGATTCAATCCTTCTCTCCTTCAATCCTCCAATCCTTTCAAGATGGATTCATTCGCAAATGTAAAACGCATCATCGAAGAAATAGCAGCGGCCAGCCCGAAGTCGAAGGAAGAACTGGAGCAGTTCCGCATTCAGTACCTCGGCTCGAAGAACGTCATCAAGCCGCTGATGGGCGAGATACGCAACGTGCCCAACGAGCAGAAGAAGGAATACGGTCAGCTCGTGAACGAGGCCAAGGACGCCGCCGAGTGCAAGTTTGCGGAGCTGCAAGAAGCCCTTGAATCGGCCAGCGACGATGCCAGCTTCGACCTGCTCGACCTCACTCGCCCTGGTGAACCGCTGGAACTTGGCAGCCGCCACCCCATCGCAACGACGATGAACCGCATCGTGGGCATCTTCCAGCGCATGGGCTTCGCCATCGCCGAGGGGCCGGACATCGAGGACGACTGGCACAACTTCACGGCCATGAACACGCCCGAAGACCACCCCGCTCGGGACATGCAGGACACTTTCTACCTATTAAATAGTACAGAAATGCTCCTGCGCACCCATACCAGCCCTGTGCAGGCAAGGGTGATGACTTCGCAAAAGCCGCCCATCCGCATCATCGCCCCGGGTCGGGTCTATCGCAACGAGACCATCAGCGCCCGCAGCCATGCGCAGTTCCACCAAATCGAGGGACTGTATGTGGACGAGGGCGTGAGCTTCGCCGACCTGAAACAGACGCTGATGTACTTCGCCCAGGAGATGTTCGGCACGCCAAAAATCAGGCTGCGCCCCAGTTTCTTTCCCTTCACCGAGCCTAGCGCCGAGATGGACGTGTGGATTGGCATGGACAACGAAAAGAACTACCGTCTGAGCAAGGGTACGGGCTGGCTCGAAATCCTGGGCTGCGGCATGGTTGACCCCCAAGTGCTCGAAAACTGTGGCATTGATTCCACAAAATACAGCGGTTTCGCCTTCGGTATGGGCATCGAGCGGCAGGCCATGCGGCTGTACGACATCCACGACATCCGGCTGTTCTTTGAGAACGATGTGAGGTTTTTGGGGCAGTTTGGGTCGGTGGTGTAGGCTGTTTTTATTATCTTTGTTCAAACTTGATTCGAAATGACGATAGGTACATTGGACATAACCGAGCGCCAGTTCACCGTGGAAGAATGGCTGGAGTTTGAAAAACAGGCCGAGGTTCGGCATGAATACTATTATGGAAAACTCATTCCTATGCCAGGAGAAGCAAAAAAGGCCAACCGCATTTCCAAGACCCTGGTCAAACTGATGGATGACCACCTTTTAGAACAAGGTTACGAAGCGTTTTACCTTGATGTAAAGGCTGAAGTTCTACCGAATGGGATTTATCGCTATCCAGACATGGTGGTTGCCCCTATTTCCGACAACGAGCACGAGTATATCGTCAAGCAGCCTATCATGCTCGTAGAGGTAGCCTCGGAAGATTCGAGCTACCGTGACCGGGTGAAAAAGCGTAAGGAATATTTCAAAATACCGAGCCTTCGCTACTATCTCATCATTTCACAGGATGATGTATGGATTGAACTGCATATAAAATTGGATGACGGCAATTGGACAACCCGGTACTACACCGAACCAGAAGATGTGGTTGAGCTAGAAAAGTTCAAACTAAAGTTGGATGTTGCTGCTATTTATAAACACGCCAAGGGCTAAAAAGCCGAATTCCCATTCAAAAGATAATCAATGCTGAATTTCAACTCCCTTTCCGATACCCACAACGCTATTTCTAAATCCCAAACCACCTGCCTCGCCCTCGTCGAGCACTACCTCGAACGCATCGAGGCAACCCGCCACCTCAATATTTACATCGAAGTTTATGAAGCGGAAGCCCGTCAGCGGGCAAGAGAATTGGATGAAAAATTTGCCCAAAACCCTGATTCCGTTGGCAAGCTGTTTGGGGCGGTCATTTCATTGAAGGATGTCATTTGCTACGCAAACCACGAGGTCACGGCAGGTTCCAAGATTTTGAAAGGTTTCAAATCACTGTTCAGTGCCACGGCGGTGGAGCGGCTGCTGGCCGAGGACGCCATCATCATCGGGCGGGTGAACTGCGACGAGTTTGCGATGGGCAGCACCAATGAGACCTCCTGCTACGGCCCCACCCGCAACGCCGCCGATCCCACGAAGGTGCCCGGCGGCAGCAGCGGCGCATCGGCGGTGGCGGTGCAGGCAGGCACCTGCCTTGCCTCCATCGGCAGCGACACGGGCGGCTCGGTGCGGCAGCCTGCGGCCTTCTGTGGGGTGGTGGGCTTCAAGCCGACTTATGGCCGGATTTCGAGGCACGGGCTGCTGGCCTATGCCTCCAGCTTCGACCAGATAGGCATCTTGGCCAATCATGCGGAGGATGCTGCACTGCTGCTGGAGGTCATGGCGGGCAAGGACGAATTCGACGCTACGTGCAGCGAACGGCCCGTGGAGGCTTATTCCAAATCAAATTTCGACAAACCGGCCCGCATCGCCTATTTTGATACGGCCCTCGACCACCCCGGCATGGATGAGGGGGTTAAAAAACTCACTTTTGATTTCATCGAAAATTTGCGAAGCAACGGGCACCAAGTGGAGCCGGTAGGTTTCGAGTACCTTGATTACATCATTCCGGCATACTATGTGCTGACAACCGCCGAGGCTTCGAGCAACCTCAGCCGCTACGACGGCATCCGCTTCGGCCACCGGGCAGAAGGGGCGAGGGACATCCACGAGGTCTATAAAAAGTCAAGAACAGCGGGGTTCGGTACGGAGGTAAAGCGCCGCATCATGCTCGGCACTTTTGTGCTCAGCGCAGGCTATTACGACGCCTATTATGCAAAGGCGCAACAGGTTCGGAGGCTGATTTTGGAGCGCACGGAAGAAATTTTGAAAAATTTTGACTTCATTTTAATGCCTGCTTCACCCACCCCTGCTTGGAACATCGGCGAGATGGCCGACGACCCCGTGGCGATGTACCTTGCTGACATCTTCACGGTGCAGGCAAACATGGTCGGGATGCCGGCCATTGCACTGCCGATAGGCCAGCATCCATGCGGGTTGCCGGTGGGTGTGCAACTCATGGCGGGCAGGTTCGAGGAGGCAAATTTGCTGGGGTTTGCCAGCAACCTGAAAACCACCTAAAAGGGGATTTTTAATTTTGGATTTCTTCCGAAAACCACTCTTTTTTTTGCCCTGTTCAAAGCCCCTTCCAAAGGGGTGTGGAAAACTTTTAATGCATGGGGCTTGCACAACCAAAACATTTGGCTACTTTTGCCGCCTCACACAGTCTATGGACAGCCTTTAAACGACTTACCGATACGAACAAACTATCCTCGTTTGACATCTTGAAGAAAACTGCAGAGGAGCCGGTTCAACAACAGATTTTTTGAATAAACGCCTAATTGCGCTGCTGCTTGAAACCGGGATTTGTTAACGAACCAGAATGATGCATGGAACCTTTTAGATTTCGCCTAATACTGGCTTTGCTTTTTATTTTTTCCCTGTCCGCTCTCCGAACTAACGCAAACATCAACTTCAACGCAGACGAAATAAAGTCCCGTTTCGAGACGATGGACTGCATGATAGCTCCCCGCTACACCTCGGAAGTGGAGAGTTTCATCAAAAAGCACTTCGCCAACAACGGCTCCAGCGCAAGGCGCATCATGGAGAGAGCCGCCATCTATTTCCCCATCTATGAAAAATATTTGGAGGAACACGACCTACCGCAAGACCTCAAGTTCCTTTCTATCGTAGAATCGTCACTCGTGCCGCAGGCGGTTTCCCCTGCTGGCGCAAAGGGCCTTTGGCAGTTCATGTCAGAGACGGGGAAGAACTATTGCCTGACCATTGACAACGAGGTGGACGAGCGCTTCTGCCCTTACAACGCCACCGAGGCCGCCATGCAATACCTCGCCAAGCAGTTCCAGCGCTACGGCTCTTGGGAGTTGGCCTTGGCCTCCTACAACTGCGGCCCCGGCACCATCAACAACGCCATGAAAAGGGCCAGGAGCAACGACTATTGGGCCATTTCAAAGTACCTGCCACGGGAGACGAAGAACTTCGTTCCGGCCTTCCTTGGCGCAGCCTACATCGCCAATTTCTACCACCTGCACGGCATTGAGCCGCAGTACCCCAACCTCGACATGCAGGTGACCGAAGCGGTCAAGGTTTATGACAAACTCGATTTTGCGACCATCGCTTCCATTACAGGCTTGCCTGTTTACGTGATTGAGGATTTGAACCCTGCCTTCAAAAAGGATTACGTGCCAGCCAACACGGAAGGTTATGATGTGGTCGTGCCACGCCGCACCTCTCCTGCCTTGGTAGAGTACCTTGAGGCGCTCCAGCCGAACAGCCCCCACCGAAAGGACCTTCCCGAGGTGTTGCCCACACCAGCGGACTCCTCCACCTACCACCCGGACGAGAACTACTTCATGTCCGTCTATGTGGTTGCCGAAGGCGATAAGATTGGCGAACTGGCCGATATTTTCAATATTGCACCTTACAACCTTAAGGTCTGGAACAAGCTGACAAGCTACCAACTTAAAAAGGGGCAGGAACTTACCATCTGGTTCCCCAATGAATTTCATCATTTTTTGCCGAAAGACGAGAAGCTGAACATCGCACCAGTTAGCGGTGCCCAAATTCCCAATACGGCAAAATTGGAGGAAGTGGTTGTGGAAGAAGTCTTCGAGCGGGACAACCTGCCTGTACCGGGCGAAATGCCGACCATACAACCCACATCAAAACTCCATTCCATCAATGTGCCCAACTTGAAGGTTGCGATAGCACCCGCTGCCGCTATAGCAGCGCCAAAACCAAAGGAGAGCAAGGTGGAAAAAATCATAGCGCCGCTAAAGGACATCAAAATCCAACTGCCGAAGCTCAAGGAAAAACAATCGAAGCCGAAGCCTGCACCAGCAAAACCCGGCAGCAAATATGTTGAATCGAGCGGCCATGGCTTGCTTTGATGTTGACCAAAATATAAAAAAGGGGGCCTCCAGCGACTGTTGGAGGCCCTCCTTTTTTTGGGAAAGACTTACCGCTTTCCGGTTAAAACCTATTTTTTTGCAAAAAAATCTGCCATGCCCGCTACCACCGTCATCTTCACTTTCAATGCCTTTCAGGAAAACACCTATGTCGTTTTCGATGAAACGAAAGAATGCGTCATCATTGACCCCGGTTGTTTCGAGGCCCACGAGCGCATGGAACTGGACAAGTTCATCAGGGACAATGGGCTGAAACCCGTTCGGCTCATCAATACCCATTGCCATATTGACCATGTGTTTGGCAATGCCTTCGTCAACCGCACTTGGGGGCTGGAACTGGAAATCCACCGAGGCGAGCTACCTGTATTGGAGGCCGTGCCGCAAATAGCGAAGTTCTACGGAATGCCCATGGGCGAGCCATCGCCAGCGCCCGGCAGGTTTATCGAGGAGGGCGAGGTGGTTGCCTTCGGCAATACCAAGATGGAGGCCATTTTGACGCCCGGCCACTCGCCGGCCAGTCTTTCTTTTTACATCAGGGAAGATGGGCTGCTCATCGCTGGGGACGTACTGTTCCGGGAGAGTATAGGCCGCACTGACCTGCCCGGAGGCGACTACGATACGCTCATTGCCAGCATCAAGGACAAACTGCTGCCCTTGGGCGATGAGGTAAAGGTGTTTCCCGGCCACGGCCCATCCACCACGATTGGGCACGAGCGGCGGCACAATCCGTTTCTCTGAGCCTACCGCACTATCATCATATCTCCTTCAAAAAGGATAACCACCCCATCCAAAAACTCCACTTGCGCCAAGTAGGCGAAGATGCCGGGATTCATAAGTTTCCCTCGGAAAACGCCATCCCATCCCATCGTTTCATCGCCAAATTTGATGTCGGAGCCGTTGAAAACGTTGTCGCCCCAGCGGTCGAATATTTTCAGTTCCTTGATGGATGTGGCTGCCCGACCGCCGTACCCTGTGAAATAATCGTTGATGCCGTCGCCATTGGGCGAGAAGGCATTGGGGAAATAAACGGGCCTGATGAGGTTGACGAAGATAGTCACGGAGTCAACGCCAGTGCAGCCGTTTTCATCTGTGGCAGTAAGATAGAAGGTGGTCGTCCTGAAAGGGTAGGCCGTTGGGCTGAGGCAGTCTGCACAATCGAGCAGGGGCTGGCCCGAAGGCGTCCAAGTGAGCGTCACCGGCAAGTTGGCAGGTGTCACAAAGGCATTGATGTCCGCCGTATAGCCAAGGTCTATGGTCTGGTCATCGCCTGCTTCAACGATGATTTGCGCTGGCTGATTGATAGTGGCGGGCAACGTGAAAGTACAACCACTTACGTCTTGTACAACCACATTGTAGGTGCCCGCTGCAAGGTCAGAGAAGGATGATTCGCCCTGAAAATCGGCTCCGGTTAAACTGTATTCATAAGGTGTTGTGCCTCCTGCGGCTGAAATATCAATCACGCCCGTTTCATCTCCAAAGCAAATCACGTCCTGTGCCTCAATGGTCATGGTGAGTAACTCCGGTTCAATAATTGTCGTGTTTGAAACTGCTGTACATCCGTTGTCATCCGTGACTGTGACGGTGAAATCGCCTGCCATTAGATTATCTACGCTGGATGAGGTGGCACCGGTACTCCATAAGTACGAGTACTCACCCGAACCGCCAATGGGCACTGCCGAGACCGTTCCGTCGCTTTCGCCATTGCAACTGATGTTGATGGAACTGATATTGGGTTCCAGTACTGGGAAGTCCAAAACCTCTATGGTGAAGTTGCCGGGACAGCCTTGGCCGTCCACCACTTGCACATTGTAAGTGCCAGCTGGGATGCCGTTAAGGGAATTGCTCGACTGTGGCCCATTGCCAAAGTCGAAGGTCACGGGCGGGTTGGAGACTTGTATAGTGATGGAAATGCTGCCGTCGGAGTCGCCATTGCAGGTGGGCGGATCCACGGGGTCAACATTGGCCGCAAGGCTAAGCCCCTCTTCTACTTCAAAATCAAAGTTCTGGGTGCAACCGTCCGTCGTTTGAATGGTCACCTCATAATTGCCCGCCACCAAATCAACGATGGAGGTGTCTGAAGTAAAAACGCCCGTACCAGTCCAGTCGTAGAGGTAGGGCTGGCCGGCTCCTGTTGGTGACAGGATGACCGCTCCCGTATTGGCCGAAGGGCCACAATAATCCAATAATAATGTGGGGTCCACCTCTGGTAGCGGAAGCACGGTGATGGTCTCGACAGTAGTCACTTGGCAGCCATCTTCGTTGGTGATGGTCAGTGATGCCGCAACCGTGCCGGGAGTGCTGTAAGTAACCGTGTGAGGCCCTTTGCCATTGGCAGTAGCGGGGCTTGCCCCCACGCCAAAGTTCCAGTGCCAGTCAGTGATGGCGTCAATCGAGGTGGAAGCGTCGGTAAAGGTGACTTGTGCGTTTTCACAAACAAGTGTTGGGGCCAGCGAGAAATCGGCAGTAGGGCCTTGGAAAGTACTGGTTCCGCCAAAGTCAATGGAGAAGCCATTGCCCGATTCACTGAAATTGTTGATGACGAGGGCGTAGCTTTTGCCAGCCACCATGTCAATTGCTGCCACAAAATTGTTCTGCCCAACAGCGCAGCCCGGATCTTCTGAAATATCAGTTTCGTTGAGGCTTAGGCCAGTCGTACCAGAGCATTCTTGCCAATCCGAAAATGGCTCACCTACGTTTTCGCCAGCTGCTTCACAACGGATGAGTTCCTTGTTGTCGCAATCATCAATGCCACCTGGCAGTTCATATACTGCAAAATCAATATCATCTGCCGGGTTGTTGGGGGTGATGTTGAAGGTGAAAGTTCCAGACTCCTTGCAGGTCCAACGGTACCAAGAACTGGCGATTTCGGCGTTGATGCAGGCCGAAGGATCCACCTCATTGGGGTCACTGCCTTCACCTATTGCCTGTTCCACGCTGAAGGAGGATTTGTCGCAAAGGATGACGGCAGAGGAGCAGTCGCTGCTCAGTTCCGGGATGGCGTTGTAGTTGTTGAGGCAAAGCTTGAAAGTACCAGTATTACCGCTCCGGGCGGCTACCCTCAAATAATAGGTCTGCCCAACGGTGAGCGGCCCGGCGAAGGTCTCCGCTACATTTAGGTTGAAGGCATCCGAAATACATTGAACCTCGGTGAGGGTAGCGCAATTGCCGGAGTAGATGACCACTTCGGGGTTTTCCAAGGTGCCTCCCGGTGGTATGTTTCCCGCAGTGGCGCCTATTACCCTGACGTTCAGCGTGTTGGCTTGGGCCACGAACGTGAACCAGACATCGTTGTGTGTCTGGTTGGCGGGGAAGCAGCCTGGCAAAATGACGTTGCTCTCCGTTGCCCCAGCATTGGAATAGGCGGCATTGGCCGAACACCAGTTGCTTAGGCTCGTTAGATTGATGGCGTTAGCGCATTCATTATTGGCTGGTTGGGCAAACAAGGCCGTTGAGGCAAGGGTGAAAGCCAGCAAGAAGCATTGGGTTAAGCGTTGTTTCATGTCAGGTTATTTAATCAGGTTGATAGGGGTTGGGTTTTTGATAAGTGCCAATAGTGTATTTGCGAGAACGCAGGGTTGCCTTGCAAAATTACGCCTTCAATGGCAGATGTCCGTTAGAATAGCGTTAAGATGACCAAAAGCAGGCAAGCTAAGGAACACATAATCTTGAATTTGTTGAAATGCGGGGCGGCAAATCTGGCCAACCCAGTCCAAAATCTGCTTACTCCCTATTAGCGGCACACTAATTAACGCAAGTTGCGGATAACCCAACCTAAATCTATGTTTTGGCGGCGAAGCCGCCGAAACACCGTTTTGAACTGAGGGCTTTGGTGCTCCGCAACTTGAGTTAATTAGTTACCGCCCATTTGATGAGACATGGATTTTTTGCAAACCGTTGGTTATGGCAGTTTTTTGCTGTATCAATTTGAAAAGGATTGGTTCCGATTTTTCCTTTGGACAAAAAAAATCATCTGTTCGTCCTCCCAAGCCGAGCATTTTTCAAAAAAGATTGGCTTATTTGTAAAAAAATCCGCACTTGCTTTCGGTTTTGTCAGTTGGGCTAAAATTTTTGGTGAAAAAAGCGGTTATGTATAGGCTCCAAACAGCCTTGTAAAACGCTCACCTCCTACTTGCGCCATTATTCTGCCCAAAGGGCCAAGCGAAATAAATCACCAGTTAATCACCCGAAACTTTGTGCTTTTTATGAAAAAAGTAGGAATCGCCATAGCAGCCACGCTGCTGCTAAACGCCGCCTTTACCCTGTTCCTTTTTGATGGCCTCAAAGAGTCCCTTTATTCGGAACTTAATGAGCAAACCACGAACCCAAAGGTCAGGCTCGCCAGCTACGAGTATGGTTCGCCAACCGTTAATGCCAAGCCCAGCGGCAGTTTTTACATCCCTGAGGACTTTGTGGAAACGGCCAACACGGTCACACAGGCCGTGGTGAACATCACCGTGACCAGCCGCAGTGCTACCGAGCCTTCATCGGGCGGCTCCGGCGTCATCGTCTCTACCGATGGCTATATCATCACCAATAACCACGTCATTGACGGTGGCGGCAAAGTGGAAGTTTCCCTGAACAACAAGCGGACCTACAAGGCAAAAGTTGTGGGCAAAGACCCCTACACTGACTTGGCTTTGCTCAAAATCGAAGCCGAGGGACTGCGTCCGCTCGTTTATGCCAACTCCGACAACGTACAGGTAGGCGAATGGGTGCTGGCTGTGGGCAACCCTTTCAACCTTACCTCCACCGTCACGGCGGGCATCGTGAGCGCAAAGGGGCGAAACATCAACATCCTGCAAGGGCTTTACAGCATTGAGAGTTTCATCCAGACCGATGCTGTGGTGAACCCTGGCAATAGTGGGGGTGCCCTCGTCAATATAAAAGGTGAACTGGTGGGCATCAATGCGGCCATCATGAGCGAGACTGGTGCTTATGAAGGCTATTCCTTCGCAATACCATCCAACCTCGTTCGCAAAATAATGGCCGACCTGAAGGAGTTCGGCGTGGCACAACGGGCACTACTGGGTGTGCGTATCAAGGGCGTTGACAGCGAAATCGCCGCCGACTTCAACCTCGGCAATGTGGAAGGCGTGCTTGTGAGCAATGTTGACCCAGGCAGCGGGGCCGAGGAGGCCGGCTTGCAGATGAACGACATCATCATCGGCGTTAACGGAACGAAAACAGCCTCGGTTCCAGAGCTACAAGAGCAGATAGCCCGCTTCCGCCCCGGCGACACTGTGGCGCTGGACATCATCCGCAATGGCCGAAAAATCAGGAAGGACGATGTGGTGCTGCGGGGCATGAGCGATAGGGAATGATTTTTTCAAGTCCCATAGAAAAAAGGAACGCCACGGCTTCAGATTATCGGAGCCGTGGCGTTTTGACATAATGGCCTGATTAAAACCACATTTGTCAATTGGCATCAAAACATTTACCGCTACTGTTGTATTTTTGATAATGGGCGCTGAAATTGCGCAGATAAGTAGAAATTGGAAATTAATTGAAATTGAGAAATTATTGCAATTCTTTGATAATCAAGGCAATATATCCCAATATCCTAATTTCTTAATACCAACTAATTTCAACGAAGTACTTAGTACGTCGTTTTACGTGAATGACACCGGGCTATCAAACCCACAAGGGCGAGTTGCCTTCTAATAAAAATGCCTCATGTGCAAGATTTACCCAATCCTCCCCTTTTTTATCGCGGCTTTTTTGGGCTTCGCCCAAATAGCGGACGGCCAGACGACCCAGACTGAGTTTGGCAAGAACCGGGTTCAGTTCCACCAGGACTTTGCTGAATGGTCGCAGTATGAGAGCCGCAATTTCATCACCTATTGGTATGGGGAGGGACGCCTCATTGGCCAGGCCGTAGTGCAGATGGCCGAGTACGATTTCTATGAAATACAAGGCATCTTGGAGCATCGGATGAACGACAAGATTGAAATCATCGTCTATAAGGATATCACTGACCTGAAGCAGAGCAATATCGGCAGCGAAGAGGCATTCGTCAACACTGGCGGCCAGACGAAGATTGTGGGCAACAAGATGTTCGTTTTTTTCAACGGCGACCACAACGACCTGCGCCGTCAGATACGGGAAGGAGTGGCCAGCGTTTACCTAAATGCCATGCTCTTTGGCTCCAATCTACAGGAAATCGTGCAGAACGCCGTGATGATGAACCTGCCGGAGTGGTTCAAGGAGGGCCTTATTTCCTATGTGGGCAATGAATGGAACACCACCCTCGATGACCAGCTCCGGGATATGTTCCTTTCTGGCAAGTATGAGGATTTTGAGGACATGGCCGAGGCAAATCCTGAGTTAGCGGGGCATTCCCTCTGGTATTTTATCGGACAGCAGTATGGTCAGTCAACGGTATCCAACCTGCTATACCTTACCCGCATCAATCGAAGCATCGAGAGCGGCTTCTTGTATGTGCTCGGCAATACCTATTACAAGACCACTGGCGATTGGTACAAAAGCTTCAAAGCCCGCTACGACGGCGAGGCCAAGGAGTTCTTGAAGCCGATGGGCAAGGAAATCGCCATCAAGAACAGGCGCAAACTGCCCATCAGCCAATTGAAAATAAGCCCCGACGGCCAACGAATCGCCTATGTTACCAATGAAATTGGTCGTCAAAGGGTATGGTTGCAGGAACTCAATTCGGGCGAACGCAAGCTGATTTTCAAAACCGGCTCCCGCAACCCCATCCAAGCCACTGACTACAACTACCCTCTGCTCGCTTGGAACCCCAATAACATGGAACTTGGGGTTATCTACGAAAAGCGGGACGTTATCAAGTTGTTGCGTTACAATGTCCAGTCAAAAGAACGTACGCTTGACGTGATGCCCAACCAATTCCAACGGGTTTATAGCATGGACTTCGGCAGCCCCAACGACCTCGTGCTTTCAGCAGCTGTGCGCGGGCAATCCGACCTTTTCGTCTATTACCTGCTCAACCGGCAATCACAGCGCCTAACGACAGATATCTGGGACGACCTTGACGCTTGCTTCACCCAGATTCGGGGCCAGCGGGGCATCCTCTTTGCCTCCAACCGCCCCGATTCGCTCAATACCTTAGTCGCCCTTGATTCCGTGTTACCCATCCAGCATTTCGATATCTTCTACCTCAACCTCGACTCCATCGGCTTCCGCTCCACGGGCGAACTGGTACAGATTACCCACACTCCCTATGCTGACGAGCGGGATCCTGTCACCATTGATTCAACTTGGTTCAGCTTTATCACGGATGAAACGGGGCTTTTCAACCGCAAGACAGGATTCCTCGAAGATTATATACACCATTATGTGAACGTCATTCGGTACAAGGACGGCAATATTGTGCGCCTTCATGCCGACTCGTTGATTACCAATGTGTTAGACAGTGCGGCCTTGGCGCAGGTGGACTCCGTTTGGGAAGAAGCCATCATCAAACAAAGGGCCGTGAACCATTTCTCCAGCAACTACGACCGGAATATCGTTGAGCAGAGCAAGGCACGCCGGGCTGGTCGGTTTGCGGAGATGCAGCAGCGGGAGGGCCACTACCATGTGTTTGTTGGAGAAACCAATCCCGATGAAATGGCTGCAACCAAACTGACCATTTTTCAACGCAAGCGGGTACAGGTCGTCCAAGAAAAGCCCACGCCCAAGATTGAGCCACCCAAGCAAAATACGCTGGACAAAGTTGACGACAAACCAATTGATACATCAAACTTCCCTTCTGAAAAACAGGACACGGGCAAGATTGACATTGACAACTACCTTTTCCAGAGCGAGTTCGATGATGAGGAAGTGCCCATCCGAACCAGCCCAGCGCCCAAGCAACCCACAACCGACCCTGGTGAAATCGCCGCAGAAATAGTGCAGCCATTGGTTTATCTCCCGGTCATACCCAATGAAACGGCGGCTAAACCCAAGTTGCAGGAGTTTCGGTCCAGCCGTATCATACCCTATCGCTTGAAGTTCAGGACGGACTATGTGACCACTCAACTCGATAACGGTGTCCTGTTCGATGGTCTGAATTCCTATGCTGGGGTGCCACAAGACTTCGGCTACCCACCGCCGGGTATTTTGCTGAAGGCTAATTTCAAGGACTTGTTCGAGGATTATGAATTTGAAGGCGGCGTCAGGGTGCCCACCTCTTTCAATGGTGCAGAATATTTCCTCACGTTCCACAACAAAAAGAAACGATTGGACAAGCGCATCAACACCTATTACCGCCGTCTGCGTTTTTCTGATGATCCTATACAGCCTCAATCTGGCATCACATTGCCTTCGCCGCCACTGCCTTCGCCATTCCCGGCTTCTCCGGTTCTTTCCGATTCTCCTTATAAATTCGAAAACCGTATTTTCCTGACCCAATACCAAGTGCGGTATCCGTTGGATGTGTTCACCAGTTTGCGGGGCACTGCCACTTTCAGGATGGACAATGCCAACTACCTTGCCTCCGACGCTGCCTCCCTATTGGCAGATGCCGTGCGCACTCAGCGTATCGGCTTGAAGGGCGAGTATGTCTTTGACAACACCCTCGATGTGGCATTGAACGTCAAAAATGGAACCCGCTACAAGGTGTTTGCTGAGATATTGAAAGGCTTGAGGGTGAATTTGGGAGAAAACCCCGAGTTCAAACTGAACAATGGCTTCATGACGATATTGGGTGCCGACGTTAGGCACTACCAGCGGCTACTTAAATGGTCGGTGCTGGCTGGCCGTTTTGCCGCCGCCACCTCGTTTGGCCAAGAGAAAATACTCTACATGCTCGGAGGTACGGACAATTGGATGTTCCCACAGTTCGACAACAACATCTCGCTGCCGGATGGCGAAAATTTTGCTTACCGCACCGTGGCAACCAACGCCCGTGGCTTCAAGATGAACGCTCGCAATGGCAACTCTTACGCTATGTTCAACAGCGAACTTAGGATACCTGTGCTGCGCTATATTTTCCCACGCAGCCAAAGCAATTTCGTGCGGAATTTTCAGGTGCTCGGTTTCTTTGACATCGGAACCGCATGGCAGGGCCTCAACCCCTTCAACGAGCAAAGCCCGCTGAACACCTATGAGGTCTTCGGCAACAACGTTAGCATAAAGGTCAATTACTTCCGTGACCCCCTCATCTTCGGATTTGGCCCCGGCATCAGAACCTTATTGTTCGGCTACATGGTGCGGCTGGACTACGCTTGGGGCGTGGAGACAAGGGTGATACAAGAGCCAAGGCTCTACTTTTCTATCGGCATGGACTTCTGAGCCATTTATTGAATTGAAAAAAACAGGGGTTCCCGGCATTGCGACGGGAACCCCTGTTTGCTATATACTAACCTAATAAACGCAAGTTGCGTAAATCTCTTTTTCGGCGGCGAAGCCGCCGAAAAAGAGATTTAAACGGTGTTTTTGCGGGCCGGAGGCCCGCAAAAACACCGTTTTGAACTGAAGACTATGGTGCTCCGCAACTTGAGTTAATTAATTTCAAAAGCAATAATCGTCAGCCGTTAGAAGTCTATCGGCTATAAGGCGACGGGCAGCCTTCACGTTCACAGGCGGGTATTTCGCAAATCGTTTCACGCCCATGAGAAAGGTTTTGAGCAGGTCGCCTTCGGCGAAAGAGGCGATGGCATCTGTAGCAGCCTTGGTGATGCGGCTTGTGGCATCGTTAAAGAATATTTTTAGCATAGCCTCGTAAACGGCCTGGTCGTGCGCCTTGCCAGGAATTTCGTTGAGGCGCTCCACCCTTAACAGCAAAGATTCTGCGGCAAAAACATCAATCATCATATCGGCCACGTTCATCATGATTTCCTGTTCTTCCTTGATGTCGAGTTGTCCTTCCATCTGCATTTTCACAGCAGCCCCTGCGGTCATCAGGATGATTTTCTTGAAATCCTTCAATGCTTTTTTCTCCTCCGCATAGAGGCCGCTCAGGCTATCGAACGATGGCATGGAAGCCAGTTCTTTTTGCACTTCCCAAGCCGGCCCAACCATATCCACCTGTCCCTTCATGGCTCGCTTCAGCAACTGCGAGACCATGAGCATGCGGTTGATTTCGTTGGTGCCTTCATAAATGCGGTTGATGCGGGCATCCCGATAAGCACGGGCAGCGCCCATCTCTTCGGAAAAGCCCAACCCACCGTGTATTTGCACCATTTCGTCCACCACATAATCGGTTGCCTCAGAACCATAGACCTTGATGATGGCGCATTCAATGGCGTATTCTTCCGCTGCTTTTAGCGTGGCATCAGCGTAGGTGTTGCCCTGTTCCATGAGGGCGTTCTTCTTGTCCTCCATCAGGTCGGAAATGCGGTAGCAGGCGCTTTCTACGGCAAAGGTGCGGATGGTCTGCTCTGCCAACTTGTGCTTGATGGCACCGAAACTGCCGATTGTCTCACCGAACTGCTTGCGCTCGTTGGCGTATTTGACACTGGAAGCAATGGCTTTTTTGGAGCCACCCATGCACATCAGACCGAGCTTGTAGCGCCCAATGTTCAGGGCATTGAAAGCTATCAGGTGGCCTTTGCCAATTTGCCCAAGTACGTTGCTGGCAGGCACTTGCACGTTTTCAAAAAATACTTGGCGGGTACTGCTGCTCTTTATTCCCATCTTCTGCTCTTCTGCGCCAAGCGTGATGCCCGGTGTGGAAGCCTCCACCACAAAGCCCGTGAACTTGTCGCCGTCAACTTGCGCAAAGACGATAAACATATTGGCGAAGCCCGCATTGGAAATCCACATTTTCTGGCCATTGATGACGTAGTGCGAGCCATCGGCACTGAGGTCGGCACGGGTCTTGGCTGCTAAGGCATCGGAGCCGCTGCCTGGTTCGGTGAGGCAGTAGGCTGCCTTCCATTCGCCTGAGGCAAGGCGGGGCAGGTACTTCAGTTTGAGTTCTTCGGTACCAAAATAGAGTATGGGCAACATACCGATGCCTGTGTGCGCCGCAATTGTGGTAGCGAAGCCGCCGCCCATGCGCCCCAGTTCCTCACTGATAAAAGTGTTGGCGTTGGTATCGAGCAGGGTGCCGCCGTATTCTTCTGGAATATGGCAGCCGAGCAGGCCAAGTTCACCTGCTTTTTCCATCAGCTCAACTTGGTGCTCCAGTTTATGGGGTTTTTCCCCGGATTCGGTGGCAAAGTCCCGAACCATTTGGCGGGCCATGGCCTGTTCTTCGTTGATGTCTTCGGGGATGAAGGTATCTGCTGCGTCGCTTTCTTTGATGATGAACTCGCCTCCTTTAAGGACGCTCGATTTGACAAGTGTATCTTGCATGGTTGCTGATGAATTTGTGATGGATGATATTTAGCGAATTTTCGCTGGCGAAGTTACAAGCAGTTTTGCGAAAACACAAGAATGAGTGTAGTTTTTATTGCGAATTTTCGCTAAATTTATTAAATCAGCCTCTCATCTCTGGAAGGCGGGGCTTCTCGTGGGTGCAGCGGACTATTTTTGGAAGTGGGTCAAATCGGTTGATTGGCCGACAATAGTCAGGCGGTGACTTCAAGTCACTGCCTGACTTCAACCCTACGCTTAAACTTAACGAACGATTGATTAAATTTGCCGCAAAAAAAAGAACAGAACATGAGTAAACTTCTTTTCCTTGCCATTCTTTTTGCCTCGTTTGGCCTGATGACGGGATGCATTCCCGACCCTATTTCGGCGGAGGATCAATTGGCCAAGGACATCAAAAAGATTGAGGAGTACCTTAAAGAGAACAACCTAACAGCCGAGTCAACAGCCTCTGGCCTACATTATATTATAGAAGAACCCGGCAGTGGCGGCCACCCCAGCCTAAAAGACAATGACGAGGTAACGGTAAACTATAAGGGCTACCTGCTGGATGGCACCATCTTCGACCAGACCAACGGGACACCCATCAGTTTTGGATTGCAACAAGTGATACTTGGCTGGCAAGAAGGCATCCCGCTATTCCAAAAGGGAGGTAAAGGCAAACTCTTCATACCATCTGGCTTGGCTTATGGCACCAGCGGCAGTGGGGCCATCCCTCCCCGTACTCCCATCGCTTTCGATGTTGAGTTGATTGATTTCTGACGCCAACCGCCAACTCAAAAATGGCTGGTTTATATCTCCATATCCCCTTTTGCAAACAGGCCTGTCACTATTGCAATTTCCACTTCTCGACCTCCCTCAAGAACAAGGACGCAATGGTGACAGCCCTCCTGCATGAACTCCGCCTGCAAAAAGACTATCTCGAAGGAGAGATGCTCGAAACCATCTACTTGGGTGGTGGCACTCCATCCTTGCTTTCCCAGCCTGAACTGAATTCGATTTTCGAGGCAATATTCAAGCATTACCCCGTTGCTCCGCAAAATGTGGAGGTCACTTTGGAAGCTAATCCCGACGACCTAACCCCTCTGAAAATCAACGAATTGCGCAGTACACCGATCAATCGGCTTAGCATTGGGGTGCAATCCTTTTCAGAGAATGACCTCCGTTTCATGAACAGAGCGCATAATGCCCCAGAAGCGCTTACCTGCATCCAACACGCACAGCAAGCTGGCTTCGAAAATCTTACGGTTGATTTGATATACGGATCACCCACCACCTCCCACCAGCAGTGGGCCGACAACCTTTCCACCCTCATCTCGCTGCGAATTCCCCACTTGTCCTGTTACTGCCTGACGGTGGAACCTAAGACCGCATTGGCACACCAAATAAAAAAGGGAAGCACAAGCCCCGTGGACGACGAGCACGCCGCCCAGCAGTTCGAGCATTTAATAGAGGCCATCGAGAAGGCAGGTTATGAACATTATGAAATCAGCAATTTTGCACTGCCCGGCTGTCAATCCCGCCACAATGCTTCTTACTGGCAAGGGAAGAAATACCTCGGCATTGGCCCTTCTGCGCATTCGTACAACGGCCAAAGCCGCCAGTGGAATGTGTCGAACAATGCCAATTATATCCGCTCCATCCAAGCCGGAACCATCCCCTTTGAACTGGAAGAACTAACGCTGGAACAGCGTTACAACGAATACGTGATGACCGGCCTTCGCACGGCCTGGGGTTGTAGTTTGTTGAAAATCAAAGAGTTGGGATTTGAAAAACATTTTGCCGAAGGCGTAAAAGCATATTTGTCCGATGGGACGATGGAACGAGTTGGCGATACTTACCGATTGACAAGGGCAGGCAAATTCTTGGCAGATGGCATAGCGTCGGAGCTGTTTGTCGGGTAGGTGGCGTGGGGATTGGTTGAATTGGCTGAATTGGGAGTGTTGCTGTCCAATTCAACCAATTACCCAATTCAACCAATTCCCTAAAAAAAGCAGCCGAAAGCAGACCTGAGGCACCGCTTCCGACCACTTTCCGGGAATAATAAAACAGGGGGCATCCGGTTTTTGGGTTTCATCTACTTTTTTCCAAGGCAGCGTTATTCGCCAGTGCTTTGGAAAAAAGTGCAGGGTCACTATGTTGCATAGTGCCTGCACCGAATTTGAAACCGACTAAAAACTCTTAGATTGGGGTCGTGATGTTGTGTTCAAACAGGTCTATTTGATTCGAATCGTACTATCAAAAGCCAGTTTTACCAAGTTCGTTGTTGATGAAAAAAAAATTTGCAGCGTGCGACCTCGTAGGCAATTGGCACGAGGCAATCGCTGAGGCTTTAGGTGTGCAATGTGTGTGGAGTGAAAACGATACGTGATGCCTGCCTTGTGAAAACTGTGGAGAGTGAAAATATTGGGAAGTGTGTGGGAGGAGAAAAGGCCTATAATTGGCCCACGTTGTTCACAGTTTCTCAAGTAGGTTTAATCACCTAATAAAACGAAAATAAAAGTCCCTTCCGGGTTGCTCTTCCTTCGGATGTTCGGTGAAAAAATTGCAAGAACCGTGCCAAACATCTTAAAATCACATATTAAATCTAAATCCAACCCCATGAATGTTCTCGACCTTGAGGTTTTCGTCGTGGCGAAGGTACTTGCGCAGGCGGGAGATGAACACATCGAGGCTGCGGCCCATGAAGTAGTCGTCTTCGCCCCATAGCTTCTCCAGAATGTCGGAGCGCTTCACGACTTGGTTGGGGTTGTCGAGGAAATATTTGAGCAGGTCGGCCTCTCGTTGGGTGAGCGTTTCGGTCGTGCCGTTGCAGGTAAGCCCAAGGTTTTTATGGTCAAATTCATAGCAGCCGAAGCGATAGACCGTCGGTTTCACGGCACCGCCCGATACGCTCCTACGGCGCAGGAATATCTCTACTTTCAATATAAGCTCTTCGATGCTGAATGGCTTGGTGATATAGTCGTCGCCACCGAGGCGCAGGCCCTTGATTTTATCCTCTTTCAGCGATTTTGCCGTAAGGAAGATGATGGGAATATCGGCATTGAAACGGCGGATTTCCTCGGCCACGGCAAAGCCATCCATCTCAGGCAACATCACATCGAGTATGCAGAGGTCGAACCCGTTTTGCTTAGCAGCATCGAGGGCTGACTTCCCGTCGGTGCAATGGGTGATTTCATAGCCTTGCATCTCAAGGTTGTCCTTCGTCACGAAGCCCAGGCTTTCGTCGTCTTCCACGTAGAGCAGGTGTGGTTGAGCCATAAGTGATTATGAGTTGGCAGTTCGACAGTTGGCAGTTGGCAGTCAGTTCACAGTCTTGAAGTCTATTAGCCATGAACGGATTAACCATTTACTGACCAATGTACTACATACTGACTGCCAACTGCCAACTGTCGAACTGCCAACTATTAAATTGTGATACTAACGGTCGTTCCCTTTCCAGGTTCGCTGTCCATGCTGATTTTCCAGCCATGTGCTTCGCAAATATTCTTGGTGTAGAACAGTCCAAGACCAAAGCCTTTAACGTTATGGACATCGCCCGTGGGTACCCGATAGAACTTCTCGAACACCCTACTAACATCCTCTTTCGAAATGCCGATGCCATTGTCGTTGACCTGCAACTTTATTTTACCGCCACCAATATCTTCTGTTTTCAGTAGGACACTGGGGGCGTCTTTGCAATATTTCACCGCATTATCCACGAGGTTGTGAAGGATATTGGTCAAATGTAATCGATCAGCCTTGATGATGGGAGATTTGGCCAACAGCTCGCACTGCAAAGTGCCTCCCTGTTTTTCAACCTGCACCCTCATGCCTTCCAGCACACTGGTCACCAAGCCATGCAAATCAGTCTCCTCCAAGTTCAGTTTGAAATTGTCCCGCTCTATTTTGGCCAATTGCAGCACTTTCTCCACCTGGTTGTTCAGCCTCGTGTTCTGTTCCTGAATGATGTTGGCGTATTGGAACAATCTTGGGCTTGCGTTGATTTCTGGACTTTTCAAAAACACATCGGTCGAGATGCGGATGGTCGAAATCGGCGTCTTGAACTCGTGCGTCATGTTGTTGATGAAGTCTTTCTGCATTTCCGAAAGGCGTTTTTGCCGAAGGATGATGGCCATTGCATACACAAAGAAAAGAATGGTAACCAGCAGGATGCCAGAGAAAATAAGCGCCAAGCGCATATTGCTGAATATCTGCGAGTTACGGTGCGGAAACCGTATCCCAAAATAATAGAGATACGCATCGTGCACGGGCAGTTGCTCCTTGACGACAGGGGGCGTCGCTGGTTTCTCATCAACCTGATTTTGAAAGCTGATGTACTTTCCGTAGGCCATTTTCTTTGAGTCGCAGTTGTAGATGCCGTACTCACAATCTTCGGTCAACCGCACGGCCTCCAACTCGGTGCGCAGAAAGTGCTCCAGGTTCTTCGGGTCTATGAAGTCGTTGATGTTGACTACCCAGTAATTGGAAGAAACCTGGCTGATGATGTCAAATGCGGGTGGGGTGCTGCCGAGTTTTTCAAAATCCTTTACCACGTTCTGCAAGGCGATGGTCACTTTCTCTTGGTATTCCTTCTCCTCTGCGTCCCAAGTGTTGACGAGCAGGTAGCCCTGTATGGCAATGATGCCGATAATGGCCAATGCACCCAAAATCACCACCCTGTTTATTGCCGTATTCTTCATCGAAAATGGAAAGTTGCACCTTGAAACGCCAACGATGCCCATTTGTTTTTTGCGGAGCAATGGGCTTTTTTTATCAAATACTCCAAGCTGCGCAAATTAGGTGCTTGGTCGCCGTTTTGAAAACCGGTTAACACCTCTTTAACAAGGCACTTATACCCTGCCAAAAATGAAAAAGGGAGAAGTCTTGTCAACCTCTCCCTTAAACAACAGCGAAATAAAAATAAAAAACTATTTCTTCAAGCCCCTGGCGAGCAGGGATATTTCATTGTTCAAAACTTCGATGAAGCCGCCCGAAATCTGGAAGGTCAATGTCTTGCCCTTCTCCGTTCCGGTCAGAATGCTGCTGGAATCTTGGTCGTAGTAGCGGTGCTCACCGCCAGCGGTCACCAAGGTCACAGTTCCCTTCCCCAACGAGGAAACAATGGGGGCGTGGTTGTTCAGCACTTGGAACTCGCCCAGCGTGCCTGGCAACTTCACGGACACCACGGCTCCGTGGAAAATCTCCTTGTCTGGCGTTAAGATGGTGATATTCATCTTTATGGTGATTGGTGATTGGCGATTGGTGATTGGTAACTGGGTTTCCCCAATCACTAATCACCAGTCACCAATCACTTATTACTTCGTTTCTGCCAGCATCTTCTTGCCAGCCTCGATTACGTCGTCAATTGAACCTTTCAACATGAAGGCAGCCTCTGGGTACTGATCCACCTCGCCGTCCATGATCATGTTGAAGCCACGGATGGTCTCCTCGATGGGAACAAGCACGCCCGGCGTACCGGTGAACTGCTCGGCCACGTGGAACGGCTGCGAAAGGAAGCGCTGCACACGGCGGGCACGGTGTACCACGAGTTTGTCCTCCTCCGAAAGCTCGTCCATACCAAGGATGGCGATGATGTCGAGGAGTTCGTTGTAGCGCTGGAGGATGAGCTTCACCTTTTGAGCGCACTCATAATGCTCCTTACCGATGATGTGCGGGTCGAGGATACGGCTCGTAGAGTCGAGCGGATCCACCGATGGGTAGATACCGAGCGACGCAATCTTACGGCTCAATACCGTCGTGGCGTCCAAGTGGGCGAAGGTCGTAGCCGGAGCGGGGTCAGTCAAGTCGTCAGCAGGTACGTAAACGGCCTGTACCGAGGTGATAGAACCACGCTTCGTAGAGGTAATGCGCTCTTGCATCAGACCCATCTCCGTTGCCAGCGTCGGCTGGTAACCTACTGCCGAAGGCATACGGCCAAGGAGGGCCGACATCTCAGAACCTGCCTGCGTAAAGCGGAAGATATTGTCAATGAAGAAAAGGATGTCACGGCCACCAGTCGGGTCGCTGAGGTCGCCGTCGCGGTAGTACTCGGCAACGGTCAGACCGGAAAGCGCCACACGGGCACGGGCACCAGGCGGCTCGTTCATCTGGCCGAATACGAAGGTTGCTTTTGAAGTCTTGAGCTTCTCTTTGTCCACTTTCGACAAGTCCCAGCCACCAGCTTCCATCGAGTGCATGAAAGCCTCGCCATAGTTGATGATGCCAGACTCCAACATCTCCCGCATGAGGTCGTTGCCCTCACGGGTGCGCTCGCCCACGCCAGCAAACACGGAGATACCGTCGTATGCTTTCGCAATATTGTTGATAAGCTCCTGAATCAATACGGTCTTGCCCACACCTGCACCACCGAAGAGGCCGATTTTACCGCCCTTCATGTACGGCTCGATGAGGTCAATTACTTTGATACCCGTGTAGAGCACCTCCTTTTCCACGGAAAGCTCCTCGTAGGTAGGCGGCTTGCGGTGGATGGCATAAGATTTTTCTTTGGAAACAGCGCCGATACCATCAATGGCCTCGCCCACCACATTGAACAGGCGGCCTTTGATGGCCTCGCCAACGGGCATGGAGATAGGCAGCCCGGTGTCCACGACCTCCATGCCACGGGTCAGGCCGTCGGTGGAGTCCATGGCAATGGTGCGCACGCTGTCCTCGCCGAGGTGGCGCTGTGCCTCAAGGATGAGCTTGTCGCCGTTGGGGCGGGTGACTTCGAGGGCGCTGAGTATTTCGGGGAGCCTGGAGCCTTCGTTGGAGAAGCTCACATCCACCACCGCACCAATGATTTGCTTGATATGGCCGATATTCTTCATAAAAAGGGAAAGTTTTTAATTCGTCGAGGTGGGCAAAATCCGCCTTTGGGATACCCCCTCCCGAAAATCGGCGCAAAGATAGTATTTCAGGGTAGTTTGCAAACTTAAATGGAAGGAAAAAGAAAAAGATAAAAGGATTTTAGGGACAAAACTTTGCAATAATTTTTGCGAAGCTGGCCTAAAACGATGGGGCAGGCTTGTTTACACCCAAGCCTGCCCCATAGCCAAGCATCAACGCCCCACCACTACCCGCTCCGAGTGCCGCAAATAATCGTTCCAAAGCTGGAGGAAATACACGCCCGACGGCAGCCCCGACACGTCCACCGAGCCTTGCCCGTTGTGGATGGTGGTGTCTCGCCAGGTGCGGCCATTAACATCGTAGAGCGCTACCCGAACGGGCAACCGCAGTTCGTCCAACACTTGCACTTCTATTTTCCCTTTGGAAATATTGCGGCGCAGCCGCAACCAATCACCTGCTGCCACGAGGTTGACCGAAACGGTCTTGAAAACCTCCCGGCTGCCGTCATTCCCGAGGGCAACGAGGCGATAATAATGAAGGCCGCTGCGCAGGTTTTCGTCCAATAACTCATAGCGGACGGTGTGCGTTTGGTTTTGCGCAGCAACCCGGCCAACCTCCTCAAAATCATGGCCATTGGTGCTATGCTCCACGATAAAGGCTTGATTATCAGCCTCATTGGCGGTCGTCCAGCGGAGCAGCACCTTGCGCTCGGCGGCGATTGGGATGGCGTTGAAGTCCACCAATTCAGTGGCGAGGGTAATGGAGCCGGACACGAGGTCTTCGGCCAAAAGGTTCAGGTAGCACTCCAGATTGGTGTAGCCCGCCACACCCGTCAGCGGCACGGAAAGCTGTGTGCCGTTGTGGTCGGCCACGTTGGGGTCGAGGCCATAGGAGGCGTAGGTGTTTTCCCAAGCATCGGGCATGCCGTCGTTGTCGGTATCGGTCGGGGCGGCAGGCGGGGAAGTGAAGTCGAGGAGGAAGGCGTCGTGGTAGTAGTCCTCCCCGTCCACGGGCTGGGGGTCTATGCTGTTGTTGTTGATGAACTTCATCAGGCGGCGGTTCATGCTGTCACGCCCCATATTGCTGTGGGCGTTGAAGGCCCCGATGTTGTCGAAGACATAGCTATCCAAGTTTCCAGTTGGCGTGTAGGTTATTGCAGGGTAGCCGAAACGGCTGGAGCGCAGGGTCGCTGTGCCGTTATCGGTATTGGGGTGGTAGAGGTTGAAGTCGTTGCAGCAATAAAAAAGCTCGTAGTCCGAGTAGCTGGGGTAGAGGTTCATGGTGTTCCCGTCGGCAAAAAGCTCGTTGCCGCTGTGGTCGAGCATGGGGTGGTGGAAAAATGCGCCGCCATAGTTTGACCTTGCCACGCAGCGGTTGTTCACGAAGTTTGGCTCAATCAAAAACTCGTCGAGCGGCTCGTAGTACATCTGTATGGGCATGTCCCAGAGCAGGTTGTTGGAGAACTCGAAGCGGAACGGGTGCGCCAGGCAGTCCATGTCGCCGGGCACCTCGCCGCTTGGCTCGCAGGAGATTTCGGGCATGCGCCCGCCGATGCGGTTCCAAATATTGTGGTGAATGCTCACATTGTCCTTCGGGTGGGCGGTGGTGGAGTAGTTCATCAACATGCCGCCAAGGTAGTAGTGCCCGCCGAGGGTCTCCGCCAGTTGGCAATTGGAGATGGTGATGTTGGAACTGCGGGAGAGCTGGATGCACTCATCTGTTGCGTTGGCAAAAGAACAGTGGTCAACGACGATGTTGCTCGCCCCATCGAGGCGCAGGGCGTCGTCCATGACCCAACCCGTTCCGGCCCGCACGTCCTCGGTGCTGGGGCGGGAGTTGAGGTGGCGGATGATGACATTCTGCGCCGAGCCAGCGGGGTCGTAAAAATCGTCGAGCAGGATGCCCCGCACCGTGACGCCGCCCGGCGAGGTCTGCCCGGCGATGTAGCAGTTGCCCCAGAGCACCTCCGCCGCACAGTCAATGATGCCGCTGACCTTGAACAGGATGTACTTCGCCCCTGACTGGCTGAGGCCGTAGTTGAGTGAGCCGGGGCCGCTGCAATTGAGGTTGGTCACATAATAAACCGTGCCGCCCCGCCCGCCCGTGGTGGTCGTGGTGCCGAAGCCCTCCGCTCCGGGGAAGGCGGGGAGTTGGCCGTTTGCGAAGCTGAAAATGAATAGACTGAAAGCCAGAATCGTGTACTTCATACAATGGATTTTTTTTGTGGACAAAACACGGCGGATGGGCTTTCAAGTACAGGGAATTTTGCGCCAAAAACGGGTAAAAAGGCGCAGAATCAATGGAGAATTGAAAATTCTTGCCTGTCCGGCAGGCAGGGAGAATTGAAAATGGTACGGGGCTGCTAAAAACTTTGGAGTTGCCTCCCTGAACGTTCAGATACGCCCCTCCGATTTTGGAGTTGCCATCCTGAACGTTCAGACACGCTCCTCCGATTTTGGAGTTGCCATCCTGAACGTTCAGACACGCTCCTCTGATTTTGGAGTTGCCATCCTGAACGTTCAGACACGCCTTGCAAACTTTTGCAGTGCCACCCTGAACGTTCAGACACGTACTTGTAAAATCACAAAGGCCACCCTGAACGTTCAGACACGCACTTGTAAAATCACAAAGGCCATCCTAAGCGCTTAGACATGCACTTGTAAAATCACAAAGGCCATCCTGAATGCTCCGGCTAAGCCTGTGACTGAAACTCTTTTGGGGAACTGCCAAAATACTTTTTGAAAACCTTTGAAAAATAGGCCGGGTCGGTGAAGCCGAGCGCCCACGCCACTTCCGACACGTTCTGTTTGCCCTCACGGAGCATGGCTGCCGCCCGCTCCATTTTCAGCATAATGATAAAATGGTGTGGCGAGGTATCGAGTTCTTCTCGAAAGGTGCGCTGCAATTGGCGGAGGCTCATGTTGGCCGCCGTGGCGAGTTCTTCAGGGCGTAGGTCGTCGTGCATGCGCTCCAGCACGAACGCCCGCAGGCGGTCGAACAGCTCGGCGTTGGGCAGTTGGGGGCGCTCCGCAATGGGCTGCTCGGTGGCCCAGTTCCCGGCGGGGGTCAGTTCCACTTCCGACTGGCGGGGCAGGTTGCGCAAGCGCCTGATAAGCAGGTATTGCCGCAAGGCGATGCCCAAAACCAGCAGCACGGCCAGTGCCAGCAGCAGGAAGCCCCGCTTGCCCGAAAATCGCCACGCTTTGGTCAGCGTATCCGGCTCGCCCGCCAAGCGGCAGACCCGCCAACGGTTCGGGAAGCCGAAGGTCGTGTCGCCCTGCCAACTGGCGTAGTTGAATGGTACAATGACATCCTCTTCTTTGTAGTCCTCTAAGCGAACTTGAGCGTCCATGTCGTTTAGGCAGAAATCGAAGCGGAAGGAAGTGCCTTTTTTTGCATGGACGCCAAAAGCCGCCCAGGGCAGCGCAAATTCGAGCACCCAGCCCTTGTCCACATCGCTTTCGTTGTTAAGGCTGCCATGTAGCTGGGACTTAAAATCAAAGGCAATGGTGGCCAGCCCAGTGTCCTTCGGCGTTTGGTATTCCTCTTTGATGAAGTTCTTGTCGCCTTTGAAAATGGCATAGTCGCCGCCGAGGTCCATGATGAACTGGTAGTCGTTCACGTCCATGTGTTCGTGGCTGTCGTTGAGCGGGTCGAGGTAGATTTCGGCGGCATCGCCGAGGTTGAGGGTAGGGTTGTTGGTGCCGCTGCGCAATTTGACGAGCTGTCGGTCGCTGATGTCGGCGAGGCCGTAGAGGTGCTGCTCGTCCCAGGCGAGGCGCAGCGCCACCCGGTTGCTGTCGGCGGTGCGGGGGTTTTTGATGGTAAAAAACAAGGGGGCGTTGTCGTTCCAGTCGTCCGTTTGGCCGTCAATCGTGATGTTTTGCGAAGCAAAAGGGATGGCCAAGTCGCTGCCCCGTTGGGCTTGAGCAAGTAGGGCAAGCAGCATTGCGAAGCAAAAAGAGGCCAGTCGGTGCAAAATGAATTGGTTTTGTGGGGCAAAAATAGCGCAGGGAAACCATTGTAAAACTACAAACGCACCCCAACCGACACATTCGCACTGCGCCCATCGGAAGGCCAGATGCCGGGGCCGGGATAGAAAGACGGCCTTTTTGTAAAGTATTGATTGTCAAGCACGTTGTTCAGGCTCATGCGCAGACTGATATTGCCAGTGATGCGCCAAGTGGCGTTCAGGTCGAGCAGGCCATAGGCTGGCACCAGGCCCACTGCGCCCGTAGCGGAGGGCTTCACCGTGTTCAGCGGGTCGGCATAGCTCTCGGCGGTATAGCTGTAGAGGGCGGTCAGACTGGCGGTTTTGTATTTCAAAGTGAAACCACTACGGGAAATCCATGCTGGCACGCTCTCCACTTTGTTGCCGCTGATGTCGGTGTTCTCGTTGCCGACTCGGATGGAGGCGTCCTCGTATTGTGCGTCCATGTAAGAGGTCGAGTTGAACAGAGTGGCCTTCCATACGCTGCCGATTTTGAAATTGTATTCAGCAAAAAGCTCTACGCCCTGCGTCACCGAGTTGCCGATGTTCGTCCTGAAAACATAGAAGCTGCTGTCTTCCTGCACGGCTTGGTTGCCGAGGCGGTTGTTGTACTGCATCCTGAATACGCCCAGGTCCCAGCGGAAGCCGCCCGCAGCGCCTCGGTAGCCTGCCTCGAAATTGTAGCCTTGGGCATCCTTGAGGTTCTTGTCCGATTTTTCGAGGAGCGAACCGGGGATGATGTCCTTGAAAATGACCGGGCGGTACGCCTGCGACCAGCCTGCGTAGAGGGTCTGCAGCGGGCTTAGCTTATACTCAGTATTGATGCCCAACAATGGGAACTGGTGCTTGATGGTGTTTGGCACTTCGTCGTCGGGCAGGTAGCTGATGTACCCAGACATTTTCGACGCACCCGACTCGACCCGCACGCCGGGGCTGACGCTGAAGCGGTCGGTGATTTGGAAGAGGTTTTCCACGAAAAAGGCGATGTTCTGCGTCTTGAAGTGCATGTCACGCCCCCATTTGCCGTTGGCAACGGTCAGGTCGTAGTCGGTGCCAGTGCTGCCCTTGCCTTGCTGGCGGCGGTGCAGGTCGTTGTTGATGTATTGCACCCCGGCGGCGAGCGTTCCGCCGATTTTACCCATATTATAATTGTGTAAAAAACGCAGTTCGGAGGTGTGGCTATGGTAGTTGTCAATGTCCACTTGGCGGTTGGCGTAGGTGTTCGTGCTGGGGTCAATGGCGTCCACGGTGGTGGCTGGCTTGTCGAACATAACGCTGCTGCGGCTGCCATAAACGGCGGAGGTCGTCCATTTCAGGCGGGATTTTTCACCCAAGGTCCAGTCGAGGCTGATGGACGGCACGTAGATGTCGGGGCTGTAGTAGTTGCGGCTGCGGGTGCTCTGCCGTGGGTTCTGCTGGAACAGGCTGTCCGTGAGTTGCCCCGCCAATTGAATCACATACTCAGAATGTGAAAACTCTGCCGTGAGGCTCAGGTTCTTATTGGGCCGGTAGCGTAGCATGACCGATTGGCCGTTGAAGTCGGAGCGGCTATCGTCTCGGTAACCGTCGGCACCACGCTTGCTGTAGTAGGCGTAGTATTCGAGCTTGCCCACCTTGCCGCTGATGGCATTGTAAGTGCTCAGAAGCCCGAACGAGCCGACGCTGTTGACTGTCTCCAACCCGATGGCACGGGTCGTGTCGGGCTGTTTCATCACGTAGTTTATCAAGCCACCGAACTGCTGTCCGTACTGCAGTGCCCCTGTTCCCCGCACCATTTCGATGCGTTCGACGGCCTCCATAGGCAGCGTGAAATGGCTGGCCGGGTAGCCGTAAAGGTCGGTATTGGTGATGATGCCGTTCTTGCGGATGTTGAACTCCCAACCCCGGTGCGGGTCGAGGCCCCGGGTGGAGATGTTGATTTGGTTGCCCGTGCCGTCCATGTCGTAAACGAAGACGCCGGGCACCTTGGCGAATAGCTGGCGGGGCGATTTCTCGGCGATATTGGCGTCGGCGGATTCAACCTGGATGACTTCGTTTTTTTTGCCAGACCAAAGAAACCCATCGGAAGCCTTCGGCAAACGGGTGATGGTGCTGCGGCTTTCAGATACTTCGATTTGTTGGATAGTAATCTGTTTGAGCGTATCCTTAGCTTCTTGGCCATAAACAGCGTAGGCACAAATCAGTGCCATGCCCAATGGGAGTAGCGATTTTTTCATGTAGCTAAATATTGATGGATAAGTTGGTCTAGGATAGCTTGTTCAGGTGTTTGAAAATGCTTGGCAAAGGTAGTTGCGCATTTATGGCGAGCCAAAGGAGGTCAATTAGAATATACTTAGAGCCTATCCGGAAACCCGGTCTGAGTCAGAAAAAGATGCCTGCCTGTCGGCAGACAGGGATTTTATGGTTCTGACGAAGGATTTTTTTGATGGCATAGCTGCGCTAAGGCTTCAAAAAAATACAAAGTCAGGTTCATAAAAGGCGCTTTTTATGGCCAGAGTGGGTTTTCGGATAGGCTCTTAAAGTCAATCACATCTAAGAAACAGCATCAAAACTCACATATTCACCAAAGGGAAAGGATAGTTTTGCCCCAAAATTCATTGCCATGCTGAAAATTGACATGCACACCCATATCATGCCCGCCCATTTGCCCCGCTGGGCAGATAAGTTCGGCTACGATGGCTTCATCCATCTGGAGCACAACCAGCCGGGCCATGCGGACATGATGAAGGGCACGACCTTTTTCCGAAGGGTGGAGCAGAACTGCTGGGACGCCGACCTGCGCATCGAGGAATATGCCACGCACGGCACGCAGGTGCAAGTCGTCTGCACCATCCCCGTGCTGTTCAGCTACTGGGCCAAGCCTGCCGACACGCTCGAAATTTCCCGCTTCCTCAACGACCATATCGCCGAACTGGTGGCCGAAAAACCACGCCACTACATCGGCCTTGGCACCTTGCCCATGCAGGATACCGAACTGAGTATCAAGGAGTTGCAGCGGTGCAAGGAAATCGGGTTGGTGGGCGTCCAAATCGGCTCGAATATCAACGACCTGAACCTCGGTGAACCTCAGTTTCTGCCCATTTTCGAGGCGTGTCAGGAGCTGGGCATGGCCCTCTTCGTACACCCTTGGAACATGATGGGAGAAAAGCACATGCAACGCTATTGGCTACCGTGGCTGGTGGGCATGCCCGCTGAGACAAGCCGAGCCATCTGCTCCATGCTGTTCAGCGGTGTTTTTGAAAAACTGCCGGGGCTGCGCTGCTGCTTTGCCCATGCAGGTGGTTCCTTCCTGCCCACCATCGGGCGCATCGAGCATGGCTTCAACTGCCGTCCCGACCTTGTGGCGCTTGACAACCCCGTGAACCCCCGAAATTACCTCGGCCAGTTTTGGGTGGACGGCATCACGCATGACCTCACCATGCTGAAATACGTACTTGACATGGTCGGCGAGGACAAGGTGACGCTTGGCTCCGACTACCCCTTCCCGCTCGGCGATTTAGAGATTGGGAAGTTCATCGAAGACTCTGATTTGCCGCAGGCGACCATAGAGAAGATTTTTTATAAAAACACGCTGGATTGGTTGGGACTGGAGGCCAATCGGTTTGTATGATGTTGTTCCTCAAATTGCCTTAGAACCAAAAAATCAAAGCCCCCAACGCAGGTAGCGTTGAGGGCTTTGAAGCAGTTCATAGTTTCGCTTAGATGAAGCGTTCTAAATGGTGTGCCACCAGCACCTTCATGGCCTGCAGTCCAAGCGCCTTGGCTTCCCGCTCGTTGAAGCCCTCGTCCATGAAAAAATCTTCGAACAGCACTTCGGTTTGCAAATAGCTGATTTTCAGCGCAGATGCTATTTCAGCCAGCATCGGGTCACGGCTCGACCACCCTTCGATGCCCTGCCATAGTTTGGCGTTCCATGCTTCGAGGGCCTTGCGCTCGTCGTCGGAGAGGGCCTTGGGCGTGAGGTAAAGCTGTGCGAGTTGCGACTGGCTTTTTGCGATAGCAGCCTCACTGGTTTGCGAAGCGCCGTTCAGGTCACGTGCAATGGCATCGAGCACTTTCACCTCCTCCCACTCCCAGAAGCCACCACAAGCCTGAAGTTTCAGGTTGCTGCCCTCTGCTGGGCCAAAAGCCTTCATGGCCGGGCTGGGGTGCTTGCGGAAGAGCCAACACGGGGCGGATGGGCCTTCGGGCGAAGCCTCATGGATATAGCGCAGGTGCATGAGCATTTGGTCAATGTCTTCGTAGGCATAACGCACGGTCGGGTCAAACTTCTGGGATATTGGTTTCTTGCCAGCGAAAGCCTCTTTGATGGCCTCGTTCATCATCCAGTTTACCTCCTTGCTTTGGCCTTCGTTGACATAACGGAAGTAGGCACGGTAGGCACGAGCGATGGGTGCTTTGGAGGCGGCAAGTCCGTCCACAGCGGCCTTGGGGTCGTCCCAAAGCGTATTTATGTAATATTGTACTGAGCCTTTGGGGGCATCCTCGGCTGGGGATGCCATGTACTTGGCGAGGATGCGGTACTTCTGCAATTGCCGATTGTTGGCCAAGGCCATATCATAGGCGTTGCGGGTGCTCTTGCCATAGAACCCATCGAGTGAGCCTTTATAGGAACCCTCTGATTTCAGCGCTTTCTGCAACTCGTAGGCAGAGGTGCGCTTTACGTTGGGCCGGATGTCGGGCAGGTCGGCCTCGAAACTGACAGCAACTGGATTGGCTTCCTTCGGTGCGGCTTTTTCCGGCTCCTTTTTGACGGGTTCTTTTTGTACGGGTTCTGCTTTCTCTGTTGCCTTCTTTAGAGGGTCAGCCGGAGTTTCTACACCTTTTGGCGTTACTTCGGCTGGTTTGGCCTTTGGCTCCTCTTCGGCAATAACGATAGGCACGATTGCCACTGCTTCGTCGTATTCCTTTGGTTTCTCTTCTTTCTTGGGTTCAACAACCACAGGCTTGGCAGGTTCAGTAGCCTTTTCCTCCTTCTTTGGTTCTTCAAAAACAAGCGGGATCAATGGCCGTTTGGGCGCACCACCCATTTCAAAGTCACCAACCTCATGCAGCAACACGTTGTTCACACTCCGCACGAAGGCGTCCTTGAAGCCTACCTTTTGTATCTTGGCCAGTTGCCCCTTTGCTGACTGCACATCGGGGAAGGTGCCCACAAATAGCTTCAACTGCTTACCGCTCAGCAGTACGTACAATTGTCCAGCAGCGAGGTATTCCTCCCAGTTGATTTTTTCGCCGAGTCTTTTGGTCGCTAATTGGATGACCGCCACAGACTGGCCACCATCCACATTTAGTTTGCTGACTGCGGCATTTCCATAGCCAAAAAGCTGCAAGGTGGCCAAAGCCTCGTTGGCTTCCTTTTCCGTCATATACCCACCCATGAAAATGTCGGTATGGCTGGGCCGCTTGACGGAATAGAGGAAGCCGTGCGATTGCAGTTGGGCAAAATCGCCGGGCTTTGGATTTGCATAGTTGCCGACTTGTACGGTGTATTCAGGAACCTCCTCCTGTGCAGTAGCCACAAAGGCTGAAAGGAAGAGTACCGCTAAAGTGAAAACACGGATTTGAGACATCATGTGATTTTGCTTTGGTATTTGCCCGGAAAAAATTCCGGCTGTTATGACGACAGAACGTCCTTAAAGTAGCATTTTGTTGTGGGGCAGGGCCGAAAAACTGCCCTGCTCCATTTTTTACTTAGTCGCCATCATAACTTGCTGAACACCAAACAAAGAATGGTTGCAGGAGATTGACAAGCACCATTACCTTGAAAAACACATGTCAGAACATAAATACGGCGCAATTTAATCCTAAATGCTCAATGAGCCAAGAAAAACACCTATTCAGCAAGTATGAAAGATGGATTTTTATTGGGCGCAAAAATTTTACCTTCTTTGGTCGAACAATATGCACATGGCCAACATTTAGAATAAGTCATTGCGTCTTAGACAAACACTCCCCACAAAATTTGGAAATCTAATAGGGTTTTAGGTGTTTATTCAGGGGGTCAAGGCTTCGCCTTGACCTCTTTTTTTTATCTTTTTACCCAATTTGCTTTTTTTCGCATCTATTAGCGCAAAGGGTGTTTTTGAAAAATTGCAAGGCAATTTTTCAAAAACACCCCAAAACTACTCCCGGCAGCGACGGCGGAGCCGCCGCTGCCGGGAGTAGAGAGAATTTGGGTGCGTTCCACCATCAAGCCCCCTGCCACGCTAAATAGATACGTGGCGAAGCCCCAAGCTGGCTATTAAAGAAGTCCCCGCCTCACTGCTGTATGTGTGATAGCACCAACCAGGTGTTTTAATCATTCCCAAGCCCCAACAAAAAAGCCGCTACGAGCACCGCAGCGGCTAACAAAATTTGAATTAGTATGAAATTTCAGCTTTCGTAACAGCGTAAGCTGCCAGTATTCTTGCGTTTCGAGCTTTAAGGAAGTCTTTGACATGGGGCAACTGCCTAATCGAACTCTTAGCTCGCTACTTGCCTTTTACTGCTTTACCTTCAAGCCACCATAGTTCAGGCTTGCCTTGATGACGCCCCTTGCGTTTTGGCCGCCCACATGGCCCTTCACTTGGTGCGAACTGCCTTTTTCTTGTTCATAGGTGACCACCAACCCATCGGGGTAGGCGATGCCTGCAAAGCTGGCATTTGCATCAAAGGTATAGCTCGCCCCATTTTCGATTCCAATCTTGAAATCAGAATGCTTGCCAAGCAGATTTATTTTTTCAAAACCTTTTGACACATTGTCAATGCGCAGGCCGCCATAGGAAATGTCAAAATCACCATCCCCCTTGAGCCGTTCCATGTTGATGTCGGTGTACTGAGCGGTAGCCTTGACCCGGTTCGCACTGCCAACCGACATACTGCCATATTTGGTGTTGCATTGCAAATGGTTGACCTTGCCAATTTTGATGTCGTCGTACTTGGATTCTGCGTTCAAGTCTCCGCCATTGTCCAAATTGAGCTTGGAGTATTTGGAGGTCAGGTTGACGTTGCGAGCGTCATTTATGGTCAGTTTGCTGTACGATACGTTCACGTTGGCGTCGCCAGACTTAACCACGGTCCCATTACCGTAGTCAAGCACGAGGGAAAGGCCAGCATTGGCACCTTCCAGGCGGATATTGCCATACTTGATGTCAGCCTTGGCCTTGCCATAAAGGGGGGCCACCAAAGCATCCCCGTACTTGTTGCTCAATTCAATGGAAGCGGAGGCAGGCATAAAGACTTGGTAGTTGATTTGAAATTCGGTCTTGTCACCCGCCCATGAGTCCCAGTCCAACCAATTGCTCTTTGAGGGGTCAATGACGGTCTCGGCTTTCACATAGCTGTCGTCATTTGCAAACTCGATGTGGATGCGGTCGAAAACCGGCTGTGCCTGTGACTCGGTGGAGGCTTTCACAACGATGGTGACATCCACTTTTGCCCGGTTCTTGTCCCAGGTTTTCACATCCACTTTGCCGTATTTGTTCACGATGTTCACGGTGCCATTGCTGTTCAAGGAGAATTCCTTTTTGATGGTCTTGGTGAAATCCTGCGCATTGGGGTCATGCTGTCCAATGGTAGGTTCCAACGTAGCGGCTGAATACCATTCGGGGTCTGGCGAGGCATTGCCGGAAGGCAAGGCAACCATGCACCAAACGATGGCCACCAAAAGCATCTGATATTTAAAGGCTGACTTCATTTTCTGCTGCATTTATAGTTGAAGGATTAACGCTTTCCACTTTTTCGAGCACCTGCTCCAAGATGTTGATTTTGGTCTGGTAGGTCTCTATCATCGCTTGGATGATTTTCTCCTCGGCCCCATCTGGAGCATCCTTCAGTTCTTGCCGAAGTTGCTCATAAGTTTCATCCAATTCTTTTAGGTCGGCCTTCACCACGCCATCCTGCTTATAGCTGGCAAGCTTGGCCATTTTTTCTTCGACTTGGGAGTTGAAATACCGCTCCATTTCGGCATGTTCGGGCGACACATCAGCCAATGAATCAACGGCACGGCTCTGGTTGGTCAAGTAAGCCCCGGCGGCACCGCCTGCCAGTAGCAGTACGAGTACTGCTGCAGCGGCCCTTAGCCTTTTCATCCAAACCAACCGGACGGCTGGCTGCTGTCGGTCAAGCTGTCGGTCAATATTCGCCCAGACATTCAGGCTCGGCACCCCGGTATCGAAGTCGGCCCTGTTTTCCAGAATGAATTTTTCTAAGTTGCTCATTTTTAATGATGTCATTGGTCATTAGTCATTGGTCATTGTGGTCATTAGGTGTCATTCAATGTCTAACCAATGACCTCAATGACTAATGACTTAATGACTACCCTCAATGATTATTTGCTGCCCTTCCAACAGTTCCCGCAGTTTTTTTCTGGCCCTGCTGAACTGTGACTTGGAAGTGGCCTCGGTAATGTCAAGTATTTCGCCGATTTCCTTGTGGTCGTACCCCTCGAACTGGTAGAGGCTGAACACCACTCGGTAGCCATCCGGCAGCTTGGTCATGGCGTCGTTGATGGCCTTCACGTTCAGGTGTTTTTCGCTCACAGGTTCGTGGTCTGGCACATGGTGGAAACGGTCGTCCAGCGATTCAATCTTCAGCTTGCGTTTTTTGAGAAAATTGATGCAGTTGTTCACCACAATCCGCTTTATCCAAGCCCCAATGGTGGACTCGTAACGGAAGCTGTCCATTTTTGAATAAACATCAATGAACGACTGTTGAAGCAGGTCCTCGGCATCAAGGGCACTGTTCACCATGCGGAGGCATACGTTGTACATGGCTTGTGAGTACAGCCTGTACAGCTCGAACTGCGCCTTTCGGTCACCCTTCATGCAGCGCTCGACGATGTCTCGGTGGGTGCTTCCGTAGTCCAAATTTCCAGAGTTAGTTTTCAGCCATTATTGACAATGGGATTGCCGAAGGGTTGCACGAAACAATGGACGTGGTTAGGTAGGTACAGCCTTAACTGAATGATGTTTGCTTGCAATTGGTTGAAAATCAAATAATTGTAACATTTTTTAAAACATGAGTACCTACATTTATTCTTCCTCGTCCTTCGCCTTGCTGCGGTCACGTAGTTTGATGTCGTCCACTTTTTCGTTCAAGAATTGGTTAAGCCGTTCGATATTAAGGTTGGAGGACAGTTCGCCAAAAGCATTGATTTTGATGTCGAAGCCCTTCAATTCCTCGTGTACTTTTGGCTGTTTTTTTTCGGCAGGTTTTGATTTTTTAGCCATGATGATTTGCGTTTGAACGCAAAGCTAAACTTTTGAGGAAAGAATTACCGTAGATTGCGCCTCCATACAACAGCCTCCATACCTAATATTAGGTACTACCTTCCCAATTTTTTCATGTTTTTGACAAAAGTCACCTTGGTTTTAAACATGCCGTCTTACTTTTGGCTTGTCTAAAATTAATCTAAATAACGACAGCGGGAAAGCGGAAAATTCAAAGCGAATGACAAATACAGTCACACAACTCAAGGAGGGCAACGGCGGTCGCATCAGCCACTTCACCGATGAGCGCATCGCAGGCAAGTTGATGACGATGGGCGTGCTGCCCGGCAGCGAGGTAAGGGTCGTTCGCATCGCCCCGTTCAACGGTGGATTCTACCTCAAGGTGGACGGCATCAACGTTGTGGTGCGCCACAGTGAAGCTGGCAGCATCATGATGACATCGGACATTGAATGAACACAATTGCCTTAGCAGGAAACCCAAATAGCGGCAAATCTTCCCTATTCAATCAATTGACCGGCCTCCGGCAAAAGGTGGCCAACTTCCCCGGCGTTACTGTAGAAAAAAAGTTTGGAAAACTGCAATTGCCCGATGGCAAAGAGGTCGTGCTCGTTGACCTGCCCGGTGCCTACAGCCTCTACCCCAATTCCGAGGACGAGCGGGTAGTGCTCAATGCCCTCGCCAATCCTGCCGACGAGAACTTCCCCGAAGCGGTCGTCTATGTTGCCGACATCACTAGCCTCGAAAAGCACCTGTTGCTGCTGACGCAACTCAAAGACCTTGGCCTCCCTTGCCTACTCGCCCTCAATATGGCCGACGTGGCCGAGCGGTCGGGCATGACCATTGACGTGGGCCTGCTTTCCGATTTCCTTCAAATACCGGTGGTACTGGTTAGTGGCCGTACGGGCATGAATGTGGCGGTGCTCAAGCAGGCCATGTCCGACCTGTTGCATAGCAAAAAAAGCACTCCGCCGCTCTATGAGCCTACCGCAGTGGAGAAAAAACTGGTTGAAAAAGTACAGCAGTCGCTCGGAATCGAACAACCCTACCGGGCACTACTGGTGGCTCACCATGCCGAGCGGCTGGCCCATTTGACCAAAGAAGAAAAGGAAGCTATACACCGCATTTGCGAAGCAGAAAACTTCAAAAGCCTGCCGAGCCAGATTGCGGAGACGATGCGCCGCTATGAGCTGTTCACGCCCATGCTGCGGAAGGCCATCAGCCGCAAGGCCGACAAGCCCACCCGCTCCGACCGCTTGGATTCCCTGCTGACGCAGCCCATACTCGCCCCCATCATTTTTTTTGTGGTCATGTTCCTCGTGTTTCAAGCCATCTATGCTTGGGCCGCTTATCCGATGGACTGGATTGAGGCAGGTTTTGCATGGGCTGCTGAAGCCTTGAAGACCAACCTTCCCACAGGCTGGTTCACCGACCTGCTCACCGACGGCGTGCTGTCAGGCTTGGGCGGCATCTTGGTTTTTGTGCCACAGATAGCCATCCTATTCCTGCTCATTACCATCCTCGAAGAGGTGGGCTACATGGCCCGTGCTGTCTTCATTTTCGATAAACTGATGCAGCAGTTCGGCCTCAACGGGCGCAGCGTGGTAGCACTGGTGGCTGGCGGTGCTTGCGCAATACCTGCCATCATGAGCACCCGTACCATCGGCAATTGGCGGGAGCGGCTGCTGACCATCCTCGCCACGCCGCTCATCAGTTGCTCCGCAAGGATTCCGGTTTACACGGTGTTGATTGGTTTTGTGGTGCCTCCCGGCAAAGTGTTAGGTGTCTTCAATGCGCAGGGCTTGGCTTTTATGGGGCTTTACCTGCTCGGCATTGTGGCGGCGCTGGGGTCTGCCTGGGTGTTCAAGCAGTTCGTGAAATCGAGCGACCCCTCGTGGCTGGTGATGCAGTTGCCGCCGTATCGGCTGCCCGTTTGGCGCAACGTCTGGCAGACCATTTGGGAAAAGACCTCGGCCTTCGTGCTGGGGGCCGGAAAGGTGATATTGATAGCCAGCATCGTGCTCTGGGGCTTGGCCAGTTTCGGGCCTTCGGCGAAAATGACGGCTGCGGAGGCTGCGGCCACCTCCATTGCGCAGCAACAAAAATTGGATGAAACGGCCACTGCCGACCTCGTGGCTGCCTATCGCATCGAGTCGAGCTACGCTGGGCACCTTGGCAAGTTCATAGAGCCTGCCATCCGGCCCCTCGGCTTCGACTGGAAAATCGGGATTGCGCTCATCACCTCCTTTGCGGCAAGGGAGGTCTTCGTGGCCACGATGGCCACCATCTACAGCATCGGCAGCACCAACGACGAGGCCACCATCCATGACCGCTTGGCCGAAGCCCGCAACCCACAGACCGGGGCGAAAGTCTATACCGCTGCCACGGCGGCATCCCTGCTCATTTTTTATGTTTTTGCGCTGCAATGCATGAGCACCTTGGCCGTCGTGCGCCGGGAGACGGGCGGCTGGAAGTGGCCGATTGTGCAGTTTACGTTCATGGGACTGTTGGCTTACATAGGAAGTTGGGTGGTGTTTAATCTCTTAAGTTGAGCCATCGGTTTTCAATTTTTTTCAAAAAAAACCGTTATTAGGGGTGATTCTTGTCAAGGAATAGCTACCTTCGTTACGGCTGTTGTATCTTTGCAGCAGTTTTAATTCGCTACACATTCGTTCGCTAAGAAGTACTGCACACAAAAGTTCGCTGGTCTATGACTTATAACAGCATTCTTGAGGCCATTGGGCGCACCCCGCTCATCCGCCTCAACCGCATCACCCAGACCATTGCTCCGACTGTCTATGTAAAATGTGAAGGCTTCAATCCTGGTCAATCAGCCAAGGATCGCATTGCCCTGCACATGATTGAAGAAGCAGAGCGGCTGGGCAGGCTCAAGCCGGGCGGCACCCTCATTGAAGCCACCAGTGGCAATACGGGTTTTAGCTTGGCAATGGTCGCTGCCGTAAAAGGCTACAAGTGCGTACTTACACTTACCAGCAAGGTTTCCAAAGAAAAGATTGACAGCTTGGAGGCAATGGGTGCCGAGGTCATCATTTGCCCGAAAGAGGCAAAACCCGAAGACCCCCGCTCCTATTACAAAGTGGCGGAGCGCAAGGCAAGGGAAATCCCCAACTCGCTGTACATCAACCAGAATTTCAATACCGAGAACGCAAGGGCACACTACTTGACCACTGGCCCCGAGATTTGGGAGCAGACCGGCGGCAAGATCACGGCCCTCATCGCCAGTGCGGGCACGGGTGGCACCTTGAGCGGTACGGCACAGTATCTAAAGGAGCAGAGCCCCAGTGTGCGCATCATTGGCGTGGACGCCTACGGCTCTGCCTTGCAGAAGTACCACGAAACGGGCGAGTACGACGAGAAGGAAATCTACAGCTACGAAATCGAAGGTACGGGCAAGAATATCATCCCAGCCAACTGCAATTTCGAGCTGATTGACAAATTCGTGAAAGTGACCGACCGGGAAAGCGCCCTGCGTGCCCGTGAACTGGCCATGATGGAGGGTATTTTCGCTGGCTACTCCAGCGGTGGCGGTATTCAGGCCCTGTTGCAAATCCAAGACGAGTTCACCAAGGACGACGTGGTGGTCATCATCCTGCCCGACCACGGCAGCAAGTATCTTGGCAAGGTCTTCAACGACCAGTGGATGGAATCGAAGGGTTTCCTCACCGATGTTTACGAAGAGATGGAAGAGCCGCTGCCATTGCCGGCTTTTATTCCAAGTGTTTGATTTTCAGATACATCAAAAAGCAAAGCCGCTTTTGGGAAACCAAAAGCGGCTTTGCTTTTTGATGGCCTTCCAAATCGAGTCTCCCTGTGGAAACTAAAAAGCCCCGATGCACTGCACCGGGGCTTTCAAACAAACATACTATGAGAAAACAACTAGAAGAATCTTGTATTAGATTTTATCCCATAATACCTCTGTTCATTCTTTGTTCGACTTCTGGAGGTATTTTTCCAGTGCCATTGTCATGGAAGGGGTTTCTGGCTCAGGTGCCTTAATATTGGGGTGGAGGCCCCGGTCTTGGACCGCCTTTAGGGTCGTAGGTCCGAACACGGCGATACGGGTTGCTTTCTGCTGAAAATCGGGGAAGTTTTCGTAAAGTGCCTCGATTTCTAACGGGCTGAAGAAGGCTATCACATCGTAATAAATGTCCTTCAAATGGCTTAGGTCACTACTCACTACGTTGTACATGATGGCCTCTTGGTAATTAAGCCCATAATCATCCAAGATGGAAGTCACCTGCTTGGCACCGAGGTTGGAGCAAGGGAGCAGGAATTTCTCCTTTTCCTTGTGCTTCATGAAGTAGGACTTGAGGTCAGCGATGCTGCGTTCGCCTGCAAAAACCTTGCGCTTCCGATAGACGATGAACTTCTGCAAGTAGTTTGCCACGGCATCCGTCATGCAGAAATACTTAGTTTCCTGCGACATCTTGATGCGCATCTCCTCACACAGGGTGAAGAAGTGATCAATCGAGTTCTTGCTGATGAAGATAATGGAGGAAAACTCGTCTGGCCTAATACGCTGCTTGCGAAACTCCTTAGCTGTAAGTACCTCGACTTGTATGAAGGGTATCCAATCTATCTGGAGGCCATATTTCTTTTCGAGTTCGTAGTAGGGAGAACGCTCAGGTTTAGGTTGCGACACGAGAATCGTCTTCACCTTGTTGTAGGTCTCCACGTATGTTTTACCATTTACAACGTCCATTCGAGCTTTAGAATTTTGGTTGTTTCAATTTTCAATAAAATCAGTTGATGCCCTGGGTCATTGCTATTTTGTAGATTACAAGCAATGGAGCTAATTCAACGGCGCAAAGATACAACAAAAAGTGAAATTTGTTGTCGGCTATGAAGCGGTTGCCAATAAACAGGCCACGAAGTGCCAAGAACAGGTAAACTAAGCCAAGCAGGCCGATAGCTGCCCAGATGATGGTGCCGGTCAAGCTGGGCCTTGCGTAAGCAACTATGAGCACAACGGGCACTAAGAACAGACCCAAGATGATGTTGAAAATCATGATGGTGAACTGGTATGAACTGACCTCCTTGCCCACCGGAAAGACGAAGCCCACCAACCATAACACAAAATGCTTGGCGATGAAGAAGCCAGCAATGGCACCCATGCATATCAACAATGAGTACAGGTTGGAGGAGGAAATGTTCAGGCCGAAATGTCGTGCCACCAAGAAGGCAAAGAGGCCGCCACTTATGAAATAAAGAACGTACAAAATTGAATAGGCCACAGCCAAGCCAGAGCTTTGCTCACGGTGCAACTGGTGCATCATATTGTCCCTCGTGAATGCTCGCCATATTTTTTGAATCAATATCCTGAAAATGGTGACGATGAGGGTCAGGATGACGAACATGGAGAGGATGGCCACAAGCAGGAACCGCTTGTACTCTGTTTCTTTCTCTTTGTTCGATTTCAGTTTGGGCTTCTTGATCTTGGGCACGTAGAACCCAGGGCCAGTGGTAGCTCCTGGCTTTTCGGATGCTGCCTGAACGACGATGTCGAATGGATTGGTGGAAACGGGAACCGCATTCAAGCTGTCGGCTGAAGTGTCTGGAAGCCTTGGCTGCAACTCGAACGGGTTGTTGGCGTTTTGCCCAACGGCCGGGCTGGCGGTTGTGAGCAGCAAAAACGCTAACCCTAACAACAATTCATGTATATGTCTGAAGGTGATATTCGCCATGAGGTCTTTGATGGCGCAAAATTAAACGTTCAATCGGCCTTTTGATAAAATCTTTGCACAGAATCAATTTTGCAGACTTTGGTTGCGGGCAAAAAAAAACCCTGTCAAGCTACTTGACAGGGACAAAACAAAAAACAAACACTATGAACAAACACTAATCTTTTGGCGAATATTTGAGGTGCAAAAGGGTGAAAAAAGTCCCCCGATTTGGCCGGGGGCTACATAAAAAACAAAAACTATGAACAAACACTCACCCTATATTTTTCAAGAATCAAAAGCTGTGGTTGTAAACGGAGCTTCCAATTCGTGGTTTCGTCTTAGATTATTTTTTTCAAAATATTTTTCTGGACTTCAATGCCATTTGCATCGAAAGAACCATAATTTATTCTTTTTCAAATTTGTCAAGAAGTGTGCCAATTCAATGACTTCAGCATGGAGATTTGATTCGGAGGATAAGAAAAAACTGTATAATCCCCGATTGATGCCACAAATCACAGGTATTATAGCGATGGATTTTGGCCCAAAAAACAAAAACTGTGACATTGATTTTTCACGATAAATAGTGCAATATTGCGCTATGACATGCCAAAACCTTTGTGTGTATTCATTTTGCCAATATCATAGGCCGCTGAGCCGTGACATTGCGAATGTGGAAAGCCGTGAGCTAAGGGTGCTAAGAAGTCCGAATTTTCCATCCAGGCCAATTGCCCTGGGAAGCCCTTCAAAAAAACAATTGTCCTTTTTGGCACGTTTGTAATACTTTTAAGCAAAGGTTCATTCACCAAAATCTTTCCTGTCATGAAAAAAATACTCGTTTTCCTTGCCATGTCTGCCTTGTTAGGTGGTTTTATCCTAGTGCCGAAATTTAAGCATGGCGAAAAACTTGGGAATGCATCCAAGGGCCTCGACATAGGCCAAATTGCTCCCGACTTCAAGTTGAAGAACGTGGACGGGCGGCTTGTTTCATTGGCCGACATAAAGGACGCAAATGGCGTCGCCCCGAAAGGCTATATCGTCGCTTTCACCTGCAACACTTGCCCTTACTCCATCATGTACGAAGACCGCTTGATAACGCTTCACAATAGATTCGCACCGAAAGGCTGGCCCGTGGTTGCCATTCAGCCCAACGACCCCAGTGCCAAACCTGGTAACAGCTTTGAGGAAATGAAGGTAAGGGCAGGGGAAAAGGGCTTTCCTTTCGTTTACCTATTGGATGAGGGCCAGAAACTCTACCCGCAGTATGGTGCGACAAAGACGCCTCACATATTCTTGCTGGACAATGCCCGCAAGGTGCGGTACATTGGCGCTATAGACAACAATGCCCAAGAAGCCGAAGCTGCTACCCGGCACTATGTTGAAGAGGCCATACAGGCTATTGAGTCGGGCAAGGAACCCGACCCCGCCACGACCAAGGCGATTGGCTGTGGCATCAAGTAGAAATAGGGTTTCAAAGGCCTACTTCTCTTTAAGGAACGTGCAAAAAATAATCACACCATGTATTTCGACCGCGCAAAAAGGAGAATAGTGGCCAATACGGTGTTCCGCACCATGAGGAACTTGCGGGACACAGGAGCCGTGTTGCTTGTGCGGGGCCCCGAGCTCAAAAAAGCCACGAGTTCCAGGTTGCGCAGGGCTGCCAAGGTGCCGCGCATGATGTTCTGGGCGTTCATGATGGAGGGGATAGAGACCAAGAACATGGTGCGCACCTTCGTGAAGCAAGGCAGGGGTCAATTGCTGCTTTCCAAGGAGCACGAGCCGCCAACAGAGGAGGAAATCAGGGAAGCCATGGAACAGTTGAAGGATTTACCTAAATTTCTTCCCTTCTTTGTATTCATAGCCGTACCAGTGCCAGGTGTTACGGAAGGCTATGTCCTGTTGGCTGTTTCCATTGAGAAATGGCTGGGCGAGCGGTTCAGCCTATTGCCGAGCCATTTCAGGAATGTTTTCCAAAAAAAGAAACAGGAGCCTCCCTTTGACGCTCCTGGTGGCGAAAACGAGTAGCTGCATTTCAATCAAATTCAATATTTTGTACATGAAGACGGCTTATAATTTATTCTTTGTCCTAACCATGTTTGTACTTGCAAGTTGTGGCTCCGAACACCAGCACGAGCATGGTGCAGGTGGTGGCGATGGAAATGCGCATGGTGCCACAAAGGAATTCAACTCCGCTTATGTTTGTCCTATGCACTGTGAGGGCAGCGGCAGCGACCAACCTGGGAAATGCCCTGTATGCGAAATGGATTACGAGGCACTTAGCGAACATGTCAAGGATGGGCACGTGCACTGAGCTGCCGAGAAGAATTTTTTTAAGGGCATCAAATTGATTTTTCGCCTCAGCAAAAAAACAATTTGATGCTCCTAATGGAGTCCCGTTTTACGACGATGTGTGAAAAGTGCTAAAAAAAATATGCGCATCTTCCGCTTTTAATATTTCAAAACAAAAGCGACCACCACCATGTGGTTATGACCAAATCGGTTTTTATATGAAAAAAGCCTTATTGATTGGCGTGTTTCTACTTCCTGCCCTTTGCTTTGCCCAATCCAAAAAACATAAGCAGATAAAAGCCATTGAACAGCAACGCTTCAGTGCGATGACCACCAAGGACACAGTATTGCTTCGGCAGCTTTTGGCCGATGACCTGACCTACTTGCACTCGAACGGACTGCTGGAAAACAAGGAAGAGCATATTGCCAATATTGGTGCTGGGAAAATGGTCTATAAAACGATGGAGCCTTCAGAGATGGCTGTGCGGGTACATCGAAAGTCGGCCATTGTAAACGGGGTCATTCATGTAACCGGCAATTTAGGCGAAAAGTCGTTTGACCTCCGATTGCGCTATACCGATGTTTATTTCAAAAGGAAAGGCAACTGGCAACTGGCAGCATGGCAGTCCCTTAAATTGGAGGACAAGAAATGACCTGTGCAGCGGTTAGGTATAAAAGGAGCGGCCTATCGGGAGGGATATCCGGTAGGCCGCTTTGATTTTATAGAATTGTCAATCTGCTTATTTCTTCCAAGGCAGGCTGTTCACCCGGCGGCCACAGAGGTAGCCAAGGTCAACACCCACTTCGCAGTCCATGCGCCAGTGCACGCCAAGCGGCACCCGGCTGATGGCATTCTCTTCTGCCATTTCATAGAAATTGTTGAAATAGCGAGGGGTTCCATTGAACTCTGTGCGACCCTCGTGCGAGCGGTCGGTCATGCCGTAATGATTGCCAAACACATCTGTTAGCACCTCAGCACCCGCACCGCCAAAAGTAGAGTGGCCGGACGGATAGGCAGGGAACGAAGGAGTCATGCCTGTGTCGCCAGTGAGAGGGTTCTTCAGTGTTGGTTCCCAGCTCGGGTCTATGAGGCGCTGGATATAGCTTTCAGGGCGCTCGAAATTGTAAACATATTTAGAGTGCCAGCAAGCCACTCCCGCATCGTTGAGGGCAAGGCCAAGTTTAGCATAGCAAAACAAAGCCGTTTCCAAGCTAACATCTTCTTTTTCGATTACTTGGTTGGCAATGGAAATCCAACGTGGAGGTGGGCTGAAAGTCAAATTCAAAAGGTCGTCGCTCCAAAAGAATGCAATCCATTGGCCATCTTCCCAGTTGTCATCGTGGATGGCGTTATAGACTTCCAATGCTTGCGCATAAAGGGCTGATTGCGGAGATTCGCTGTAAACAAGAGGGGCTTTGCAAAGTTTGTCAGCGGGTAAAATGGCAAATGTGCGAACATTGCCCCAATAAGAGAACATTCCGTTGCCAGGGCCAGGTGTGGTAGGCACCCAATCGCCCGGGCTGTCGAAGTGGGCCTGCCAGTCGTAGTTGCCGAACGGGTCGAGGTAGGCATCGTGGCCAACTGCATCCGTCTTCGACCACTCCCAAACGGCTTCAGCCACCTGCACACCGTGCTCCTTGGAGCGCTCATAGACCTTGCTGTCGGTTTCTCCCTCATATTGGTTTTGCAGGCTGCTCTCGAGGTCGCTCATGCGGGTGTACATGTCCGACGGCGGGTTGGAGAAGAACTTATGCATCAAAGTTGCGTAAGTGTAGTGAACCACGGTCGGCCAGTGGTACTCAGCGTTTTTGTCGGCTTCTGGGATGCTGAGGCCGGGGTAGAGGCTGCGCATGGAATTGTATTCTGGCATGCCCGATACGCAGGCTTCATAAGCCGCAAGCCCCATATAGGCCAGTGCACGAGGTGCTGGGCCAGGGCGGTAACCAGCCATGTAGCGCTCAACATCAAGGAACATCTTGTTCCATTTTAGGGCAGCCTCAGCATCGTATTCGGCTACTTTTTGTTGGGATTTGTTGTCGTCCTTCACACAGGAACTTAGCAGGAAGGACACCATGAAGAAGCCGCAAAGCACGGCCAAGGTGTTTCTCAAAAACTTCATAGGATTATAATTTAAAATTTCAAAATGATTGTCTACTAGGTTAATCAGAAGGCGCAGCAAACAGGGCGAGCAAGGTGAGCGTGAATTGCGTTGCAAATCTATCGCCACATCTGATTAATGGGCGTATTTTTGGAACATATTTGCATTAGAATCTACTTAAAAGTAGAATTTGGGTAAAATACGGATTCAAATTAATGGAGATTTGAGTCCCATAAATGAAAATGAAAATACTCATCATAGAAGACGAGGTCAAGACCGTCCAGTCCTTGAAAAAAGGTTTGGAAGAGCACCAAATGGAAGTGGATTTTGCCTACGATGGGCATGCGGGCAAGCAGTTGGCAGAGTCCGGCAGTTTCGATGTAATCGTTTCCGATGTGGTCATGCCAAAGATGACGGGTTTTGAACTTGTCAGGCAGCTCCGCACCACGGGGGTGGAAACACCGATACTTTTGTTGACGGCCATGGGCGCCACCGACGACAAAGTCGCTGGCTTTGAAGCAGGGGCAGACGATTACCTCGTCAAGCCTTTTGAATTCAAGGAACTCCTCATGCGCATACGGGCATTGGCCCGTCGGGGGAAAGAAGGGGCGCAGCCAAGAACCATCCTCTATTTTGCTGACCTGGAACTGAACCTTGATGCAAAGACCTGCACCCGAAGCGGCAAAAAAATAGAGCTTACGCCCAAGGAGTTTGCCCTAACCGAATACCTTATCCGCAACCAAGGGCGGGTGATTTCCAAAACAGAGATAGCCGAAAAGGTCTGGGACATCAATTTCGATACCGGTACCAACGTCATTGAGGTCTATGTCAGTTACCTGCGCAACAAACTTGACCGCCCTTTTGACAAAAAACTCATCCATACCATGTTTGGCCTTGGTTATGTGCTGAAGGAAGAGGATTGAAAAAGTTGCCAGCTTTGAGTTGCGAGTTTCGAGGTGTGGTGCAATGGCCAACTCGAAACCCGGAACTTGAGGCTCGAAACAGCCGCTATGCAAATTAGGACCCGCCTAACGATACAGTTCATGCTCATCGTGGCAAGCATCATGCTGGTGGCGATGTTCTATATCTATTACCAGTTCAAGCAGCACCTTCAGAATGAGTTTTACGGCAACCTGCGTTCCAAGGCGAACCTTACAGTGGGCGTTGCGGTGGGCAGGTTGGAAAGGGAGGGGCTGACCGAGGTGCCAAGCCCAGGCAGTTCTGTTTCTTTCACGGCCTTTACCGAGAACATCTCCATCTTCGATGCCCTTGGTAGGAGGGTCTATACCTTCAACCCTTCAGCTTCCAGTTTTGCGCCAGCAACCCTTGACGAAATCAGAAAAATGGGGGAGTGCCGCTTCCCACATGGTGAGTACAATGCCTTCGGTACCCGCTTCAGGGCACCTTCCGGCAAGGTCTATACGGTTATCGCAGAAGCTGTTTTCAATCCGACAGAGTTGGAGAACCTTGCCCGCATCCTGATAGTGGTGTTTTTTGCTTTCTGTGGCTTGGTGGCCATTGGCGGTTGGTTCTTTGCAGGACAGGCGCTTTCGCCCGTGAGCAACATCATGAACCAGGTGGATGCCATCCTACCCAGCGACATGAGCCGCCGCCTCGATACCTCTAAAAACCACGACGAACTGGCCCGCCTCGTGGTTACTTTCAACCGGCTGCTGGACAGGCTGCAAGCAGCCTTCAATGCTCAGAAACTCTTCCTGTCCAATATTTCGCACGAGCTAAAGAACCCGCTCACGGTCATCATCTCCCAAATAGAGATCATGCTTCAGAAGGAACGGCCAGCCATCGAGTACCGCCAGACCCTTCAATCCGTGTTGGACGATGCCCGGGAACTGAACCTCGTGTCTGACAAGTTGATGCAGTTGGCAAAAATCAATGCAACGGGCGAGGAGGTGGAATTTGAACGGATAAGGATTGACGAAGCCGTTTGGCAATCGAAATCGGTATTGCTGAAAGCACATCCTGACTATAAAATCAATTTTGAAGTGGTGAACTTGCCTGTTGATGAGGAAAAACTCTACGTGCGGGTCAACGACCAACTGCTTCGCACGGCCCTGACCAACCTCATGGACAATGGCTGCAAGTATAGCCCCGACAAGAAGGTAAGGGTGCGGCTCTCGTTTTTGCCAGAAGGGAACTCCGTCATCGAGATACAAGACCAAGGCCCTGGTATCCCCGACGACGAAGTGGCCCTGGTGTTCGAGCCATTCTATCGCAGCCAGAAAACGGATAAGGTAAAGGGTAGCGGTGTGGGTTTGTCCCTTGTGGACAGCATTATGAAACTGCACCAGATCAAACTCAAGGTTTCGGGCAGGCAGCCTGCTGGCACAGTGTTCAGGCTGGAGTTTCCAGTAAGTTGATTTGTTGATATTTCGGTGGATTAGCAAGTTTGCTGTTGCCTTGGATTGTGCTTTTTTGCTGGTCAGGCACCTCATTTTTTATAGTATTGAAAATGAACGTTTTACGACATAAGAAATCCATTTCAATCATATTCGGGGCAGCTGTCCTGATGGGCCTGCTCGCTTGGCAGGGTGTGTTCAAGGGCGGCAAATTGATAGGGAAACAAGCCCCTTCGGTGGAGCTGATACTCGATTGGCACAAGTACTCACTCGACGCTGAACGCTTTTCGGAAGGCTACCGTCCACCAGTGACCGCAAGAATCTATGCCTATACGGGACTGGCAGCCTGGGAAGCCGCAATGCCAGTGATGGGCGGCGGGTTTCAATCGCTTGCGCCCCGGTATCCAGGCCTGAAATTGCCGAAGGCAGAACCTGGCGTTAGTTACCATTTGCCCACTGTATTAAACGCGTGTTACAGCAATATTCTCCAGAAAATGTACGTAACTGCCCCAAAAAATATTGAGGAGAAACGAAAATCGTTGGAGCAAAAATGGGCCAAAGCTGCATTGAAGGAGGTGGATTCAACGGCTTTTGCCACTTCTGCCGAGTTCGGGAAAAGCATAGCCTTGGCCGTGTACGAATGGTCGGTCACGGATACCATTGGCCACCAGGCAAACCTCCACCTTTACGATAAAAACTATGAACCGCCCGCAGGTGCCCCGTTTTGGCAACCCTGCGAGGACTTCCCAATGCCCGCAATGCTGCCCCACTGGGGTGAGGGCAGGACTTTCGTCGTCAAGCCAGAAGACCACTTGGCTGCCCCACTGCCACCGTTTTCGATGGATCCGGCATCGCCCTATTATGTGCAGGCGCTCGAAGTCTATACCATGAACTCGCCCTTGTCGCCTGAGAACCAATGGATTGCAGAGTTTTGGAGCGATGATTTCCCAGGATTGACCTATTCCTCGGCTGGCAGGTGGATTTCCATTTGCAACCAAGTGGTCCTGCAGGAGCGGCCCCCGGTGGAAAAGGTCCTCGAGACCTACCTACGGGTGGGGCTTGCACTTTCTGATGCAGCCGTGGCCTGTTGGCGTTCCAAGTACCACTACAACCTGCTTCGGCCAGAAACCTTTATCCGCCAAACCATTCAACCTGATTGGAGGCCCATCGTGCACACACCGTCGTTCCCTGCCTATCCTTCAGGACATGCCATGTTTTCGGCTGCTGCTGCGGAGGTGCTCACGCAATTGTATGGCAAGCAATACGAACTTACTGACAGAAGCCATGAGGGGTGCACAGAGTTCAAGGGAACGCCCCGGCATTTTCATTCTTTCTATGAAATGGCCTTCGAGAACGCCTCCTCCCGTATCGCATTGGGCGTTCACTACCGGATGGACTGTGAAGAGGGTACACGGCTTGGCCTCAACATCGGCAAGGAGGTTGCCGCACTGCCCATCGCAAAACTGGAACAATGAAGATTGTCAAACTTGGGATATGGTTCCCACTCTTGGTTTTAACCCTCGAAATAGCGGCGCAAAGGCCTGCTGACAGCCTTGTTTACAGCCACCGCCCAAGCGCCGATGCCAGTATCATCGCTACGGCTGCGAGTATCAACGCCCTTGCTTTTATTTCCATCAGCAACCTACAGCCCAGAACGGCATCCGAACTCCCCGCCACTCGCCCCGACCGACTTTTCACATGGGACGAAAGGGCCATTTCCAACTATTCCAGTTTTGCCAAGCATGCCAGCGATTATCTCACGCTTGGTTCGGCAGTGCTGCCTCTGGCCCTGTTTGCCGATAAGGGGATATGCTCGGAGGCCCGCACCGTGGTCGTTATGGGGGCACAGGCTGGGCTAATCGCTCACGGCCTGACGCTCGGTGCGAAGCGATTGGTGCTCCGCAACAGGCCATACGTGTTCAATCCGGATGTGCCCATTTCCGAGAAATTGGCGAACAAGTCGAGGCTATCCTTTTTTTCCGGTCATACTTCCATGACGGCCACCATCACGTTCTTTTCTGCCAAGGTTTGGTCTGATTTTCATCCTGGTAGCCGCTGGAAACCAGTCGTTTGGTCGGCAGCAGCAGCACTTCCTGCACTAACTGGCTACCTGCGGTATCGTGCAGGGCGGCATTATTTTACAGATGTGGCCGCTGGGTATGCAGTGGGGGCTATGGTCGGGTATTTGGTGCCGCATCTGCATAGAAGAGGGAAGGCTGTCCCTGTTTCGGTCAACTCGTCTCTTGATGGATCTGTTTCATTGGCCGTAAGGCTGCCATTGGTCAAGACGATGGGGATAGGGTTGAATTGAATTCTATTCTAAGGCTCAAATCTTTTACCTCACATCAAACTCCATTTCCACCTGCACATCAAAAGAGGTGGTTGGGATGTCACGCAGCCGTTCCAGTTTCACCTGCACGTTCAGCTTCTTTTGGAACAATAAGTCACGGAGGTCGCCAGTGGGACTGGAGCCGATTTCAAGTTCTTGGCCAATATCGAAGGGGGTAGGGTCACGGTAGAAGACTTCCTTGCCACAGTTTTCGTTGTTCTGGTCTTGTGGGCAGAGGCGCAGGGAAACGGCATCTATGAAATCGAGGTCGCCGTTTCCAAATATCACCCGCATGTAAGCCAGATTGGGAACTATGCTGTTTATGTTGGCCGTGTCAATGCCTGCGGCATCCAATTGCGCCAGCGCATTGATTTGCACATCGTTGATTGGGATGTAATAAGTAAGGGCCGGATTGAGGCCGGCGTCAATGGAAAATTGCATGTTGACAGCCTTGATGCGGGTCAAGGGCGGGTCTGTCACTTTTTTGCATGAAAAAAAAACAGATGCCGCAAGAAATAATAAGGCAGTTTTTTTCATCGAAAATGGTTTATTCCATGAAACGCAAAACAGGGGTCGAAAAATTTTATCTACGCACATGTTTGACTAATTAAGACAATTATGATTCTTTTGCTGGAAGGAATGGTCAAATGAAACTTAGCGGGCCGTTCGATGTAAACTCATCATTTCCAACCAAAACCCTCAAACAGTTACACCCAATGGGCGAAGCAAAAGTATCAATAGCAAAGGACAAGAGCGAACTGCAGACCTTCATACGCAACCTGCTGAACGACCTCCAGGCATTGGAGTACATGATTGACCACAACTGGTTCGAGTCGGGCATCACCCGCATCGGGGCCGAGCAGGAGATGTGCATCGTGGACAACAAGACCTTCAAACCGGCGAAAGTCAACATGAAGGTGCTGAAGGCCATGAAAGATTCTCCTTGGCTCGACACGGAGTTGGCACAGTTCAATTTAGAGACGAACATGACGCCCATGGAGTTCACGGGCAATTGTTTCCGGCGGATGGAGGAGGAGAACCTCATGAATATTGCTGCCATCCGCAAGGTGCTGAAAAACGATTTTGGGGCCAATATCTGCCTGACCGGCATCTTGCCGACCCTTCGCAAAACCGATCTCGACCTCGAAAACCTGACCGAAAAGCCCCGCTACATGGCCTTGATGAAGGCGCTCAAGGGCCAACTCATCGGCAGCAATTTCGAGTTGAACCTCAACGGGATTGATGAACTGCACGTGAAGCACGAATCTCCGCTGTTGGAGGCGTGCAATACCAGTTTTCAAGTGCATTTACAGGTAGAGCCGAAGGATTTCGTCTGCCTGTACAATATAGCGCAGATGCTCACAGGGCCTACCATTGCCATCGCTGCCAACTCTCCCTTGGTGTTCGGAAAGCGCCTCTGGCACGAGACCCGCATTGCGCTCTTCCAACAGTCGCTCGATACCCGCACCTCGCACGACCACCTGCGGGAGCGCAGCCCCAGGGTCAACTTCGGCAACGGTTGGCTGCATGGCTCCATCCTCGAAATCTACAAAGAGGACATCGCCCGCTTCCGGGTGCTCATGACTGCCGACGAGGTGGAGAACTCCATTGAACAGGTGCTGAAGAAGAAAACGCCAAAATTGAAGGCGCTGCAAGTACACAACTCAACAGTTTACCGCTGGAACCGCCCCTGCTATGGCATCAGCGACAACGGCCAGCCCCACCTGCGCATCGAGGCAAGGGTACTGCCCGCCGGACCGACCATCATTGACGAGGTGGCCAATGCTGCGCTCTGGCTCGGCGCCATGGTGGGCATGAGGCGCCACTGCCCCGACGTGACGGCCAAGCTATCTTGGGAAGACGTTCGGGACAATTTCATGAAGGCCGCCCAGTTCGGCATTGACACCAAATTCAATTGGTTCAACGACAAGAAATACTCGGCCACTGATTTGATAATCAATGAGTTGGTGCCGCTGGCAGAAGAGGGCCTCAAATCCAAGAATGTGGACAGCAGCGATATTGACCGCTACCTTGGCGTCATCAAGGAGCGGGCCAAGGCACACATGACGGGCGCCCGCTGGCAACTCAGGGCCTTCACCAAACTGAAAGATTCCATCACCACCGACGAGGCCACCGCCGTCGTGACGGCCTGCATCGTCAAAAACCAGGAAAAAGAAATGCCAGTGCATACTTGGCCGTTGCCAGAGCCGACAGAATTGGAAGAGTACGTGCCCAGCCGCCTTCGAGTCGAGGAGTTCATGACGACCGACCTCATCACCGTTCAAAAAGAGGACTTGATTGACTTTGTGGCAGAGCTGATGAACTGGCGCAAGATCCGCTACATGCCTGTGGAGGATTCCAAAGGTAGGTTGGTCGGGTTGGTCACCTCCCGCCTGTTGCTGCGTTATTATTCTCAGAACAACAAACTGACGGACAAGTCCAATATTTCCATTGTGGAGGATGTCATGCTTACAAAGCCCTTTACCGTCACGCCAAAGACGACCATCATGGATGCGCTCAAGCTCATGCGGGACAACAAAATCGGTTGCCTGCCCGTGGTTCATGACAAGGAAAACGAACTTGTCGGCATCATCACGGAGATGGATTTCCTCCGGGTTTCGTCAAGGTTGATGGAGCGGCTGGAATTGGCGAGTGGTAAATAATGCTAACGCAGGTTGCGGACGAGGTTGATAAGAGGTTCTAAAATGTTGAAAATAAGTTGATTTCATGGCAACATTACGTTCTTATCAACCATGATAAACCTTTTATCAACCTCATATCAACCCCAAAAACTTAGGTTAAATCTAAACTTACGATGCTCAAAAGCGGTATTTTCAAGTTCCTTCCAGCAACACTTCTCCTCCTATTGTTACAAGCCTGCGATAGCAGCCTGCTCTTTGACGAAAACAAGGATATCCCGAACGCCACATGGAGCTATGATGCACCGCTCGCATTCGATTTCGAGTTGAAGGACACCACCAAAGCCTACCAAGTGCTGCTCGAAGTGACCCATGCTGGGGATTTTGGCTACCAGAATTGCTACGTTCAGATTACCACCAAATTTCCCAACGGCGAGGAGAAAAAGCAGCCTGTCAGCCTCGAATTGGCGGCACAATCGGGCATCTGGAACGGTGAATGCAGTGGCAATACCTGTACCATCGAAATCCCCCTGCAAGCCAAGGCCAAGTTCAGGCAGCCGGGCAAGCACAGCATCACCATTGAACAATTCATGCGGGTGAACCCCCTTTCCGGCATCGAAGCTATCGGCCTGAAAATCAAGCAGTTGGAATGACTACAAACAAAAGGGATGAGGGGTGAGGAATGAGGGATGGCAAGCCGTTCACCTCCATCGTCCACCGTCTTTATGATAAAATACTACTCCATCAATGGCGAACTCGTGCCCAAGGAACAAGCTGCCCTTGGCGTCACTGACCTTGCCGTCCAGCGGGGCTATGGCCTCTTCGATTATTTTGTGGTAAAAAAAGGCCAACCCGTCTTTTTCGATGACTACCTCGACCGAGTGGAGCAATCGGCCAAGTGGCTGCGGCTGGAACTGCCTGTGACCAGAGAGGAACTCAAGGAGCAGGTCATGCAACTCATACAGGCCAATGGGGAACAGGAAGCCGGCATAAAAATCATCCTCACTGGCGGCTATTCCGAGGATGGCTATTCGCCAGAGCGCTGCAACCTCGTCATTTTGGAAATGCCGCCACCGAGTTACCCTGCCAGCAAGTTCGAGAATGGGGTGAAGCTCATGCTTTACGAGTACCACCGTACCTTCCCCAGCGCCAAGACCATCAACTACCTTGTGGGCATTTATTTGCTACCGCAACAAAAGGCCGCCAATGCCGAGGATGTGCTCTTCCATTCAGAAGGCCATATCTATGAAACGACCCGTGCCAATTTTTTCATCGTCACCAAAGACAATACCATCGTCACGGCCAGCGAGGGCATCCTGCACGGCGTCACCCGAAAGCACCTACTGCGGGTGGCCCGCCACCATTACGCAGTAGAAGAGCGACGCCCTTCCTTGGAGGAATTGCATACTGCCAAAGAAGCTTTCATCAGCAGCAGCACCCGCCTGCTCATGCCTGTGGTGCAGGTGGACGATGTTGTGATTGGCGATGGGAGTCCAGGGCCTGTGACCCGGCACTTGTTCGAATTAATGAAACAGGAAGTGCAACTATACTTGGAAGGAGTTTCCATTGGCCATTGAAAAGATAATACCCTCCAACGGCCTATGCGTTTTACAATATCGTCAAATCAATAAACCCTAACTGCTCCGGGTAATCCGTCGTGAAATGCAGCCCTCGGCTCTCCTTCCTCATGCTCGCTGAGCGGGTGATGAGGTAGGCGATGGTTATCAAATTGCGAAGCTCACAAAGCTGTGGCGAAATGGTGGTCTTGTGGTAGAGGTCTTCCGTTTCTTTGTAGAGGATATAGAGTCGGTCGGTGGCCCTTTGGAGGCGCTCATTGGAACGCACGATGCCCACGTAGTAGCTCATCACGTCTTTTAGCTCCTTGGTGCTTTGGGTGATTAGCACCAACTCTTTTGGGTCGGTAGTGCCTTGGGCGTTCCAGTCAGGGATGGGGGTATTGGGCAGTTGTGTGGCATCAATTTTTTCCCTTACCTCCAGATAAATGCGGTGCGCAAATACCATCGCTTCCAGCAATGAATTGGAGGCGAGGCGGTTGGCACCGTGCAGGCCCGTGCAGGTGCATTCGCCAGCGGCGTAAAGGCGGTTGATGCTCGTGCGGCCTATCTCATCGGTCATGATGCCGCCGCACATGTAGTGGCAGGCGGGCGTCACGGGTATCATGTCCTTCATGGGGTCAATGCCGATGCTTAGGCATTTTTCATAAATGGTGGGGAAATGTGCCACAAAACCTTCCTTATCCAGATGGCGGCAGTCGAGGCACATGTACTCGGCACCTTGTATCTTCATTTCCCGGTCAATGGCCCTTGCCACGATGTCACGGGGGGCAAGACTGCCCCGCTCATCGTATTTCTTCATAAACTCTTCGCCTTGGGGCGTTTTCAGAATGCCGCCGAAGCCCCTCACAGCTTCCGAAACGAGGAAAGCGGGGTTATCGCCTGCTGGGTTGTAGAGCGCCGTGGGGTGGAACTGCACGAACTCCATGTTCTGGATGCGGCCCTTGGCCCGATAGACCATCGCCATGCCATCGCCGGTGGCAATGACGGGGTTCGTGGTGTTCCGATAGACCTGCCCTGCACCGCCTGTGGCTAACAAGGTCATTCGTGCGAGCAGGGTCTCTATTTCCCCTGTTTTTTTGTTCAAAGCATAGGCGCCGTAGCATTCGATGCCGGGCGTCACCCTCGTCACGGTATGCCCCAAGTGGTGCTGGGTGATGATGTCAATGGCGAAATAATGTTCCAGCACCGTGATGTTGGGAATCTCATCGGCTTGGGCGCTGAGGGTGCGCTGCATCTCCCAGCCTGTGAGGTCTTTGTAGTGAAGGATGCGGTTCTCGCTGTGGCCACCCTCCTTGGCAAGGTCGTAGTTGGTGTCCTTTTTCTTGTCGAAACGGGCGCCCCAATCAATGATTTCCTGCACCCGGTCAGGGCCTTCCTTTACTACTATTTCCACGATTTTTTCATCGCAAAGCCCATCCCCGGCGATGCGTGTGTCCTTTATGTGCTTCTGGTAACTGTCCGTCTTGAAGTCCCAAACGGCAGCTACACCGCCTTGGGCGTAGCGGGTGTTGCTTTCCCCTTCGTTGGTCTTGGTGAGCACGGTGATTTTCAGGTCGGGGCGCTCCTGTGCAATTTTCAGGGCAAAGGTCAGGCCTGCGATGCCGGAGCCAAGTACGAGTATGTCGCTTTGAATCATGGTTGAGTCAGTGGAGGGAAGGCGTTAGACGGCTTGCCCCTTTAGGTTGGGCAGTCAACGGGTCATCCGCTCAGTTTGTGCTTTGTAATTTTCAACAAAGGTACAGCGGGAATGTTGAGCAGCAATAAAAAAGGGCCGGAGCAATTCCAACCCTTTTTATTTTAAGTACGTCCGTGAAATTAGGTTTGATTATTTGTTGCACAAGCAATTGATTGTCAACACAATACCTAATACCCAATATCTGCTTAGCTTTTTTGTCCACTTTTACGTTGGCAGCCCCTCCAATTTCTTTTTGTTCAAGATGCGGATAGCGCCGTCCTTAATATCAATATACCCGTCTTCCTTGAATTCGGTGAGGGTGCGGATGACGCTCTCCTTTGCCGTACCGACAATGTGGGCCAGGTCCTCCCGCAGGATTTGGATGTCGTCTTTCCCTTCCTTGGAATAGCGGTCGTGTAGCAACAGCACGGCCTCGGCCACCCGTTTGCGCACGGAGTTATAGGCCAATTGCAGCAGTTGCACTTCTTTTTCGGCCACGTTGTCGGCCAGCATCTTGATGAGGCGACTGGCCACGTCCCTGTTGGCGTGGAGCAATTTCAAAAAATCTTCTTTCGGTATGAGGCTGGCGGTGGTGTCTTCCAAAGCAGCGGCGGAGAAGCTGTATTGTTCGCCCTTGATGAGGGCGGTGTAGCCGATAAACTCGCCGGCATTGCGGATGTTGATGATGTACTCCTTGCCGATATCGTTGGTCTTGTAAATTTTGACCTGCCCCTTGCTGATGAAGTAAAGGTAGCGGGGGGTGTCGCCCTCCTCAAAAAGGTTGTCCCGCTTCTTGTAGTCCTTGCTGCGCTTGTCAATCGAAAGCTTTTTCAGTTCCTCGTAGCCCTTTGCCTCGTTGATGAAACTGGAAAGCCCCTCCTCTGTCTTGTTGAATTTCTTGAGTCTTTCGCTTTTTTTGAGGCGGGTTTCCACCACGGACAGCAACTCGTCTTTGTAAAACGGCTTGGTCACGTAGTCGTCGGCACCGAGGTTCATTCCTCGGCGGAAGTCTTCCTTCTCCGTCTTGGCGGTGAGGAATACAAAGGGGATGTCGGAGGTGTCGGGCCGGTGAGCGAGGATGTTGAGCACGCCAAAGCCATCGAGCTTGGGCATCATCACGTCGCAGAGGATGAGGTCGGGATGCTCCTTGGTGGCAAGTTCCACGCCCATAGTGCCGTCTTCGGCAGCAAGGACCTGGTAACCAGAAATTTCGAGTATTTCCTGAAGGTTTTCCCTTACTTCGAGATTGTCTTCAATGACGAGGATTTTTTTCATGGCATTTGATTTTAATCGGTTTACGGTTTACGGCTCACCGATATTGAATATTATTTCCATAAACCATTATTAACCATCAGCCGTCAGCCATCAGCCGTTGACCGTCAGCCGTTGGCCGTCAGCCGTTGGCCGTCAACCGTTGGCCGTCAGCCGTCAACCGTTACCCGTCAACGGGATACTTATCCTAAAAACAGTGCCCTTGCCCGGCTTGCTCTCGAAAGAGATGTCGCCGTTCAACAGGTTCAGGTAACGTTTTACGATGTTCAGCCCAAGGCCGGTGCCTTGTATGTTTTCGACATTGTGCGCCCGGAAGAACCGCTCGAAAAGATGCGGCTGGTCTTCTTCCGGTATGCCAATGCCCTGGTCTTCGACTTCGAGATGCAGCAGCTTGTCTTGTACACTGAGTCGGCAATGGATGGGCTTGCCTGCATCAGAGTATTTGCTGGCATTTGAAACAAGGTTGTAGATAACGTTTTTCAGGATTTTTTTATCCAAAAAAACATCTTCGTCACAATGTTCATGTGTTTGAACGATGTGTTGGCCGGGCTTCAAAAGGCCCTGTACCTCGTCCACTGCTTCGGCGCAAAATTCTGTAAGCCTGAAATGCACCGCCTGCGTTTGCACTTTGTCTTCCTCTAATTTGCTCAGCGACAGGAAATCATTCAGAATGGCCGTCAGGGTCGTAACGGCGTTCTTGATGCGGTTCAGGTGCTTCGCTCGTTTTTCTTGGTGTTCTTCGCCTCCGGTGTACGATTCGGCCAAGTCTGCTGACGAAAGCACCGTGCTGAGTGGGGTGCGGAACTCGTGCGAGGCCATGCTCACAAACCTGGATTTCAGTTCATTGAGGTGCTTTTCCTTTTCAAGGGCCTTTATCAATTCGACCTCTTTTTTTCGGAGGGCTTCCTCGGCGGCTCGCCGCTCCTCGGCCTCTTGTTGCAGCTCTTGGTTAAGGCTCAATAGCCGATTGACGGCCTCCGTCAGTTCTTCCGTCCGCTTTATCACTTTCTGCTCCAGCCGGTCGTTCTGCCGCTCCAGGTCCTCGTTCAGCTTCCGTATTTCCTCCTGCGCCAGTTTCACAGCGGTCAGGTCTTGGATGATGCCCATGAACACCCGGCGGCCATCAACGCTCGTTTCGCTGACGGCAAGGCGGATGGGTATCTCGATGCCATCCTTCCTGCGCCCAATCACTTCCCTTCCAATGCCAATGATGCGGGGTTGCTTAGTTTCTACGTACCTGTTGATATAGCCATCATGGTTTTCCTTGTAGGGCGACGGCATGAGCATAGAAATATTGTTGCCGAGCACCTCGCTGGCCTCATACCCAAAAAGTTTTTCCGCCGCAGGGTTCATACTCTCTACGACTCCCCGCTCGTTGATAGTGAAAATGGCATCAATGGCCGTATTGAAGATGGCCTTCAGATAAGCCGCCACTTCATCCGAACTGTTGAAAATTGGCAACTGATTCTTCAATGCTGGGTATTTATCCGGTACGCACTGCTGATTTTTAGCAGCTTGACACGGTTTTCTGTTTTAAAACGCTGCAAAGTACCCAAGCCCCCCCGATTGACAAAATGCCTTTAATCACAAAATGGGGGTGACAAAAGTCATCGTTGACGGCTCAAGCGACCCGCAACTTTGCCTCGAAAGATTACCTATCACAGCAAAGCAAATTCAAACTGGCCAACCTGTTTTAGTCAAGTGCAATTTGCAGCGCACAAAAGAATGAAAAATGAACGTCATTGCACCAATCTCAACCATCATGACATCCAAGTTGTTTACAGTAGCACCTGACGACAGCTTGATGGAAGTCAAAGCCATCTTTGACGAACATAAAATCCACCACATCCCTGTAGTGCGTTTCAAGCACATTGAAGGAATCGTCAGCAAGACCGACTTCCTGCACTTCCTTCATGGCTTTAAGGGCAACGAGATGGACAAGTTCATTGATGAGACCCGCCTACGCTCTTGGAAAGCTGAGGAAATCATGACCAAGGGCCTTGCCAAGGTAGAGAGCACCGACCCAATCCGCACTGCGCTCGAGGTGTTCCTCGTCAACCGTTTCCACGCCATACCTGTGGTGGACAACGACGAGCTTGTAGGTATCGTAACGACTTTCGACATCATCAGGGCCATCGAAAACGAACCGATTCCACTTGAAAATTACAAGAAGGCACAACAGATGCACTAATCACCCGCTCAAGGCATGACTACAATTCAGATCCTTGGCATCGAGGGGAGTGCCCAGACCCGCCAACTCCGCTCCAACCTGCTTGAGGCACTTGCTGCTTTAGGTATCAGGGCTGTCGTTGAAAATGTGTCAGGGATGGAGAGGCTGATGAAATACCGAATAAATGGCATTCCGGCATTGGTGGTGGACGGCACGGTTGTTCTTCAAAAACTCGTGCCGCCCGCCGAAGATTTGAAGATTTTGCTAAACGCCTTTGTTGAGGGGGCTTTTAAACAATTTGCCATGAAAAACATCATCGTTCCTACCGACTTTTCGCCTGCTGCAAAAGGGGCGTTCCAGTTCGCACTCGACCTCGCCGAACTGCAAGGCGGCACAGTGAAGGTTGTGCATATTTACCACCCTGAATTCGACCCCGATAGCAACTGGCTTAACAACAGTTTCTTGGATGGCATAGGCAATGCCAAGGAACGGCTCGACGCCTTCGTGAAGGAAGAACTCAATTACGCCGCCGCAGGCGGTGTGGCCATAGATATAAAGGTGGAGCAAGAGGTCGTCACGGGTTTTGCCGTTGATGAGATTCTCCAGCTCTCACAACGCAAAGAGGTTGACCTGATAGTGATGGGCAGTACTGGAGAGAAAGGGTTCCTGGAAAAAATGTTCGGAAGCGTTTCTACCAACGTCACGCAGCGGGCCGAGTGCCCAGTGATGCTCGTGCCGCAAGGCGTTCAGTTCCGTGGATTCCGGCATATCATGTACGCCAGCAACTACGAGGCCGCCGAACGGCCCACCCTGCACAAGATAGTGGATGTTGCCAATGCCTTTCATGCCGACATACACTTTGTACACGTAGCCGAAGAAGGCGACACGAGGAGCTATCAAGAAATTGAGAACCGGCTCTTCAACGTGCTTTTCAACGGCGAAGACCCGTCGTTTGCTTTTAACCTCACCAAGGTCGAAGGACACTCGGTGGTCGAGGGCCTGAACGACTATGCCATCAAGCACAATATTGACCTCGTGGTGATGGTCTGCCCGCACCGCAATTTCTGGGAGCAACTCTTCCACAAGAGCGTGACCAAGGCAATGGCACTCAACACCAAGCTGCCGATATTGGTGCTGCATGGTTGAGAATGAAATTGGGAAATTAGAAATTGGGAAATTTTAGTTTCATACAATTCCCCAATTTCCCAATTTCCAATTTCCAATTTCCAATTCCCCACCTCAAGCGCCTATCGCCCCCAACTCCATTCCTTCCGAGTAGGCGATGCTCACGTTGCTTTCATGGAAGGCCGTTTTGACGGCTTTATGCACTTCAAAAATGCCATCCCAATAGTCGTCCGGCTTCACGAAAGGACGTACTGCCAGCAATATATTATGGCTGTCGAAGCGCTCTATGCCAATTTCTGGCGCAGGGGTTTTGAGCACGAGCGGCACGGAATCCAAGGCATTTAACAGTACCGCTTTCACCTTTGGGAAACTCTCCATATAGGGCATCGTCACGTTCAGTTCTATGCGGATGGCTCCTTTTGCGCTGAAATTGGTGATGGTTCCGTCAATGACCTTGCCATTGGGCACTATCTGCGTCTTCAGGCCGGGCGTCACGAGGATGGTATTGAAGATATGGATGTCCTCCACCTTGCCGAACTTGCCCGCCACCTCCACGATATCTCCTATTTTATAAGGCTTGAACACAAGGATGAGTATGCCTGCGGCAAAATTGCTGAGGCTGCCCTGCAATGCGAAGCCAACGGCGAAGCCCGCCGCTGCCAAGATGCCCACGATGCTCGTCGTCTCGATGCCGATGATGCTCGCCGCTGCTAGCAGCACGACGACCTTCATGGCCAGCCCTGCAAAGGAGACGAGGAATGGCCCGACGTCTTTGCTGAAGTTGGCCTTTTCAAGCGATAGGGCAATGAGGTTGGCCAGTTTTTTTGCCAGCCAGAAACCCACAATGAGCAGTATGATGGCCCCGGCCAATTTTGGGGCGAAGGTGATGGCGAAGTCTATGGCCTTGTCGTAATAGCCTTGAAGTTGTTGTTCGTTCATTCGTTTTGCTCAATTAGGAAGGCTCCTGCCGCCAAACGGCAAGAGCCTTCAAGTTTTTCTTCATTCAATAACGCAAGTCACAGATAACCCAACCCAAATCTTTTTTTCAGCGGCGAAGCCGCCTAAAAAAAGATTTGAACAGTGTTTTTTTGGGCCGGAGGCCCACAAAAACACTATTTCTAAACGAGGTTATGGTGCTCCGCAACTTGGTTTTAACCTTAAAACATCACACCCAAATGCAGAATGATGGCATTCATCGTTGCCTTTGACTCAGCATTGTTGTAGTCCTTGGTAATGTCGGTAAAAAGGCGCTGGTAATTGACGCCTGCCACCAATGAAGTTGATTGGCTCACGTTGTATTCGATGCCGCCACCGACTCCCCATGACAACGCAAGCGGTGTCACCTCTTTTTTAATGTCCTTCACCTCTTCGTTGATGCTCTGGTAATGGATCTGTCCCTTGGCTTGCGATTTGAATCCCAGCGTGATGATGGGCAGCTCTGCATAATAGCGCAAGAAGCCGATTTCGTCGGTGCGCACTTTTAGGCCAAAAGGAATCTCCACATACTGTATTTTATAACGGAGGTCTGTGTTGGCAGGGAACGGGTAGATAACCCCGTTGGGGATTTTTGACTTTTGCCAAACGTCGGAAAAAGTCTTGTGCAGCAACTGCCCCCCCTGGTTGAAGCCAAAGCCAAGGCCAATGGTGAAGGCATAGTTGTCACGGAAGAAAATCTCGCCCCGTGCGCCCAGTTTCAGGCCGAGGTTCGTGCCGTTGTTGCCGATTTCTTCATCATCGGTGGTCATCCAAGAAAAGGTCGGGCTGACTTGGAAGCCGAGGCGCAGGTCGGAGTCTTGGGAAAATGCCCCGCTCAAGGCAAGCGCAAAAAAGGCGGTGATTGCAACAATTTTTTTCATCTAACTTTGTTTTTGAAGATTGCTTGATTGTTAAGATTGCTTGATTGTTATTGGGGCATCCCTAACAATCCAACCAATCAAACAATTCAACAATCACAGTATATGAACGTCAGAAACAGTCTATTTCTTTTAGCCGCACTGCTCATCAGTTTAACGGCCTGCGAATGCGGCAAAGGTAAAGATATTCCGAATGTATCGGGCATCTCCATAGAGGTCAAGTTGCGGCGTTTCGACCAAGACCTTTTTAGCCTTGATACGAACAACATGGCTGTTGGTCTCGAAAAATTATCGGCTGACTATCCCGATTTCGCCCCCGTGTTCTTCGGACAAGTGCTCGGTTCCACCGACTCGACCATTGCCCCGGAGGGGCACGAAAAATATATGCGGGGCTTCATCACCCACCCATCCGTACGTAAGCTGTACGATACCTGTCAAATCGTCTATCCCGACTTGAAGTGGCTGGAAAAGGATTTCAAGCAGGCCTTCCAGTTCTATAAATACCACTTCCCTACACAGCCGTTGTCTGGGGAGGTAGTCACCTACCTGTCGGAATATACGGTGGGCGGGTTCCTTTATGGTGAGAACTCAATCGGTATCGGCCTCGATTTTTACCTTGGTGAGAACTATCCTTACCTGGCCTATAACCCCTCGAACCCCAATTTTTCGGCGTACCTGACCCGCACTTTCAACCGTGACCATATCGTGGCAAAATCCATGCGGATGCTGGTGCAGGACCTGCTCGGCTCGCCCAAGGGTAGCCGGATGATTGACTATATGATTCACAATGGCAAGGAACTTTACGTACTCGACCAACTGCTGCCTTTTGCACCTGATAGCGTGAAGTTTGAATTTTCGCAAGCCCAAGTGGAATGGTGCGACGAGAACGAGGCGAATATCTGGGCCTATTTCTTCTCCGAGAACCTGCTTTATTCTACCGATTTCGGCACCTTCCGCAAGTTCGTAGAGCATAGCCCCAACTCGCCCGGCATGCCCAAGGAAGCGCCCGGCCGCACCGCCAACTGGCTCGGCCTGCAAATCGTGAAGGCGTTCATGGAGAAGAACCCGACGACCTCGCTGGAGCAATTGATGGCGATAACGGATGCCCAGTTTATCATGGACAAGTCGAAGTATAAGCCGGACAGATAATGCCCATCGAGGCATTCTGGCACCGATTTGCGAATAGCCAACACCTATTGTCTAACGCAAAAAAACAGAAAGCCTCACCAACCATTTATTCACGAATGCTCATCTTGTACCAAGAGCCTATCCGGAAAGGGCGGAACGAAAATTTTGCAAAGCAAAATTTTCGTTCCGCCCTGAAAGGAGTCCTGCCTAACGGCGATGCTTGATGCCGCTTAACAGGCAAACTACCATAGCAGATAACCAAGCCTTTATTTCAATTCTATCAAAATGGGATTATTCACCAGTTTTTTCAAACCGACCAAGCCCGTGGGCTTTGACTACAAGCCTCGGTTTTTCGATGAAAAAGAAGAAGAGAAAATGGAACGCCGTAAAGCGGCAGAAGGGTTGGCAGGCGACGACCCCGACGCCGTTAAAGCCCGCATTCAGCGCAGCATGAAGCGGCAAAGCTCCGGTCTTGCCGCCAAGAATATTCGACAACAGCATGTGGCCAAATCCAATATGCGCTTGCTGCTCATCATCGCTGTCCTGATTGCCGTCCTGTTTCTGGCAATTGAAGTATATTTGCCCCGATTCGCACATTTGTTCGAATAGAAAAAACCGCCCATGGCTGACATCATTCAGCTTCTTCCAGAGTCCATTGCCAACCAGATTGCCGCCGGTGAGGTCGTGCAGCGGCCAGCTTCCGTTGTGAAGGAGTTGATGGAAAACGCCATTGATGCAGGTGCAAAAAGCATCAAACTCATTGTAAAAGATGCGGGGAAGGCGCTCATCCAAGTGATTGACGACGGCGTGGGCATGTCGGAAACCGATGCCCGCATGTGCTTCGAGCGGCATGCTACTTCCAAGATTCGGGAGGCCAAAGACCTGTTCGCCATCCGCACGATGGGCTTCCGGGGCGAGGCGATGGCCTCCATTGCTGCCGTGGCGCAGGTGGAGATGCGCACCCGCCAGCACAACCAAGAACTGGGTACCCGCATTTCAATAGAAGCATCGAAAACCACAGTGCAGGAGCCTTGCCAAGGCTCGCCCGGCACGAACATCTCGGTCAAGAACCTGTTCTTCAACGTGCCCGCCCGCCGCAACTTCCTCAAGTCGAACCCCATCGAAATGCGGCATATCCTCGATGAGTTCCAGCGCATTGCATTGGCCAACGAGGATGTTTTCTTTTCGCTGCACAACAACGGCACAGAGGTTTTTCACCTGCCTCCCGGCAATTTGCGGCAGCGCATTGTCGGTATTTTTGGCAATAATTTCAACCCGAAATTGGTCCCCGTGAAGGAAGAAACCGATGTGATGACGGTCGGCGGCTTTATTGGGAAACCAGAGTTCGCAAGGAAGACAAGGGGAGAGCAACTGTTCTTCGTCAATGACCGCTTCATCAAGAGCGGCTACCTGCACCACGCCGTGATGACGGCCTACGAGGAATTGCTGCCGAAGGAGACCTTCCCGTTTTATGTGATTTTCCTCGAAATGGACCCTGCCCGCATTGACATCAACGTACACCCGACGAAGCAGGAAATCAAGTTCGACGACGAGCGGCTGGTCTATAACTACTTGCGGGTGGCCGTCCGCCATGCCCTTGGTACGCACAGCATCATGCCGGAACTGGATTTCGATGCGGAGACCAGTTTCTCCGTCACGAAAAACTTCGGGCTGCCGTTCACCGTGGCCCCTCAATCGGATTTTGAGGAGGAAATGTCACAGTCCCGTGGCCAGACCATCAGCAGCCGTTTCTCCGAAGAATCGAAGAATGCGTTTGCGCCCGGTGTAGGGGCAAAGCGCCCAGCCCTTGACCCACGGGAAGCTTCCAACCTGCAAAATTGGCAACAACTTTATACTGGCATTGAGGAGATGGAAGAGACGCCCACTGCTGGCAACATGGGGTCAGCCAATTTGGAACTGGACTTCGAAGGTGAGGAAGGCGAGCCTATCACCGTTTCAAGCAACTGGACCACCACTGGGGAGTTGGACGACGCCAGTACCTCGTTTTCGAAAAACCAAAAAGCACCCTACCAAATCCAGAGCACCTACATCGTCAGTCATATCAAATCGGGCTTCCTGCTCATTGACCAACAGGCGGCGCACGAACGCATCCTCTACGAGCGCTATTTGGAGGCTCTGAACGACCGCCAAGCGTTCACCCAAAAACAGCTTTTTCCCAAGACGTTCAGCCTGCCCACCGCCGACGCCGCCATTTTTGGCGACATCATGCCCATCATCAACCAGTTGGGCTTCGACATACAAGAGTTCGGCAAGGACAGCTTTATCATACACGGCATACCCGCCGACCTGCCCGGCGGGCAAAACGAGGTGAAAATCATCGAAACACTGCTCGAACAGTACAAGCGCAATATCGAACTTAGCCTTGACCTGACGGAAAACCTTGCCCGTAGCATGGCCCGCAGCGCCGCTACCAAACGGGGAACCACGCTCAGCGTCCCTGAAATGCAGGTGCTCATTGACCAGCTTTTTGCTTGTGCAATTCCCTTCAAAAGCCCGTCTGGGCGCAATTGCTTCCTTACCTTTAACATGGACGAGTTGGAGGGGATGTTTGAGGAAAGGTAATGGGGAAAGACCTTGAAACAATAAGGGCTGTGGCATGGAGTTATGCCACAGCCCTTATTGTTTGCGCCACATGCTATTGACTACAAGGGTTGTTTTTGAAAAATTGCCAAGCAATTTTTCAAAAATATTGTACTCCCCGGTAGCGGCGGCGGAGCCGCCGCTACCGGGGAGTATGGGGATTTTGGGTGCGTTCCGCCCCCAAGCCCCCTGTCACGCTTAGTAGAAATGTAGCCTCACCTCCCTATCACCAACCTCTTCACGACAACACTGCCATTGACGATGACCCTGACCAGGTAAACGCCACCAGCAGCGTCGAGCAGGTTCAGTTCAAAGCTTTGCTTCGCAACGACCGAGGCATGGCGCTCGGCAGTGACCACATTGCCCGCAAGGTCGAAGACTTGATAGCTTACCTCAGCCAGTTGGCCCAATTCAAGGGTGAGGAATGTTCGGCCAGAACTTGGGTTTGGAGCCAGCGACACCTGGCGTTCTAAGCCTATTTCTCGAGCTGCATCTGAAACGTCAACAAATACTTCTTGGCTTGTTTTGCAACCCATTTCATCGGTTACCACCAAGGTGTAGTTGCCGCTCTGCGTCAACCCGTCAATGTCTTCTTCATCGGAACTGAAACCGGTGTTGGAAGTCCATTCATAGGTATAGCCACCAGTGCCACCCGTCACGGATACTTCCACCGAACCAGGCTGGTTCAATCCTGCAATTGGTACAATATCTTCAATAATAATGACGATGGCTGGCGGCTCCGTCAGTTGCACCGTTTGCACGGCCACACAGCCCGACGCATCCGTCACGCTCACTTGGTAGGTGCCTCCGGCAAGTCCCGTGGCCGTGGCGGTCTGTTGCTGTTCAGGGTCGTCCCATTGGAAGGAATAAGGTGCCGTGCCGCCTTGACCGATAGCTGTGGCGGTTCCATCGCTTCCGCCATTGCAGGAGGGCATCGTAAAGGAAATGTCCGCCGTGAAGCTGCTGACGACCGTCACCGTGAACGAGCAATTGGCTGTGTTCCCGTTGCCGTCGTCAGCAGTCCAGACAATGGTCGAGACGCCACTGGGGAAGTTGGTGCCGCTTGCCGGGCCACTGGCCAGAGAAACAGTTGCTCCGCCGCAATTGTCGCTGGCAGTCGGTGTGGCGTAATTCACGGTAGGGGCGCAGGAGCCATTGTCCACCGTTTGGTTGGGAGGGCATGAAATCGTTGGAACAATTTCGTCCAATACCGTCACAATGGCCGAAGCGGTGGCCGTATTGCCAGCGGCGTCAGTCACCGTCAATGTGACTGGGTTTTCGCCCACATTGGCGCAACTAAAAACAGTAATGTCCAATGTGCGGGATGCAATGCCACAATTGTCCGTACTGCCATTGTCAATCTGTTGCGGAGCAATGGTAGTCGTGCCATTGGCCGGCAGGCTGATAGTGAAATCCAAAGCTTTGGCCACAGGTGCTTCCACATCGGGCAGCACATTCAGCGTCACTTCGAGGGTGGCTGTGCAGTCGTTTTCATCGCTCACCACCACGGAATAAGTGCCTGCCCCAAGCCCGGTCACGGTCGAAGTTGAAGCCCCATTCGACCAGGCGTAATCGTAATTGGGTGTACCGCCAGCCGCCGTTACCGTGATGGAGCCGTCGTTGCTGCCAGCGCAGGCAAGGTCATTTTGCTCCGCAATGCTCACGGCCAAGGAGGCGGGCTGCGTGATGGTAATGGTTTGGCTGCCAGCGCAGCCATCGGCGCCCGTAACGCTGACGGTATATGTGCCTGCGGCAAGGTTGCCGATGGAACTTCCTGTGCTGCCATTTGACCAAAGATAGTTTACAGGGGCGGTGAAGCCCGTGGCGGTCACCTGCGCTGAGCCATCATTGCCGCCAGCACAGTTTACGTTTTCGGCTGCCACATTCACCGCTTGTCCTACACAACCAAAAGCGGCTACCGTCGTGCAACCTGTGAATAAACAGTTGTTGGCATCCGTTGCGCTCACGCAATAAGTGCCTGGAGCCAGCCCTGTAAGGCTCGGTGTACTGGCCCCATTGCTCCACGCATAGTTGTAAGGCCCAACCCCGCCCGACATGGCCACGGCAGCTGTGCCGTCGTTGGTATTCACGGCTGTTTCGTTGGAAGAAGTAAGGTTGCCGACCAGGACGGAAGGCTGCGAGATACTCACTTGGGTTGTAGAGGTGCATCCGTTGGCATCAGTAGCGGTTGCGGTGTAACTACCCGCTGTAAGATTGGTTTGCGTGGCGCCAGTGCCACCATTCGACCAACTAAAACTAAAACTGCCCGTGCCACCTAATGCGGCAACCGTAGCGGAGCCATTGTTTCCACCATTGCAGCTCAGGTTCGTCGCTTGGGCGCTAAGGCTGATGGCATTGGGCGAAGTGAGGGTCACGTTGCCTGTCACCACACAGCCGTTGCCATCGGTCATGGACACGGTATAGCTTCCTGCGGAAAGATTGTTCTGCATTGCGCCCGTCCCACCGTTCGACCAAGTGTAGGTGTAAGGCTGGTTGCCACCATTGGGCGCTGCGGTTGCCGTGCCGTTGTTGCCACCGGTGCAGCTTGGGCTGGTGGACGTGACGTTCACGGTCACGCCTGCACAACTGAAGCTCGCCACGGTGACTGTCTGCGTTGCAACGCAATTATTGGCATCGGTAATGGAGACCGTGTAGTTGCCTGGAGCGAGGTTCGAGATGGTTTGCGTAGTGGCGTTGTTGCTCCAGGCGTAGGTATAGGTGGGCGCACCCCCACTGGGGTTAGCGGTTGCCGTGCCGTTGTTGCCGCCAACGGAGGTCTCGCCAGTGGCCGAGGCATTGGGCAAAAGGGCAGCAGGCTGTGTGATGGTCACGCTGGCCGAGGCTGTACAGTTGTCGGCATCGGTGATGATGACAGTGTAGGTGCCTGCGGCAATGCCAGCGATTTGGGCAGTGGTGGCGTTGTTCGACCATGCATAGGAATAGGGCGATTTGCCACCGCTGCCCGCTGCCGTGGCGCTGCCCGTGTTGGCCCCGTTGCAGAGCACGTTTTGCGAAGCAGGAATGCTGGCACCAAGGGTGGGCGTCTGCGTGACGGCTGCCGTGTCGGTTTTGATGCAACCATTGCTAGTATTGGTGACGAGGATGATGTAGTTGCCAGCAGCGTTCACTGTGGGCGTTGGCGTACTGCCACCCGAAACGATGCCTGGGCCGCTCCATAGGTAGTTGAAGTTGCCGCCCTGCGATGAGCCGGAACCATCCAGCACCACGGATGCATTGTTGCAGTTGAGCGCCTTGTCGGGGCCAGCATTAGCTGTGGGCTGGGTGGTGTTGGTCGTCACGGTCACACTGGACGAAGCGGTGCAACCATTGGTGGAGTTGGTGACAGTCAAAATGTAAACGGCTGCTGCGTTCACCACGGGCGTCAAGGTCGTTGCGCCACCGACGATATTGCCGTTGGTGGTCGTCCAGAGGTAACTGAAGTTGCTGCCAGAGGAAGAGGCCGTGCCGTTGAGCGTTACCTGTGAGGTGGTGCAGGTGAGCGGTGATGCACTGCCCGCATTCGCCACGGGCGGCGTGGTATTGCTCGTTACGCTGGCGCAATCGGTGGCCGAGCAGCCGTTTGTGACATTGGTAACAGTGAGGCAATAGGTGCCCTGTGAGGCGACTATTACGGTTGGCATATTGGTTGGGCCCGTAATGAGGCCATTGGTGGTTGTCCACAAATAGGTGATGTTGGGCCCAGAAGAAGAACCGCCACCGTTTAATTGGACTTCTGTTGTTGAGCAGGTGAGCACCCCATCGGCTCCTGCATTCGAGGTTGGCGGTGCTATGCTGCTGCCTATCACGGTGAAGTCGGTGTTTACACAACCATTGTTGTTGTTGGTGACGGTGAGGGTGTAGGTGCCCGCTTCATTGACAACCGGATTGAGCGTGGTTGCCCCACTCACGATATTGCCGTCGGCGGTTGTCCAAAGGTATTGTATGCCACTACCCGTTTCGGAGCCTGCGCCGTTGAGCGTTACTTGTGGCATTGTGCAGGATATGGTAGCCGTCGGGCCTGCCTCTGCTGTGGGCAGTGTAGTATTGGCAGAAATATTGACTGTGGTGGTAGTTTGGCAACTGTTGCCATCTGATACGCTCACCGTATAGCTTCCACCATTGCTGAAGGTGGCCGATGGGCCGGATTGTCCGTGCGACCAATTGTACGTGTAAGCTCCCGTGCCGCCATTGGCGGTGACGCTGGCCGAGCCAACCGGGTTGGTACAGGTGATATTTTCTTGTTCAACCAAGCTCAAAGTCAACTGGGGCGGCTGCGAAATGGTGACAGCGCCAGTGCCATTGCCACCGGAGGTATTCGTCACGGTAACGGTATAATTACCTGCCGGGATGTTGTTAATAGTAGCCCCGGTCATGCCGTTCGACCAATTGTAGGTATAGGGTGCGCCACCGCCGCCAGAGGCCGAGGCCGTTGCAGAGCCGGTATTACCGCCAAAGCAATTAACGTCGTCGCCAGTGACCACCACGGTGATGGCACCACCACCGCCTGACAGGGTGGTGATAGAAGTCGTGGTCACAATGCAATCACCCGTGGTACCGCCGTTGCCGTTGGCAAGCACTGCACAGGCGTACATAGTGATGGGGCCATTTGCAGCTGTGGCAGGAGCCGTCCAATCAACAGTATAGGTGATGGTGTTGCCACTGAAAGGGGCAGCCGGCGAATGTTCAAAATAGTATTTGCCACCAACAAATGTCACGGTTGAGGAAGCGCCGGGAGAGTCGAGCACGCCTGCATTGTTGTTGTTCGATTGCTGTGTGACCAACTGGAAACCGCCCAGTTCCCTATCTGAGCTGGTACGCTCAAGGGTGACAGTGATAGGGTAAGTGGTGTTCGGCGAAACGGATGAGGGCAAGCCATCAATGCTGATGGACCCAAGTCCGGAAGGGCCAGAGTGGCAACCACCGGCACTGCTGGAACAAGTGTTGCCAGAAGGTGGGGCACCCGTATGTCCATTCGGTGGGTTGTCTGAACTGGACAACTGGAAGTAGGCCAGCAGGATAGTGATAAACAAGAAGTAAACTGTGTTGAGCTTTTTTTTCATACTGGATGTGATTAGTGTGACCAATTTTCCCTGCCATTTGATACACTAATTGCTAATGTTTGCATGGCAAAGGAGTTTAAGACAATGTGGAATCAACTATTGAATTCTTTTGAAACGACGGAGTAGAAGGTCTTTCAGCAGGAAAAATAGGAGCGCATAAGCGGATGTTTAATAGCGACTGACAAAATTCTAAAAAAATAGTTGTCGCTACATCTTTTGGCGCAAAAAAGCCAGCAGGCGACATTTGGCCTTTGGTTCCCCCCAACTTCTTATTTTTGCACCATGTCTCATTTGGGGTGCCTTTTTAAGTTGGCAGTTCGACAGTGGGCAGTTGGCAGTCAGTTGGCAAGTTGTTTAGCCAGTACCGAATTGAACGGCAAAAACTTTTTGACTATTTGACTTCAAGCCTGACTGCCAACTGCCCACTGACAAACTGTCGAACTGAAAAGGCTGAGATTATACCCATCGAACCTGCACGGGTAATGCCGTGGAGGGAAATGAAGCTTAGTTCTGCCATTGCGGCAGCACTTCATTTTGATAGGTAACCCATCGTGTGCCAAGCTGAAAAGCTTGGTGATTTTTTCACTTTCAAAAGTTGCACGATGAAAAAGTTACTATTTGCAGGTGTGGCCCTGCTGCTTTCCAACCTCGTTTTTTCACAAAAAATTACTGGACGAATCACCAACTCAACAGGCCAACCGCTCCCTGGGGCCAGCGTCTGGCTGCTCGAAACCCGTGAGGGCGCTGTGGCCGACGAAACCGGGTCTTTTGCGCTCTACTTAGACAAATCCGGCAGCTACACCATGCGGGTCAGCTTTGTAGGTTACGAAGAGCAGATGCTGGCCGTGGTGGCCTCCACAGAGGAACCGCTGAGCATCGTACTCCAACCCGCCGAGAACCTGCTGCAAACTCTCACCGTCACCGCTGTGCGGGCGGGGGAGAAGGCCCCGTTCACCTACACAAATGTCAAATCGGATGCCCTGCAAGCCCGCAACCTTGGCCAAGACGTGCCTTACCTCCTCGACGCCACGCCCTCCGTGGTGGTCACAAGCGATGCCGGGGCGGGCATCGGCTACACGGGCATCCGCATACGGGGCACCGACGCCAGCCGCATCAACGTGACCATCAACGGCGTGCCGCTCAACGACGCCGAGTCGCAGGGCGTCTTCTGGGTGGACCTGCCCGACGTGGCCGCCTCCACCGAGAGCATCCAAATACAGCGGGGCGTGGGCACCTCCACCAATGGCGGCGGGGCCTTCGGGGCTTCCATCAACCTGAATACCAATGAGTTGCAAGTGAAACCACACCTTGAACTTATGGGGACGGCAGGCTCCTACAATACCCACAAACTGAGTGTAAAAGCAGGTTCTGGCTTGTTCGGCAAAAAGGCCAAAAGTGACAAAACGGGCTTCAGCATGGATGCCAGGGCCAGCGGCATTACCTCCGACGGCTACATTGACCGGGCCAGTTCCGACCTGAAATCGGCGTATTTTTCACCTGCTTATATTGGTAAAAACTTCACGCTGCGTGGAATATTGATGCACGGCCACGAGGTCACTTATCAGGCTTGGTATGGGGTGCCGGCGAAGTACATTGATATTAATTCGTTGAGGACGTACAACCCCGCGGGGATGGAAAAGCAGGGCAAACCCTATGAAAATCAAGTGGACAACTATAGGCAGACCCATGCGCAATTAATTTACAATCAGGAACTTAGCAGGAATTGGAGTCTCAATTTGACCGGGCATTACACTAGGGGCAAAGGGTTTTATGAAGAATACAAAGCAAGCCAAAGCCTGTCGAATTATGGATTGTTCGGAATTTTTGGGGAATTTTTCGCCTACAACTTAATTAGAAGAAGGTGGCTGGACAACAACTTTTTTGGAAGCCTTGGGTCATTGAATTTTCTATCTAACGATAAGCGGTTTCATGCCACGCTTGGAGGTGCCGCCAACCATTACATTGGACAACATTTTGGCGAATTGAAAGAGGTAATACTTGGTGAAAATGTGCCTCCAAATCATAGGTATTACGACGGTGACGGCAAAAAGAACGAAGCCAATATTTTTTCAAAATTTGAATATTCATTTACCTCCCAGCTAAGTGGCTATCTTGACTTGCAAGGTAGATTTGTTGACTACCACATCAAAACTGGTGATTTGACAGAGTTTGACGGTCCCATATACTATGTCACAACCGCTAACTACAATTTCTTCAACCCCAAAGCAGGCCTTTTTTACGAAGCAAACAAAAACACCTCCCTCTACGCCTCCTTTGCCGTAGGCCAAAAAGAACCGAACCGTGACGACTTCGTGGATGCGCCAACCGACAAAACCCCAAAGCCGGAGCGCCTCTACAACTCCGAACTCGGCATCAAATACAATACCCCGAAACTCGCCTTCGGCCTCAACCTCTACCACATGCTGTACCGTGACCAGCTCGTGCTCACGGGCAATATCAATGACACGGGAGCGCCCATCCGTACCAATGTGCCGAACAGCTACCGGGTAGGAGTGGAATTAATGCTGAAAGCACCGATTGACCAGCACTTCGTGGCGGATGCCAACGCAACTTTCAGCCAGAACAAAATCAAAAACTTCACGGAGTACATTGACAATTGGAACACGGGCGAGCAGTCTGCCATCGAACGAGGCACTACCGACATCGCCTTCTCGCCTAGCACCGTGGCCTTCGGCAGGCTCACTTGGGGTGCTTCGCATAGCTTCGCAACGGACGGGCAGGGCTTCTCGGTAGCCTTGGCCGCCAAGCACGTCGGCTCACAGTTCATGGACAACACCTCCAACAAGAACACCGTGCTGGACGCCTATAATACCCTCGAAGCGCAGCTTCGCTACACAATGCGACCCAGTTTCTGCAAGGAACTGAGTTTCAACCTCTTGGTGCAAAACCTGCTCGACGTCCGCTATTCGTCCAATGCTTGGACGTACCGCTTCCGGTATTCGCCCAACAGCTCTGTTGGAGATCCCTACACCCGCAGCGAGGGCAACGACTATTACAATAGGACAGGCTACTATCCACAGGCTGGTCGCAACTTCCTTCTGGCCATGACGGTGAAGTTTTGAAACTGGATGCTGGATACTTGATACTGGATTCAAGAACCAGCAACCAGTACCAAGTAACCAGCATCCAATATCCAGCATCCAATATCCAGCATCCATTTATGCAACCAAAATCAAGCCTCCTCGCCCAACTCGAACAGCACCAGACCACCTTCCCCGAAGAGGCCATCTTTCGGCAGCAGGTCATTGATTTTTTGCGCCGCAACGACGCATTCTGGCAGCGCACCACGCTTGAAGGCCACATCACTGGTTCAGCTTGGGTGATTAGCCCTGATGGGCAGCTCGTCCTGCTCATCCACCACAAAAAGCTGAACCGCTGGCTGCAGCCCGGCGGCCACGTGGATGAAACGGACGAGTCGGTGGCATACACCGCCTTGCGGGAGTTGATAGAAGAGACTGGCCTTAAGGATGCCCACCTCATCAGCCCGCAACTATTCGATGTGGACGTGCACGAGATACCTGCCCGTGGCCATGAACCTGCGCACCTGCACCTCGACCTTCGCTACCTGTTCCAAGCTGGCACGCTGGATTTGGCCGCCGATTTTTCGGAAGTGAACAATATAAAATGGGTACCGCTGGCAAGCCTCGTTGCCGAAGGCACCGAACAGTCCATCCGGCGCATGGCGATGAAGACTGAATCACGGTAAAAGTTTGCATGGCATGTCTAAGCGCTTAGGATGGCACTTGTAACTTTACAAAGGCATGTCTGAACGTTCAGGACGGCACTTGCGATTTTTTTCAGCTTATTTGCACCATGAAAAACACTTGTATAAAACCATACCTCCTCCTCACTATCGCATTTTGCTCCGCAATGGCTTGCAGCGTTGTTTACACCCCTCGTGTGCTCACCTACAACATTCGCCTCGACACCACCGCCGACGGGGTGAACCAATGGGGCAAGCGCAAGCAGCGGGTGGCCGATTTGCTCCGCAAAGAAGCCCCCAGCGTCTTCGGCGTGCAGGAGGCACTTTACAATCAAATGACTGATTTGCAGGCGCTTATGCCCGACTACGCATGGTACCGTGCTGGCCGTGACGACGGCAAGACGAAGGGGGAGTTCTCCGCCATTTTTTACCAAAAAAAATACCTGGTGGCACAGGACAGTGGCACGTTTTGGCTCTCCGAGACGCCCACCGTGCCCGGCAGCAAAAGCTGGGACGCCGCCATTACGAGGGTCTGTTCTTGGGTGAAATTGGGCGTCAAGGACAGGAACAGCCAATCGTTTTTTGTATTCAACACCCATTTCGACCATATCGGCGAAAAGGCCCGGCTGGAGAGTATGAAGCTGATTTCCCAAAAAGTGAAGGAGATAGCTGGCAGCACCCCCTATGTGCTCATGGGTGATTTCAACTGCGAACCTAACTCGTCCCCCTACGCTGTTGCCCAAGACAAAACCCTTTGGAACCTAACCGACGCCTGGGCCGCTGACCCAACCAATGCAAAAGAAAAGCCCTGCACCTTCACTGGCTTCAAAGTGGAAGGGGCCGAGTGTAGGCGCATAGACTATATTTTCCTGAGTCCGGCTTTCAAGGCAAAAAACTGCCGCATCATCGCAGCCAACGACGGCACTTACTACCCCAGCGACCACCTGCCCGTCGTGGCCGATTTGATGTTTTAACAGTGAGCGGTTGACGTTATTTATCTACGGATAGGCGGCTGTGGTCGGTAAATCGGTGAAGTTTTACCAGCTTGCTCAACCAGTCGCAGTAGTTTTACGTTATCAGACCCGTTCGCCCCGAATCACCAATCACCAGTCACTAATCACCACAATGCTCGAAGTCCAACAACTCACCAAGACCTACAACTCCGGCAACAAATCCCTCACCGTCCTCGATGACGTGAGCTTCAAAATTGAGGCAGGCCAAACCTTCGCCATCGTTGGCCCATCGGGCAGCGGCAAGACGACCCTGCTCGGCCTTTGCGCTGGCCTCGACCGCAGCAGTACTGGCTCTGTGGTGCTCAACGGCATCCGCCTCGACGACCTCGACGAGGACGAGCGGGCACGGGTGCGCAGCCAGCACGTAGGCTTTGTTTTCCAGAACTTCCAACTGATACCCACGCTGACGGCCCTCGAAAACGTGATGGTGCCGATGGAACTGCAAGGCCAAAAAGGCGCCTCGAAGAAAGCGATGGAACTGCTCGAAAGGGTGGGCCTCGCAGCCCGCCACGACCACTACCCAGCGCAGCTTTCCGGTGGCGAGCAGCAGCGGGTGGCACTGGCACGGGCCTTCTCCAACAGCCCAAAAATCCTCTTCGCCGACGAGCCTACGGGCAACCTCGACCCCGAAACCCACGATGTGGTGGAGCGCCTCCTCTTCGACCTGAACCGGGAAGCTGGCACGACCCTCGTCCTCGTCACCCACGACCTTGACCTTGCGGCGAAGACGCAACGGGTGCTGAAGTTGAAAGGGGGGAAGGCGGTGAATTGACAAGCTGCCAATTGAATAAAATTCCCTTAATTTTGCGGTGTTTTTGGCGCAATTGCGCCAATTCACGCTCTTTTGAAAACTTGTTTTTGAGCGTCAACAAAATTGGCACACAAATGACCCTTGTCTGCCAATAAGTAGGAATGACCTCAATGACCATTGACTATTAAAACCGCATCCATGAAATCCTTGGCAATTATTTTCTCGGCAGCCCTGCTTTCGCTTTTCAGCCTTGCTTTTGTCCCAACCGACAAGGGCGAAGTCAACCTCACTTGCAACGTGAATACCTGCGAGAAGGTGGATTCCATTTTCCTTTTTGAGTTCAACGGCATCGTGTTCAAGCCCGTGAAAGTTGCCAAAACGACCGACTGGACGACCTATAAGTTCAACATGCCCGCCACCACGCCCCGGTTTTACTACGTGGGCTTGGATGCGCAGAACATGAAGCCCGTCATACTCGGCACGGAGAACAACCTGACGCTGAACGGTTCTTGCACGGCCTTCCAAGGCGCTCAATTGCCCGACTCCGACCTCAACCGCAACTATGAAATGGTGAAGAACACGCTGAACGGCCACAAGAACGAGTTCGGCATGCTGCTGCAGCAACTCCAGAATGCCGACCGCCAGAACAACGTGGATTTGACCAATAGCGTCATCCTCAAGTTGGCCGACCTCGACAAGCGCCGCCTCAGCTACTTGGATTCCTTGAAAAAAGTCAGCCCTTACCTTGGCAAAGTAGCCGCCATCAATACCTACGCCAGCTACCAGATACATGGGAGCGGCGACATGACCGAATTGGAGTATTTTGCTACGCAATACTTCAAGTTCGTGGACTGGAAGGATGCCGACTACAACTACATGCCTTGGGTTTTCGAGCAAATGAAAAGCTGGACGCAGACGCTCTCCAGTGTCGGCTTCCCGGAGCCTGTTCAGCGTGATTTTATGGATAAAATATTAGCGCAAATACCTGCCGAAAGCCGCACCTACATGCTCGCCATGGGTGGAGTGATCAACGGCCTGCAAGCTGCCAAAAGCCCAGTTCTCGGCACCTACGCCAAGCGATTTGTCGAAAAATACCAAAAAACAGAGCCTGAGGCCGCCGCACAAGTATCCCAGTTGCTGAAAATGTCAGCCAGCTTTATCAATGGCAACGAAGCCCCTGACTTCACGATGAACGACCGGGATGGTAAGCCCGTAAAGCTTTCCGACTTCCGGGGAAAGGTGATGTTGGTGGACTTCTGGGCAAGTTGGTGCGGCCCCTGCCGCCGGGAGAACCCGCATGTGGTGGAGCTTTACCATAAGTACCACTCCAAAGGCTTCGATGTGCTCGGTGTTAGCCTCGACAAAACGAAAGAGCCTTGGCTCGCCGCCATTGAAAAAGATGGCCTCATATGGAACCACGTTTCCGACTTGAAGGGCTGGAGCAATTCTGCTGCGCAATTGTATGGCGTCTCCTCCATCCCGCATACGGTGCTGGTGGACAGGGAGGGCAAAATCATTGCGAGGAACCTGCGGGGCGAGCAACTCACGGCGAAGTTGAGGGAGGTGCTGGGTGAATAATTTGATAACTCAATATTTGGTGTAAGTGCGTCCGTGAAATTAGGTTAGATTATTTAGTTTGGCTGATGCCTTTTTTGAGGATTCTTTGTCTATTTTTTAGAAATACGCATAAATCTGTGGGTTTTATATACCTTCGCTGCATTCATCACGACGAGTGTTGATTGAATATATTTAACATTGAACAAACATTATGAAGCCCTCTGCTATCTTGATTTTTTTCTTACTCTATTTATGGGGTATTCTTGCTTTTATTTTCAATATAACAAACCGGGATATAGGTCCGGAAGTAGTAACACTATATGATTACCCATTTTCTTCGTATAGCGATGGAAGGGGCAACAATTATAGTGGAAACATATGGAGCGGTGAAACTTATTATAATTCCAGCTTTTGGGGAACTCCTGTAAATAGCAATACTTGGGGGTTCGACTCATATTATAATACCAGTTCACCAAATTCTTCTTCAAATAACTTTTGGAGCAATGGGAAACTTTCCTCGAAGTTCAGTTATGATTAAAAGCCTATAAGCACGTCCGTGAAATTAGGTTAGATTATTTGTTGCGCAAGCAATTGATTGCCAACAAAACACCTAACACTTAATTCCCAATACCTATTTAAAACCAAACTTGCTTTATTAACTTAATCCTTGATGCTCGAAATATTGTCTTCGAGTTGGGTATTACTCAATCTTTTGTTGGCTCTCGCCTATTATCTTACCGTCTGCCGCTATAAAACAGCTTGGTGTGAGTTGCCCGAATGGAACGCAGTTAACCCTGATTATATTCCACAGACAAGTTTGACTATCCTATTGCCTGCCCGCAATGAAGCAACTAAACTGCCACCTTGCCTTGCCTCCATTGCAAAGCAAAGCTACCCTAAGCAGCTGTTTGAGGTAATAATTATAGATGACAGTTCGGAAGATGGGACATTAACTATAGCAACCGGTTTTGCGGAGCAGCATCCAACCTTCAAAACCTTAAGGCTTGGAGCGAATGCCGACTTGACCGGAACACATGCTCCGTACGGCAAAAAAGCCGCCATTGAAGCTGGCATTGCTGCCGCAAGCGGCGAACTCATCGTCTGCACCGATGCCGACTGTCAGGTGCCACCCGATTGGCTACGGCTGATAGCTGGTTTTTATGAAGCAAAAAAGGCGAAATTCATAGCCGCCCCCGTCAACTTCCACGGGGAGGGCAGCTGGCTCCAGCGCTTCCAGTCGCTCGATTTTTTGGGGATGATGGGTGTCACGGGGGCAGGCTTCCAAACAGGGACGGGGCTGCTTTGCAATGGGGCCAACCTCGCCTATCCGAAGGCGGTTTTCGAGGAGGTCGGTGGCTTCGAAGGCATTGACGGGCTGGCCAGCGGCGACGATATGCTGCTACTGCACAAAGTGGCCAAACGCTACCCCGGCCAAGTGTTTTTCCTAAAGAACAAGGCCGCCACCGTGCGAACCGAAGCGCAACCTGATTTGCGCAGCTTTCTGTCGCAACGCCTCCGTTGGGCCTCAAAATCAAGGAGTTATGAAGACTGGCAAGTGACGCTGCGGCTCGCCGTGGTCTTCTTGCTTTGCTGGGCCATCTCGCTGAATGCCCTACTTGCCATTTGGTTTGGCTGGCCGTTGTTGGCCCTCTCATTGGGCCTGCTTTCCATGAAATCGGCAGTGGATTTTGTTTTCCTTCGGCAAATGGCCAACTATTTCAACCGCAGTGATTTGATGCGGCAATATTGGCTTTCGCAACTGGGGCATATTGCCTACATCCTCGTGGTGGGCACTTGGGCGAATGTTGCGAAGCAATATGAATGGAAGGGGCGACGGGTAAGGTAACTAATTTGAAACTGCATTTCCTACCTTTGCCCAAAACCGCCTATCAATGGAAATCGCACTGGTCTTGGGTCTGCTCATAGTCGCTGTGGTGCTTTTTGCCACAGAGAAGGTGCCCGTGGATGTCATTACGGTCGGCCTGCTGCTGGTGCTCACTTCGTTCGGCATACTCACCCCAACAGAGGCGTTTTCGGGTTATGGTAGCGATTTCATCATCATGTTGGCCAGCATCTTCGTGGTGGGGGCGGCCATGCAAAAGGCGGGCGTGCTCGAACTCATCGGTCACCGGCTTTTTTCGCTGACGCAAAACCGGGTGAAGTCTCTTCCTGCCATTCTGATGACGGCCGTCAGTTTCACCTCCGCCTTCATGAACAATACCACGGTGACGGCCATGTTCGTTGCCCCGGTGGTGGGGCTGGCCCGCAAGCTGCACATCAGTCCCTCGAAGTTGCTGATGCCCGTGGCATTTGCCAGCATATTAGGCGGCACTTGCACGGTCATCGGTACGAGTACTAATGTGGCCGTGAACGCTTACCTTGCCAAGAACGGTTACGAACCTTTCGGCATGTTCGATTTTTCGGCCATCGGCATTGTCCTTTGCATCATTGGGGTGTTGTTCCTCGCCACGGTCGGCATGCGCTTGTTGCCTGATTATCAGGAAGTTGATATGCTGCAAGACCTCAACCAGCAGCAGTATTTTACCGAGATTTTGGTCAATCAAGGCTCGACGCTCGTGGGCAAAAAAATCCGCCAGACGGTCATCAGCCGCATCGGGCTACGGGTGCTGAACATCATCCGGGGCAAGCAGAACACGATTGCCGAGGCCGATTCCATCATTCATGCCAATGATGTACTGCTGGTAGAGGGCAGCTTGGAGGAACTCCTGAAGGTGAAGGATGCCAACGGGATTGACATCCTCGCCGACGCCAAGGTAGCTGACGACCTCGTCTCGGAGGACATTCAGATTGCCGAGGTGCTCGTGCTTCCCACCAACGACTTTGTGGGCATGACCGTTAAGGAGGCGGAGTTCAAGCGGCGCTTTGGCCTTTCCGTCATCGCCATCAACCGGGAAGGACAAACGCTTTCGGAGAAAATCGGTGCCACGGAAATCAAGCCCGGCGACCGCCTGCTGCTGCAAGGCCCGGCGGAGACCATCCGGTTTCGGCAGTCGTTCAGCGATTTTGTGATATTGCAAGAGCATAGCTACCAGCCCAGTCCCGGCAGCCGTAACGCTTGGCTTTCGGGCGGCTTTTTCATCGGGGCCATCCTGATTGGCAGCCTGAACCTAATACCATTGTCAGTGGCCTTCATGTTGGCGGCTTTTCTTTGCGTCGTTTTCAAGTGCCTCAAACCAGAGGAGGCATATGAAAAAATAGAGTGGAACCTGTTGGTGCTCATTGGTGGCATGTCGTCGTTTGGCGTTGCGCTGACGAAGACGGGGGCTGCGGACTTTCTCGCTGGGCATATCAACGACTTGTTCGGCGGCATGGGGCCCTTGGCCGTGCTGGGTGCTTATGTGCTGCTCACGATTTTGCTTACGCAACCCATGTCGAATGCCGCTGCGGCACTGGTGGTGCTGCCCGTGGCCTTGGAATCGGCCCAAGGGTTGGGGACAAATCCAATTTCTTTTGCACTTGGGGTCATGTTGGGTGCATCCGTTTCCCTCATTACGCCGTTTGAGCCAAGTTGCATACTGGTCTATGGGCCGGGGCGCTACAAGATTGCCGATTTTTTCAAGGTAGGCATCTTGGTCACCTTACTGCTTTTTGTGGCAATTTTGGCGATGCTACCTTGGTTTTATCCGTTGTGATGCAATCATTTTATCTTTGAGAAAAAATCAAGATGAGCAAAAAACTGGTTTGGAAGCCGTTTGAGACTTTCGAGGAGATGGAGGCCGAGACGCAGGCTGCCTTTCTTAGGCTCACGCCTTATCAGCGGATTGCAAGGTTTTTTGCCTTGCTTGCCATGAGAAGGGCGCTTGGCATTCCACCAAAACCAGTTGACCAAGATGCTTTTGTTCTAAAGAAAAGAAATGATACTACTTCCTGAAAGTTACGAGGGGTTCCTCATCGCAATGAACAAGGCAGGTGTCAGATACCTTGTCGTTGGGGGCTTTGCCGTCATTGCCTATGGGGTTGATAGAACCACAGGTGACATGGATATATGGGTTGACAATTCTGAAGACAACACCAACATGCTCAAAATTGCATTATTGGCAATTGATTACGACCCTAAAGACGTCGAAGAAGCTATCAATTATTTCAAAAATGCGGGCAAGCTTTCCATATTCATTGATGAAGGTTTTGCAGTGGACTTAATGTCAAGGTATTCAACTTTCATCAGCTTTGAAGAAGCATTTGCCCGGAGGAAGGAGGTTGATTTCGCTGGCATTCCTGTTTATTTCGTGGACTTAGATACGCTTATTGACATGAAAATCAGGGCAGGTCGTGAAAAAGACCTCTGGGATGTGAAGCATCTCCAAGAACAAAAAAAAGACAAACCGTAAAAAGACACACAACCAATTTCAGCATGAAAAAACTGTTTTTACCATTTCTGCTTTTCACCATTTTCTTTGCCTGTAAAAACGACGGCACAAGCCCTGGCGGTGGCGGCAGTGGCGATGAGGCCCGCTACCATGTAATCCCACAGCCCGTCAGCCTGTCGCCGAAAAAGGGCGATTTCAAAATCACGGGCGACACCAAAATCCTGCTCGCCTCCAACGACGAGGGGCTGAAAACCGCCGCTTCGCACCTCGCTTCCATATTGATTAAAGCCACTGGAACCACCATTGCTCCGATGGAAGGTGAGGCCACCAAGGATGCGTTCATCTTCCAACTCGACCCAAGCATCCCACATGAAGAGGGCTATTCGCTCATCGTGACGCCTTATGAGGTGACCATCAAGGCGAAGACGGGTGCGGGTGCTTTCTACGCCATCCAAACCCTGCGACAGCTCATGCCCGCCGAGGTGGAAGCTGGTGCAGTGGTCTCATTGTCAATACCTTGTGTCGAAATTAGCGACCAGCCCCGCTACTCCTACCGGGGCATGCACCTCGATGTGGGCCGCCATTTTTTCGGGGTGGAAGACGTGAAAAAGTACATTGACCTGATGGCGCTGCACAAGATGAACCGCTTCCACTGGCACTTGACCGAAGACCAAGGCTGGCGCCTCGAAATCAAGAAATACCCGAAGCTCCAGACCGTTGCGGCTTGCCGCAAGGAAACCCTCATCGGTCATTACAACGATACGCCACAGAAATACGACGGCAAGCAATACTGCGGGTTTTACACCCAAGACCAGGCCCGTGAAATCGTAAAGTATGCCGCCGACCGCTTCATCACGGTCATCCCGGAAATAGAGATGCCGGGCCATGCACTCGCCGCTATCGCCGCCTACCCAGAGCTTGGCTGCACGGGCCGACCAGCGGAGGTGGGTACCAAATGGGGCGTTTATGACAACGTGTTCTGCCCGAACGACGCCACTTTCAGGTTCCTCGAAGACGTGCTGACGGAGGTGATGGATATTTTCCCATCGAAATACATCCATATCGGTGGCGACGAGTGTCCCAAGACGATGTGGGAAAACAGCAAGTACTGCTCCGACCTCATTGCGGAGCACAAGCTGAAAGACGAGCACGGCCTGCAAAGCTATTTCATTCAACGAATGGAAAAATTCCTGAACGACAAGGGCCGCAGCATCATTGGTTGGGATGAGATATTGGAAGGTGGCCTTGCGCCCAATGCCACGGTGATGAGTTGGCGGGGCACGGAGGGCGGTATTGCGGCAGCAAAGCAGAACCATGATGTGATAATGACGCCGACGGACTTCTGTTACCTCGACTACTACCAGTCGCAGGATCCCAACGAGCCGCTGGCCATCGGCGGGTACTTGCCCTTGGACAAGGTTTATAGTTTCAACCCCGACCCTTCTGACCTGACGCCAGAGCAGCAAAAGCACATTCTTGGTGTTCAGGCCAACGTATGGACGGAGTACATCCCCGATTTTGCGAAGCTGACCTACATGGCATACCCCCGTGCTTGCGCCATTGCCGAGACAGCATGGTCGCCACAGGCCAGCCGCAATTACGACGATTTTACAGCGCGGTTGAAGTTCCATCAGAGGCGCCTAAAGGCAATGGGTATGAACGCCGCCAACAAATCCTATGATGTAAAGACCAATGTAATGGTCGAAGAGGGGAAAGGGATAAGCGTAGGACTATTGCCGAAGATGGAGGGCGTCGAAATCCGATATTCGCTTGATGGCAACGATATTTCGCCCAGCAGTACGCTCTATGGCCAACCCATCAAGATAGACAAGGATTGTATCCTGCGGGCAAAATCCTTTGAAAATGGGCAGCCGATGGGGGCGGAGGCGGAGCTTCGCTTCCGCATGCACAAGGCCGCTGGAAAGCGCATTACCCTGGCTGAAATGCCTGCCGAAAAATACAGTGGCAATGGTCCCACCAGCCTTATCAACGGTGTGAAAGGCCCCACTGACCGCTACGGCGGAACGGAATGGCTCGGCTTCGAGGGCAAGGATTTCGAAGCCTCGATAGACCTTGGGGCCGTCACCGACCTCAATGCCGTTACCGTGCGCTTTTTCAATGGCCCCGGCCAATGGGTTTACCTGCCAAGATCTTTATCGGTCGCCATTGCAGGAGAAGACAAGGAGGTGCAGGAACTGGGCAGTGTTGAGTCCATCGCAGCAGGTGATAGCAAGGTGGTTGATGTGCAGTTCCCACTCAACCAGCAAAGGGCCCGCTATATCAAATTGAAGGTCAAGCGGTACGGCATCATCCCTCCTGGCCAACAAGGCGAGGGACACGAGGCTTGGCTGTTCGTGGATGAGGTGGTGGTGGATTGACCCACCATTAAATAACGATTCAAATGAAGTTGTTCTCCCCCTCAAAATACTTGATAGTTGGGCGGCTCTGCCTTGTGGTTTGGGCTTTTTTGCCATGCAAACCAGCGGCGCAGACTTCCACGCAGGATTCCGTTCCAACTATCAAGTTCCTTTCCATCCAGCCTGCCCCCAGTTTCGACAAGGCCCGCTTTTGGGCCATGACCGGAACGGGTGCCACCCTTTATGCTGGCCTTAATGCGGTGCTTTGGAAATCGTATTACCAAGACTTTCCGCTATCCGGCTTCCACACTTTCAACGACTGGAACGAATGGAACCAATTAGACAAGGTCGGGCACCTGTTCTCGACTTGGTCAATATCTGGCCTGGCCTTCGAGAGCGCCCGCTGGACGGGCATGAAGCGCCAAAAAGCGATGTGGGCGGCGGTCGGTGTGGGGTTAGGCGTTATGACCACCATGGAAACGATGGATGGCTTCTCTGAAAAATGGGGCTTTTCCTTCGGCGACATAACCATGAACCTTACTGGGGCCAGTGTGTTTGTCGCACAGGAACTGGCTTGGAAGGAGCAGCGGATTCAGTTCAAGGCATCCGGCATTAGGCCAAACTACTCCAAGGAGCCACTCTTTTCCAGCGATGGCATGCAAGTCACCACCTTGGATGAGCGTGCCGCCGACTTATACGGCTCCACATTCTTTTACGTGTTATTGAAAGATTACAATGCCCTCACTTTTTGGGGTTCGGCCAATATCCACTCCTTCCTTAAAAACAAGGAAACGAGGTTCCCTAAGTGGCTGAACCTCGCGGTGGGCTACGGGGCTGGCAACCTTTATGGCGGCACGGAGAACCGTTGGTCAACGGAAGATGGCGTTGTTTTTGAACTTGACCCACAGCAATACCCAAGGTATCGGCAGTGCTTTCTTTCACTGGATATTGACTGGACGAAACTGCCCACGAAGCGGCCCTGGGTGAAGGTCTTGCTCAGAGGGCTGAATTTCCTAAAAATGCCAGCGCCAGCAGTCGAACTGAACTCCTTGGGAAAGACCAAGTTTCATTATTTGTATTGGTAGGCCGCAAAACAAGTTGGCTGTTTTGAACAAAAAACAGCTATGTGACTTATTGTTAAACTTGCGTTTAAACTGAATTCCCGACCAAACAGGCTAAAAGGCAACTTTTTTAGGGCGAAAAATGACAATCAAGCCGATTCAAATGTGATTTTTTTTGAAATCATTTCAATAAATTGCATTTATTTTGCGCCCCTGTTTACCAAAACGAAATTTTAAACAGAATGGAAGCACAAAATATCAGCACAACGGCCCGCTATTCCGACGCAGATTTGGAGGAGTTCCGGGTGCTTGTCGAAAACAAACTCGATACTGCCAATCAGGAGCTATCCTACCTGCAGGAGCAGATTCTCGAAATCACCGAAAACAGCGGAGACGACCACGGTGGCGACTGGATGGATGATTCCAGCACCAACAATGATATTGAGTTTTTGAACAACATGGCCATCCGCCAGCGGAAGTACATCCAAGACCTTGAGAATGCACTCATCCGCATCAAGAACAAAACATACGGTATCTGCCTGACCACGGGCCAACTTATCGAAAAGCGCCGCCTGCTGGCCGTGCCCACTGCCACCAAGAGCGTGGAAGCCAAGACTGCCGAGGCCGTCGAAGCTCCGAAGAAGCCTGCCGAGAAGCCCGTCATTTCCTTCGAACAGTTGGAGAAACTGGAGAAAAAGGAAAAAACATCCACCGCTACGCCCAAGATCATCACCAAGGTCATCAGGAAGCCCACAAAGCCCTCCAAGCCCGTCAATGTGGAGGATGACGACGACCTTGACTTCGACTTCGACAAGGAGTACTCCTACGACGGTGGCGGTTCTGACGATGCTGCCGACGATGACTTCGAAAAAGGCGGCATGGAGGACAAGCACGACTCCTTCGATGACGGCGGCAACTACGATGATATTCCAGACGACAGTGGCGGCGGTGACGAGGACTATTAGTCTTTGTCACTTGTTGCTAGCTTTTGATTGGGCCTGTCCGAATCTTTAGGGTTGGTCATAAAAAGCTGGTTTCTTTAGATAAACCATAAATCAACGGCGGCGGCGGCATCAAAGATGCCGCCGCCGCCGTTGATTTATGGGCTAAAGCCCATTAGTTCACATTACCTACCTTTGCACTATCCTTCAAACCCCAGCCGCACCGTTTTACCATGCTTGAATCCATCTTGCTCTACGGCTTTCTGGCCGCCACGGCGGTGCAACTGTTTTTCTGGATTTTCGTTTTTGGAAAACTGGCCCGCCACCCCGTCGAACCCCTTCCAAGCGATGAGCCGTCCACCGTCCACCGTACGCCGTCCACCGTTTCAATCGTCATCTGCGCCCGCAATGAAGCGCAAAATTTGTCCCACCACCTTGACCGTATCCTAAATCAAACCTACCGTTCCCTCGAAGTTATCATAGTGCTCCATAAATCATCTGATAATTCTTTTAATATATTGGCATCTTTGCAACGCAAATTCAGTCACTTACATATCGTTGTTTGTGACGATGTACGAGCAGGAAAAAAATTCGCCCTTGCCAAGGGAATCGAGCAAGCCAAGCACCAAGTTCTTTTACTGACCGATGCCGACTGCGTACCAGCCAGCCTCGATTGGGTTCGGGGAATGGTTCAACCCTTCGGAGAGGAAGGAACGCAAATCGTACTGGGGGTTGCCCCCTACGATGAGGCACCAGGGTTCCTGAACAAATGGGTCAGGTTCGAAGCATGGTACACCGCCGTGCAGTACCTGTCCCTTGCGCTCGCCGGGCATCCCTACATGGGTGTCGGGCGGAACTTGGCCTACCGGAAGTCGCTCTATGAAAACAGCAACGGCTTCCGCAGCCACGAGCACTTGGCCAGCGGCGATGACGACCTTTTTATAAATGCAGTTGCCAAACGAGGCAAGGTCGAAATCCGGCTCAATCCTAAGACGTTAGTTTACTCGGCCCCTAAAACCACCTGGCGGGACTATCACCGCCAGAAATCAAGGCATTTCACGACCGGTTTTGAATATAAAATTAAGGATAAAATAATTCTTAATTTGCTCACTGTGAGTCACTTACTACACTATTTTTTGGGAGGCGCATTACTGATATTAAAAATTAGCACAATGTTTGCTCTATTGGGATATGCGGTGAGAATGGGTGTAGTGATGACCATAGGCGGCGTTATCTTGGGCAAGTTGCAACACCGTTCGTTGCGGATTTGGCTCCCGGTTTTAGATGGCTTACTGGTACCTTACTATCTCGTGTTCGCACCGTCAGTTCTCATGAACAACGACAACACCCAGCGATGGAATTAACACTAGCGAAGCACCCAGTTAGCGCAACCACCACCACTGCGACAAGGCTTTCACCCAAGGCAGCAGAAGACTATCAACTCGTCAAAGCAGCCATTGAGGGCGACCAGCAAGCCTACTCCACACTATTAGACCGTTACCGTCCAAGCGTCTATAACCACCTTTTCAAGATGGTGCGCAACCACGACGATGCGGAAGACCTGACCATCGAGGCGTTCGGCAAGGCATTCAACAAGCTTTCGACCTATGCCCCGCACTACGCATTCAGCACTTGGCTGTTCAAGATTGCCGTCAATAACTGCATTGACCACATCCGCAAGAAGCGCATGCACTTCCTGAGCATTGACCAGCCGATGGAGTCCAACGGCGACCGTGACTTCACAGGCACCATTCGCAACTACGCCCGCAACCCGGAGGAGGAAATCATCCGGCAGCAGCGCCTGCAAATGGTGCGCAAAGTGCTCAGCCAACTCAGCACCAAGTACCCCCTCATGATTGAGCTGCGCTACTACGAGGAACTGAGCTACGAGGAAATCGCCACCGAACTGGAAATCCCGCTCGGCACGGTGAAGGCCCAGCTCTTCCGGGCAAAGGAAATGCTATACACCCTCATGCAAAACCCCGGTGCAATGGCGTACTTGGAGTCGAATACGAGGGCGAATTGAGGTTTGCCCAAGCATTTTTCAAGAAAAGGTATTGGAAAATTATGATGGAAAAAGCCCTGGCGACTGCCAGGGCTTTTTTTGTTCATTAGTTGTACCTACTTCTGAGGGCCGGTGTACCGCTGCCTCCCGAATAGGGCGAAACGAAAATTTTGCAAGTACCTATTTACTGCAATGGTTGTTTTTGAAAAATTGCAAAGCA